>Ga0210402_10000508_pt1 | contig 43185 bp, 39 predicted proteins | sample IncBWC7MmetaG_FD_161055 | JGI IMG/M metagenome (GOLD analysis project Ga0210402, IMG submission 161055) | Forest soil microbial communities from Barre Woods Harvard Forest LTER site, Petersham, Massachusetts, United States - Inc-BW-C-7-M | ecosystem: Environmental > Terrestrial > Soil >...
GGGTGATGCCGACCGCCATGGCGGCAGCGCAGGCCGTCGGCACCGCGGCCGCCCTGCTTGCCGCCACCAACCAGCCGGCGCCACAACTCGATCCCGCAACCCTGCGCGAAAAGCTTCGCGACGCGGGCGCGATCCTCTAGCCGCCGAGCGCTCGCGCCGTCATTTCTTGGTCATGCCCCAGAACACGGTGATCGGCGGCGGCACGGCCATGGTGCCGATATTGGTGCGCACCGCCGAGACGCCGAACCACTCGCCGAGCGGCACGTGAGTCACGATCTGCATGGCGTAGCTCTGCACTTCCTCGGCCACGGCCTTTTTCTCCGCAGGCGTGGTTGCGCGGACGAACTTGTCGCGCAGCTTCTCCATGCCCTCGTCGCACGGCCAGCCGGCGCGCGCCTTGTCGCAGGTCGTGGCCAGGTTGGGCGTCATCAGCGGGTCGAGGATGTCGAGTTGCACCCAGCTCGTGCCGAAGGCGTTCCAGCCGCCTTCCGAAGGCGGGCCTTTCTTGGTGGTGAGCCGGGTCACCATGCTCTGCCAGTCCATCGGCTGGACCTCGACCTTGAAGCCGGCCTTCTCGAGCTGGGACTTGGCGACGGGCGCGAGCTGCTTGATGACGCCGAGATCGGTAGGCTGCGGCATCACCACGACCGTGCCGTCATAGCCCGCCTCCTTGAGAAGCTCGCGCGCCTTGGTCGCGTTGCCCTCGATCAGCCCGTCCATTCCGGCGGTCGTGGCGAGCGGCGTGTCGCAGGTGAACATCGCCTTGCAGACGCGATAGAACCGCTTGTCGCCGATGTTGGCCTGCAGGAATTCCTCCTGGCTGAGGGCGTAGGCGGCGGCCTGGCGAATCTTCACGTTGTTGAAGGGCGGCTGCAGCCAGTTCATGCGGAACACGTACTGGTTGGACGTCTTGCCGGTAATCACCCGGACGTCCTTGTTCTTCTCCAGCACCGGCAGGTGGTCGTAGCTCACGCTTTCGATCATGTCGATCTCGCCGTTCAGCAGCGCGTTGAGCTGGGTCTCGGGGTCGGGAATCCACACCCACTCGACCCGGTCGACACTCACCACCTTGCCGCCGGCCAGCCCCGACATCGGCTCGGCACGCGGTTTATATTTGGGGTTCTTGACGTAGACCAGCTTCTCGCCCGGCTTCCATTCGTCCTTCCTGAAGATGAACGGGCCGGAGCCGATGTAGCTGTCGATCTGGGTGAAGGCGTCGGTCTCCGCGATCTTCTTCGGCATCATGAAGGGCACCACCACCGACGGCTTGCCGATGGCCTCCAGGAGCGGCCCGAACTTCTCCTTGAGCACGATCTGGAAGGTCTTGGGGTCGACGATCTTGTAGTCCACGACCGACAGCGCAAGCTTCTGGCCCATCGAATCGCGCGCCGCCCAGCGCTTGAGCGAGGCCACGCAATCCTCCGACGTGACGGGCGCACCGTCGTGCCATTCGAGGCCATCGCGCAGCTTGAACGTCCAAGTGAGGCCGTCGTCGCTGGTCGTCCAGCTGTCGACCATCTGCGGCTTGACCTGCAGCTTCTCGTCGACCGCAAACAGCGTGTCGTAGATCATGTAGGCGTGGTTGCGCGTGATGTAGGCGCCGCTCCACACTGGATCGAGCGCCTTCACGTCGGAATGCATCACGACCTTGATGGTCTGTGCCGAAGCAAACGGCGAGGCGGAAACGGCGGCCAGCGCGACGGCCGACACGAGAAGAAAACGACGCATGATTTGGGCCCCCAAACGAAGAGGGCCAAAGTCTACGGCGGTGCTTGCCCCTACGACAGAGCCAGTTTGTAGACCCGGCTGGCCGTGCCCGAAAACAGGGCAGTCTTCTCTGCCGCCGAGGCCTTTGCCGCCAGCCGTTTGAAAGCATTCCACAGCACGCCGTAGCCCGAGGTGATCTTGTCGACCGGGAAATTGCTCTCGAACATGCAGCGATCGGCGCCGAACAGCTCGACGCAGGTCTCGACCCAGGGCTTGAAGGCATCGGCCAGCATCTGCGAGCGGGGCGGCGACGGCCGCTGGTAGAAATCGAACCAGCCCATCGCCATGCCGAGCCCGCCCACCTTGACGCTGACGTTGGGCCGGCGCGCCAGCTCGGCCATCGACTTCTTCCAGGTGGCGAAGACCTCGTCGTGGCGGCTGGCGTAGGAGGCGTAGCCCAGCGGACCGCCGATATGGTCGAGCACGATCTGGGTGTTGGGAAAGGCCGCCGCCAGGTCGCCGACCTCGGCGAGCTGCGGATGGTAGGTCCAGGCGTCAAAGGTAAGGCCGCGCTGGTCGAGCTCGCGGAAGCCTTCCCGCCAGGTCGTGTCGGCCATCAGGCCGGGCGTCGGGTTGGTGCGGGTCGGGCGGATGCCGGGGTCCTTGTCGAGGCCGGTCTGGTAGCGGATGCCGATGAAGCGGCCGTTGCCGGCGGCGATCTGGGCATCGAACACCGCGCCCGCCTTGGCGCCCAGGCGAAGGTCGACGTGGCTCACGATCGCCGCGCAGGCCCGCAGCTCGCCGTAGAGTCCGCTGGCGCACATCGCCGCCACGCCGTTGGCGAATTCGGTCTCGCCCACGCAGCGCAGCTCAGCCGGCCCGGCCTTGCGATACATTGAATGGCAGTCGACGAACACCGTGGCGACGATGTTGTGGCCGGTCGTGGTATCGGCGAGCAGGTCATGGAACATGTAATCGTTGCCGGCGCGCTGCCAGAGATGGTGATGCGGATCGACGATCGGCAGCGTGGGCTCGAGCGCTTCCTCCGTTACCTTGGCGACCCACGCGGGGTCGACGTCGATCACATTGCCGAGCTTGGGCGGGGCTGGCGTATTCATGGTTTCCTCACCGGATTGTTGTTCACCAGAGCGGCTTCTTGTCCATTGTCGAAACGTGGGCGGCGATCACCTTCCAGCCTGTGTCCGGAAACTTCACCCAGGTCTGGCTTTGCCGACCGACGAGATCCTTGCCGCGGATCTTGAATTCGAGGTTCACGGTGGCGATGTCGCGTCCCAGGGTCAGGATTTCCAGCCGGATGCGCCTTTCCTTGATGCCCGGGCCGGGAGGCCGCGCCACGCGATGGGCATGGATCTCGGCGAAGCCGTAACCGTTTTCGTGCATGGCGTAGCGGATGGTGTGTGGGCTCTGCCAGAAGGTGGCGTCCAGCACGTCGACACTCTTGTCGATCAACGCCTGCTCGTAGCGCTCGAACAGTCCGCGGACCTCCTCGACGACTTCCGGGATGTTCGGCTCGAGGTCTCTCACGTCGCTGTCTTCTCCGCCTTCTCGAGCGCCTGCGCCACGGCCACCAGGGTGGCGTCGCTGCCGCGCGGACCGATGATGGACAGGCCGACCGGCAGCCCGTCAACCATCGTGCCCGGGAGGCTGACCTGCGGATGGCCGGCCAATCCGCCCTGGGCGCACAGGCAGGTGATGCGATCGCGCAGCGGATCGAGCACCGACAGTTTCTGGCCGCGCAACGGCGCGGGGAACGGGGTCGTCGGCAGGCACAGGATGGTGCGCACCGGCAGCAGGTACGCCATGCGCCCGCGGGCTTCCTGGCGCATCAGGTTTGCCCAGCTGCGCTCGCTCTCGGGAATCAACGCGCCCATCACCAGGTTCTTGGCGACGGAAAAGGCGAAGCGCGGATTGCGCTCGTCGAGCCAGTCCTTGAACGTCGTGTAGGCCTCGTGGGGCTGAAGCGTGCGCTGGGCCCGCGCCCAGACCGAAAGGCCTGGCGGCGCCATCACCTCCTCGCGCACGTCGCCCAGCAGGCCGCCAAGCCTGGCCACCATCGGCTTCAGGGCGGCGGCCACGTCCGCATCGGCGAATCCGAAGGCGTCCACGGCCACGATCAAGCGGGTCGGCAGCGCCGTCGGGATGGCCTCGCCCAGCATCACCTGGGAGACCCGCGCAAAGGTCGCGGCATCGCGGGCGAACCAGCCGGTCGTATCCGAGGTCGGCGCCTGAGGCAGCATGCCGGTGACGTCGAGGCGGCCATGAGTCGGCCGGATGCCGTAGAGACCGCAGAAGCTCGCCGGCACCCGCACCGAGCCGCCGGTGTCGGTGCCCAGCGCGGTGTCGCAGAGGCCGGCGGCCACGGCGGCGGCCGAGCCCGACGAGGAGCCGCCCGGTACACGGCCGGGCGCGCGAACGTTCAGCGGCGTGCCGTCGAAGGCATTCTCGCCCAGGATGCCGAGCGAGACCTCGTCGGTGATGGTCTTGCCGATCAGGGTGGCGCCGGCATCGAGCAGGGTCTGGACCGCCCAGGCGTGCCGTGTCGGAACCGGACGGCCGGTCGGCCAATCGTGGTTGCCGCCGCCGGTCGGCACGCCCGCGACGTCGAACAGGTCCTTGGCGACGAAGGTGAGGCCTGCGAGCGGCCCGCCGGCGCGGCCCTCGATGCGCACCCGCGGACCGGGCACGAACGCGCCGATATTGTCGGTCATGATCGGCAAGCCGCTATTCGGCCGGCTGGGAGGCCGCCTTGTTGCGCCTGCGGCGGAAGATCCGAAGCTCGCCGAATTTCACGCCCAGCAGCTTATCGAACCAGATGTAGACCACCGGGGTGATGAACAAGGTCAGGACCTGCGACACCATAAGACCGCCGACCACGGTGACACCCAGCGGCTGGCGCAATTCGGCGCCGGCGCCGGCGCCGACGGCGATCGGCAGCGCGCCCAGAAGCGCACAGATTGTCGTCATCATGATGGGACGGAAGCGCAGCAGTGCGGCCTCGACGATCGCATCCTGGGCCGATGCGCCCTGGTTGCGGCGCTCGACGGCGAAGTCGACCATCATGATGGCGTTCTTCTTGACGATGCCGATCAGCATGACGATGCCGATCATGGCGATGACGCTCAGATCCATGCCAAACAGCATAAGGGTGATCAGCGCGCCAATGCCGGCCGATGGCAGGCCCGACAGGATGGTCAGCGGGTGGATGAAGTTCTCGTAGAGGATCCCGAGGATGATGTAGATCACCAGCACGGCTGCAAACAGCAGCATGCCCTGGTTGGCGACGGCCTGCTGGAAGACTTGGGCGCTGCCCTCGAAGTTGGTGGCGATCTGGGGCGGCAGGCCAATTTCGGCCGCCACTTCCTGAATCGACTTCACCGCCTCGCCGAGCGCCACGCCGGGCGCCAGGTTGAACGAGATCATGACGGCTGGCAGCTGCGCGATGTGGTTGACGGTGAGCGATGTCGGCTTGTCGGACCGCTTGGCCACGGTGTCGAGCGGCACCAGCCCGCCGGTCGGCGTGCGCACCTGCATGCGGCGCAACACCTCGTTGGTGTCGGCGTACTTCGGATCGACTTCGAGGATCACCTGGTAGGTGTCGTCGGGCGCGTAGATGGTGGAAACCTGGCGCACGCCGTAGGCCGAGTAGAGCAGCAGGCGGATCTGGTCGATCGACAGGCCGAGGCGAGAAGCGTTGTCGCGATCGATGTCAATGACCGTCGAGCGCGCCCGAACCTGGAGGTCGGAATTGACGTCCACGATGTCCGTCAGGCGCTTCATGCGCTCTTCCATCTGGGGCGCATAGGTGCGCAACGCGGCAAGATCGCTGGAGCGCATGCCAAACTGGTACTGGGCGCGGGTCTGGGTGGTGGCGATGTTGATCGACAGGACGGGCTGGAAGAAGATGTTGATGCCCGGCACGCCGGCCGTGGCGCGCCGCAGGCGGGCCATGACCTCGAGCGCGGTCGCCTTGCGCTCCGGCTTTGCGCGCAGCGCAACGAAGATCCGCCCCGAGTTGACCGTGTTGGCAGCGTTGCCGCCGCCCACGGTGGACATCACGGAGACGACGTCGGGATCGCGCTTGATGATCTCCGCCACCACGCCCTGCCGGACCACCATGGCGTCGAACGACGCATCGTCCGGTCCGACCGTCGAGCCGCTTAGCTGGCCGATGTCCTCCGACGGGAAGAAACCCTTGGGGATCGCCTGAAACAGGATGACGGTCAGCACGAAAGTGCCCAGCGTGATGACGAGCACCGTACGCGGGATAGCAACCGTCCGCAGCAGCGCCCACCGGTAACCGTCGGTGACCTTGTTGAAGCTCCACTCGAAAAGCCGCAGCAGGAAGTTGTGCTTCTCGTGATGGTCGATCGGCTTCAGCAGCCTCGAGCACAACATGGGCGTGAGCGTCAACGACACGACGCCGGAGATCAGGATGGCCATGCTGATGACCAGGCCGAATTCGTTGAACATCCGGCCGACCACGCCGCCCATGAACAGCACGGGAATGAACACCGCGACCAGCGATAGCGTCATCGAGACGATGGTGAAGCCCACTTCCTTCGAGCCCTTGAAGGCGGCTTCCATCGGCTTCTCGCCGGCCTCGATATGCCGGACGATGTTCTCCAGCATGACGATCGCATCGTCGACAACGAAGCCCACCGCGAGAGTCAGCGCCAGCAGCGAGATGTTGTCGATCGAATGGCCGCACAGATACATGCCGGCGAAGGTGCCGATGACCGAGATCGGAAGCGCAATCGCGGGAATCAGGGTGGCGCGGAAACTGCGCAGGAAGAAGTAGATGGCGACGATGACCAGCACGCCGGCCAGGAGCAGCGTGAACTGCACGTCCTCGATGGCGTCGCGGATCGAGACCGAACGGTCGTTGAGCACGGCGATCTCGACGCCGCTCGGCAGCTCGACCTGGATGGCCGGCAGCATCGCCTTCACCCTGTCGACCACCTCGACCGTATTGGCGTCAGGCTGGCGGTAGACGGCGAGCAGGATGGCGCGCGTGCCGTCGAGCCAGCTCGCGATCTTGTCGTTCTCGACGCTGTCGATCGCGGTGGCGACGTCGGAGATGCGCACCGGCGCGCCGTTCTGGAAGGCCACGACCACCGGCATGTAGTCGACCGCCTTGTTGAGCGGACCGGTGGCGTCGAGGATGGCGTTCTGGCGCGAATCGGCGATGGCGCCGAGCGGCTTGGTGGAGTTGGCGTTGACGATGGCGTTCTGCAGTTCGTTGAGCGTGAGACCGCGCACCGAGAGCTGGTCGAGGTTGGCGCGCACGCGCACGGCGTATTTCTGCGAACCGAAGATCAACACCTGTGCGACGCCGGGCAAGGTCGAGATGCGCGGCAGGATGGCGCGATTGGAGAACGCATCGATGTCGGACAGCCGCACCTGCGAGGATTTGAGCGACAGGAACAGGATGGGGAAGTCGGCGGGGTTGACCTTGCGGAAGCTGGGTGGCGTCGGCAGCTCGATCGGCAGGCGGCGCATGGCGGCCGAGATCTGCGACTGCACGTCGAGCGCGGCGCCGTCGATGTTCCGGTTGAGGTCGAACTGCAGGACAATCGAGGTGTTTCCGAGCGACGAAGTCGATGTCATCGTCGTCACGCCGGCGATCGCCGAGAACTGCCGCTCGAGGATCGAGGCGACCGAGGCCGCCATCGTCTCGGGGCTGGCGCCGGGAAGCTGGGCCGTCACCTGGATGGTCGGGAAGTCAACGCGCGGCACCGCCGCGACAGGCAAATTCTTGTAACCGAAGATGCCGGCGATGATGAACGACGCCATCACCAGGATCGTCATCACCGGACGGCGGATACAAAGCGCTGACATGGTGGAGGAACCCCGACTACGGGTTAGCCGCGGGGCGGCGCGGGCTTGGGCGGCTCGTTCGACGCGGGCGGCGGCTTGGCGACCTCGGGTTGCCGGACGGCGACGGAGGCGCCGTTGACCAGACGCAGCTGGCCGTCGATCACGACCGACTCGCCGGCCTTGAGGCCGCTGCCGATCACCGACTCGCCGTACTGCGTGCGCTTGATGCCGATCGGGCGGAGTTCTGCCGTGTTGCCGTCCTTGATGACGAAGACATAGGGGCCCTGTGCCCCGAGCTGGACCGCGGCCGCCGGGACCGACAGGGCGTCGGATTCGATGCCGAGGACCACTTCGACCTTCACGAACTGGCCAGGCCACAGACCCTCGTTGGCGTTGGCGATGCGCGCCTTGGCCGTCACCGTGCCGGTATTGGGATCGACGGTATTCTCGATGAAGCCGATCACACCCGATTGCTTGTGGTCGTCGTCGATCACCGCATTGACCTTGACGCCGCCTTTGGCCATGGCTGCGCGCAAGTCGGTGAGGAAGACCTGCGGGATGGCGAAGGAGACGAAGATCGGATCGACCTGGTTGATGGTGGCGAGCACGGCCGTGGCGGTGTTGTCGCCGACGCGCAACGTGGTGCCGGCCTTGTAGGGGATCGAGCTGATGCGGCCCGAGACCGGCGCGCGGATCTCGCTGTAGCTGATCTGCGTCAGGATGTTCTGGCGCATGGCCTCGTCGGACTCGAGCTGCGCCTCGAGCGCCTTCTGCAGCGACAAGTTGGTGTCGCGCTGGACGACGGTGCCGGCACCCTTGGTCAGCAGGTCGGCGGCACGCACCGTGTCGCGCTTGGCCTGCTCGAGCTGGGCCTGGTCCTTGCGGATCTGCGCTTCGGTCTGGGAGAGCTGCGCCTTCAGGGTCCGTGCATCGAGCTCGAACAGCAGATCGCCTTCCTTGACCAGCGCCCCTTCCTCGACGTTGACCTTCATGATCTGGCTATCGAGGCGCGACTTCAGCTGGACCGAGGAGATCGACTGCACCGTGCCGACAGCTTCGATGATGATCGGCATGGCCTTGGGCTCGACCGGTGTGACGACCACCGGCACGGCCCCTGCCGGATTGGCCCGCCCGCGCCGTCCCTGCGGCTGTGCCATGGCGGCCGGGCTGGCCGAGCCTTTTTCGGCAGCGCTGGCCGACGCGCCCCAACCCAGCCGTTGGGCAACTTCGTCACGATAAACATAAGCCGCCCCGCCGACCGCAACCGCGATCACGGCGAAGACCGCCACACGGACCATGCTCATCCCAGACTCTCCAGTGCCCCGACCCCCAGGAAGAATTATAAGCCTAGCTCCCCCCGCCGGACAGTCGGAACGAGCGTCTAATCCGTGAATTCTTATGCAAAAAACCCGCCATAAAAGGGCGGGTTTTTCGTCTCGATGTCTGCTGCGGTCGCTCCGTTAGCGGCTGTAGTACTCGACGACCAGCGACGGCTCCATCTGGACCGGATAGGGCACGTCGGCGAGCTTGGGCCCGCGCACGTAGGTGCCCTTCATGTCCTTGTGGTCGGCGGTGACGTATTCCGGCACGTCGCGTTCGGCGGTCTGCGTGGCTTCCATCACCCGGACCATCTCCTTGGCCTTGGGCGTGAGCTCGATCACGTCGTTGTCCTTCACCAGGTAGGAGGCGATGTTGACTCGGCGGCCATTCACTTTGACGTGACCGTGGCTGACGAGCTGGCGGCTGGCGAACACGGTGATGGCGAACTTCATGCGGTAGATGACCGCGTCCAGCCGGCGCTCCAGCAACTCGACCAGGTTCTCGCCGGTGTCGCCCTTGCGGCGCACGGCTTCGAGATAATAGCGACGCAGCTGCCGCTCCGAGACCGAGCCGTAATAGCCCTTCAGCCGCTGCTTGGCCATGAGCTGCAGGCGGTAGTCGGTCGGCTTCTGGCGGCCCTGGCCATGTTGGCCGGGACCATATTCGCGCTTGTTGATCGGGCTCTTGGGACGGCCCCACAGGTTGACCCTGAGGCGGCGGTCGATCTTGTACTTCGCTTGCGCGCGCTTGCTCACGCGGACACTCCATCGTTATGCGTCATGTGACGCTGTTGTCCGGATAGGCCTGGGTCCGACGACCTGCCGGTTAAAGCGGGCTTGTCGGGGCGGGATGAGGACTCAAGGCCCACAACCACGTTCTCCGGAGAAGGGCGGAAGATACTTTCGGCCGCAGCTTAGTCAAGCGGGCGTTCTTCCTTTGATCTCAATGGCTTAGATCTCGACCAGCACCACCTCGTGGCTGACATTGGCCGACTTTCTGATCATGGCCGTGGCCGAGCAGTACTTCTCGTCGCTGAGACTGACCGCCCGTTCGACCAGCGCCTTGCTCAGTTTGCGGCCGCGCACCGTGTAGACGAGCTTCACCGACGTGAAAACCTTGGGATGATCAGCGGCCCGTTCGGCGACTAGGGAGACCTCGACCCCTTCGATATCCTGGCGCTGCTTCTTCAGCATCGCCACGACATCGATCGCGGTGCAGCCGCCCATGCCCATCAGCACGACCTCCATCGGCCGCGATGCGAGGTTGCGGCCGCCAATGTCGGGCGCGCCATCCATGGTCAGCGTGTGACCGCTGCCGCCCTCGGCGACGAACAGGGCGCCGTCGACCCACGAGACCTTGGCAGTGGTGGACATGCTCACTCCTCGCTGTGCTTGTGTTTAGCCAGGTACTTGATGACGCCATGGAAGGAGCGCACCTCCTGCTCGGTCATCGCCGCGCGCTGCAGGAAGGCGCGCAGATTGTGCACCATGGCCGGCCGCATCGCCTTGTTGCGCAGGAAGCCCGACTGGTCGAGCGCGCGCTCGAGATGGGCGAAGAGGTTCAGAAGCTCGTCCTTGGTCGCCGGACGTGTCGCGTGCTCGGACATCCGCTCCGCCGGTGCGCCCTCGCCCGCCGCGGCCCATTCATAGGCCACCAGCAGCACCGCCTGGGCGATGTTGAGTGATGAGAATTGCGGATTGAGCGGGATCGAAAGCGCGGTGTCGGCATGCACCATGTCGTCGTTGGTGAGCCCGGTACGCTCCGGCCCGAACAGGATGCCGACCCTTTCGTCTTCGCCGATCCAGCCGCGCATCTCCGAAGCCGCGCGGCGTGGCGTCAGGATGCGCTGGGTGAGTTCGCGGTTGCGCGCGGTCGTCGCTACGACGTGCTCGAGGTCTGCCACCGCCGCAGCCACCGTATCGAACAGCATGGCCTTCTCCAGCACCACATCGGCACCCGACGCGGCGCGCATCGCCTTGGGATTGGGCCAGCCGTCGCGCGGGGCGACCAGGCGCAGGCCCGACAGGCCGCAATTCAGCATGGCGCGCGCCGCCATGCCGATATTGTCGCCCAGCTGCGGGCGCACCAGGATGACGACCGGCGCAGCCGCAGCCGTCGCCCGACCCTTGGAGGCTCGTCCCATGCCGCCTTATATCAGCGTCGCCGGCTCAGCGCCTCGGCACAGGCGCGAGCGCCCGGTATCAGCGGCGCGACGGCCGCGCATACTGCGCCTGGCGGCGCATGAAGAAGAGCAGCGGAATGACGATCACCGCCGCGACCGCGAGCACGCGGAAATCGTTGAGGTAGGCGATCATCGACGCCTGGCGGTTGAGTTCCTCGCCCCACATGCCGATCAGCTTCGAGGGGTCGTCGACCGGCACCGAGCCGTACGGCCAGCCGCCGCCGAACGGCGTCATGTGCGCGGTGAGCCTGGCGCGGTCCACCAGGATGCCATTCTCGGTCGGCGTGGTGCCGTAACGCCACAGCGGGCTGAACGGCGTCAGGTGCTCGGCGAGCGCGGACCGGTTGATCTGGGTGTTGCGGTCGAGCATCGCCACCAGCACCGCCACGCCGATCGAGGCGCCCAAATTGCGCATCAGAGCGTTGATCGCCGCACCCTCGGTGCGGATACGGGCCGGGACGGTGGCGAAGGCCAGTGTGGTGAGCGGCGGGAACACCAGGCCGAGCCCTATGCCCTGCAAGAAGCCGTTCCAGATCACCTGTCCTTCGCTGACGTCGATCGAGAACTGCGTCATGTCGTACAACGAGACGCCGCACAGGCTGAGCCCGATCGCGATCAGCCACCGCGCGTCGACCTTGCCGATCAGGCGCGACACCATGAACATCGAAATCATCGTGCCGATGCCGCGCGGCGCCATGACGACGCCGGTGGTGAAGACCGGATAGCCCTTCAACTGCTGCAGGAAGGGCGGCAACAAGGTCGCGGTCACGATCATCAGGAGGCCGGTGATGGCCGTGAAGATGATGCCCAGCATCAGGTTGCGGTCGCGGAACAGGTCGCGCGGCAGGAACGGATGGTCGCTCGACAGCATGTGGATCACGAACATGGCGGCGGCGACGCCGGCCACCACTGCTTCAATGACAATCTCCCTTGAGCCGAACCAATCGATTTGCTCGCCGCGGTCGAGCATGAGCTGGAAGGTGCCGATGGCGATCGACAGCAGCGTGAAGCCCAGGAGGTCGAACGGCCGCGGCGTGTCGCTCGCCTTGTTCTTGATCAGGATCATCAGCCCGACCGCGCACAGGATGCCGACCGGCAGGTTGATGTAGAACACCCAGCGCCAGCTGTATTCGTCGGTCAGCCAGCCGCCGAGCGTCGGGCCGGTGATGGGCCCCAGCATCGTGCCGACGCCCCACATCGCCATTGCCTTGCCCTGCTCCTCGCGCGGGTAGGCCTCCATCATCAGCGTCTGGCTGAGCGGCACCAGCGCGGCGCCGCAGACGCCCTGCAGGGTGCGGAAGGCCACGAGTTGGGGCAGCGTCTGGGCGGCGCCGCACAGCATGGAGGCGATGGTGAAGCCGATCACCGAGCTCACCAGGATGCGCCGCACGCCGAAGCGCACGGCGCAGAAGCCGGCGAGCGGCGTGGCGATGGCCGCCGACACGATATAGGAGGTGATCACCCAGGCGACCTGCTCCTGGGTCGCCGACAGCGATCCCTGGATGTTGGGCAGCGCCACGTTGGCGATGGTGCCATCGAGCGCCTGCATGATCGTGGCCATCATCACCACGAGGGTGAGCCAGCGACGACGGCGAAGCGCGTCGGGATCCATCAGGCCATCATGCCCGGAAGACGATCACAGGCCAAAGCTCCTCAGCAGCTCGCCGAACGAACGGTGGTGGCCGGTGTCGATCTCGATGGTCACGCTCATGCCGACGCGCAGCGGCGGATCGCCTTCCTTGCAGATGACGGAGGTGCGGACCGGGATACGCTGCACCACCTTGACCCAGTTGCCGGTGGCGTTCTGCGGCGGCAGCACGGCAAACTCCGCGCCGGTCGACTGGGAGAGCGACGTCACCTTCCCGGTGCATTGCATGTCGGGATAGGTGTCGACGGTGATGGTGACCGGCTGGCCGACGCGCACGCGCGTGAGCTCGGTTTCCTTGAAGTTGGCCTCGATCCACAGGTCCTTGTTGGCAACCACGGCGATCGACGGCACGCCCATGACGGCGTAGCTGCCCGGCACCAGCACCTTGGAGACGACACCGTCGAGCGGCGCTTCGATGGTGGTGCGGCGCAGGTTGTGCAGGGCCTCGTCGCGCGCCGCCAGCATCTGCTTCACCTTGGGATGATCGTCGACCTTGATCTTGGGATCGCCGGCCAGCGCCGCCTCGATGCGCTGCAGGTCCTCCTCCAGCGAGGCGATGCGCTGGCGCGCCACCTCGAGGCCCATGCGCGACTCTTCCATCTTCGCCGCCGGCGCGAACTTGCGGTCGGCAAGATCCTTCTGGCGGTCGTAGTCGGCCTGGGCGTAGTTCTGCTGGCTTTGCGCGGCCTTGATGTCCTCGCGCTTGGTGCGCCACTGGGCGCGCAGGCCGCGGATCTCGGCGCGCTGGATCTCGATCTCCGCCTCGATCTTGGCCAGCGCCGTGCGATAGGGCTGGTCGTCGAGCCGGAACAGGAGCTGGCCGCGCGACACGCTCTGGTTCTCGGTCACGGCCACCTCGACGATGGGACCGCTAAGCTCGGTGGCGATATAGACCCGGTCGCCCTTCACATAGGCGTTGTCGGTGCCGACGAAGCGGCCCGCGCTCAGCCAGGCGAACAGGGCGACGGCGATGGCGACCAGCGGCAGCGACCACATGATGGCGCGCCACAGCAGGCGCCCGCCCCGCCGCGGGCGACGCGTTGCAGCCACCGCAATCGGCGGCTGTGTCGTCGCAATCGGAATCTCGCCGTCCACACCATATATGGTCGTCCGGGCGGCCTCGACCGTCAACTAGGAGACGGACATACCAGCTAACCCGGTTGCGCCGGCTTGGCCCCGTCGCGGAACAGCTTGTAGGTCAGGGCATCATACAGGGCGTTGTAGGAGGCGTCGACGATGTTGGGCGAGACCCCGATGGTCGACCACCGCCTGCCCTTCGCATCCGCACTCTCGATCATGACCCGGGTGGTCGCGGCAGTGCCGCCAGCGGAGTCCAGGATGCGCACCTTGAAGTCTACCAGCCGCATGTCCGCGAGCTCGGGATAGACTGGGATCAGCGCTTTTCGCAATGCAGCATCGAGAGCATTCACCGGGCCGTTGCCCTCACCCACTTCCATCGCGCGTCGGCCGGCGACGTCGAGCTTCACCGTGGCTTCGGACAGGGCGATGAGCTGGCCGCGTGCATTGACTCGTCGCTCAGCCAGCACGCGAAAACTCTGCAAGGCAAAGTAGTCGGGCACGGTGTGCAGCTCGTGCCGCGCCAAAAGCTCGAACGACGCGTCGGCGCCGTCATAGGCGTAGCCCTCGGCCTCGCGCTCCTTGACGATCTCGAGGAGCCGCGCGACGCGGGGATCCTTGGGGTCGACGTCGAGCCCGATCTGACGGAAGCGCGCCATGATGTTGGAGCGGCCGGCCTGGTCGCTGACCACGATCATGCGCTGGTTGCCCACGACTTCCGGGTCGACATGCTCGTAGGTCTTGGGATCCTTCTCGACCGCGGAGACGTGCAGCCCGCCTTTGTGGGCGAAGGCGCGGCTGCCGACGTAGGCGGCGCTGCGGTTGGGCACGACGTTCAGCCGATCGTCGAGCAGGCGCGACAGATGCGTCAGCCGCTGCAGCGCGCCCTCCTTCAGGCCGGTGTCGAAGCCCATCTTGAGGACGAGATTGGCAATGAGCGCGATCATGTTGGCATTGCCGCAGCGCTCGCCCAGCCCGTTGATGGTGCCCTGCACCTGGCGCACGCCGGCGCGCACGGCGGCCAGCGTATTGGCGACGGCATTCTCGGTATCGTTGTGGGTGTGGATGCCGAGGCGATCGCCGGGAATCTTCGTAGCCACTTCGCCCACGATGCGCTCGATGTCGTGCGGCAGGGTGCCGCCGTTGGTGTCGCACAGCACCAGCCAGCGCGCGCCCGCCTTCTCTGCCGCGGCGAGGCAGGCCATCGCGTAATCAGGATTGGCCTTGTAGCCGTCGAAAAAGTGCTCGGCGTCGAACATCACCTCGTCCATGCGGCCCTTCGCAAAGGCAAGCGAGTCGGTAATCATCTCGAGGTATTCGGTGCGATCGAGCTCGAGCGCCACGTCGACATGGAAGTCCCAGGTCTTGCCCACCATGCAGACATTGCGCGCCTTGGTCTGCAGGATGGCGGCGAGTCCCGGATCGTTCGCCGCACTGCGGCCGGCACGCCGGGTCATGCCGAAGGCCACGAACTTGGCGTTCTGGAAGTCCGGCGGATCGGCAAAGAAGCGGTCGTCGGTTGGATTGGCGCCGGGCCAGCCACCCTCGATGTAGTCGATACCCAGAAGATCGAGCTCACGCGCGATCGCGGCCTTGTCGGCCACGGTGAAATCCACGCCCTGGGTCTGCGCGCCGTCTCGCAGGGTGGTGTCGAAGAGATAGACGCGGTTGGACGAAGTCATGACGACCGCATCATAGTTGGCCAAAGACGCGGGAGATATGCTTATGACCACGCCCACGACCATCGTCGAGCTGCGCTCCACCCTGTTGCAGGTACCGTGGCACGGCAAGCCGCCGGCGGCCGGCATCCTCTCCGCGCCCTTCCGCGACATCTATGTGCTGGAGATCGAGACCCAGGGCGGACTTGTGGGCATGAGCTACCTGATGCCGCTGCGCGGCGGGCTGCACACACTCGACGCCTGCATGAAGGAGCTCATAGCGCCCCACGTGATCGGCCGCGACGCCACGGAGATCGAGGCGATCTGGCAGACGCTCTACAAAAGCAACTTCTGGCTGGGGCGCATGGGCGTCACGGTGTTCGCCCAGAGCGCGGTCGACATGGCCCTGTGGGACATCTTGGGAAAGCGCGCAGCCCTGCCGCTCTTTCGGCTCTGGGGCGCCGCCGGCACCGCGATCCCGGCCTACGGCTCGGGCTGCTTCCGCGGGCTGGGCCGCGACGGCATGATCGCGCGCGCCAGGGAATTCACCGCCCAGGGGCTGAAAGCCATCAAAATGCAGGTGGCGCACATCAGGCCGTGGCGCGAGGACGTGCAGAACGTCAAGGCGATGCGCGAGGCGATGGGCGGCGGCATCGAAATCATGATCGACGTCAACATGGGCTGGGACGCCGACACCGCCATCCAGGCTGGCCACCGCATCGACGAATTCGATCCCTACTGGCTCGAGGAGCCGGTGGTTGCCGAGGACTTCGCCGGCTACCGCCGCATCGCCGCCGCGCTCAAGACGCGCATCGTGGGCGGCGAGAGCCATTTCACGCGCAACGACCTGCGGCCGTTCTTCGAGACGCCGTGCGTGCCCATCCTGCAGCCCGACCCGATGCGCGGCGGCTACAGCGAGCTGCGCAAGATCGCCGCCGCGGCCGAGCCGTGGGGCATCCGCCTCGCGCCCCACCTCTTCCACGAGACCATGGTCCACCTGCTGGCCGCGATTCCCAACGCCAGCTACCTCGAATACATGGACTGGAACGACGATCTGTGGATCGAGCCGGTGCTGCCCTCGAAGGACGGCACGATGAGTCCGCCCGAGCGGCCGGGCCATGGCCTCGCCTTCCGGCCCGAGATCCTGAAGGACTTCAGGAAAGGCGGCCAGCGCCTCAAGGGCTGATCGACGACGCGGCAGGATCTGCGATCAGCCGCCGGGTTTGAGCACAGTACAGGCCTGTTCGACCGTCGCGAAGGCTGTGCCAGGCCGTGCGTTGACCGCCTGCAGGACCTTGGGAAAGTCAGGATTCTGGGCCAGCAGGGCCTCGCCCATGATATTCAGGCCGTCGAGCTGATTGCCCGGCAGCGCCCAGCTCGTCCCGATGCTGTGAAACGCCGCGCGGCAGCGCTGATCGCCGATGGCGTCGAAATCGACCGCGAGGAATTGCGTATTGCCGGCGACTGTCCGGAAGTTGGCGCCGATCTCGCGCAGCTTGTCGCGCATCGGCCCCGGCTTGCTGGCTTCGCGTTCGATGTCGTCGGCCATGCCGCGGAAGCGTTCGATCAGCAGGTTGCGAATCCGTTCGGAGGTGCTGAACGTCGCCCGGTCGATCGACGAGTCCATCGAAGCCATCAGCATGGCGAGCGCGCTCGGCGTCGCCTGGCTGTTGTCGAGGGCGGAGCCCGCGAACGAGCGGGCGTTGATCATGACGAAGACGATCTTCTTGATCTTGCCCGCGGCGATGTCCTGCTTGAGCGACACCGGAACGTCGTCGCTGGTCAACAGGCGATAAGGCTCGCTGACGCCGAGATTGTCGGCAATGCCGCCGTCCAGCAGATGGATGAACTTCTTCTGCCCGTCGGCGTAGGCCGAGGCCGTGCGCTGCCAGGCCACGCGCGGCGGATCGAGGTACCAGCTCGTCTGCTGGGCCGCCCGGAGCCAGACCGGCTTGGCGACGGCCTCGCAAGGCCGGTAGTTCTTGAGCGTGATCGGCGAGAGGGCCACCGGGAAGGCGGCCGAAGCGGCGACGGCGGTCGAGAGCTTCACCTTGGTGAGATCGCTGCACAGCAGATCCATGGTGTATTGCGTGAACGGGAACGGCGTTCCCTCCACCATGTCCGCGGCGTTCAGGATCAGGTAGGGACGCCGCCGGCGCTCGACCAGCTTCTCGAAAGTGACGTCATGGAAGAGCTGTCGATCGAGATAGTCGACCAGCAGGTCGATGCGCTCCTTGGACGGTGAGGCGAGCAGGGCGAGATTGATCGGGTTCAAGCCCTCCGAGATCATGGCGCTCATGCCGTCCTGGCGGACGAAATTCGTTTCCAGGGTCTGCAGGCCGGCGGTGCCGTAGAGCGCGAAATAGCCGGCGGTGACGCTGCCGCCCGACACCGACGACACGATGTCGATCTCGTCGGCCAGGCTTGCGCCGGAGGCGAGCTTGATCTTGTCCATCGCGCGCAGCACCGACATCGCCAAGGCCGTCGCCCGCGTGCCGCCGCCCGACATGGTGACGATCACCAGCGTGTCGGGCAGTTGGCCGGGCGGCAGGGATTTCCATTCGTAGGCGGGTCGACTGGTTTCGACGACCGCGTCGTTGCGGACCGGATAAGCGCAGCCAGCGAGGACCGCTACCATCGACAGCACGGCGAAACGCGCCAGTAGTCGCTTCATGGTCGGCCTCCCTGTCTGTCGTTCAGGTGCCCTTCGGCTTGGGCGGGACGATGGGCTGCAAATCGATCGTCTCGCTGCCCAGTTCCGGCACGTTGTCGACGCTGCCCGTATAGTCGACGAGCCGTGGGCCCGGCCCCGATGTCAACGTCTCGAAAATATGCGAGCCGGCATTGAGAGTGACCAAGGTCGGCGTTGGGCCGAGGGGATCGTCGTAGACGCCGTTGACGTAGATTTCCCGGTTTCTGGGTTCGATCACCGTGACAAAGATCATGCGTCCCCGCTTCGTACACCCTGAGGATGAACGAGCCAACTAGAACGCAATCTTCGGTTCGGCGCAAGTATCGGCCGTCGACCAGACGGCGGGCCTCTAGAATCGAGCGATCGTCGCCGCGGCGAACCGCTCGGCCGACCCGGGATCGAAATCCAGGAACAACGCGGGCTCCAGCACCTCGACCTCGATCACGATCAGCGCCTCGTCGCGCATGACGCCATCGACCCGCGCATAGAGCGGCAGCTCGGGCAGCGTGCGCAGGGCCGCGGCGCCCTGCTCCGTCACCGCGCGCGACGGCACCTCGGCGCTGCGCCTGGCGCCGAAGCGCGAGTTGACCCTGAACTCACCCTGCGGCGGGCGCTTGCGCACGGCGTGACTGAAGACGCCGTCGAAATAGATCAGCGACAGCTCGCCATCGGCAATCTCGGGCAGGAATTCCTGCACCAACACGCCGCCCGTGCGTGCTTCGGTGGCGAGCCGCGATACCGCGTCGGCAACTCTCTCGCGCGCCACCAACTCGACCGAATAGCCCGACGCACCGGTCAAGGGCTTGACCACGGCACGGCTCCAGCCGGTCTCGCCGAACACCTTGTCGATTGCTTCAGCCTCGCAGGCCACGAAGTGGGTTTGCGGCACGCGCACCGACGCCGCGGCCAGCTTGCCGATATAGTCCTTGCGCAGGTTCCAGCGCACCAGCCCGATCGGGTTGAAAAGACGGCTGGCGATGGCCATGGCTTCCGTCCAGTCACGGAAGGCGTTGCTGGCGCGGTAATAGCCCCAGGTCGAGCGGATCACGACGGCCGCCGCCCTGTCGAACGCCGCGCGCGGTCCGTCCCAGGGCGCGCCGACGACCGAAAAGCCGCGCCGTTCCAGCGCTTCGGCATAGAGCCTGTCGGAGGCGGTGATCTCGGGCTGGCCGGCAGCGGTGGCGAGGACGATCGCCCTAGCGCGGTTGGGCATCGAGCCAGCGGCGCGCCTCGTCGGCGGTCCTGAAGATATCCGCCGGCCGTCGAGCGGCGGCGAGATTGAGGAATCTGTCGACGAACTCGCGCGCAAGGGGGGTCGTCACCACAAAGGCAACCGGCCCGGCGGGCCCCGTCGCGACATAGGCCCTCATGCGGGCGCCGAGCATCATGACGTCATCATCGCTCGCTTGCAGGTCGACGTCGCTCGCATCGAACAATTTGGCGTACGGCGCGGCGTCGGCAACGACCACGGCATCGAGATAGGCCTCGATGTCTTTCAGGGTCACGACCCCTTCGGTCGTGGCTACGACCAGGCGCTCCTCGTGCGAGATCGTCCAACGAATAGGCATCGCGGAGACTATGGGCAGTGCGCCATTTGCGGACAAGAGTTGTGTCCGCCTTGCGGCTCTCGGCCCATCACAAAATCGAGATTTGACGCCGCCGTCCGAGCTTCGCGCCGGCGAGAAATGGCGCCATGTCGAACGCGAGATCGATATCAGGTTGCGTCGCGTCGCCCGCTAGGGGTGGACGACGCTTACTTGCAGACATTGCGCAGCGCCTTCCACTCGGCGTCGCTGAAGGCGGGCTTGCCGGTGGCCGGGCGCTTGGTCGCGGCGATGCGCTCGGCGGTCGGCGGATGGCTCGACCAGACGCCGGCGGCCGCGGCCATGTCCTTGGGTTCCTTCTCCATCATCTGCTCGAAGAAGCTCGCGATGCCGTCGGCGCGCAAGTCGAGCTTCTCCAGCAAGGCCACGCCCGTGGCGTCGGCTTCGCGCTCGAAGGCGCGGCCGTTGCGCAGCGCCAGCAGGAGGTTGCCGCCGGAGGTGAGCGTGTTCAAGAGGTCGGAGTAGCCGCCGCTCACCAGCTTGACCATCAGGTCGACGCCGTACTGGCGCGCCAGGCCCTTCATCGGATGATAATGCACGGTGTGGCCGATCTCGTGCGCTACCACGCCCGCCACCTGCGAGCTGTCCTTGGCCTGGTCTATGAGGTCGGAATAGACCACCAGGATGCCGCCCGGCAGCGTGTAGGCGTTGACCGGCCCGCCTTCGATGACATGCACCGTGATCTCGTGCGGATAGTCGGCGGCGTGGGCCAGCCGATTGGCGAGGTCGTTGATGGCGGCCAGGCCCGCCTTGCCGTGGCATTCGTCCTTGTCGGCCGTCAGCTCGTCGAACACGCTCGCGCCGAGCTTGGCCTGCAGGCTGTAGGGCAGCAATGGCGCGGCATACTCGCTGCCATAGTCGACCGCGAGCCAGAACAGGCCGACCAGGGCCACCAGGGTCGCGCCGAACGCCGCGACCCTGCGCCCGACGGAGCCCGGCGGCGTGACCAGCGGCGCAAGCTGCGGCACCCAGGCCGCGAGCTGGCGCCGCAAGTCGGGATCGTCGACCAGCAGGCGCGCCTCGAAGCCTTTGCGCACCACCGGCGGAACCGCCTCGTGCGCCGTGTCGCCCAGCACGGCGAGTTCGCCGACCGGCCAGCGCGCCACGATACCGGCGTCGCCGAGACGAAAGATGACCAGCTCGGCCGCCGTCGGCCGCACGCTTACCGCGTGCACCAGCGCGCTCTCGCCGTCGTAGTAGCGGGCGTGCGAGGCCATCGTCAGATGCCGCTCACGTCGAACATGTCCAAAAGGCCCTCGCCGAAGGACGGCCCGCGATCGGCTGGCTGGCGGATATTGGCGCCGTCGGGCGCGCCGTAGAGCCACAGCTCGGCGGCGATCAGCTTCAGCGTGCGGTGCATGACCCAGGGCCAGCCGAGACCGAGGGTCAGCACGACGATCAGGTAGTTCAGCACCAGGAAGCCCCACATCTGGCGGGTCGAGATCGCCGTGGCGAACAGCACCTCGCCGGCGCGGCTGTGCGAGACCAGGTAGCGGAAGAGATAGGCCTGCCACCAGCAGCGCAGCGGCAGAATCAGCAGGCCGAACACGACATAGGCGCCGAGCGCGACCGCTGCCACGATCAGCACGGTGCGCAGGCTGAATTGCGAGAACAGCTTCAGCACGTCCTCGGACGAGACGCCGAGCCCGCCGATCGTGCCGCCGATCGCGCCGAAGATGATGATGGCCGCCACCACCCAGGCGATGATGTTCAGGAAGTAGAAGCCGAGATAGCGGCCGTAGATGTCGCCGGAGCTGCCGGCGAAGATGAACGGCAGGGTGCCGAAGCGCACGTTGGAGATGCGCGGCCGGGCGAGGTTCACCGACACGACCGGCGTCAGCAGCTGGACGGTGAAGGCGTTGGTGAAGACGAGGAACGACGCCATCGCGCCATAGCCCCAGGCCGAGCCCGCCAGCGCGCAACGGATGCCGCGCCAGCGCGTGCGCGAGAGCCGGTAGCGCAACCCGGCATACTGGCCGACATAGGCGAGCGGAAAGCCGATCAGCGCCACCGACAGCCAGAAGATGTCGAACAGGCCGAAGCTCGCGAGCGGCCTTTCATGGAAGACGTAGATCCACACCAGCCACATCAGGCCGCCCCATACCGCCAGCATGAGCACGGCGAGCAGAAAGCCGATCAGGAGCTCGCGGCCGCGGCCGCGATACTCGAAGCGATCGCCCAGGATGGCGAAGTGGTTCCACAGATAGCGGCGTATGCGCGTGCGGCCCCAGAAGCGCGACCAGCCCAGGGTCAGCAGCATCAACACGAGGTGGCGGAGGTAGATGGCATAGAGCTCGGCCAGCTTGCCGTCATAGAGCGGCCGGCTGGGCGTCAGATCCGGTGCCGCAGCCGCCGCCTCAGGGGCAGGTTGGGCGAGAGCCCGGCCCCAAGGAGAAGTTGCATCGCTCACGGACGGCCGTTTTGGCTTGATTGCACCGCGAAATCTTTCATGCTGCGCTGCAACATCTATTGATGTAGGCAAGTCTACGCAACCCTGTCCTCAGCCGCCACCATGACCGAGAAACGCGACAAATCAGCAGAAGATCGGCCCCAGCGCGATCGGCCCTGGCTGATCCGCACCTATTCCGGTCATTCGACGGCGGCCAAGTCGAACGAACTCTATCGAACCAACCTCGCGCGCGGGCAGACCGGCCTGTCGGTCGCCTTCGATCTGCCGACCCAGACCGGCTACGACTCCGATCACGTGCTGGCCAAGGGCGAAGTCGGCAAGGTCGGCGTGCCGATCAGCCATCTCGGCGACATGCGCACCCTGTTCGACGGCATCCCGCTCGACCGCATGAACACGTCGATGACCATCAACGCGCCAGCGGCGTGGCTGCTCGCCTTATATATCGCCGCGGCCGAAGCGCAGGGCGTCGAGCGCGCCAAGCTGCAGGGCACGACGCAGAACGATATCATCAAGGAGTATCTCTCGCGCGGGACCTACATCTTCCCGCCCGAGCCGTCGCTGCGGCTGACGGCCGACACGATCGGCTTCACCTACCGCGAGGTTCCCAAGTGGAATCCGATGAATGTCTGCAGCTATCACCTGCAGGAAGCCGGCGCGACGGCGGTGCAGGAGCTGGCCTTCTCGCTGGCCAACGCCATCGCCGTGCTCGATGGGGTGCGCGCGCGCGGCCAGGTGCCCGAGGCGGATTTCCCGCAGGTGGTGGGCCGCATCTCCTTCTTCGTCAATGCCGGCATCCGCTTCATCACCGAGATGTGCAAGATGCGGGCGTTCGCCGAGCTGTGGGACGAGCTGACGCGCACCCGCTACGGCGTTGCCGACGCCAAGCAGCGCCTGTTCCGCTACGGCGTGCAGGTGAATTCGCTGGGCCTCACCGAGCAGCAGCCCGAGAATAACGTCTACCGCATCCTGCTCGAGATGCTGGCCGTGGTGATGAGCAAGAACGCCCGCGCCCGCTCCGTGCAGTTGCCGGCCTGGAACGAGGCGCTCGGCCTGCCGCGCCCGTGGGACCAGCAATGGTCGTTGCGCCTGCAGCAGATCGTGGCCTTCGAGACCGACCTGCTGGAGTACGGCGACATCTTCGACGGCAGCACGGAGATCGCGCGCAAGGTCGCGGAGCTGAAGGCGGAGGCCAGCGCCGAGATGGCGCGCATCGCCGACATGGGCGGCGCGGTGGCGGCCATCGAGGCGGCCTACATGAAGCAGCGTCTGGTCGAAGCGAACCTCAAGCGCCTGTCGGCCATCGAGGCGGGCGAGCAGACGGTGATCGGCGTCAACGCCTACACCGAGGCCGAGCCCTCGCCGCTGTCGACCGGCGCAGGCTCGATCCTGACCGTCGATGCCTCGGTCGAGCGCGGCCAGATCGAGCGCCTGAAAGCCTGGCGTGCCGGGCGCGACGGCGCGGCCGTCGGCAAGGCGCTGGCTGAGCTCGCAGCGGCGGCAAAGGAAGACCGCAACGTCATGCCGGCCTCGATCGCCTGCGCCCGCGCCGGCGTCACGACCGGCGAATGGACCGATGCCCTGCGCGCCGTGTTCGGCGAATATCGCGCGCCAACCGGCGTGGCGCGGGCCGTAGGCGTGAGCGACGGCCGGCTGGATGCGGCGCGGCGCGAGGTCGAAACGGTCTCGCGACGGCTCGGCCGGCGCATAAAAATTCTGGTCGGCAAGCCCGGCCTCGACGGCCATTCCAACGGCGCCGAGCAGATCGCCGTGCGCGCCCGTGACTGCGGCATGGAGGTCGTCTACGAAGGCATCCGGCTCACGCCCGAGCGCATCGTCAATGCCGCCCTCGAGGAGAGCGTGCACGTGGTCGGGCTGTCGATCCTGTCGGGCGGCCACGTCTCGCTGGTCGCCGAGGTGCTGGCAGGGCTGCGCCAGGCCGGCATCGGCGACGTGCCGGTGGTGGTGGGCGGCATCATTCCGCCGGCCGACGCCGAGGCGCTGATCAAGACCGGCGTGGCGCGCGTCTACACACCCAAGGACTTCGACCTGACCCAGATCATGCGCGACATCGTCGTCGTCGTCGATCGCGCCTGGAAGGAAGCCGCCTAGCCCTAGGCGTGCAAAGGCCTTCTGACGAGGCTTCCCGTCGCGTGCAGCATAGGCTCGACCACGGCATGGCTGAACAGCCACGCCTCGGCATGGACGGTCTCGCCGCTGCGAGAAATGACGCGCGACAAGGCGATCACGTCGGCCTCGTGCGGCGCCCGCAACACCGTGACGGTGAGATGCGACAGCGACGCGCCCATGCCGGTCGCCGCGCGCAGGGACGTGTCGACCAGGGACAACAGCGCGGCGCTCGACCAGCTCGCGCCGGACTTGAGGGAAAACCGCAGCCGGATGTCCTGGTCCTGGCATTCCTCGACGAAGACATCGTGCAGATCGGCGGCCGGCAGGGCCGTCTCCAGGATTTTTTGCAGCTCGTCTTCCGTCATGAGGGCGATGGTATGCTATCCCCCTCCCGATGTCGTTCCTCGACCATATCCAGCGCTGCAACAACGCCCGGCTCGACGAGTTCGAGCCGTGGTTCATCGGAGCTGAGCGCGCGGGCTTTCTCCATCGCGAATTCGCGCCCGTCGTGGCCGAGCGAACGGACCTGTTCACCCGCCGCGACAGGGCCTGGCATCTCGATGCGGCGCTCGACACGTCGGACAAGCGCACGGCGGCGCTGCGCGGCTTCCTGCTCGAGTTGCGCGAGCAGGGACACTTCAAGGGCCTGTGGCGCGACGAGGCCTATCCGGTCACCTGGGAATTCACCCGGACGCCGCTGATGACGATGGAGCGCGCAGCCGTGCCGTGGTTCGGCGCACGCGCCTTCGGGCCGCACATGACGGGTTATGTCCGGCGCAAGGACGGGATGCATATCTGGGTGCCGCGCCGCTCATACGACAAGCCCACCTTTCCGGGCGAGCTCGACAATACGGTCGCCGGCGGCCAGCCGGCGGGTATCAGCCTGCACGACAATCTGATCAAGGAATGTGCAGAAGAGGCCGCGATCCCGCGCGAGCTGGCTCGGCAAGCCAAGGCGGTCAGTTTCGTCAGCTACCTCAACCAGTCGGGCCTGCAGCTCAAGCCCGACCTCATGACTTGCTTCGATCTCGAGCTGCCCGAGGATTTCACACCCTACGCAAATGATGGCGAGGTGCATTCCTTCGAGCTGTGGCCGGTGCAGCGCGTGTTCGAGACGGTGCGCGACAGCACCGCATTCAAATACAACTGCAATCTAGTGTTGATCGACTTCTTCGTGCGCCACGGTCTCTTGTCGGCAGATGATCCACAGTTCGTTACCATCGTTTCCGGACTCAAGATGATGTACACTTTCCCCAACGGAATCGGTTGAGCGACGGCGCGTCGCCAAGAATACGTAGCCGGCTCGGCTGACACTTCGAAAGGTGGCAGCCCTCATGCCACGATGCGTGCTTAGTGTGTTTGCCTTCGCCTGGATGGTCACCGGCGCCGTGGCCTTTGCACAAGATGGTCACCACGGCCAAGGCCACGCCGAAAATCATGACTGGTACCAGGGGCTGAAACAGCCCGGCACGGGTTTCTCGTGCTGCAACGGCGCCGCCAACGGCGTCGAGGGCGATTGCCGCCCGACCCGCGCCTATCTCAACGACGACGGCAATTGGTACGCGCTGCTCGACGGAAACTGGGTCCCCGTGCCGCCCCGGGTGGTGCTGAAGCAACTGGCGCCCGACGGCTCCTCGCATATTTGTGCCAGCAAATCGGGCCTGATCTATTGCTTTTTGGGCGGATCACCCAAAATCTAACGAGGGAACTTGGCGGTTCCCTCCGACGTTTGCCTCTTTAATGCCGAGTCTCAGCCACGGCAGAGGGAGACGAAGTCATGCGCCTGTCTGCGCCTGGTTTCTTGCTAGCTTGCGCGTTCGCGACCGTCGGCGCGCTGGGCGTGCGCGCCCAGGATGGCCACTACGGCCAGGGCCACGCCGAAAATCACGACTGGTACAAGGATCTGAAGCAGCCGCAGACCGGCTATTCCTGCTGCAATGGCCGCAGCAGCAGCAGCGACGGCGACTGCCGTCCGACCCGTGCCTACCTCGACGACGACGGCATGTGGTATGCGCTGCTCGACGGGCGTTGGGTGCCTGTGCCGCCGAAGGTCGTGCTGAAGCAGCTCGCGCCTGACGGGTCCTCCCACATCTGCGCCAGCAAGAGCGGCATGATCTACTGCTTCCTGGGCGGCTCGCCGAAGATCTAGCCCCTAGCCGGCCCCGGCTAGGGCGGGCGGCAGCGGCTGTAATCAGCCGCGAGAGCCCGCACCGAGCCCCTTGCGCACGCTGTCGCATCACGCCGGCGGGGGGATGTTCGAGTCCTTGATCACCTTGCGCCACTTATCGGTCTCTTCGGCCAGGCTCTGGACATAGAACGCCGCCGTCCCGCCGATCGGGATGAAGCCCAGCTCCTGCAGCTTCTGGCGAACGCTGGCATCGGCCAACGCCTCGTTCACCACGGCATTCAGGCGTTCGACAAGGTTGGCGGGCGTGCCGCCGGTCGTCGAGATGCCGAGGGGAACGGCGGCCTCCATGCCCGTGAGGCCCGCCTCGCCTACCGTCGGCACGTCGGGCAGCAACGAGCTGCGGGCGGACATTGCCACCGCCAGACCGCGCAGCTTGCCCGCTCTCACCGGCGCGGCCGTCGGCATCAGCACGTCGGAGAACAGCGGCAGATGGCCCGCCATCACGTCGCGCAGCGCCTCGGCGCTGCCCTTGTAGCCGACGTGCTCGAGCGGCAGGCCGGTGCGCGCCTTGAGATACTCGCCCCACAAATGCGGGATCGAGCCGATGCCGGCGGAGGCGTAGGGAATGGTGTTGTCGGTCTTCGACCGGGCCAACAGCTCGGCCACCGACTTGAACGGCGCTTCGTTGTTGGCCGCCAGCAGCAAAGGCAGGTCGACGAAGCGGGCGACCGGCGCCAGGTCCTTGACCGGATCGTAAGGCAGGGTGATGCCGAAGGCCGCGTTCACGACGAGCGCGCCGGGTGTCAGCAGGATCGTGTGGCCGTCGGGCTTGGCCTTGGCGACGATCTCGGTGCCGATGATGGTGCCGCCGCCCGGCTTGTTGTCGACGATCACCTGCTGGCCCAGCAGGACCGACAGCCGCTCGGCGATGATGCGTGACGAGGCGTCGGTCGAGCCGCCCGGCGCGTAGGGCACGACAAAGCGCACGGGTCTTTCGGGAAAAGCCTGGGCGTGGCCCGCACGCGGCATGACGGCGAGCCCTGCCGAGCTGAGGAAAAGCCGGCGTTTCATTTCCCTCCCTTCCCTGTTTTCTCGTCTTTTGCCCAACCTGCCACGCCATGCGAAGCTCGGGCAACGGAAACCGGGACCAAGGAAGGACAAGCGTGGCGCGGGACGGTCAGGGGCTCGAGGTGAGCAACGCCAATGTGGAGGCAATCGCCGCGCTCGATTTCCTCACGGACGAGTGGCTAGGTTTCGGCAACCGGCTGGCCCAGTTCGTCACCGCCGCCGACAAGGCCGAAGGTTGCGCCCTGCTGGCGGTGATGGCGGCCAACCTCATGTTGTCGATGCATTCGGCCGAGGGTCACGCGGCGGCGCAGCGCTATCTCGCCCGCGCCCGGCAATTCGCCACGGACGCCAACCCGCGCGAGCGCGCGTGGATCGCGGCGACCGGCGCCTGGGCGGCCGGCGAGACCGACCGCAGCCTGAAGATCCATGAGGACATGGCGGCCGAATGGCCGCGCGATCTTCTCGCCGGCAAGCTCGGCCAGCTCCACGCCTTCAATCGCGGCGATTCGGAAGCACTGCTGCGCATCGGCCAGCATCTGTTCGAAGCCAATCGCGACAACCGCTACGTCTACGCCATGTATGCGTTCGGCCTCGAGGAGTGCAATCGCATCGACGAGGCCGAGGCCGTGGCGCGCCGGGCGCTCGCCATGGATCGGCGCGATCCGTGGGCGCATCACGCCATCGCCCATTGCCTGGAAGCGCGCGGCAAGATGCTGGAGGGCGTGGCCTTCCTGGAAGCGATGGCCGACACCTGGGTTGGCTGCAACTCCTTCATGTACACCCACAATTGGTGGCACCTCGCCCTCTTCCTGATCGATCTCGACCGCACCGGCGAGGCGCTTGCCCTGTTCGACGAGCGCGTGTGGGGCGTGTGGAAGGAATTCTCCGAGGACCAGATCAACGCTGTCTCGCTGCTGGCGCGCCTCGAGCTGCGCGGCGTCGATGTCGGCAGTCGCTGGACCGACGTCGCGCATTATCTCAAGTCGCGCCTGCACGAACACTTCGTGCCGTTCCTCGACCTGCAATATCTTTACGGCCTCGCCCGCGCCGGCGAGCAAAGCTGCGTCACCGAAATGCTGGCGAGCCTCGAGGAGCGCGCCGAGAACGCGCGGGCCCCCGACCGCGAAGCCTGGGCCGACGGCGCCGTGCCGGCCGCGCACGGGCTTGCCGCCCATGCCAAGGGCGATCACGCCGAGGCCGCACGGCTCTTGGGCCAGGCCATGCCACACCTGCAGAAAGTCGGCGGCAGCATCGCCCAGCGCTCGCTGTTCGGCGCCATCCATCTCGACGCGCTGATGAGATCGGGCTGGAACGATGCGGCGCTCGCCATCCTGCAGGCCGACGATCGCGAGCGGCCGACCGTGCCGTGGACCAAGCGCTCGCTGGGTGACCTCTATCGCCGGGTCGGACGCACCGAGCAGGCGCTTGCCGCCGAGTACCAGGCCGAGCAGCTGGCGCGCCAATACGGCCAATACGGCAAGGAGAGACCGACATGACCGACGACCTCGCACAGCAAAGCGCGGCGCGCCTCGCCACGCTCTACAGGAAGGGCAAGGCCTCGCCGGTCGAGACCATGAAGGCGGTGCTGGCGCGCAACGAGAAGGTCGGGCCGCAGCTCAACGCCTTCACCCGCGTCGACGGCGGCGCGGCGCTCAAGGCGGCGCGCGCCGCCGAACGGCGCTGGAAGAAAGGCGAGCCGCTGTCGGCGCTCGACGGCGTGCCGGTCTCGATCAAGGAGCTGGTGCGGGTCAAGGGGTGGCCCGCCTCGATGGGCAGCAAGCTCACCGACAAGGCGCCCGCCGACGCCGACGCGCCCGCGGTGGCGCGGCTGCGCGAAGCGGGCGCCATCGTCTTCGCGCAGAGCACCAGCTCGGAATACGGCCACAAGGGCGTGACCGATTCGCCCCTGAACGGCATTACGCGCAACCCGTGGCAGCTCGCGCGCACGCCGGGCGGCTCCTCGGGCGGCGCCGGCGCCGCGGTGGCCGCAGGGCTGGGGCCGATCGCCATCGGCACCGACGGCGGCGGCTCGGTGCGCATTCCGTCGAGCTTCAACGGGCTGGTCGGCCTGAAAGCCACGTTCGGCCGGGTGCCGGCCTGGCCGCCCTCGCTGACCGGCGACCTTGCCAACACCGGTCCGATGGCCCGCACCGCGCTCGACTGCGCGTTGATAATGAATGTCATCAGCCGACGCGATCCGCGTGACGCCTATGCGCTGCCCGAAGACGACACCAACTATGCGAAGAAAATCGACGGCAAGCTCAAGAAGCTGAAAGTGGGCTTCGTGCTGCGCTTCGGCGACCACCCGCTCGACATCGAGGTGGCGGCGCTGGTCACCAGGGCCGCCCGGGCGTTCGAGAAACTCGGCTGCAAGGTCGAGGAGGTCCCGGCTCCCTTCTCCTACGCCGATGCCGGCCGCGCCTTCGTCGTCCATTGGCTGGCCGCGCTTCAGCGGCTGCTGCAGCTCTATCCCGAGAGCCGGCATGGCGAGTTCGATCCCAACCTGCTGGCCTCGGCCAAAGCGGGCCTGCGTTATTCATTGCAGGATGTGGTGAATGCGCAGGTGACGCGGCGCGAGCTGGCGATCGCCTGGAACCTGTTCTTCGCCAAGTATGATCTGCTGCTGTCGCCCACGGTCGCAGTGCAGCCCTTCGAGGTCGGCAAGAACCTGCCGATGGGCCCGGACGGCAAGGCGAACGCGTTGTGGTCGCCCTACACCTCGCAGTTCAACCTGAGCCGCCATCCCGCGGCGTCGGTGCCGTGCGGCCTGAGCCGCGACGGGCTGCCGATCGGCCTGCAGATCGCCGCCGGCCACTACAAGGATGCGCTCGTGCTGCGCGCGGCAGCGCGCTATGCCGAGGCCCATCCCGTGAAATTCCCCGTCCTGCCGGAGACCAAGTGATGACCGCCGATCTTGCGATGATGCCGGCCCACCAGCTGGTGAAGCTCTACAAGGACCGCAAGGCCTCGCCGGTCGAAGCCGTGCGGGCGGCGTTGGCCCGCATCGAGGCCTTCAATCCCCAACTCAACGCCTTCCAGCATCTCGATCCCGATGCGGCGCTGCGCGCGGCGCGCGCCTCGGAGAAACGCTGGAAGAAAGGCGGCAAGCGGCTCTCCGACATCGACGGCGTGCCGATCACCATCAAGGACATGGTGCTGACCAAGGGCATGCCGACGCGCATGGGCAGCCTCGCCACCGACGCCGACGGGCCGTGGACGGTCGATGCGCCGGTGGCGCAGCGCCTGCGCGAGGCGGGCACCGTGCTTTTGGGCAAGACGACCTCGCCGGAATATGGCTGGAAGGGCGTGACCGATTCAGCGTTGTTCGGCGCCACCCACAATCCGTGGAAGATCGGCCGCACGCCGGGCGGCTCGTCCGGCGGCGGCGTGGCGGCCGAGGCGGTCGGCATGGGCAACCTCGCCGTCGGTACCGACGGCGCGGGCTCGGTGCGCATCCCCTGCGCCTTCACCGGCCTGTTCGGCCTCAAGCCGACGCAAGGTCGCGTGCCGCTCTATCCGCCTTCGGCGCAGGGCACGCTGTCCCACATCGGGCCGATGACACGCACCGTGCGCGACGCGGCGATGATGATGAACGTCATGGCGCGGCCCGATCCGCGCGACCTCTATGGCCGTCCCGACGACGAGGAGGACTATCTGAAAGGCTTCGACAAGGGCGTGAAGAGCCTGCGCATCGCCTATTCGCCCAACCTGGGCTTCGTCGAGCGTGACAAGATCGACCGCGACGTGGCGGTCGCGGTCGAGAACGCCATGAAGGTGTTCAAGACCCTGGGCGCCCGCGTGGTCGAGGACTCGCCCGATCTTCAGGGACTCGACCCGCGCAAGATCCTGAACGCGCACTGGCAGTCGAACGTCGTCATGCTGGTGAAGAGCTTCAGCGAGGAGAAACGCGCGCTGATGGATCCCGGCCTGCTGAAGGCCGCCGAGTTCGGCGCCAATCTCGGCCAGGAAGCGGTGGTGACCGCGATCCACCAGCGCCAGCAGATCGGCGCGATCATGAATCAGTTCATGGCCAAGTACGACCTGCTGCTGACGCCCACCATGCCGATGACCGCCTTCGCGGTGAACGAGAACGGCGCGTGGGGCGGCGACGGCATCGATATCGGCTGGACGCCCTTCACGCTGACCTTCAACCTGACGCGCCAGCCCGCCGCCACCATCCCCTGCGGTCTCGACCGCGAGGGCCTGCCGATCGGCCTGCAGATCGTGTCAGGCCACGCCCGCGACACGCTGGTGCTGCGTGCGGCCGCCGCCTACGAGCGCGTCCGCCCGATCCCGGCGCCGCCGCTGGCGCACCAGGTTTGAATATCTCTTTCGTCCTCAGTTAGAGTCCCTCTCCGCCGCGCTAGGGGGAGAGGGCATCAGACGCGGCGTGTGAAGAGAAGAGTCAGTCCTTGGCGCCCAGCATCTTCCGGCACTCGGGCGTAAGCTGATTGGTGTGCTGATCGTCGCACGGCTTCTGGCGCTCGATCTGCAGCGCGATCGCATAGAAGACCAGCGCGCCCAGGAGCCAGATCACGAATGACAGGCTGAGCGCCATCTCGAAGCCGCGGCCGATCTTCTGCGCGAAGGCGCTGGCGGGTGACAACGCCGCGGCATAACGAACAGCCATCAGCGTGAGCGGAAACGTCGCCGCGCCGCAGGCGATAAAGAAGAGAATGAGGGTCCCCAGGGTCATTGTCGCAAAATGGCGAAACCGACCCGCCAAGACAAGGACCGGCTGTCTGATCACCGGCGCGATCACTCGTGCCCCAAGGTACACTCAATCTGAATCGCGCTGCGATTGCCCAGCGGCCGCGTCACAGGCAAGCTCGACGACGATACAAGGGGATCGGGGGGAAATTGAAAATGCGCGCAACATGGATGTTTGCGGCGATGGCCGCCGTGACGTTTCCGGCACTGGCCGAGCCCGACAAGGTGCCGCCGACGACGTGGCAGGTCATGAGCGTGCTGGAAGGCGGCAGCTCGCATACCTGCGGCGACACGATGGTCAGCAAGTTCAATGTCGAGCTCCGCGGCGACGTGTTGCGGTTCCAGGCGTCGGGATCCCCGACCGACCTGAAGTTGCTGGGCCCCTTGAATGCCGACGGATCGGGCAAAATCCGTGCGCTCAACCGCAAGAATCGCGAAGTCACCCTCGACTTCGCCGCCGGCGAAGGCCCGCGCACGATTCGCTACACCCCGCCCTACAGCGTGTGCGTGTGGTCGTTAGTCCCGGTCAATCCGCCGGCGAGATCCGCGACGAACCGAAACTGACAAAGCGAAAGGGGGCGACCTCTCGGCCGCCCCTTTATCTGCTTCTCAGGTCTTGATCGCCGCCTTCACCGCCTCGGCCGTGATCGGCAGCGAGCGCACCCGCGCGCCCACGGCGTTGAAGATGGCGTTGGCGATCGCGGGTGCGATCACCGTGACGCCGGGCTCGCCGCAGCCCGACGCCGGGTCGTTGCTGGCGATGACGCTGATGTCGAGATCCGGCATCTGGCTCATACGCATCGGCGTGTAGTCGCCGAAGTTGGACACCTGGAGCGCGCCATTCTCCAGGGGCGCCTTTTCGAACAGCGCCAGCGACATGCCCCACAGCGCCGATCCCTCGATCTGGGCCTTCACGCCGTCGGGATTGACCACCGTGCCGAGATCCATGGCGAGCGTCAGGCGGTTGACCTTGAACTCGCCGTTGGCGGGATTGACCTCGACCTGGGCGGCGCAGGCCGTCCAGGTCGCGGTCGCGCGTTCCTGCGAGCTCACGCAGGCGATGCCGATGCCGCTGTTCTTGGGCAGCGTCACCGCCCCGTAGCCCGAGCGGCCGACAGCCGTCCTGAGCGCATTGGCGAGCTTCTTGGCGCCGCCCGCGTTGTCGCCGGCGCCGTCAAGCAGCGCCAGCCGGTAGTCGACCGGGTCTTTGCCCGCCGCATGGGCAAGCTCGTCGATCATGCTTTCGACCGCCCAGAAGGTCCAACCTGGTGCCACCGAGCGGAGCTGGCCGGACGGCGTCGCCTTCTGCGCCAGCTCATTCAGGATGGCGCGGACCTGATGGTTGGGCACGGTGTACCAGAAGTCCGCGCCGTTCACCGTGAAGCTGTCGAGCGGCCCCTTCTTGTCGACCGAAGGCGTCAGGAACTCCGGGATGCCCCAGCGCGCGGTCGGCCAGGCGCACACGACGTCGTGCGCCAGCCCGACGAGCTTGCCGTCGGCGTCCAGCCCGGCCTTCACCTTCTGGTAAGTGAGCGGCCGGGTGAAATCCATTGCCATGTCGTCTTCGCGCGCATAGATCACCTTCACCGGCTTGGCCACGGCCTTCGATGCCAGCACCGCCGGCACCACCATGTCGCCATCGAGACGCCGGCCGAAGCCGCCGCCGATGAAGTACTGGTGCAGCACCACGTTCTTGGGATCGATGCCCAGTGCACCGCCGGCGATGCCGCCGGTGCGCGAGGCGAACTGGTTGCCGGTGTGAATGTGCCACACGCCGTCCTTTTCATAGGCCAGCGCATTCATCGGCTCGAGCGGCGCATGGATGTTGATGGAGGTGAGATATTCGGCCTCCATCACCTTGGCCGCGCCGGCGATCGCCGCGGCGGAGTCACCCTTCTTGACGAAGAGCTGGCCCGAATCCCCGGCGCTCTGCAGCCGTTTGGCCTCGTCGATCAAGGTCTGGTCGGAGACGTTGGCGTTGGGACCCTTGTCATAGGTGATCTTGAGCGCCTCGGCCGCCTGCTTCGCCGCGGGATAGGTCGTGGCCACTGCCACCACCCAGCCCGACGTCGTGCCGGTCTTGTCGTCCAAGGTCACCGCCTTGACGAAACCCTTGACCTTCTTCGCGGCGGAATCGTCGACCGCCGTCACCTTGGCGCCGTAGCGCACCGGCGGCACGACCGGCTTGCCGTACAGCATGCCGGGCGCCACCGCGTCGATGCCGTACTTGGCCGTGCCGTTGGTCTTGGGCGGGATGTCGAGCTGCGGCACCGACTGGCCGACCAGCGTGTACTGACCGGGAGTCTTGAGCTTGATCGCCTTCAGCTCGTCGGCGGTCCAGACCCTGCTTGCCTTGCCGTCGGCGACGATCTTGGCATAGCTCACTTTCTTGCCGGTCTTGCTGTGGATGACCTGACTATTGCTGGCGCGGCATTCGCCGGCCGGCACGCCCATCATCGCAGCGCCCGCGTCTATCAGTGTGATGCGCCCGGCTGCGCCGGCCCGGCTCATCGCGTCGAAGTTCATGCGCACGCTCCACGAGCCGCCGGTGATCAGCGCGCCCAGCACGGGATCGTTGTACTTGGGATCGTTGTCCGCCAGCTGGATGTTCATCATGCGCCAGTCGGCCTCGAGCTCCTCGGCGACGATCTGCGCCATGGCCGAGGACACGTGCTGGCCCATCTCGGCCTTGCCGACCATCACCGTGACCTTGCCGTCCGGCGCGATCGAGTACCACGCGGTGGGCTCGAACTTGCCGGCCGCCAGCGCGTCGCTGATGCCGTGCACGCCCGAAACCGCGACATAGCCGAAGGCCAGGCCCGCGGTGCTGGAGCCGATCAGGAAATTCCGCCGCTTGAGGTCCGACGGCAAACCGATGCGAGTTATTTTGGTCATGGCTCAGGCTCCCGACTTGGAGCGCATATCGGCAGCGGCGCGAACGATCGCGCGCTGGATACGGCCATAGGTCATGCAGCGACAGAGATTGCCGTCCATGTGGGCGACGATCTCCTGCTTGGTCGGATCGGGGTTCTTTGCCAGCAGCGATGCCGCCTGCATGATCTGGCCCGACTGGCAGTAGCCGCATTGCGGCACCTGCTCGACTTCCCACGCCACCTGCAGCGCGTGCGGCTTGCCACCGCCCAGCCCCTCGATGGTGGTGATCTTCTTGCCCGCGGCGTCCTTGGCCGCGGTCTGGCACGAGCGCACCGCGACGCCGTCGAGATGCACGGTGCAGGCGCCGCACAGGCCGGCGCCGCAGCCGAATTTGGTGCCGGTCATCTGCAGCTGCTCGCGGATGACCCAGAGCAGCGGCGTGTCGTCGGCCGTGTCGACCTGGCGCGACTGGCCGTTGATGGTAAGCGTGATCATGTTTCCTCCGTGGCTGTGGCTGGTGAGCTGAGCCGACGCGCGCATCTCTTGCGGATGCGTACTCTTTTTACTTCTTGGTTGCGGAGATCGTGCGCCCCGCCTTTTGCGGACGTCAAGAAGCGTTATTCGATATCTCGAAAACGGCCCTTGATCGCACCGCCGATGAACAGACTGCCTATTTCAGCGTATCCGCTGCCTTGTCGATGCCGGCCTTGGCGCAGACCTCGTCCTTGTCGCCGCCGGGTGCCCCCGAGACGCCAACCGCGCCGATCACATCGTCGCCGACCTTGACCGGCAACGCGCCTTGAGCGGCGACCACGTTGCTGAGGTAAACGAAGGGCGCGGTTGGGTTGTCCTTGACCCGCTTGACGAGCTCGCCCGACGGCACGCGGAAGGTGCGCGCCGAATAGGCCTTGCGGAAGGAGTTCTCCATGGTGTGCGGCGGGGCATCGTCGCCGCGCATCTGCAGGATGACCTCGCCGTTGCGCCCGACCACGGTCACCGACACCCTATAGCCCTGGCTCTTGCAGAGATCGGCGGCGGTCGTGGCAATGGTGAGCGCCGCCGCGAGTGACAGATCCTTGCGGGCCAGCAGCTGCGCGTCGGCGGGCGCTGCGGCAAGACCCAGCCCGACAATGCCAAGGCCGGCAAAGAGCCCCTTGTTCGACATTCGCGTCCTCCCCGTGGTTGGCGAACCCTATCAATCGGCGGGAAGTCATCGAATCAAACAACCGTGAGACTTTCCGGACGCCGCGCCGGGTGTCGCGGGGAGGCGATGCTGTATAATCGAAGCAATTCGGGAGGAAATGCCATGACGCGTCAGGCTCTGCTCATCGTCGGTTTTCTGGTGGTTGCGGCGGGCGCGGCAAACGCCCAGCAGCAGAAAATCGGCGCACCGCCGGAAGCCTCGAACATGCGGCTGGCCGGCTGGAGCGACCTGCAGGCGCGCAGCGCCTATCAGCCGACGATCCACCGCCAGGGCGACCGCTGGATCGCCTATATCGGCCATCACGGCGGCACCGACGAGATCCCCAACCCGGTGAATTCCCTGACCGGCAAGGCCGAGCCCAACGGCACGTCGATCGTCGATGTCACTGATCCCGCCAACCCGAAATATCTGCGTCACCTGCCCGGCGCGCCGGGCACCTACGAGGCGGGCGGCGCGCAGATGGTGCGGGTGTGCGACGGCAGTCAGCTACCGCGCGCCGACAAATCCGCCGTCTACATGCTGCGCACCTTTGGCGGCGAGGCGCATGAGATCTGGAATGTCGCCGATCCGGCCAATCCGGTGCTGGTCACGCGGCTGGACGGCCTCAAGGACACGCACAAGAGCTGGTGGGAGTGCGACACCGGCATCGCCTACCTCGTCTCCGGCGCCCCTGATTGGCGCACCAAGCGCATGACCCAGATCTACGATCTTGGCGACCCCGCCCATCCGGTGAAGATCCGCGACTTCGGCCTGCCCGGCCAGGAGCCGGGCGCCACCGGCGCCGTGCCGACCGAGCTGCACGGACCGATCTCGACCGGGCCGCAGGGCAACCGCGTCTATTTCGGCTACGGCACCGACAAGGGCGGCGTCCTGCAGATCGTCGACCGCGAGAAACTGCTCAAGGGCCCGAAGGAGCCGACGCCGGACAATCTGCGGGCGCCCGAGATCTCGCGGCTCATGATGTCGGGCTGGAACGGCGCGCACACGACCTTCCCCATGCAGCAGATGCCGATCGCCGAGTTCGCCAAGGACAAGGATGGCGGCAAACGCGATATCGTCATGATCGTCGACGAGGCGATCCTGAACGAATGCCAGGAGGCGCGGCAGATGGTGTGGTTCGCCGACGTCTCGATCGAGAACCGGCCGATGATGGTGTCGAACTGGACAGTGCCCGAGGCGAGCGGCAATTTCTGCCAGCGCGGCGGCCGCTTCGGCTCGCACTCCTCGAACGAGAGCATGGACCCCGTCTACTACAAGAAGATGGCCTTCATCGCCTTCTTCAATGCCGGCGTGCGCGCGCTCGACATCCGCGATCCCTTCAACCCCAAGGAGGCCGGCTATTTCATTCCGGCGATCACCGACAAGACCGACAAGCGCTGCGTCAAGGTCGACGGCAAGGACCGCTGCAAGACCGCCATCCAGACCAACAACGTCGAGACCGACGCCCGCGGCTACATCTACATCGTCGATCGCGCCAACACCGGCATGCATATCCTGGAGCTGAACGGCGCGGCGCGCACGGTGGCCGGACTGAAGTGAGCAGCGAGAGGAGTGGATGCTGAACCGTCGCACGGTCATCCAGGCGTCGCTCACCGGGGGCCTGCTCGCCGTCCTGGCCGGCCTCGCCGCGGTGGGCCATGAGCGGGTGAAGCTGGGACCGACCGACGGCGCCGGCTGGCATCCCGTCGCCTGGCCATTCCCGCGCGACGGCTGGCCGCCGGGGCGCGGCTGGCGCCGCGACACGACCGACGTCTATGTCCGCCCGAAGCTCGGTTTCTGCGGCAATTGCGAGACCGGCGTGGTGACCGACGACGAAGTCGACCGCGTCACCGATATCGATCTTCTGGACGAGCGGTTCCAGCCGGTGCAGGCGGGAAGCCGGATCCGCATCACCGATCTGGTCGGTCGCGCGCGCCTCTACAAGTACAAGCTCAAGAACGGCGGCCAACGCTACGCCGAGGGCGTCGCCGTCGCCTACAAGTGCGACCTCGTGGTGGCGATCATCGTCGGCAACGTCGCCGACGAGCAGGAGCGCAAAGCGGCGCACCGCTTTCTCGAGTCGAACACGGTCCAGGTCTGGGTGAACCAGCAGCTCGAGGGGCGGTGAGACGCGCAACCGCTCGCGTCAATACAAGACAGATGGCAGATAGGCCCCATTGGGCTCGCTGTAGAGACCGGTGGTCATCAGCGTCATCTGAAACACGAGCTTCAGGCCGGCCTCCAGGCACCACGCGAAAACCTCGTGGTTGCGCGTCGGCAGCAGGAAGCCAGGTCCGCCGAATTCGGGCGCCGCGCCGATCAGGGCCATCAAGCCGTGGTTGGTCTCGGCGACGCTGTGGGCGAAAAAGGCGATCCCGGTCGTGTAGCCGGCGATGCGCCCGAGATGTTCGACGGCCGATGCCGTCTTCTGCTCGATCGCGTCGCGCAATTCGGCCTCGCGATCGAAACCATGGACCTGGTGGCAGATTCGGTTGCAGGCGGCCATATCGGCGGCCGTCGCGCTCCGGACCTCGTAGCCCGGCAGCTTCAACCCGAGCGGCTTGCCCTGGAGGATCGACACGGGCTCGCGGGTACGGAAGCCAAGCTTGGTGTAGAGACACAGCGAGCGGTTGTGGAAGCCGGACTGCAGCAGGCGCACGCCTGCAGCCTGCCGCTGCGCAGAGCGATCCATGGCGTCCTGCATCAGGCGAGCGCCGACGCCGCGGTTCTGCACCGTTGGATCGACGGTGATCGGCCCGAGGCCTGCAATGCAGGAACGTTCGTCGAGGAAGTTGCTGCCGACGATGCGCCCGTCGGCCTCGGCGACGACCGAATAGAAGCGTGGATGGGCAAGCAGCATCGACAGCAGGTCGCTCGCCACTTCCGGCGATGGAAAGTCTGGCGGGAAATTGTGGGCGGCGCAGATGGCTTTGAAGGCTTCATAGCAGATGGTGCCACAGGCCGTGGCGTCGGCCGCCGTGCCTGGGCGAAGGACAATGGTCATACGTTACCTCCTTGCCGCCGCTTAGGCGCTGCCAGCCGGCGTTTCAAGCGCGCCTCGCGGTTCTCACGTCGTCCTGGGGCATCGTTTCCGAATGGAACAGAGCGCTGACCGACTCACCGCTGTTGATCCGGCGCATGGCTTCCGCCAGGGCCGGCGCGATCGACAATACCGTAAGCTTGGGCACCCGCTTTTCGGCCGGGATGGGAACCGTGTTCGTGCAGACTATTTCGAGTATGTCGGCCTCGGCGTCGAGGCGCTGGGTGGCGGTATTGGAGAAAATTCCGTGTGTGCAGGCGATTCGTATCGAACGGGCTTTGTGGTCGCGCAAATGCCTAAGCAATTCCAGAATTGATCCGCCGTTCACGATCTCGTCGTCGAGAACGATGACGTCACGGTCGCGGACATCGCCGATCAACATCGAAATCCTGACCTGCGTATCGCTCAGCCGTTCCTTGGCGCCCGCGGCCACAGGCACGCCCAGTCTTCTGGCGAAGGCCGCGGCACCCTTGGCATTTCCCAGGTCGGGAGACACCACCACCCCGTTGGCAAGATCGTAGCGCCGGAAATGTTGCGCAAGCTCGTCGAGCGCGTGGAGATGATCGACCGGGACGCTGAAGAACCCGTGGACCTGCGGAGAATGAAGTGTCATCGCGAGGACCCGATTGGCGCCCGCGGTCACCAGCAGGTCGGCCACCAGACGGCCACCGATCGAAATGCGTGGCGCGTCCTTCTTGTCGGATCGCGCATAGGCATAGTGAGGAATCACGGCCGTGATCCGCGCTGCGGAGGCGCCCCGGGCGGCATCGAGCATCAACAGGAGCTCGACCAGATGGTCCTGGACGGGCGAACTCAGCGGCTGGATGAGAAACACATCCTGCTCGCGGCAATTCGCCTGGAGCTGGACCTCCATGCAGTCATTTGAAAATCGCTTGAGCTTCGTCGGCAGGAGCGGCACCTGAAGCTTCGCGCAAATCTCCTGAGCCAGTCCGGGATGAGCGCTACCACTGAAGATGGCAATCGGACCCAACGAGGTGTCTCTCGCAAGGAGATGGGGAGCTTCGCGCGGCGTTTATGGCAGACGGGATATTGTCGATCAAGCGACTGCCGCGACCATGCCCACGCGTCGACGTCAATTCCCGTGCGATGTCGAACAGGGTCTCCGGCTTCGTCCAAGCCCAGAGGCGGTTCCAGGATTTCTCGCAGATGTCGATGAAGTAGCGGTCCCGGCACTTGAGCTGTTCTTTGCTCTCCAGCGCGCCGCTCTTCGACGTCATGACTCCCAGCACGATCTGCTCGTTCTTGGGCAGAAAACGCAACGGCTCGAAACCGCCAGCGCGGTCGGTGTCGTACTCCATGAATAGGCGTTGATGCCCATCTTGTCGGCGCTCGAGGATCGGCGGTGGCATCGCGAGGCCGAGCACCTTGGCGGGAGTCGCGCGCCTGAGTGGAGGGTGTCGCCGCCTCAATCACTGGCCGCCTTTCGCGCGCCTGCCGTATCTCCAATACGCAAAGCGGCCTGGCTGATTGCAGCCGGTCTGTACGTACGCCATCCGCAAAGAGGCCTGCGACAAAATTTCGCTTAACAATATTGCGGGCGCCTAAGCGCGTTTTATAGTTCCGATGAACGAAACACGTTTAGGGAGGCGTTACCATGAGCGTAACCAGTGTCCTCTCTGGTCCGTTGCCGGAAGCCGAGCACCGTATCCAACTTCGCCGGGCGGTGATCGCGAGCACAGTCGGCACGACCATCGAGTGGTACGACTTTCTCCTCTACAGCACCGTCACCGGCCTGGTCTTCGGCAAGCTGTTCTTCCCGCATTCGGACCCGCTGGTCGGCGTCCTCGAAGCCTTCGCGATCTACACGGTGGGCTTCATCGCCCGCCCGATCGGCGCTGCGATCTTCGGACACTACGGCGACCGCATCGGACGCAAGGCGACCCTGATCGCCACCTTGCTGATCACCGGCCTCGCCACTTTCGCCGTGGGATTTGTCCCGACCTACGAAACCGTCGGCATCTGGGGCGCCGTCATCCTGACGATCATCCGCTTCATCCAGGGAATCGGCGTCGGCGGCGAATGGGGCGGCTCGGTCCTCCTGGCGATGGAATGGGCGCGCACCAACAAGCATCGCGGCTTCATTGCCTCGTGGCCGCAGCTCGGCGGACCGGCCGGGCTGTTGCTGGCGAACATCGCTGTGCTCGTCTTCAGCACAATATCGGGCGATCAGTTCCTGGTCTGGGGCTGGCGGATTCCGTTCATGCTGAGCATCGTCATGGTCGGGGTCGGGCTCTACATCCGGCTCGGCATCCTCGAGACGCCGGCATTTCAGCGCATCGTCGACGAGCAACGCGTCGAGCGTGTCCCCGTGATCGAGGTGCTGAAGCGTCAGCCCAAGGAGGTCATCCTGTCGGCCCTGGCGCGGACCGGAGAGCAGGCGCCGGCCTACATCTATCTCGCCTTTATCTTCGCCTACGGGACACAGATCCTCAACCAGTCGCGGGACTTCCTGCTGACCGCGCTGATCACGGCGGGCGTGATCTCGCTCTTCACCATCCCGATCGCCGGCGCGCTGTCGGATCGCTTCGGCCGCAAGCGCATCTACCTCATCGGTTCGGCCCTGACCGGCATCTTCGGCTTCGTCTATTTCGCGATGCTGAACACGATGGTGCCCAGCTGGATCTTTCTCGCCATCGTGCTCTCCTTCGTGCCGCACGACCTGATGTACGGCCCGCAGGGCGCCCTGATCGCCGAGTGCTTCACGCCACGGCTGCGCTACAGCGGCGCTTCGATCGGCTACCAGCTCGCCTCGATCACGGCGGGCGGTCCCGCGCCGCTGATCGCGACGGCGCTGCTGGCGGCCTTCGGATCGGGCTATGTGATCGCGGCCTACATCGCCCTCTGCGCGATCGTGAGCATCGTGGCCACGCTCTTCATGCCTGACCGTACGAATCGCGACATCTCCGAGGAACACGCCTAGCGGTGCACTCCTCCCATTGACTGGCCCGCCGGGTCCTCGATCCGGCGGGCATTTCACGGCCCGCGCTCCGCGGACGAGGCCTCGGCTCGTTTCCTCAGCAACCCCAGACTTCTCTCGCCACCTCCACGCAGCGGCCGAGCTTGGCCCACTGCTCGTCCTCGGCGAGCAGGTTGCCCTCTTCGGTGCTGGCGAAACCGCATTGCGGCGACAGGCACAGTTGCTCGAGGGCTGCGAACTTCGCGGCCTCGTCGATCCGGCGCTTGAGCTGGTCCTTGCTCTCCAGCGCGCCGGTCTTGGACGTCATGACGCCCAGCACGACCTGCTTGTTCCTCGGCAGCAAGCGCAGCGGCTCGAAGCCGCCGGCACGCTCGGTGTCGTACTCCATGAAATAGGCGTCGACACCCATCTTGTTGAACAGGATATCGGCCACCCGCTCGTAGCCGCCCTGCGCCATCCAGGTCGAACGGAAATTGCCGCGGCAGAGATGCATGGAGATCGTCATTCCAGGCGTGCGGCCGGCGCAGGCGGCGTTCACCAGGTCGGCATAGATGTGCAGCAGCTTGTCCGGGTCGTCGCCGCGGCCGCGCAGGTAGTCGCGTTGCGCCTCGTCGCAGAGATAGGCCACGTAGACCTCGTCGAGCTGCAGGTAGGTACAGCCCGCTTCGCCGAAAGCGCGCACGGCCTTGGCGTAGGCCTTTCCGAGATCGGCGAAGAACGGTTCCATGTCGGCATAGGCCGACTTCTCGATGGCCTGCCGGCCACCGCGGTAATGCAGCGCCGTCGGCGACGGAATGGTCATCTTGGGCACCGCCTTGGCCACCGACCTCAGGTACTTGAAGTGGTCGATCATCGGATGCGAGGGCGAGAAATCGATCTTGCCGTGGACATGCAGCCCTTCGGCCTTGGTCTGCGTGCCCTTGAACTGCAGGCCTTGCGCCACGCTCACCAGCTCGACGCCGTCGAGATGGCTGAGGAAAT
>Ga0210402_10000509_pt1 | contig 43154 bp, 33 predicted proteins | sample IncBWC7MmetaG_FD_161055 | JGI IMG/M metagenome (GOLD analysis project Ga0210402, IMG submission 161055) | Forest soil microbial communities from Barre Woods Harvard Forest LTER site, Petersham, Massachusetts, United States - Inc-BW-C-7-M | ecosystem: Environmental > Terrestrial > Soil >...
CGAAGCCAAACTCAAACGGCAGGCTCAGCAACTCGGCTACAAACTCGTACCCATTGAAGAAAAACCCAGCCGCGTAACCGGCTGAATCGAATCGCTCGCGGGGGGAGTTCCTTAGGAGGACCGCAAGATAAGTTCGATTTAGATAGATATTACACAATAAGTGGAGGCTAATAACATCATGAATATTCGACCCTTATACGACCGCATCGTGGTGAAGCGGACCGAGGAACAGGAAACCACGCGCAACGGGATCGTTATCCCCGATTCCGCCAAGGAGAAGCCGCAGGAAGGTGTGGTCCTGGCAGTAGGTCATGGCAAGAGGCTTGAGGACGGCAAACTGGTTGCCCTTGACGTCAAAGTCGGCGACCGCATCCTTTTTGGAAAGTACTCCGGCACCGAGACGAAGGTGGTTGGCACCGAGTACATCATCATGCGGGAGGACGACGTCCTCGGCATTCTGGATTCGGCCGGCGAAACAGTCCAGAAAACGACCAAGAAAACGGCCAAGAACGCTGCCTGATTCATATTCCGGCTCGCAAGGAAACCGGCTCACAAGAAAACACCATGGCAAAACAAATCAGTTATAGCGACGAATCCCGCCAGGCGATCCTGCGCGGTGTCAACCAACTCGCCGACGCGGTGAAAGTGACCCTCGGACCGCGGGGACGCAATGTCGTTCTGGAAAAGAAATTCGGCGGACCGACGATCACCAAAGACGGTGTCACGGTGGCCAAAGAGATCGACCTGAAGGATCCACTAGAGAACATCGGCGCCCAGTTGGTGCGCGAAGTGGCATCGAAGACCTCCGATATCGCCGGTGATGGCACCACCACGGCCACGATTCTGGCCCAGGCAATTTTCCGCGAGGGCGTCAAAGCGGTCACCTCGGGCGCCAATCCGATGGCCGTCAAGCGCGGCATAGATAAGGCGGTGGAAGTGGCCATTGAGGAGGTCAAAAAGCTCTCCAGGCCCGTCTCCGGCGACATGATCGCGCAGGTTGGCAGCATTTCCGCCAACACCGACTCCACTATCGGCAACATCATTGCCGAGGCCATGAAGAAGGTGGGCAAGGATGGCGTGATCACGGTCGAGGAATCCAAGACCATGACCACCGAACTGCAGACGGTGGACGGGATGCAATTCGATCGCGGCTATCTCTCACCCTACCTGGTGACCGACCCCGAGCGCATGGAGTGCGTCTTCGAGGATCCCTATATCCTCATCCACGATAAGAAGATCGGCAACATGAAAGACCTGCTGCCGATCCTGGAGCAAATTGCGCGCGCCGGCAAACCGCTGCTGGTGATCGCCGAGGACGTGGATGGCGAAGCACTGGCCACGCTGGTGGTCAACAAGCTGCGCGGCACGCTCAGCGCCTGCGCCGTGAAGTCCCCGGGCTTCGGCGACCGCCGCAAAATGATGCTGGAAGACATCTCGATCCTGACTGGAGGCAAGGCCATCATGGAAGAGACCGGCATCAAGCTGGACAGCATTCATCTGGAGGATCTGGGCCGCGCCAAGCGCGTCACGGTGGACAAGGACACCACCACCATCATCGACGGCGGCGGGGCACAGAAAGACATCGAGGGCCGGATCAAGCAACTCCGGGCCCAGGTGGAAGAGACTACCTCGGACTACGATCGCAAGAAACTGCAGGAGCGGCTGGCGAAACTGGCGGGCGGCGTGGCGATCATCAAGGTCGGCGCCGCCACCGAGATCGAGATGAAGGAGAAAAAGGCCCGCGTCGAGGACGCGCTAAATGCCACTCGCGCAGCCGTTGAGGAAGGCATCGTGCCGGGCGGAGGCGTGGCGCTGCTGCGGGCATCGGTGGCGTTGGAGAAGCTCAAGCTTGAGGGCGATGAGCAGTTCGGCGTCAACATTGTGCGTCGCGCTTGCGAGGAGCCGGTGCGGCAGATCGTGCGCAACTGCGGGACCGAGGGCGCCGTGGTGCTTCAGAAAATCAAGATCAACCCGGATTCGAACTTTGGCTTCAACGCCGCCACGGAACAGTACGAAGACCTGGTGAAGGCCGGCGTAATCGATCCCACGAAAGTAACCCGCACGGCGCTGCAGAACGCCGCTTCCATCGCCTCTCTGATGCTCACCACAGAGGCGATGATCTGCGAGGCTGCCGAGGCCGGATGAGGCCGGAGGGCTGGAACGGGGGCCGCGGGCCAATGCCACCGTCGGCGCCGGATTGAACCGGAGTGTGGCCTGGCAGCCGGGCCACCGCTCCCTGACGGTCACGGCTCTGCACGTGGCTGCATTCAGAGCCACGACTTGTCGCTCGACCGTTAGGGAGTGCGCGGCAGGGCCACTGGGAAAGTCACAGGGCCGGGGGGCTGGCCGGGGAGGTTCTGTATGGTCACGGTGATGTATGCCATCGTACTTCTAGCCGTTTTAATTGCAGTTGCGGTAGCTGCGATAAAGGATGCCCGTCTGCCAAGATCGCAGTAGGAGGCTGTGAACCCGGCGTGATCCACGAAATCACCGTCGCCGGGTTCCTGGCTTTCGCTAGATCATGAGCAAACACATCCGTGCCAGCCACCCCATCTACCATCTTCTGCCAACGGAAATCGAGGGATTCGATTCCCTGGCGGAACTCGCTTTGGATATGCATTGGTCGTGGAATCACGCCACCGACGAAGTTTGGCGGCAGCTTGATCCCGAGCTGTGGAGTATCACACATAACCCCTGGGTGGTCCTGCAGACGGTTTCGCGCGACCAGATCGAGCGCGTGTTGTCCGATCCGGGCTTCCGGAAAAACGTAGATAGCTTGGTCGAAGCCGGCCGGCAGGCGGCGGATGCGCCCGCGTGGTTTCAGCGGACTCATGCGAACGCTCCATTGAGTTGCGCCGCGTATTTCAGCATGGAGTTTATGTTGAGCGAGGCTCTGCCCATCTACTCGGGCGGGCTCGGCAATGTGGCCGGCGATCAACTCAAGGCCGCCAGCGATCTGGGTGTGCCGGTAATCGGCGTAGGACTTCTCTACCAGCAGGGCTATTTTCGCCAGGTGATCGACAACAACGGCGAGCAACAGGCCCTCTACCCTTATAACGATCCCGGACAGTTGCCGATTGTGCCGTTACGCCAGGAAAACGGCGAGTGGTTGCGCCTGGAGATCGCGCTGCCCGGGTATTCGGTCTGGCTGCGCGCCTGGCAGGTCCAGGTGGGCAGGGTGAAGCTTTACCTGCTGGACAGCAATGACGCGGCGAACTTTGCGGCCCATCGGGGAATTACCAGCGAGCTCTATGGAGGCGGGCCGGAGTTGCGCCTCAAGCAGGAATTGCTGCTCGGGATCGGCGGCTGGCGGCTGCTGCGCGCGCTGGGAGTGAAACCGGAAGTCTGTCACCTGAATGAAGGGCACGCGGCGTTCGCCGTCCTGGAACGCGCCCGCAATTTCATGGAAGAGACAGGGCAGCCCTTCAAAGCCGCACTGGCGGCCACGCGAGCCGGCAATCTTTTTACCACCCACACCGCGGTGGCCGCCGGCTTTGACCGTTTTGCTCCCGCCCTGATCGAGCAATACCTGGCGGGATACGCCGAAAAGAAACTTGGCATTGCGGTCGATGATTTGCTGGCCCTGGGCCGCCAGAACCCGGCCGACTCGTCGGAGCCTTTCAACATGGCCTATCTCGCCATCCGCGGCAGCGGGGCGGCGAATGCGGTGAGCCGATTGCACGGCAAGGTGAGCCGGCACCTTTTTCAGCCTCTGTTTCCACGCTGGCCGGAGGACGAAATCCCGATCGGACACGTGACCAACGGAGTCCACATGCCCACCTGGGACTCCGCCGCTGCCGACGATCTGTGGACGGAAAGCTGCGGAAAGGACCGCTGGCAGGGGACGGCGGCCTGCCTGGAACAGGACATTCGCCGGGTCCCCGACGCCAGGCTGTGGCAATTTCGGACCGCCGCCAGCCAGTCCCTGGTGGAGTACGCCCGCGAACGATTGTCCCTGAATCTGGCTATGGGAGGGGCGCCGCCCGAGGAGTTCGAAGCCGCCAGACATCTCTTTGATCCGGGCGCCCTGACTCTGGGCTTTGCACGCCGCTTTGCGACTTACAAGAGACCGAACCTTCTGCTGCACGACCAACAGCGGCTGCTTCGCCTGTTGACCAATTCTCAACGCCCGGTGCAACTCATCATCGCCGGCAAGGCGCATCCGGCGGACCAGCAGGGGCAGGCCCTGATTCAGGAGTGGACGCGATTCATCCGGCAGCCCGAGGCGCGTCCCCATGCCATCTTCCTGGGCGATTACGACATGCTCTTGAGCGAGCACCTGGTGCAAGGAGTGGACGTCTGGATCAATACGCCGCGGCGGCCCTGGGAAGCCTGCGGGACCAGCGGCATGAAGGTGCTGGTCAATGGAGGCATCAATCTGTCGGAGTTAGACGGCTGGTGGGCGGAGGCCTATACGCCTGAAGTCGGGTGGGCGTTGGGGGACGGCCAGGAACATCACGATGACCCGGCCTGGGACGCTGCCGAAGCCGAAGCGCTCTACAATCTGTTGGAACGCGAAGTGGTTCCCGAGTTTTATGCCCGCGACGGGCACGGTATCCCCACGGCTTGGGTGGCGCGCATGCGAAAAAGCATGGCAAGCCTGACGCCCGCCTTTTCCGCCGACCGCGCGGTGCGCGAATACACGGAGCAACACTACCTGCCGGCTGCGGCAAACTACCGTCAGCGTGCTGCCGCCAAGGGTGCGGTGGGCAGGCAAATGGCCGATTGGCGGCACACCATGGAAGAGGCGTGGCCCGGGATGCGCTTCGGTGCCATGAAGGTGAAGACCAACGTCCAGACCAATGGGGAGCACGTTCTTGAGGCCGAGGTCTATCTCAACAATCTGGATCCGAATGCGGTGCGAGTTGAGCTTTATGCCGAGGGCGTCAACGGCGGCGATCCAGTACGGCAGGACATGGAGCGAGTTGGGCAGTTGGCGGGCGGGGCTGGGGGCGCATCCACCGGCTACGCTTATCGCGCACAGGTTCCCGCCACACGTCCGGCTACCGACTATACCGTGCGCGCGACACCGCAACATGCCGGCGTTGCCGTTCCCCTGGAAGCCGCGCAAATCCTGTGGCAGCGTTGATTTGACTTCGAATGGAGGACTGATATGGAGACGCCGCGCCATGAAATCGGCATGATCGGCCTGGGCGTGATGGGGCGCAATCTGTTATTGAACATGGCTGACCACGGCTTCCCGGTGGCGGGCTATGACAAGGACCCCGGCAAGGTGGAAGCGCTCCAGAAGGAAGCGGCGGGAATCGACATACACGGCGTGGCCAATGGCATACACGGCGTGTCCCACATCGAGGATTTCATCGGATTGCTCCGCCGTCCGCGCGCGGTCATGATGCTGGTACCCGCCGGGCCGCCCGTGGATTCGGTGATCGCCGATCTGTTACCGCACCTCGAAAAAGGCGATCTCATCATCGATGCCGGTAACTCCTACTTCAAGGACACCAGCCTGCGCGCCCGCAACCTGACCGCGAAGGGCATCCAAGTTCTGGGCGTGGGCGTTTCCGGCGGCGAGGAGGGCGCGCGTCATGGTCCCAGCATCATGCCGGGGGGACCTGCGGACGCATACCAGCGGGTCCGCCCGCTGCTTGAGGCCGTCGCCGCCAAGGTTAACGAAGACGCGTGCGTAGCTTACCTCGGCCCCGGATCGGCCGGCCATTTCGTCAAGATGGTGCACAACGGCATTGAGTACGCGCTGATGCAGCTTCTGGCCGAGACATACGACCTGTTGAAACGCGGCCTTGGCTTGAGCGACGACGGTTTGCGCGATGTGTACGACGAGTGGAATCAAGGGGAACTCAACGGCTACCTGGTAGAGATCACCAGCCGCATCTTCGGCAAGGTGGACGAAACCACCGGCAAGCGGTTGATCGATCAAATCCGCGATGTGGCCGAACAGAAAGGCACCGGCATGTGGACCTCGCAAAGCGCCATGGAACTGCAAGTGCCCACACCCATGATCGATCTCGCGGTGGCGATGCGGGATTTGTCCGTGTTGGAAAGGCAGCGTAAGACGGCGGGCGAAATCTTCCAGCGGCCCATCCCGCCGTTTGGCCACGACCGCAAAATCTTCCTCGATCAATTGGGCCACGCGCTTTATGCCGGCATGATCATGGCCTACGCGCAAGGCATGGCAGTTCTGGCGGCAGCGTCGGACAAGTATGAGTATGGCCTGGATCTTGAGGCCGTGGCGCGAATCTGGCGGGGCGGCTGCATCATTCGCGCGGCGTTGCTTGAGGACATTCGGATGGCATATCGCAACCAGCCCGGCCTGCCGAATCTGCTGCTGGCACCGGAGCTGTTTAAGAAGTTGTCAGCCAATCAGGAGGATTTGCGCCGCATCGTCTGCGCAGCCATCGATCTGGGCCTGCCCACACCCTGTTTCATGACGGCGCTGGGCTATTTTGACGGCTACCGCAGTGCCTGGCTACCGGCCAACCTGATCCAGGCGCAGCGCGACTACTTCGGCGCCCACAGTTACGAGCGCATCGACATCAAAGGCACATTTCACACGGACTGGGCGAAGGGTTGAGAGCTGTGAAAACCTATGGTAATGGCGTTGATTCCAACTGTGGGATCGCCCTTCGAATAGCCGGGCGAGGCCGGCAACAGATCAATGAGGCGTCTCTCCGTGGGCGCATTTTCCAAGTGCGTGTGAGATCCCGGTCTGTCAATCAGCGAAATTGCTGCGACCTTAGTCATGCCGCAGCGCGACTACCGGGTCTACGCGCAGTGCCCGAACGGCTGGCGCCACACTCGCGAGAAGCGCGACGAACAACAGCACGACAGCGACCACGAAAAAGTTCATCGGGTCGGCGGGGCGTACCTCGGGTATCAAAAATGCCGCGAGTGGCCGGACCAAAAAAATGGCCATCGCTGTGCCTGCTCCTACGCCAACCGCCACCAGCATGAGGCTCTGGCGAAGGACCAGTCGAACAATAGATCCCGGGGTTGCACCCACTGCTATGCGCAACCCGATCTCGCGTATGCGCCGGCTCACGGCGTACGCCAGCACTCCGTACAAACCGATAGCCGCCAGAGTCAGGCCCAGAAGCCCAACGGCGCCTAGAATGGCTGCGCCTACGCGGCTAGGCAGAAGCGCGAATGTGAGTGCCTTGTTCATCGGTTTGGTGTCGATCGCCGCCGTGGAATCGAGCCGGCCGAGAACCTGGTTAATCGGCATGACGATTGGCTCCGGGCCGCTGAATGACCGGAGCAGGAACTGCACGTCGGGTTCAGGTCTGTCCCACTGGACGTAGGGCTCATAATACGCCAGGGCTCCCTCTTCACCGATCGTGAAGTACTTACTGTTCCTGGCAACTCCCACCACGGTAACCGCGCTTCTATTCCCAAATCGGATGGTGTGGCCAACCGCGCTCATCTTACCGAAGAGTCTCACGGCCATGGCCTCGTTGAGGATCGCGACGCTCGGTGAACCCGGGGTGTCATCAGAGGAAAACTCCCGGCCTTGGACAATCGCGATTTTCATGACTTTAAAATAATCCGAGCTTACTTTGTTACCGTTGAATGTGACCGCCACTGGGTGAGAGCCCACGTCCGTGCGCAGCCTCGTCCCAGTAGTGGAATGACCGTTCAGTGGTACGGTTCGAGCCACCGCTGCGGCCTCCACTCCTGGCAGTGTGCGCAATTGCGCCAGCGCGGCGCTCACAAAAGCGCGGGTTTTATCCGGATCGGCGTAGGCCTCCGGAACAAGCCGCACGGAACTCCACACGGTATGCACAGCGTCGAAGCCAGGACTCATCGCGGAGGATCGCCATAGATTACGAATGAACACGAAGCCCGCGCAGAGCAAAACGATCGATACGGCAAGTTGTGCCACCACCAGTATAGATCGCAGCGTCCAGCGCCTGGAGCCAACCTGATGATCGTCGTGCTTCAGATCCAGACCTATGCCTGTACGTGTTCCTTGGATTGCCGGCGCCAGACCGGATGCCACGGTGCAGACCAGCGTAACCGTCACCGAATAAGCCAGCAATCGCCAGTCTGGGAGAATGTGCAGTTGGATCGGGAGTGGAAGGGGCAATTGGAAATGGTTGAAGAACGAAGTGAGCGCAAGGTTGAGTCCAAGCCCAGCGGCGGCTCCGCCTATCGCCAGCAACCAGCTTTCCGCCAGAAGTTGACGGACAATGCGGCCCCGGCTGGCGCCAATGGAGAGCCGGATAGCGAATTCTTTGGCACGGCCGGATGCTCTCGCCAACAGCAGACTGGCGACATTGGCGCACGCGATCAGCAGCACCAGCGCCACTACAATCATTAACATCGTGAAGAAGCCGGTAATGGGCAGCATCTCCTCTCCCAGCAGCCGATCCATGCCGGAAACCGACAGTATTTTGATATCCTCTGCCCACCGCCGGCTCCCATGCGGATACACCCGGTCCAACTCCTTGCATGTAGCGAGCAGGCGCGCATGAGCGGATTGACGAGTCATTCCGCGAGGCAGGCGGGCATAGAGGGTCACGGCCGTCCGGTCGGTGGACAGGGGCAGATAGAGATCGGGAGAGAAGCCAAAGCCCGTTACGGTGCGATGGTCCCTGGGCAGCACGCCCACAACGATGTACGGGTAGCCGTCAAGTAGCAATTTCCGGCCGAGGACGTTGGGATCTTCGGCCAACCTCCGGTGCCAGAAGCCATAAGTAAGCACGACGGTGGAGGAGTCTCCCGGCTGAATGCCACGGCCGAGTGCGACTGGAATTCCCACCACGCTGAAGAAATTGTCCGTAACCCGAACGGTGAACAATCGGGAGGAGGCGCCGCCAACACGCCAGTTGACCTCGGTCTCCTCATTCTCGCCAGCAAGCCCGGCAAAGATGTTCGCATCCCTGACAAAGCGATATTCCGTCAAAGGGGAGGCGCTGCTTCCACCGATCCAGACCTGAGCGAGCGTGCGCGGATCGCGGCTGGACGGCTGGCTGAACAGCATTTCCGAGGAGAGGCTGAAGATGGTGGTGTTGACGCCGATTGCAAGGGCGAGACAGGCGATTGCGGTCAGCGCAAAAGCCGGATTGCGGCTGAGAGAGCGCGCGGCGTACCGCAGGTCCGCAGCCAGGTCTTCCAGCCACTGCAACTCCCACGCCGACCGCGTATCCTCGCGGATGAGGGCAGCGGGACCCAGTTCACGCTTCGCCTGCGCCAGCGCCCGGTCTCTCGCAACCCCGCCCCGTTCGAGCTCGTCGGCCCGAGTCTCGATGTGAAAGCGCAGTTCCTCGTCCAGTTCCCGGTCGAACTGGGATCGGCGGCCCAGGTACCAGACGCGACGAAGGAGTTCGCCCCAAAGAGCCATTGGTTCCTCCTTCAGACCGTACGCATGACCAGTTGGATGGCGCGCACGAGACGGTCGAACTCCGCCGCCTCCTTCTCCAATTGCTTTCGGCCGTCAGCCGTTAAGCGATAGAAGCGAGCCTTGCGATTGTTTTCGGAGATGCCCCATTCCGCCTTGAGCCAACCTTTGACGAGCATCCGGTTCAGCGCGGGATAGAGGGACCCGTCTTCGATGGACAGCCCGTCGCGGGATACCTGTTGGACGCGCCGGGCAATCGCATAACCGTGCATGGGGCCCGCATTGAGAGTGCGCAGGATCAGCATATAGAGCGTGCCGGGCAAGAGTTCCGGTGTGGGGCGTTCTTCTTTTTCCATGAAATTTCTTGACTTCCTTCCCTATTCCAGACTATATATAGCACAGACAAGGGAGAGGCGCAATGAAGCCGACTACGTTCGCGCTGAACTGTTTCCTGACACTGCCGCTGTGGTGCCAGCAATATCATATCGACGCCCCGACGCTCGATCGTATCAAGGGTGAAGCGACCGATCGTTCTCAAGCCGCGGAATATGCAATCTACCTGTCCGATGTTTTCGGCCCGCGCTTGACCGGCTCTCCGAATTTCCGCGCAGCGGGAGATTGGGCCATGAAGACTCTTCGCAGCGTTGGTCTGCAAGAGGTCCATCAGGAGCCTCTTGGAGAGATCGATTTCGCCGATGGTCTGCCTTGGTCGGGACGCGGGTGGTCCTTTAGCCGTTGCTCCGTACGGATGATTGAACCGCAGGAAGTGCAGCTTGTCGCCGTGCCGGCGGGCTGGTCGCGGAGTACGAGCGGACGAGTAGCAGGAGACACGATCCTTGCGCCCTTGCCCCAAGGGCCCGGTCAGGTCGACCAGTTCATCGCAGGGCTCCGCGGAAAACTAAAGGGCAAAATCGTTCTCGTTTCCCGCCGGACGCAGATTCGGAGCCAGGCGCCACCGGAGTTCACCAGGCTCAGCAATGAGGACCTCGCAAAGCTGGCCTTGCCGGCCGAGCCTCAGGCCGGTCCACATGGAAACCTACCCACAAATCCTCCCGCTGGGGGCCGCGGACCAGAGCCGGGGGTGCGGGAGATTGTCGATGCGTGGAACAAGCTTCTGGATTTCCTGCATGACGAAGATGTACTGGCCTTAGTGCAAGCTGCCGGCGGCCGAGGGGGCACATTATTCACGACCAATCAGTTGGGTCCGCCTGACCCCCGGCACGATCCACCGCCGGCTGTCTCGATCGCAGCGGAGCAGTACAACCGAATCCTCCGGCTCAAGGAAAGGGAGATCCCGGTGCGGATGGAGATCGAATTGGAGACGCGGTTCTACTCGAAGCCGGACCATTTCAACGTCCTAGCGGAAATCCCAGGCACATCGAAGAGAGAGGAGGTTGTGCTGGTGGGTGCGCACCTCGATTCGTGGTTCGGCGCAACTGGCGCAACCGATAACGCGGCCGGAGCGGCGGTGGTGATGGAGGCGATGCGCATCCTCGCGAGACTCGACCTGAAAATGACGCGAACGGTGCGTGCGGCGCTTTGGGACGCCGAGGAGGTGAACGCCGGCGGGTCAAAAGCTTATGTAGCCGAACACTTGGCCGGCGCGAACACGGGCGGCAAGAAGCCGCTCTACGACCGGCTCTCGGTGTACCTCAATATCGACAACGGTGCGGGTAAGATCCGCGGTGTCTACTTGCAGGGAAATCAAGCGGCAGTGCCGATGTTTGAAGGCTGGCTCAAGCCGCTCAAAGAATTCGGCGCAACGACGGTTTCGATTCGCGATTCCGAAGGAAGCGACCACGAGGTTTTCGATCGCGCCGGCATCCCGGCGTTTGCCATGATTCAGGATCCTCTGAACTACATGACTCGCACACACCACTCGACCATGGACTCCATGGATTACGTTCCGGCCGACGATCTGAAGACATCCGGACTTGTGCTGGCTGCCCTCATCTACCAGGCGGCGAACGATCCCGTGATGGTTCCGCGTAAGCCTGCCACACCAGCATCGCCTGGCAGCCCAAAATGAGCCGAGCCGCGAAGCCATCATGTTAACTAGATACTCCCGGCGGATTCTAGGGCTGGCTGCGGCCTTCACGCTTGGCGCGATTGCGGCCGATCCCGATGTGGAATCCCTGATGCGGAATGGCCACTGGAAGCGCGCGCGCGAGGCGGCTGAAGCCTACTTCCATTCGCATCCCAACGATGCCCGCGGCGCGTACTGGTTGGCGCGGGCACGACGCGCCTTTGACGATTTCATTGAGGCCGCCAGATACGCGGAGATGGCTGTCCGTCTCGATCCCAAGGCGAGTGCGTACCACCGGGAACTTGCACTAGCTTACCTGCACCAGCTTGAGACCTCATCGATGCTCAAGGCCATCGGAATGATGCGCAAGTGCCGCGACGAATTGGACGCGGCCCTGGCCATCGACCCGAGCGATCCGGACAATCTCTTCGAGAAAATGGATTTCCTTCTGCAGGCGCCCGGAATCGCTGGCGGAGACAAGAAGAAGGCCGTCGACCTCGCGGAGCGCCTTCTGAAGATCGATCCGGCTCGCGGCAATCTGGCGTTGGCACGCATTGCCGTAAAACAAAGGGAGTTTGGCAGACTGGAGAGCTTATACCAAAAGGCTGCCGAAGTGAATCCGCACAGTTATGACGCCCAAGTAGCGTTGGCAAGTTTGTACCTTGGCAATCGGGCGGTGCCGGAGGATACGAGTTCGCGGTCGCGAGCGAATTTTGGTTTAGCCGAACAGCATGCCAGAACAGCACTGGATCTGAATGCCGATCGTATCGATGCATATCGATTACTGGCCGACGCATTCGTCTCCCAACTGCGCCTTGATGACGCAGCCAGAACGCTTACGCACTCGGACGAGGCTATCCCGGATGATCTGAGCCCATATGTCGCGGCTGCTCGGGCAATGCTTCGCAACGGTGTGGAATTGGGCAGGGCCGAGGCCTATTTGCGAAAATACCTTGCCCAAACGAAAGAGCCCGAGGTGGGCGCACCTGCATCGGCGGGTGTACACCGGTCAGTTGCAATGCTGTATGAGAAGGAAGGCCGTTTGATGGACGCCAGAAACGAATTGGAGACGGCCCTGCGACTGAAGCCTGATTTCGAAGCGGCGCGGCGCGATCTGAAGCGCTTAAAGTAACCGGAGCCAAATCGCAATTGGTACCAGAAGCAAGGATCGAAATCGGCCGCCCCGGGGTACACCCTTCCACGAGGCTTCTGGCGGGAGGTGCTCGACCGTTTATGTTGCAACTCATCAACGTCTCGGCAGTGCTCCGGTCGGATCACGCGTCATCCGGAAACTGGTCGGGATTCGCCGCAACGGGCCGGAAGCCGGTTCTGTTTCGTTGGGACCGGCCCGCTGCGAAATGTCGCGTGCCCTGAAACTTCCCACCTCTCACCTGCGTAAACACCTTCAGCGCCCTGAGGTCCTGAATGCTCTGGTTCTACAAATCTTTCTTTCCCGTGGTCTGGATTTTCTTTTTTCTCTACTGGCAGATCAAAGCCGCCCATACCAAAACCACCCAGCGCCTCGAGCCGGCTGCTTCGCGCATCCTGCGCGTCTTCATTTTCCTGATCGCAATCGTCCTCCTCTCGACAACAGGCATCCCGTTGCCCTGGCTTTACCTCCAGCTCTGGCCAGTTGGCTTTTGGCCCTTCTGGCTGGGAGCGGCCGTCACCATCGCCGGCCTTCTGTTCGCCGTCTGGGCGCGTGAGCACCTCGGCAGCAACTGGAGCCGCTCCGTCACTATTAAGCAGGGGCACGAGTTGATCACCACCGGTCCCTATGCCGTGGTCCGTCACCCCATCTACACCGGCATTCTGACCGGATTCCTTGGCATGGCGATTGCCATCTCCCAAGTGCGCGGGTTCATCGTTTTCGTTCTCTTCTTCCTCGCGTTCTGGATCAAGCTCCGCATGGAGGAACAGTGGATGCGTTCACAGTTTGGCGAGGCGTATGCCACCTATGCTCATCAGACCGCTGCCCTGGTGCCTTATCTCCTCTGATCGCTGGGTCACGATCTCAGCCCCAGCAAGAGCCAGTGGAACCAACCTGAGGAGTTGAAGCTCGATATCAATTCCCGATTCCGGTCGGGTAACCGGCCACTCGGACCCGGGCGGCAGGCGATGGTTGCAAACTGAACCTGTGGCGTTGGAGGCCACAGGTGATGAAGACAAAGCCAACCCGCAAAGATAAGCGTCGGGTCCCCAAATCAGTCCTGCGACTGCCCGAGCTCGAGGTCGCCAAATCCGCCGTTCTCAACAGTCTTTCCGGCCCGGACGCTCAGCGCGGCTATCGTCGCGCCATAGATGAATTCGTGGACTGGTACTGAGAGGAACGTTTTTTGGTGTGGGAACCTGACGAGGAACCGGCTGATTACGCGGAAATTTCATGAAGCCTCTCTTTCGTGAGAACTATGACGCCTTGGGGACACTCCATGTTGTGGTGGAGCAACGGACGTGGTGGAGCAACGATGTGGTGGAGCAGCTATTTTCCGGTGCGGTCTGGCGCGAAATGATCCGCGAACCGGCACGACCGTTCCGGTTTTTCACACTAGCCCCGCCGAAAAGAATGGAGTTAGCTCCCCGCGACCGGCACGACACTTCCGGAAAACCGCGACCCGGAGGGCCGCCGTTCACTCCGCGCCGGCGTGGCGCAATCTCCGTCAGCCGGCCTGATCAACTCACGAGTTACTAGCCCTTCTCTTTAAGCTTCCTGATCTCGTCCAATCTCTCGCCTATGCGCTTCTCCAGGCCCCGCTCGGTGGGGAAATAGTAGCGGCGGCCGGCCAAAGAAGGCGGCAGGCATTCCATATCCGGGATGGCGTTCTCCAATTTGTGCGCGTGCTGGTAGCCTTCACCGTAACCCCACTCCTTCATATGGCGCGTGGGCGCGTTGCGCAGGTTCATCGGCACCGGTTCGGCGATGGTCTTCTCCACGTCCTCGCGCACGGCATCCATGGCGCGGTACGAAGCGTCGGACTTGGGGGCCACGCACAGGTAGATAGCCGCCTGCGCCAGCGCCAGGTCGCCTTCGGGAATTCCAAGAAAGTGAACGGCCTGCTGGACCGCCACGGTTTGCTCCAAGGCGCGCGGGTCGGCCAAACCGATGTCTTCGAGGGCCATGCGGATCAGGCGGCGGGCGATGTACATCCGGTCTTCGCCGGCTTCCAGCATGCGGCTCAGCCAGTAGAGGGCGGCGTCGGTGTCGCTTGACCGCACGGACTTGTGCAGCGCCGAAATCAGATTGAAGTGCTCCTCCCCGCCCTTGTCGTAGAGCAACACTTTGCGCTGCATTGCGTCCTGTACGGCCTCCACTGTGAGCACTCCGCCCGATGACGCGGCGGCCGCCGCTTCCAGTGTGTTGTAGGCCTGGCGCCCATCGCCGTTGCTGTAGATGGCGATCTGCTCCAGAAGATCGCCGGGGGCCTGCAGTCCTACCACCGGCAGGGCGCGCTGGAGCAGTGCCACGGTCTCCGGCACGGTGAGGCCGCGCAGCGCGTAGACGCGAGAGCGGGAGAGCAGCGCCGAGATTACTTCGAAGGACGGATTCTCCGTGGTGGCGCCGATGAGGATGATATCGCCGCGCTCCACGTAGGGCAGGAAGGCGTCCTGCTGCGCCTTGTTGAAGCGATGGATTTCGTCGATGAACAGGATGGTGCGGCGGCCCACCCGGCGCAGGCGCTCGGCATCCGCCATCACCGCCTTGATTTCCTTGATGCCGCTGAGCACGGCGCTGAACGGGATGAACTCGCAGCGCGTGAGCCGGGCGATGAGCCGCGCCAGCGTGGTCTTGCCGACGCCGGGCGGCCCCCAGAGAATAATGGAGGTCAGCTCATCCCGCTCAATCTGGCGGCGCAGCGGCTTGCCGGGGCCGAGAATATGCTCCTGGCCAACGTAGTCTTCCATACGCTCGGGGCGCATGCGTTCGGCCAGGGGGCGCTGGCCGCGGCCGCGCTCGGAGGGCAGGCTTTCTTGGGACGGGGCATCTGAGGACACCACATCGGGTGCCGGCGCATCCGGCGGCATATTGTCGAAGAGGCTCACGGCTTCAGCGCCCTCTGGCGGCGCGATTCGTACAGCAGGATTCCGGCCGCGACGGCGGCGTTCAGCGATTCCACGCCCACTGTGGGGATCGCGATATCGGCGGCGGCGGAACGCAAGTCCTGGCTCACGCCATGGGCTTCGTTGCCGATGATGAGTCCGCAGCGCGTAGTCAGATCGACTTCGGCGAGAGCACGGGCGAGGCTGCCATCCTTCCGCGGAACGCCGGCGTACAATGCCACGCGGTTCTGCTGCAGCGCCGCCAGGGCCATTGCCGTGTCCACGCCGTGAATGCAGGGGACACGGAACAGCGATCCGGCCGAGGCGCGCAGGGTCTTCGGATTGTACGGGCTTACCGTGCCCTTCATCCACAACACTCCGGTGACGCCGAAGGCCTCGGCAGTGCGCACGATGGCGCCGGCGTTGCCGGGGTCCTGCAATCCATCCAGCACTACCACTAGCGGACAACCACCGAAAAGCTGCTCCAGTTTCCACACCGGAGGCGCCACCAGAGCCATCACGCCCTGGCCGGTCTCCATGCCGGAGAGACTCTGGAACAGCGCATCCGGCAAGACTGCCAGCTTGACCCGCGCCAGCCTGCCAAAGTGCCTTTCGACGGCCGGCAACACGGACTCGGCGGCCAGGACTACCTTTACGTCGCAATGGCTGCGCAGCGCCTCTTCCAGCAGGTGAAAGGTTTCCGCCACGCACCAGCCCTGCGCAGTGAGGGCGCCGCGGGCGATGGCGCGCCGCACGTCCTTCAACAGAGAGTTCGCGGCGCTTGAGATCGTCTCCGGCTTCGGCATCGGCTTACAACGTTTACAATGGGTTCTGGTTCAGAATATCGCACATGAAACGCACCGTAAGGTACGCGATCGCGCTGGCGATCACCGCGCTGTTGATTGCCGTTGTCTACCTGTCGGTGCGAATCGAGCTGCAATCGACCAGGGATGAGGCGCGGCCGGCCGACCTGATCCTGGTGCTGGGCGCAGCCGAATACCGCGGCCGGCCGTCGCCTGTGCTGAAGGCCCGGCTGGACCATGCGCTGGAACTCTATAACCGGAAACTGGCGCCGCGGATCATGACTACCGGCGGCGCGGGCGGCGACCCGGTGTTCACCGAAGGCGGCGTGGGCCGTTCCTACCTGACCAGCCAGGGCGTGCCGGATGAAGCCGTGATCGTGGAGACCGAAGGCGAAAGCACGGTGCAATCCACCGCTATGGCGGCCGAGATCATGCGCCGCATGGGCCTGCATTCGGCGATTGTGGTGAGCGACGGGTACCACATCTACCGCGTCAAGCAGATGCTGCAGTCGGAGGGCATGGAAGTCTACGGTTCCCCGCGCAAGGAGCGCAATCCCGGGCCCTTTCACGACCGCTGGAATTACGTGAAGCAAGCGATCGGGTATTTGCTTTGGAAGGCGGGCGTGGGGGTGTAGAAGCGGGCTGATGGCATAGCGGAGCCGCGACTTGTCGCTCGACCCTTAGGGAGCGGATGCCGCACCTCGCCCTGCTCGGAGACGATATACTGAATGGCGGCCGAGACATGCTGTGGTTTCCACCGCCACCGGGTGCTGCCATGGCGTGCCCATCGCTTCCGGTTCGGTTCATCCAGCCCCATCTGATTCAGGCGGCGTCTGCCGTAAGCTTTGCAGTCGCTCATGACCCGCTCCGGCAGTACCCCCGCTTCCACCACTGTGTGCACGTGATTGCTTCGCACGTGGGCGGCCAGCAGACGGGAGCCCCGGTGGGCACACACTTCCTGAATTACTTCCAACAAGGCGTCGCGCCGGATCTGGTCCAGGTGATAGGGAGCCTGATCCATGCGTTCCGTCTCGGCTGCGGCGCGCCCGAAATCCACTTCCAGGTTCGGGGTTCCAGGCACATTGTGATCGCGATCGACGGAACCGTTTCGTTGCCGTGGAGGTGGCATCCGTAGCAGACAAAGGTGATCAGGTAATTCACGAACCGTAGCCCAAATTCTACCGCTCCCTAACGGTCGAGCGACAAGTCGCGGCTCCGCCTGAGTACTTCTACGCTAGGATTCTTTCAACTGGCCAGCATTTCAACGACTGTCCCACTTCTATGTCGCACACCAGCGTTGCCGTGTCTTCGCACCAGGCCACAATAGACGCCAAGCTTGGCTGTCCCGGGGAGTACGGTCGATTCCGGCCTGTCACCAGCGTGTAATTCAAAGCGTATAGACTACCAAATAAACCTCGTTCCAACGCAGAGGAGGGTTGTGAATGCGACGACGGTACTTGACTCTTTTCCTGATCGCTTTTCCCGTGTTTGCGCAGGATCGGGCGGCGATCAATGGCACCGTGACCGATGTCTCGGGAGCTCTGGTGACCAATGCCACCGTTGAATTGAAATCCGCGGAGACCGGCCTGCAGCGCGCCACCCTGACGGACCATGGAGGGCGCTATCAAATCACGCCGCTGCCCGTGGGCATCTATGCGCTCACGATCGGCAAAGTTGGCTTCAGGCCAACCACCGTGAATCACATCGAACTGGAGTACAGTGAGACCCGTACAATCGACGCACGCCTGGAGGTTGGCAGAGCCACGGACACGGTCGAAGTGTCCGCCACGGCCGAGGCGGTGAACCGCACCAACGCCGAGGTGGGCGCGGTGATCGAACCTGAGCAGATCAAGGAAATCCCGGTGAGCGGCCGCAATTGGGCCAGCCTGAGCCTGCTGGCCCCGGGAGCCATTAATTACGGCGATGGCGCGCAGCGCAGCATCCGCTTCGCCGGCCACTCTCTGGATGACAGCAACTTCACGTTCGACGGCGTCGACACCAGCGGCGTGCAGGAACAGACGCAGAAGGCCGATACGCGGCTCAACATCGCGCTCGATTCCATCTCGGAGTTTCGCGTCAGCACGTCAAACTATACAGCCGAAACTGGAGCCGCCGGCGGCGCGCAGGTCAACGTGGTGTCCAAGACCGGTACCGACGAATTCCACGGCAGCACGTTCTACGCGGTGCGCAACGACGCCCTGGACGCGCGTTCGCCTTTCGACGGCGCCACGCTGCCTCCCTTCACACTGAACCAGTTTGGCGCCAGTTTCGGCGGCGCCATCGTGAAGGACAAGGCGTTCTTCTATGCGAATTACGAAGGCCTGCGGCAGAGTCTCGGCCAGACCTTCATCAACTTCGTGCCCAACGCCGCCTTCCGGGCACAGGTCCTGAAGACATCCCCGGTGTTGAAGCCCATTCTCGACGCTTACCCGGCCGGGCAGACTCCGGTCGACAGCGTGACCGACCAGGTGACGGCGGTTGCGACCGACACTATCCGCGAAGACGCCGGCATGTTGCGGTTCGATTACCGTTTCGATAACAACAATACGATGTTCTTCCGCTACAACGTGGATAACGCCTACATCGACACTCCGGTGGACGCCCTGGGGGACCACAATGTGATTCCGCACATCCCCACGAACGTCGTGCTGCAATACCAACGCATCATTTCACCGCGAACCGTGAACGAGGTCAAGTTCGGAATCAACCGCGCCAACTATCACAACTATGGGTACGGCACTTCGCCTGTCGCCGTCAGCCCGGGAACATTCGACGGCGTCAGCGACACATCGCTCGACACCGAGGTGGGAACCTCGTTTTCCTGGATCGACAACCTGACTCTGGTGCGCGGGCGCCACACGTTGAAGTTCGGCGCGGAGATCCGCCGCATCCGCCTGAATAACTCCGGGAACACGCTCACCACGTCATCGATCACTTACGCCACCAACAACGACTTCATTAACAACGTCGCCGATTCCGCCACCTATCTACAGGGAGAGGGCGTCGCCGGCAGCCGTCACACGTTGGCCGCCGGCTACGCACAGGACGAGTTTAGAGTCTCGCCCAATCTCACGTTGAACCTGGGGCTGCGCTACGAGTACTACTCGGTGGTGCATGAGATTCTGAATCGCTCCGCGGTGGTCGATATTACGGGCTGCGGCGGCTTCTGCTCGAAAGGCACGCCGTATTACGACCCCAACACCAAGAACTTCGGCCCACGCGTTGGGCTGGCATGGGCGCCGGCAGCTCTCCAGGGCAAGACCACCATCCGCACCGGATTTGGCATATACTACGGCGGCAACCAGAACGACGACTTCAGCGACGCCGCGGAGAGCGCGGTGCCGCGATACTCGCTGTCGTCGGCGGATTTTGCCAACCTGGCGTACCCGCTGGTAGCGTTCCTCGATCCCCGGAACCAGTTATTCAGTCCGAAAGCCATCGACCGCCACCGCAAAGACCTCTCCTACGAAAACTGGGATTTCATGGTGCAGCAGCAGCTACCGAACGACTGGCTCGTCCAGTTGGGTTACACCGGCTCGGAAGGACACCATCTCTTCGACCGGTATACCATCAACCTGATCAACCCACTCACCGGCAAGCGTCCGCTCGCCGGCTTTGGTTCTTTCGGTCTGAAGGCCAACGACGCCAACAACAATTTCAACGCACTGCAGGCATCGCTGCACCGCCGGTTCTCGCGCGGGCTGATGCTCCAGATGAACTACATGTGGTCCCACGGGATTGCCGACGGCTCGATCGGTGCCGGTGAGTCAATCGCTTTCCAGAACCAGGCGTGCCGTGCCTGCGACCGCAGCAATTCGAGCATCGACGTGCGGCACAATATGACAGCTAGCGGCATCTACCAACTGCCCTTCGGACGCGGCAAGAAGTTTTTCGATGCCGGGCTGCCCTCGAAGATTCTTGGCGGGTGGGAACTGGCGGGCATCGCCAGTGCGCGCACCGGCCTGCCAGTGAACATCACGATGACGCGCAAAGCCACCGCGCTTCTGGACGGCAACACTTCCTCCCAGCGTCCCAACCTGGTGCCGGGGGTGCCGATCTACGCCGCCAACCAAACCATCAACAACTGGTTCAATCCCGCCGCCTTCGCCCTCCCGGCGAATGGCACATGGGGCAACCTGGGGCGGTACATCGCCGATGGTCCGGGCATGTACGAGATCGACAGCTCACTGCAAAAGCGCTTCCGGATTACGGAGCGTCTCGGGCTGAATTTCCGGGCGGCCGCTTACAACCTCTTCAACCATCCGATCTTCAAGAACCCCTCGAGCGGCATCGGGGCTTTGACCGGCAACCCGCCGGCGGTGAGCGGGAGCTTCGGCAGGATCACAAGTATCATCAACACTGGCGCGGTGGGGACGGGAGCCCCGCGGCGCATCGAGTTCATGTTCCGCGCGGAGTTTTAGGCTCAAACCGTCGGCCGCGCTGCAGACCGGCGCTCCTCAACTCCAGGACCGCCGGTCGGCCCCCACATCGTCCGGAGGAGCGTGACTCATGGAACCGGAATCGGAAGCGTAACGGTGACGAAGGGTTCGTCATCCGGCAGCCAGAGGGAGTAGCGGCGCAGCGTTTGGATCTCGACCGTCACCGCGCCGGTAGTGAAACTCAGCGAATGGCCGCCAGACTTCAAGTCATCCGAAACGAAGTGGTAGTGGTGTCCCACCTGGTTGATTCCGGTTATGAACGCCGGAGAGCGGATATCCACGGCAGTTCCAACGATATTGGTGGACACAAATGAGACTTGAGTCGGCAACACCTGGGCAAGCGGCAGATAGGGAAGATTCTGAATTGGGATGGCCCGGGTGGTCATCGCGGTGAACGCACCGTGTATTCGAATCGCGTAGAAGAAGTTTTTCGACGGCAGTACCGAGTCGATCAAAGTAGACAACTGCGCCATCGTAGCTCCGGTGACTGTAAACGTCACGCCCGCCTTAAACCTGGTCACCGCCGCGAATGGCGACACCTCAGTGTCGGCAGCCACCGAGAGCGCCCCGTTAGACCGCATGTGATAGTAAACGCCGCCCAGTACGATCATCTCTCCGTCGAGACCTTCGTAAGTGCCCAGTCCGAAATCGCCCTGTGCCTTTAGCTGGCCTACGGTGATCGACCCGTCGTAAAGGCCCGACGATAGCGCATCCAGTGTCGAGACTTGGAAAAGGGCAGCTCCACCCCCCAACGCCGTCGGGCTCTTGCCTGCGCTCCTGATCGCGGTAAGAAGCGAGGACGAATCCTGAGCGGCATCCTGAGCGACTGCGGCAGGTACAACCAGCAGCGTCGCCAGGGCGAAGGTCATACATTGCGGGCGAAGGTCCCAGGCGCGCGATAGCTGGCGGGCGAATGACCTGCGTAAGTGTAAGTTAGTTCCTGTTTCTGACAGCAATTGTTTGGACATAAGTTTACCTTTGTTCACGAGTTACTCTTCGAACGAGTTAGGAACGGCGGCATGGCCCTACGAAGGTTGGATCAGTCCGCCTTGCGCTTCCGCTCCCCCAGGAATCGGGCCAATGTCGCTGAACGCTCATTGGAGATGGTACACCCGGTAGCAGGCATTCTCGAACGCCGGCGCCCGCGCCACACGGTTGTGCGCCCGAACCACCACATATTGTAATGCCGTAGTTCACTTTGCCGCCGCCTTTCCAATCGACGTAGACCGCGCGCAACACCTCGGAACGGAAGATGCCTGGGTAACAACCATGGGCGGCGTCAGGGAACAGGAAGACAGCGTCCGCAGGCGTTGCGCGCATCGCTGCGCCAAGACGGTCCCTGCGGCAGCGATCCACCACTGGGAATGGGGGATAATGTCCCTATGGCTACCGCTGACAGGGCCGATCTTTCCCGGATCACCGTTGTACCGGGTCAGCGCTCAGGGCAGCCTTGCATCCGTGGACTCCGGTTGACTGTATGGGACGTACTGGATATGCTCGCGTCGGGCATGACCGAGACTGAGATCCTGCTCGACTATCCGTACTTGGAGAAGGCCGATTTCCCCGCAGTTTACGCCTACGCTTCGCAGACCGGGCGCGAGCGCTTGTCACGTTGAGATTTCTATTTTGGCGCGAATCTTTCGCGCCTGCGCCGCTGATCTGTCCTGCCTTCGGAACGTCGGCCTGGAGCTGTCACCTCTGGACCCTGACGCTGGCCTTTATCGCTGAGAATATCGAAGTCTACCTGCGGTTGGTCAGGACCAGCATCGCGGCTGATAACTAACTTAGTACACCGCTTCTTAAATACGGCCTCATATCTCGGGAGGAACGCTCCCTAACGGTCGCGGCTCTGATCGGAGCCGCGCGCGTCAGCAAGCGGTTTCTCGATACGTTAGCGAACTTCTGAAACGGTGTACTTAGTTCTACTATGTCATAAAAATCCTTTCTTGGCGGCGAGAGAACGGGCGCGGACGATATCGTCCGGGTCGATAACAATGGAAACCGCTGGAGTAACGCCGGCACGCTCACTGGCGCGTTGAAGTACGTCGGAGAGGATGGTAGTCTGACCGCGGTCAGCGGCTTCTTCCATCCACTGCTCAGTCTCTTCGCGGTGTTCGTCCCACCACTGCGATTCCGCCGCCTCGGACTCAAATTTGGGGATGTTCGGTTTTTGAATCATATTCCTCTCCCTTTGAGGTAGAGATCTTGTCAGCGCATTGTCGCCGTTTACGCCGTGATGGGCCGGATGGCATCGTCGCGAATGGTAAAGACCACAGCCAGAATCTGTCCGTTAGCCGTCATACCCAATGCTTTGGTGCACCCTCACACACAGCCAGGAATGGCCGTGTTACCTAAGCTGGTACGCGCAGTAGCTTGCATTCTCAAATACCGGCGCCCCCGCCACACGGTTGCGCGCCTGAACCACGACATACTGGATGCCCAACGTTTCGTACTTCGGCATATCCGCCGCCTGGAAACCGGCGGCGCCGCCTGGTCCGCCCACGGTCTGCTGCCAGCGGGACCACCACTGCTCGCCCAGTTCCTTCAGGTAGTTCACTTGGCCGCCGCCTTTCCAATCGACGTAGACGGCGCGCAGCGCCTCGGATCGGAAGATGCCCGGGTACACTCCATGGGCGGCGTCTGGAAACAGGAAGACCGCGTCCGCGGGCGTAGCGGATCGAGCCCACGCCGAGAGTTGCGCCAATTCCGGCGTGTGCAGCCGGGGATAGTTCACCACGCCGGCCAACGGAATGGCAAAGAACGCGGCTACCGCCACGGCAGGCGCGGCCAGAGGTGCACGCCACTGTGCCAAAACGGTGAGCGCGGCCAACGCCAGTGCCAGGGCCAGCGCCACCGCAAAGCGCGGCCACTCGGGCGGCGCGGTCAGCACCGGGTGCAGCGGCAACAAAAAAGCCAGCGCACACCAGACGGCGGCCTCCCGGTTCCGCCGGCCCGCCACCGCATATACGCCCGCCACGGCGGTGAGAAACTGCATCATGAGCGCCGTGAACAGCAGCGTCCGCATAGGTTGGATCTGCGGCACCAGCGTCCATTTCCATTGCTCCAGCAGAAGCCACGAAGCGGGCATGCTCAACAGGCCCAGTGCCGGCAGGCCAAGCGCGAAAAACGTGAGCGCCGGCGGACATTTCGTCCGCACCCGTACCCAGGCTGCTACCAGGATGACAAACAGAATCACGTGATGGACGGTGACCGCATGCGGCCACGTGGAAATCCAGGCGTACCCGGCGCGCATCCGCTGCAACTGCTCCTGCAGCGGCGTGAGTTGGGCGAAGAAAGACTGTTCGCCCATCGCCTGGCCGGCCGCGCGCGCCGTTATCAGCAAGACGGCCACGGCAACGGGCAGCGGCGCCAGGCCCGCCGGCTTGCGGCGCAGCACCAGCAGAATCGCCAACAGGCCCCAGAACGGCAGCACGGTGGGCGGATGGTAGAGGAAGGCGAGGGCGCCCACAATGCCGGCGCCCAGCAGCCTATCCCGCGCCACCAGGCCCACGGCGCACACCAGCAGCGGCACGGCGAAGGCGCGCGGGGTGGGCTCATACTCGGTGGTCAAAACCTGCGGGCCGGTGATGGCGGCTCCGAGCGAACAGATCGCCGCCACCAGAAGCGCCGCGCTCAATCCGAGGCCCATGGCTTCCGCCATCATTATGAGCCCCCAGATGCCCAAAGCACGGGTGATCACCTGCTGAATGGCGAGAACTTCGGCGAAGCCCAAGCCGGTCAGCGACCGCGACGCGATGGCAATTTCGTCGTAGAGCGTGAATGCCACGTGCGGATGCTGCACCAGGATGTCGTTCCGGAGCACCGCGGGGTCGCGCAAATGTTCCAGGATCGGCACATAGATCTGGGTATCCTGTTGCAGCCAGGTGTGCCCCGGAAACTGGAAAAAAGTGAGAAGCGCAAGCGCCACGGAGGCGGCAGCGGTCGCGAAAGGTCTCATGATGGCGCTTCCCCGGCTGGCCGACCATAAAAACGATGGTCTGCCCCACCAGGTCTCATTTCGCCGGCGTCTTGTCCAGTTGCTGTTTCACCCAGATACGATTCGGGTTCAGTTCCAGGGCTTTGCCGAATGCCTCGCGAGCTTCCGGGTTCTGGTTCTGCTTGCGCAGGCTCAGGCCCAGCCAGAGATAAGCCTCGGCGTTCTTCGCGTCCAGTTGAATAGCCTTGCGAAAGTCCGTAATCGCCAGTGGGATTCCGCCGCCCAGAGCCGCCGGCAGGTAGTAGTTGCCCACGCCGCGGGCCACGTACACGGCGGGCGATTTCGGATCTTTATCCACCGCCTTGTTGATCGCCTCCTGCGCGCGCTTGCCGTAACTGAGCCCGGTGAGCACGTTGCCCGAAGCCACCTGGCCGCAAAGCGTGCCCAGAATACGGTAATACTCGGCCACGTCCGGCTTCAGCGCCACTGCCCGCTCCGCCAGTTTGACGCCGCGTTCGGCCACCTGTTCCGCCTGTTTCTTGTCGCGAACCTCCAGCGCCACTTCCGCCTGGTATGAGGACGCCAGTGCGGCCTGGTACTGCGCGGCGGCGTCGTTGGGCGCTTTGGCCGCCGCGGCGGAGTATTCGTTGGCCAGCTTTTCCAGGGTGGCGCGGTCCTGCTGGTCGCGCGCGATATCGAGCGGGGAGGGCACCGCGGCTGCCAGGAATCCTGCGATTAAAAGAGCGAGCATGTATGTCCTTGTTCCTATTAAATCAAAGCTCGGCGTTTCATCAAAGCTCGGCGTCTTGGATCAAAGCTCGGCTACCCGCCGCTGCACGGCCAGGAAGTAGAGCGCCACCAGCACCAGAAGCAAGCCGTTCGCCGCCAGCACCGTGGGAGCCGTGAAGATTGGGACGAGCCGCCCCGTGATCAGGTTTCCCAGCGGCATGCCGCCGCGGAACGCGAAGTTGTAGACGCTCACCACGCGGCCCCGCATTTCGTTGGTGACAATCAATTGCACCAGTGAGCTCACCATGGAAAAAACCACGATCATGGCAACCCCGCTGATGAACAGCATGACGCCCGACAACACCAGCGAGCGCGAAAGACCGAACCCGGAAATTCCGGCGCCTAACGTAAGCAGCATGAGAAGAGCAATGCGGCCTTTGTGGCGCACGTTGCCCAACCAGGCGACCACCAGCGCGCCCAGGATCGACCCCATCCCCGAAAGCGATAGGAATAGGGCATAAGTTCCAGCGCCCCGATGAAAAATGTCGCTGGCGTACAGCGGAAACAGCGTCCTCATTGGGACCGCCAGGGCCGTCATGCAGAATGCCAGGACCATGAGGGCTTCCATCGCAGGCTGTTTGCGGATGAAGCGGATGCCCTGTTTCATGCTGTCCAGAATGCTCTCCGTGGTCTTTTCCGGGAGGAATCGCACCGTCAGCATGCTCAGCGAAACGATAGGCGCTACGAACGAAAGCGAATTGAGCGCGAAGCACCAGGTGTCCCCGAGTTTCGCCAGGGTAGGCCCCGCCAAGGCCGGCCCCAGCACCACCGCCGTGTTGAACTGCATCGACTGCAGCGCGATGGCGTTGGGCATGTCCTCTTTCTTCACCAGCGTGGGAATCAGCGCCGCGTACGCGGGCCCGCCGAAGGACTGCGCCAACCCCGAAATGAACGAGGACACCAACAGGTGCCAGACTTTAACGACATGAAAGCCCACCAGGAACGTGAGTACGAAAGCGCACGACATCTGGACAACCTGCGAGCCGATCAGCACCTGGCGGCGTTCCATGCGGTCGGCCACCACGCCTCCCACCAGCGAAAAAAGGAAGATGGGAATGCTGCCTAGAAACTGGTCGAGGCCAAGCAGGAAAGCCGAATGGCTCAACTTCCAGATGAGCCAGCCCTGCGCCACGATCTGCATCCACGTGCCGATGCTGGACATGCAGGCGCCCGTCCACATTAAGCGGAAGTCGCGGTATTGAAATGCTTTGAAGACCCGGCGGATCACGATTGGCGACTAGCCCGCGTTTCTCGTCGAAACACGGAAACTGGCATACCCCTGGGGCACGTTTGGATTGTAACAGGTTCGCCTGGCGCGAGTGGTGAACGGGCGGGGCGGGCAAGGGCAAGGGGGGCATGGGCAAGGGGAGGCAAGGGGGTGCCGTCAAACGCGGGGCTGGCTCGCTGCCGCATCGCAGCAGGCGGATTAACAATCCGCCGCAGGTTCACAACCTGCCCCACAATCGCCTACCTCATCTTGACTGGCTTGAAGCCGCCCTTCGAACGGTCGTAAAACCAGATGGCCCCGAAGACAATCAGCAGGATCGCCGGCAGTATGGCCACCGCACGGAATGATGTCTGCGATGCCATGCCGAGAACCTGATCGAGTTTGTCGCCGGACAATGCTTTGAAGGCCTCCTGGCCGCCCGCAACCTCGATTTTCTTGGAGTCGAAGATTTGCCCCATCGCCGGCAGCACGAAGTTGATGGAGAGCGTGCCGGCCGTGCCCATCAGCCCCATCAGCAGCGCGCCGCCGCGCGGGAAACGCTCCGACGCGGTCGCCAGCATGGTGGGCCACATGAAGCAGACACCGACGCCCCAGACGGTGGCCGCGAGCACGCCAGTCACCGGAGAATTGGCGAAGCTGAGCAGCACCAGCCCGAACGAGGCCAGCAGGCAGGAGCACCACAGCAGCCCGATGGACGAAAGCTTATGCACCAGGGTTCCCGCGAAGTGCCGCGCCACGAACATGATGCCGCTCACATAGACCAGCAGCAGAATGCCCTGCATGTGAACCGTTCTGGTGAGCGCCAGGTCCACCCACTGGCCGGGCGCCAGTTCCGACGCCGCGGTGAGGAACATGGAGCAGAAAAGCACGATGAACATGGGGTTGAGGAGTTCGCGGAACATCTCGCCCATGGAGACCCCTGACGCCGCGCGCTCGGTGGGCGGGAACTTCACGCCCAGGCAGAGGATGACCACCGCCGTGGCCGGAATCAGAATCAGGCCAAGTTTGATCTGCCAGCCGACCTGCGCCTGGCTCAGAAAGTAGCCCAGCAATCCCCCGGCAATCAGGCCGCCTGGCCACCAGGCATGCAGCGTGTTCAGCCGCGCAGCCTTGTCATCGGGGTACAGGGTGGCGCAGAGCGGGTTGATGACCGTCTCCACCAGTCCCCAGCCGATTCCGGTGATGACCGCCCCCACGTAAATCACGGTGTACACGCCATCGCCCGAGGCTAGACTCCCGGCAAACAGAATCACCAGGGTGCCGGCGATGAAACAGGCTCCCGAAAGCGGCAGCAGCAGAGCCATGCCGATGGCATCCAGCAGGGGGCTGCCGATGGCGATGGTGAGCGCGAACCCGAGGAAGGGAACGCCCAGCACGGAGCCGATCATGCCGGCCGAGTGGATGGGATCCACCGGATCGAAGAAGATGCGCTGCAGATCGGTGGCGACATCGGCGCGCAGGGAAGCGGCCACGCCGGCGGTGAAGAGCGCCAGGACGCTGACCAGGAAGAGACGGCCCTTGTTGTACGCGGCGTGGCGATCGAGGCCAGCCGAAGCAGCGGGAGTACTCATAACGTGACAAGAATAACGCAATGCGGCCTGTGATGCTCGTAGGCCCTACCGGCCACTGCACCGCGGACGCCGCCATTTTCGAAGCTATTCGTTCCGCAGGGCGCGCAGCGGTTCGAGGCCCGCCGCTCGCCGTGCCGGCAAATAGCTTGCCACCGCGCTTACCATCAGCAACGCCAGCGGAACCAGAGCGTACACTGCGGGAGACGAGACGCCGAGTCCGGGAAAGCCCGCGGAGAGCACTGGCGCTGCCGCCGCCGTGAGCACTCCGCCGATGGCGATACCGACGCCGGCGAGAATCAGTCCGCGGCGCTCGACCAGCCACACGACGTCGCGGCGGCTGGCGCCGATGGCGACGCGGATGCCGAACTCCTTGACGCGGCGGCTCACCGTGTAGGCGACCAGCCCATAGAGCCCGGTGGTGGCCAGCGCCAGACCGATGAATCCCATGGTCCCCACCATCTGGAAGAACTGCAGCCACGTATCCGTTACGCGGCTTTCGTAGAGCGTGGCTACGGTCCGCAGGTTGAATACCGGCACGTTGCCGTCGATGGATCGAACCGCGTCGCGCAAGGCCGCTGCGAGCCCACCCGCATCGCCCACGGATTGGACGATTAGCGTCATCCGCATGCGCGGGCTCTGCTCGTAGGGCACATACACGAACGTGGCCGGCGTTTCGTTCACAGCCAGATAGTGCCCTGTCTTCGCCACTCCGACGACTTCGGCGGCAGGCCCCTCCGCGCTGTCTATCCGGATCCGCTTACCGATCGCATCCTGGCCCGGCCAATAGGTCTTCGCAAACTGCTGGTTCACAATCGCCACGCGGCGTGATGCGGCGCGGTCGCCGTCCGTGAAAGCGCGCCCGCGTTGAATTTCGATTTTCATGGCGCTGAAGTAGCCGGCGTCCACCGCGGAGCCGAACACGTTCACTTTTTCGCGGCCCTTCGGAAACTGGTACCCTTCGGGCACTACACTGACCAGAGTCTGAGCGGGGGACAACGGCAGCGACTCGGTCATCGCCACCCCCGCCACGCCGGCCATCGTGCGAACGCGATCCACCAGCCGGCGGTAGAAGTCGTTCGCCTGTTCAGGCGAGTAGTGCAGCACGGCGGGCGCGGTATCCAGGCTGATCAAGTGGTCCGTGCGAAACTCGGGCGGCATCACCAGCATGTTCCGGAAGCCTGCCAGAAACATGCCGGCGGCGATCAGCACCACCATCGCGAGGGCGATCTGGCCGGCCACCAGAACATCGCGGCCGATGAATCGAATAGGCAGGTTGCGCCCTCTGCCGGACGCGCCGTCCCCACCCGCTTTCAGTGCGCTCACGAAGTCCGTCCGCGCGGTCTGCCAGGCCGGAGCCAGGCCGAAGAAGATACAACTCGCCAGCGCCGCCAGCAGGCTGAACTCAACGATACGCCAATCCAACCTCACGCCCAGCACGTTCGGTGGATCGCTGGGCACGCTGAGCGTTTGCAGCAACAGAATGCCGCCGTAAGCGAAGAACAACCCCGCGATGCCACCCGCCAGCGCCACGATGAGGCTTTCGGTCATCAGTTGGCGCACCACGCGGCTGCGTCCCGCCCCGATGGACAGGCGGATGGCGATCTCGCGGCCTCGGGCGTGCCCCCGGGCAAGCAACAGATTGGCGACGTTCGAGCAGGCAATGATCAGGATGAGCGCCACCAACCCCATCAGCATCTTGACCAGCGCCAGCAGTTGGGGACTCTGCTGGATGCGCCGCTGCAGTTCCGTGCGCAGCCCCATGTGCCGGTTGCGATTCGTCTTTACATACTCGCGCTCGAGGGCGGCCCCGATCACTGCAAGTTCCGCCTGCGCCGCTTTCTGCGAAGCGCCATCGCCCAACCGGCCCTTAACCACGAGGTTGTGGATACTGCGGTCCTCCAGCGGATCCGCCGGCAAGCCAGCCAGGCGCTGGGCCATCCCGAGAGGAACGAAGATGCTGGGTTGAAGGAAGCGGTCCAGACCGGTAAAGGACGCCGGGGCCACGCCGACGATCGTGAAAACGATCCCGTTGAGGCGCAACGTACTGCCGATGGCGACGGCGCCGCCGGCGTAATTCTGCCGCCAGAAGTCGTAGCTGAGCATGGCGACGGGCTGGGCGGACGGATCGGCTTCGCCAGGCAGAAACGCGCGGCCGGCCGCAGGCGTCACGCCCACGACCGGAAAGAAGTTGTCGCTCACCAGGCTCGCAAAGCGAATCTGTGCCGGCGCCGCGGGGTTGGCGGCCGCCGCCAGGGTGGTAAGGCGATACGCGGCCAGGCCGCTGAAGGAGCGGCTTTTCTCGCGCAGATCGCGGTAATCGGGGAACGACATGCCTTCCAAAGGATTGTCGGGTGTGGTGTTGCTGACGTCGAACACCGCGGCTGGATGGGTGATCGGCAGAGGCCGCAGCAGCGCCGCGTCGGCGAAGCTGAAAATCGCGCTGTTGGCCCCGATGGCCAGCGCCAGTGAGAGCACCGCCACCGCGACAAATGCGGGCTGCTTGCCGAGCGCGCGCAGTGAATAGCGGACGTCCGCAAGAAAACTGTCGAGCCACGTCCAGCCCCAGGTGGCACGAACGTCCTCCATCGCCAGCGTGAGGTTGCCGAGTTCCTTGCGGCCCGCGATGGCGGTGAGCGATCGCAACTCCTCGCGCATCTCGCGCTCTTCCTGGCGGCGCCGCGCCGGCCACAGATATTTGAACCGATTCCAGATCGTCATCCTTTCACCCCCGGCAACGGACCCATGATCCGTCCGACCGCGTTCACGAAGTCAGCCCACTTCGAGTGTTCCCTTACCAGGTGCTTGCGGCCGGCCGCGGTGAGCTTGTAATACTTGGCGCGGCGATTGTGCTCGGACGTCTCCCACGCCGACGCGATCCAGCCTTTGGCTTCGAGCCGCTTCAACGCCGGATAGAGCGAACCGAACTCAATCTCGAGGGCCTCGTTGGAGGTGCTGCGAATGGTTTTGGCGATTCCGTAGCCGTGAAGGGAGCCGGCCAGCAGCGTCCGGAGCACCAGCATGTCGAGCGTTCCTTGCAGCAGATCCATATGGAGGGATTCTATATGAAGATAAACTATATGTCAACCGCGGATCGTTGCTGTCGCTTAGTGCCTGTGGATCGTTGCCGGCCGCTGCTGGAAAAACCCGGCGCCTATCTGGGCGGCGTCGGAGGCTTCTGCAGGGAACGGATTTCCTCCCCGTGCTCCCGGATACTCTGCTGCAACTCATCGGAGCGATTGACCCGGCGGCGCGATCGAGGGCCCGTTGATTCAGCTCCAGGGCGGCGTGGGCGTCGCCATGATGGACGAAATGCATGGCGATGGAATCCAGGAGTTGAACGTGCTCATAGCCGAACGCCCAGGTGCGACGGGTGGAGATATCGATGGTCTTTAGATACAGCTTCGCGGCGTCGGGCCAGCGGCCCGCTTGCGCGTTGGCTGCGGCGAGGTCGCGGGTGCCCTGTTCAACCTGCTCGCTGTTGGCTCCGTAGGTGGATGCCCGAAGCTCGCGGAGTTGCTCCAGATACGCAATGCTCGCGGCCGGCCCGCCGGTCGCGCCGGCAAGCCATGCGCGCTCCTGAAGCACTGGTTCCATTTTCCTGGACATGGCTCCGCAACAGGCGCGGACAGCGGTCTCCGCGCGCAGCAGCAGATCGCGGGCGCGGTCCGGCTGGCCCAGGAATCCGCGATAGAAATTGGCCCAATCGGTCAACTCCCCGGTGAAGCGCGTGTCGTCCGGCGAGTGGCGGCGCTCGCGTAACGACAACGCGATGGAAGCCACCTGCGACGCTTCCGGATTGTGATCGCCAGCCATCGACTGCGCCAGGTGGCGGAACCCGAACTGCTCGCCGTTGTCCCGCCCGGTGGCGCTGTCGGCAATCTCCTGCGCCACGCGCACGGCTTCGGCCGGTTTGCCCGCGCGGACGAGCGCTTCGGCGTGGGCGAACTGGTCAACACTCGGCGGCTGGAGGTGAGGAAACGCCGCGCGGTTGGCGTCTATGCCGCGCTTCAAGAGCGCGTCGGCTTCTTCGACATGCCCCTGCTCTCTGCGAAGGTACGACAGGCTCAGAAGGGCCGATGGCAAGGCGAACTTGTCGGATGTTTCAACGGTTTGCGCAAGCTGAAGCCTTTCGCGGGCCAGCCTTTCGGCCGCATCGTAATCGCCGGCGGAACGGCGGTTCTCAAACAGATAGTTCAGCGCGCTCCGGTATTCGGGGCTGTTGGTGCCGTGCTTTTGTTCGGCATGTTGAAGCGCCGTAGCCAGAAGGACTCTTGCATCTTCGCTGCGCCCGGCGGCGACTTCGAGGTTAGCGAGCGTGATGAGCTCGTTCGTCAGCAGCCCGCTCGAATCCGGCGCCGCCAAGGCTTGAGCTTCGCGAAACCTGACAATCCGTTCCTCAATCGCCAGAGCTTCCGTGGCCGAACCGTGCAAGCTAAGAAAGCCGGCGAGTTGCTGCATAACGCCGAGACGTTCTTCCTGGTTGAGAGAGGTTTGCGCGAGTCGATCATTGTACAGAGCCTCGGCATCTGTAATGCGGCCGTGATTGCTATAAAACGCCGCCATGGAACTGCGTGGCTCGCCGACAAACGCCAGGCGCGGCCCAGGCGAGCTATAAAACCTCTGGATCACCACCTCCGAAAGATCCGGCGGCGGAGAATTGAGCGTGGTGCGGTACAGATCCTCGGCCTCGCTGAGATCGCCCTCCTGTTCGCGAACGAACGCCAGGCTCTGCAGGAACGCGGTGTAGAGGGGACTCTTGTGAGCCGAGCGATTCTCGATCGCCAGGGACGATCGGAGAACGCTTTCGGCTTTCACATACTCCGAATTCCGGATCAGGTAATCGGCAAGCATGTATTGGATACGGAGCCCGACGACCTGCAGTCTGGGAGTGTCGCACAGGGCTGCAGCCTCGGCGTAGACGGCCTCGGCGCGAAGATCGCGTCCCAGAACGGCATAGATGCGAGAAGCGGTGTGGACGCCCTCGAGAAAACCGGGGTCGGCCGGCCCGGCGGCGCGTACCGCGGCCCACCCCTTTTCAGCCGAAACGGCAGCATCGGCGGCTAATCCGTTAATCAAGCCGCGGTCCGCGTCGTCGAAGTACTTCGACCCGGCGCTGCGGGCCTCAGTAGCTGCGAACGATGCTGCCAATAGTACGATGCCGGCGAGAATTGCGCCCCGCAATGTTCTCACGCGTCAATTATCGCCAGAGAAGGCAGTGGGCTTGCCGTTCAGTCGCGTGTATCGACTGCGTCCATGGCAGTTCGAGCCGGCTCGATGATCAGTGGGGCGACATACTAAGCCTGTTGTCGCGCTCCGAGGCTGCCAGATCTGCGCGGGTTTTTGCCATAAGCGCAGAGATGCCGCCATTGTCACGAATGTAAGCATCCAAACCTTGCGATTGGATTTGGCGCAATGGGGCCGCAAGAGTAGTCCATCCAAGGGTGGGGGATTCTGCATCAGTGCCAGCACCTGGGGGGCGTCGCAGGAGCGTTGAAGGGAGGGAGCCAACAGTGCAGTGCCTGGCTGGGACGGATTGCTTTGCGAACGCGGCAACCAAAGCGGAAGCTTCGCAGCTTCGTCTCCTTCCCCTTTGACGAAGCGTACCCTTCCTGAACGCTTCGACCGATTGGTTGCCCTTCAAGGCGGGCAGGAATGTCCAAGTGGCCAGACTGCCCCTAAGCAGCTCAGACGCGGATTCGGACCCGTAAATAGCATGAATGTTTTTCACGGAGCCGCTCGAATCGACAGTGAATTCGAGGACGGCGCTTTCGTTCGAGAATTCGCGATAATCAGCCTTCGGCATCGTGCCATCCTTGAAGACTGGCGGCGCGACGCTTGCTTCAGAAGGGAAAGCTATCGTACCTGAAGCCCACCAGGGTCCCGCCCCCCCCCACCCTTGATGGAAGTTCACGTTGACCTGCGCCTCGGCTGTAACCGCCATCCCATCTTTCATGCTCGGCTTGAATCGCCATTTCCAGACCGCTTCAATGGCTTTCTCGTCCAATCCGAAGCCCAATGACGTGAGAACCCTGAAATCTCGCGCGGTTCCGTCCGGCTGAATGGCTATGGATAGCAGTACCGTCCCCTCAGCGCGTAATTTCCGACCTGCTTCCGAGTATCCCGGCTCCACTTTGGTGGTTAGGACCGGCGGGGACACTCCGTTGCCAATTCGGTATACACCGTTGGGGCCCATTGTACCCAGTCCAGCCGGAGTAGGTACCTGTTTCGTGGCGTCGCTCACGCGCCCTGGATTAGCTTCCGAGTCGTTGCCAACTCGACTCACACTGCCGGGACCTGCCGTGTCCGATCCAGCAGGAGTAGGTACCTGCTTCGCGGCGTCGCTCACGCCCCCTGGCTTAGGTGCTTCCGATTATTCCGCCTCCGCCTTGGTGAGTAGGGACGGCATGGAAAGGCAGCGCTTCGATCTGCTCCGGCGACATGTAGCTGGGGGTGCCCATCACCATACCAGTCAGCGTGGATTGGTCCGTGGTGGTAATCTTCGCGATACCGAAGTCGGCGATTTTTACTCTCATGCCTTTGTCGATCATGATGTTCGCGGGCTTGATATCCCTGTGAACCACGCCTTTCCAATGGGCATAGTCCAGCGCGGCGGCGGCCTGCCATAGCATTCCGAGAGCGTCGCGCGCGGGATCCTCCGGCCCGACGCCAGCACCTGGTGAAGCGATACCCCTTCCACCAATTCCATGGCGATGAATGCCAGGTCGCCTTCCTGCCCCACGTCAAAGATAACCATCGCTGGCGCCGCGGTTTTGCTGCTCGTCTCATTGCTTGCGGGCTACCTTCCTACGCGCCCGATGAGCCTCGATCCGGTGGATGTTCTCGGGAGCGAGTAAACGCTGGCTGCCTGAAACATTGAGCGCTGCGTCCAGCTTGGCAACTCACCACCAGCTGGACTTTAGATTGCAGACACGCCTTCACGCGTCCCCAGGATCTCCAGATACCGCGCCACCGTCTCAATCCCCCGGTAGAAATTCGGCAGGTGGAACTTCTCGTTCGGCGCGTGCAGGTTGTCATCGGGCAGGCCGAAGCCCATCATCACGCTCGGAATCCCCAGGTACTTGTCGAACACCCCCACAATCGGAATCGACCCGCCCGACCGGATGTACACCGTCTCCTTGCCGAACGTCTCTTGCAGCGCCTCGGCCCCGGCCTGGATGAACCGGTTGTCCGGATTGGTGAGCGACGGCGCCCCCGAATGCAGCACCTTCAACTCCGCCGTCACGCCCTTCGGGCAGGCCATTTTCACCGCCGCGCGCATTTGCTCGATGGATTCATCCACCCGCTGATCGCCCACCAGCCGCGTGCTGATCTTGGCCACCGCCCGCGCCGGAATCACCGTCTTCGCGCCTTCGCCCGTGAACCCGCCGCGAATCCCATGTACCTCCACCGTCGGACGCGCCCACACCCGCTCAAACAGCGGCACCCCCGGCTCGCCCACCAGTTCGCGCGCGCCCATTTCCTTCTCCGTGTATTCCTGGGCGTCGAACGGCAGCCGCGCCCAGGCTGCGCGCTCCTTGGCGTCGGGCGGCGCCACGCGGTCGTAAAAGCCCGGCACCAGGATGTGCCCGTCGCGGTCCTTCAACGCGCAAATAATCTCAGCCACCGCCTGCATCGGGTTCGGCGCCGCGCCGCCGTAGACGCCCGAATGCAGATCGTGACTGGCCCCCTCCACCAGCAGTTCGTAATACACCATGCCGCGCAGCCCCACGCATATGGTGGGCAGTTCGGGAGCGAACATTTCGGTATCGCACACCACTGCCGCGTCCACAGCCAGCCGCGGCGGCTTGCTCTTCACGTACTCTTCGATGTGTTCGCCGCCGGTCTCTTCCTCGCCTTCCAGCAGGAACTTCACGTTCACCGGAAGCCTGCCCGTAGCTTTCAATAACCCCTCGACGGCTTTGATCTGAATGTAGACCTGCCCCTTGTCGTCGCAGGCCCCGCGCGCGAAGATATCGTCCCCCCGCACCTCCGGTTCAAACGGCGGCGACTTCCATTCATCCAGCGGGTCCGGCGGCTGCACATCGTAGTGGCCGTAGAACAAGATGGTGGGCTTGCCCGGCGCCCCGAGCCATTCCGCATAGACCAGCGGATTGCCCGTCCCTTCGATCAACTCCGCGGCGGTCATCCCCGCCGCCCGCAGTTCGTTCAGCGCGAAATCCGCCGCCCGCCGGATATCGCCCTTATGTTCGGAGAGCGTGCTGATGCTCGGAATGCGCAGAAACGTCTTCAACCCTTCGAGAAACTCGGCTTGGTGCTCCTGATAGTAGTTCATAAGACTCCTACCAGTATGCGTCTTCGAAGGCGCGGGTGAGCATAGACTGGGTGCGCCCGCCCTTCTGTTCCCAACTGTCCCAGCTGTCCCGATTTACCTACTGTCCACACGTAATGGACAGAATATAATAGTGGACAAGATGCCATCCCTCCAAACAGACAACGAAGCGGCCCTCGATCATCTTCGGTCGCTCCCTTTCGTCCGCAAACTCCGCTTCCTTCCCGCCGATGGTCGCGCGGACCCGGCGCTTGATGGGATTCTCGAAATCAAGACCCCTCAGGGGCTATATCGCTTGCCCGTCCAGGTCAAGAGATCGTACCTCGACCGCAGCCTTGTGAACGCCATCATCAGCCGGGTGTCGGGTCGCAAAATAGCCAGGAAACGAGGCCGGCCAGCGAAGCTGAACGGAAGACTCCTGCTGGCCCGCTACGTCCCTCCCGCCATAGGTGAGCAGTTCGTGGAGTCCGGCATTTGCTTTGCCGACGTACCGGGCAATATCCATTTGCGGCTGGGAGCGGAGTACAACTGGACGATGCTCGGAAAACGCGAGCCGCCGAAACTGCCGGAAGCGGAACGCACTACCCCAGCGACGATCCAACTCTTGTTTCAGCTTGCCGCCGAGCCGCCGGCGGCCAAATGGACGGTCCGCGATCTCGCCCGCGCCGCCGGAATCGGCAAGAGTAAGGTGGCGCAACTCCGGCAGCAGTTTATCCGGGAACGAGTCTTGACTGGCGGAATAGACGGACTCGAGTTTCGCATGACACCAGCAATCGCCGACCGCCTGGTGGCGGGCTATGGCCAGATTCTGCGGCCCAAACTCCTGCTCGGCCGCTACCGCTATCCAGACGCCTCCGTCGAGCAATTCGTGGAGCGCCTGTCAAAGGACGCCCGCGCCAAGAAAATGGCGTACGCCCTGACCGGCGGACCCGCAGCCGGCCTGATGCAACATCTTTACCGTGGCCCCGAAGCTCCAGTCTTCCTCGCCGCGTCCGGCTCTGGAGCGCAACGTCACTTGCGGCTGATACCGGATCGGAACGGGCCGGTAGTCTTGCTTAAGCCTTTCGGTCAACTTGTCTACGGGCGTGAAGTCGATGGCAAAATGGTCGCCCCTCCCTGGCTAATATATGCTGAATTGTTGACCAGCGGCGATCCCCGGGCGCGCGAGGCGGCTGAGGAGCTTCGCCGCGAATACCTTCAATGATCGAAGTTCTCACTCCCGATCAGATTGCCGACTTGGCCGGGATCAAAGAAATCTGCGATGAAATGCAAGCCGAACTGGTGGTGATCGGAGCCACGGCGCTGCTCATCCTGCTCGGCGATCTCAGGCGTTTCACGCGCGACGTCGATCTTACCGTAGCGCTCGACCTCAATGACTTCGACCGTTTGACAAGCCGTCTCGCCAGTATCGGATGGGCATCTTCCGCCAGGCAGGAGCACCGCTGGATTGCCCCGCGCCAGACGATTGTCGACCTCATCCCCGCTGGCCCCCACCCTTCGCCGCCAGGGCGCCATCACTTGGCCGGTTAGCCAACTCACCATGAGCCTTGCCGGCTTCGACCACGTGTTTGCCCACGCCGTTCCTGTGCAAATGTCAGGCGGATTGAGCCTCCGCGTTGCGCCACCGGCAGTCACGGCGTTGCTCAAGATCGTCGCCTATATGGAAGACCCGTACCGGCGGGCGAAAGATCTTCAGGATATGCGTGTCATTCTCGCGCGTTACGAAGAGAATGGCGATCGCCTGTTCTCGGACGCGGTGTTTGATGCGCAACTTCCGGACTTCGAATTCGCGAATGCGTTTCTATTTGGCTTGGATTTGCGCGAGTTCGCGACGAACGAGGATGCCGGTTACATCGGTCGATTCCTTGACCGCTTTCCGGCACGGGATAGGGAAGGGCGGTTTGAGGAGGACCTTGACTTCGGCACGAAAACCTTTCGCGGTCAGATCGAGGCCTTCAGGGAGGGTTTCATCGGCGGGCAATGACCCTTCGTTGCTGGAAGCGACCCAGCTTCGTCTCCGCGTCAAATCCGAACTACCCTCCGTGTCCCCTCTATTCCAGCCAGAAATCCCGCGGATACAGCCAATGCACCCGCGCATCCGCGCCCTCGACCTGCTTCAGGTACTCCTCGTACGCCGCCAGTTGCTGGGCCGGCCCGATTGCGAAGTACACGCCGCCGGCCACGTCTTGCGCTTTCACACCCATCCCCGGCAGCACTTTCGCATATAGGCCTTTCATCCGCCGGAACAGTTCCTCGCCCAGGTTCGGGGTTTTCCGCAAATCCAAAACCGCCTGGTGGAATCGCGTCACCACCTCGGCCGTCAGCCCGTCGGCCAAGTCGTTGGCCATCGCCTCGCCGCGCGTTTCGTAGGCCAGCGACGACCGCGTTCCATCGAACGCCCCCGCCACGGCATACTCCGTCAGCGACCCGTCCGGCGCCGTCTTCTTCATTTCGTCGATTACGAACTTCAGCGTCTGCGGCAACTCCGGCGTGCGCTCGGCATAGTAGTTCAAACGCCCCTCCGCCGGCCGCACGCGAATGCCGTTGCTGTAGGCCAGACCCGCCCCCCAGGTCTTCATGAACACAGAGTGCGCGCCGCCGCCCGCATACAGGTTGGTGGCCAGGTAATCCAGTAACTTGTCACGGCTGGTATCGTGGTAACTCGCCACCGGCGCCGAATTCAAAAACACGCCGCCTTGCGAGTTGGCGTTCAACAATCCCACGAAGACCGGATGCGCCGCGTTATTCCCGCCCCCGGCTTCAGCCCCGCGCTGGGCTTTATCCTCACGCTGCGCCAGTCGCCGGTCCACGCGCCGCTCCTCGCGGTATACGGCCTGCTTCACCGGCGCCCTGTCCAGCCGTCCGGCCAGCTCCTGAATGTCCGCACCCAGTTCCTTCTGGGTCGCGCCCGATGCCGTCAAGAACATCCGCGCCCGGCCCGCGTTCAGAATCAGCCGCCGCACTTCATCCAGCGCCGTGAGCGTCCGCTCGGGCCCTGCGCGCAGATCGCGCGCCATCTGGCCGCATAGGTACTTCCAGTCGGCCGCCAGGTGGGCATCCGGAATGTCCGCCATCGTCGCATCCAGGTCTTTCGCCGCTTCCACGGCCAGCGCCTTCTCCGCCGGCGCCAGTTTCTCCATGGCGGCGTACTTTCCTTCCCGCACCGCAGCCAGCAGTTCCTTCCGCTCCGCCCGCGACCCGCCGGCGTCTCCTAACCCATCCAGGAATCCGTAGACCGCTTCCGACCCGCCCGGCTTCAGCATCCACCGCAGCCGGTAGACATTGTGCGTGCGCGTCATGAACGACGCCGTGGCCAGCAGTAGTGGATTGTCCTGACGCCGGTAGGCCACCGCCGGGTCGTTGACCCAGTTTTCCTCCGCCGTCTGCGTGGTGTTCCGCAACTGCGCCAGCGACTGGTCCACCAGGTCGCGAATGCGCGGCAGGTTTTCCGGCCGCCAGTCCGGCTGCCACAGCACCAGCTTCATCCACTCCAGCGCCCGCCGCGCCTCCACCGGGTCATTTCCGGCGCCGCGCACCACCAGTTCGTAGCGGTCCGTAGTTGCATTGGTGCTGAACGTCGCGTTGAGGCTCAGAATCTCGTTGCGCATCCGCTGCGTCATCTGTTCGTACGAAACCGGGTTACCGTTTTCGATCACGCCCACCCGCGTCAGCAGCGCCGGCAGCAACGAGACGTAAACCAGCCGGTCCTCCGGCACTGCATCCAGGCGCAGCGCCAGGCCGGTGGTCCCACCGGTCAGGCTGTCGAAAGTCCCACCGACCAAAGGCACGCCGCCGGCCAGCCTGGTCTGTTTGTAATCCAATTGATCGTCGAGCGTCATGGGCGGCTTGTCGATAAACTTCGAAGGAGTTACCGCCTTGGCCGCCTTTTCGATGACGGCTGTGGCCGCATCGTACTCTTCACGATACCGCTCCATGGCCTGCTGGTCCGTGGCCGTGCCGTACTTTTCCTTGAGCCGCGCCACCTCCGCCGCCGCGCGGTCTTCGCGCTCTTTGGCCTCCTGCCCTGCCAGCTTCGGGTCCGCCTTGGCCGCCTCCACATACGGCGTCACACCCGTAATCTTCCACTGCGACAGGTAGTCGCGCCAGATGTTCCTGCTGCCCGCAATCAGGGTTTCGATCGCCGCCAGCTCCGGCCTTTCGGTCAGCGATTTCCGGAAGCCCGGCTCCTTGTTCAGCTCGTACATGTGTCCCGCCCAGGCGCCGCCCGTGCTCCGCAGGCCGAAGCCGGGCGGCGAATTCACGAACTTCGAAAGCGCGCGCCGCTGCTCCAGGATGCGGCTCTTCAGCCTCTCGTTGAACTGCGTCAGTTCCGCCGACCCGTCCGGGTAGGCCGCGATTTTCGCCAACTCGTCCATCACCTTGCCCCGCAGCATCCCCAGATCCTGGTCGTTCATGTGCGCCACCGGCAAGTCTTGGAACATCACCAGCACCGGATGGCCCTGGTCGGTGTCGATGTACGCGTTCACGCCGCGCGCCCCGAAATCGGCCTCGCGTGTCTTGCTGTCGATCAGGCGCTTATAGAGGTTAGTGTCCGGTCCGCCCGCCACATTGCTCAAGAACAGCCCCGCCAGAATCTGCTCCATCGCGTTGAGCTTGCGGTCGGCCGGCCACAGCATCATCACAGAGCCCGGCTGCTGATCGTTGCGGAAGGGATAGGCCACGTACTCGATGCGCCCGCCCGCCGGACCCGCCGCGCCCGAACCCTGCGGAGACCCCGGCGCGGGCAACTGGCTCTCCGTCATCACCGGCAGCGCCGGCTTCTCCGATTCCGCGCGCCGCAGCGACGCGTCCAGCCGGTCGAGCGCGGGCCCGAGCGCCATCTCCTTCGGCAGCGACGCAATCATCCCCATGTTGGCCAGAAAGTAATGCGCCGCATGAAACCGCCGGATGTCCGATGGCTGAATCATCCGCAGCGCCGCGGGCAACCCACCCGACGAAAACGAAAGTGGATGCTCCGGCCCGTACAACGCCACCAACGCCGCACGGTACAGCCGGGAGATGGCCTGATCCATCGACGTCACCATCTCCGCGTACACGCTACCCTTTTCCTCCAGGTGCAACCGCCCATCCGCCGGATTGACGCTCACCCCGAAGTTGCGGACCTCGCGGTGCACCTCCTCGTCGGTATAGTCCGGGTGCAGCAGCGCGTCCAGCGTGCGGTCCAGATTCTGGTAGAAGACCTCCGGGCCGGCCGGCGAGTAGAAATCGTAACAGGTCCTCCACTGTTCGGTGAACGCACTGGAGGCCACCAGCGACATCCCCTCCTCACTGCCCAGCGCCCGGCCCTTGTTGCCCTTGCCCAACAGCAGGTGCTCCTGGGTATGCGGCTCGCCCATGTTGGAGGTCGGGTAGGTGGTCACCCAGATAAAGGCTTGCGGCACCGACTGAATCTGCAGCAGGTCCAGCGTGAACCCGCTCCGTTCATGCCGGAACCGCGCCCCCATGGGGCGGTCGGAATCGTCCAGATACACCGCCATGGTCTTGAACCCGCCGATGATCCGGCCTTCGGTCAAGTTGGCGTAGGAGGCGCCAGGTGGCTGGGACCAGACCGCCGCCACCGCCAGCAAGGACAAGAAAAGGATCGAATAATGCATTGCCACCCCTTTAGCCTAACCGACGCGGCCTAAACCGGCGTAGCACGACCAACTCTCCCAGACATCCAAGGCTTCCAGAAACAAGCGCGGAACGCCTGAAAAAGAATCGCTTCAGTTGCTCTTCGAGTCATTTCACCGATTGGCCGCTAAACGGTCACCACCGTTTCGGAATAGTTATCGAACTTCCCCTCAATAACATACACTCTATCGTCCGTCCAAACCCCTGCACTCTGATGTTAAACAAGAGGAGTACGGGCTACGCCCCACCTGGCATGAAGTCGGTAACTATGTCTTTCAGCCGCGCCGTTCAGGGCCTCTGCCGCCGGACGTTCGGTCGCAGGGCTAAAATGGGTTCGTTCGGTGGGGCGCAAGCGGTTTCGTTTTCTTCGGTTTGGACCGCCAAAATGGGTTTGTTTGGAAATTCCGCCCCGCCCCCAGGCCCCGCAGGAACGTATTGAAACTCACGAAACGCCCGCCGGAGCCTGGAACGGACCTCGCCGGGGCAGCGCCGGCGCCAGTTGACCGACAATCACCAGGGCCGCCGCTCCAATCGCCTGCAACGCAGCTTTTGGACACTAGGGGAGGCCCGGAAGCCGAACGGCCAGGAGGCCGGTCTCACGACGCGATATAATGGGTTGTAAGACTCCACGTACCGTAACCCTAAATGACTGAAATGAGCGTCATCTGGCTGCGGGTGGCCGCAGCCTTGTATTCGCTCGGCCTCCTGCACGCCATCCTTACTCTGATCCGCCGCCGGGAGCATCTGTTCCGTGTGGCGCTGGCCGCTTTCACACTCGGATCGGTTTTCCACTTCGTCTCCATCCTGGAAGAGGGCATCGTGAGCAATCGCTGCCCCATCACCAACATCTACGAAACCCTCTCCATGTGCGCTTTCCTGGTGGTGGTGGTCTATCTCTTCGTCCACTGGCGCTACAAAGTGGAAAGCCTCAGCGTGTTCATTTTCCCCCTGGTCTTCGTAATGGCCCTGGTGGCAACCCTGGGCAACCCGGTGAGCGCCTGGTCGAGCCCGGTGATTCGCAACGTCTGGCTGACGGTGCATATTGTGCTGGTGCTGCTGGGCTACGCCGCCCTGCTGTTCACCGCC
>Ga0210402_10000510_pt1 | contig 43146 bp, 36 predicted proteins | sample IncBWC7MmetaG_FD_161055 | JGI IMG/M metagenome (GOLD analysis project Ga0210402, IMG submission 161055) | Forest soil microbial communities from Barre Woods Harvard Forest LTER site, Petersham, Massachusetts, United States - Inc-BW-C-7-M | ecosystem: Environmental > Terrestrial > Soil >...
TCACCCTCCCCCCACCCCATGTATCCAAATCCTCAATCCATCGCATCCAATATTTGCAGCGCTACTCGGATTGACATCTCTGCCCCTCCCGCGTAGCCTCACTTGGATATGCGCAGCTCTTGCCAGATCTGTTGTTGTACCGCGGTAGCCTGCTGTTGCTGTCGGCTATCGACATCTGGCCAGAGGTGCTTCCGAATCTAGCTCTTTTTGAAGTTTCAGTTTCGAAGCCCACGTGCCAGACCACCGGCCACGTGGGCTTTTTGTTTTTGTGCCGTCTGTTTCTGTAGCTCAGGCCTTTAAGGCCTGAGGGTTTTCAAAGCCAGTTCTCAGGCCATAAATGCTGAGGCCGCCCAATGAGGTAAACGGACCAAATGCCCGACTTAAAAGAAACCAAGGCCCAGCGCGTCGAGCGCCTGAAACGCGCCAAAAATCCCTGGGACCACCTCGACGAAATCCGCCAATTCGCGCGCGATGGCTTCGACTCCATTCCCCCCGAATGGCTAGGAACCTATTTCCGCCCTTGGGGCATTTACACGCAAGGCGACGGCATCGGCGTAATCGGCGGCAAAAACGGCGAAGGCAAAGCCGTGCCCTACTTCATGGTCCGCATCCGCATCCCCAACGGCCTCCTCACCAGCGAACAAGCCCGCACCATCGCCGATCTCTCCGACCGCTGCGGCAACGGCGTAGCCGATATCACCGTCCGCCAAAACGTCCAGCTCCACTGGATCCGCGTAGAAAATCTTCCCGAACTTCTCGAGCGCCTCTGGTCCGTAGGCCTCCGCACCACCGGCGCCTGCGGCGACGTAACCCGCAACATCACCGGCTGCCCCCTCGCCGGCATCCACTCTCACGAAATCGCCGACGTCTCTCCGCTGGCCCTCGCCCTCGACAAGGAACTAGCCGGCAATCCCGACTTCTACAATCTCCCACGCAAATTCAAAATCACCATCACCGGCTGCCCCGACTGGTGCTCCTACCCCGAAATCAACGACATCAGCTTCACCGCCACCCTCCGCCACTCCAGTGGCACAGGCATTCCTGCCTGTGCTCCGGCGACCACCCAACCCAATCAGGGCGCAACCTCAATCGAATCGACCAACAAGAACGATAAGGCGGACTCTTCTCTTGCCAGTCACCAGTCACCAATCACCAATCACGAGATCGGCTTCTCCCTCCGCATCGCTGGCGGCCTCTCCACCGAACCCCACCTCGCCGTAAAACTCGACGCTTTCATCCGCTGGGAACAAGTCCTCCCCGTAGCCCGCGCCATCGCCGAAGTCTTCCGCGAAAGCGAAGTCCTCCGCCAATCCCGCGATCGCGCCCGCATGAAATTCCTTTTCCTCCAACACGGCTGGACTGCCAACTCCTTTCTGGCGGCCATCGAATCCAAGCTAGGCTACAAACTCGATCCCGCCGCTCCCGAACAACTCCCCGCCTCCATCCACCGCGATCATCTCGGCGTCATCCCGCAAAAACAACCCGGTCTCTTCACCATCGGCGCCTCCGTCATCCGCGGCCGCATCACTCCCGCGCAAATCCGCGTAGCCGCCGATCTCGCCGAGCATCACGGCGACGGCCACCTCCGCGCCACGCTCATGCAGAATCTTCTCTTAATCAACATTCCAGAATCCCGGGTCACCTCCGTAGTCCAGGAACTCGTCGCCAACGGCCTCCCCGTCGAAACTAACGCCTTCGTCCGCGGCACCGTTGCCTGTACCGGCTCCGAATTCTGCAAGCTCGCCCTGACTGAAACCAAGTCCTACGCCCGCTGGCTCACGGAGCAGCTCGAACAGCGCTTCCCCGGCTATCAGGAAGACATCAAGCTGCACATCTCCGGATGCCCCAACTCCTGCGGCCAGCACTGGATCGCCGACATCGGCATCGAAGGCAAAAAAATCAAGCACGACGGCAAAATGATCGACGCCTACTACTTCTGCGTCGGCGGCAGCGTAGGCCAGTTCGCCGCGATCGCGCGCCCCGTTGGCTATCGTTGCGCCGCCGATGAAGTTCCCAACGCCATCACGCGCCTGCTAGCTCACTTCCACGCGCATCGCCACTCCGCCGAACCCTTGCAAAAATTCCTAGCGCGTCAGTCCGCGGAACAACTCCGCTCCATCCTCTCTGACCAACCCCCCGCCCAAACCGAAATCGCCGTCCGCGACGTCCCCGCCGACCGCGTCCCCCACTCCATCGAGGACCGCCCATGACCCAACTCACGCCAAATCCATCTCCCGTGGCACAGGCATTCCTGCCTGTGCTCTCGGGTTTCTCTTTGTTCTTCAATGTAGCGCCGGCTTTCAAGCCAGCCTCTTCTCTCCCTCTTCTCAGTGTCCTCTGCGTTCTCAGCGCACTCAGCGTTAATTTTTCTCTTTCTTCTTTCAATCTCTCCAGGAGCACCAACTAATGTCCCTCTTCCCCGCATTCCTGAAACTCCAATCCCGCCGCGTCCTCGTCGTCGGCGGCGGCTCCGTCGCCGCGCAAAAAATCCCCGGCCTGCTCGAAGCCGGCGCCCAAGTCCACGTAGTCTCTCCCAAGCTCGCTCCCCAACTAGTCGAATGGGTCCGCAACCGTCAGATCGACTGGTCCCCCAAACCCTTCGAGCCCTCCGATCTCGGCGGCGCCTTCCTCGTAATCGCCGCCACCTCCCTCCGCGATCTCAACGAATCCGTCTATCGCGAAGCCGACCGCCGCAACATCCTCTGCAACGCCGTCGACGACATCGATCACTGCCATTTCTACTACGGCTCCATCGTCCAGCGCGGCGACTTGCAAATCGCCATCTCCACCAACGGCAAAAGCCCCGCGCTAGCCCAGCGCCTTCGCAAAGAACTCGAACAGCAATTCGGTCCCGAATACGAATCCTGGCTAGACTGGCTAGGCGCCGCCCGCGAAACCCTCCGCGCCCAATCCAGCGACCCCGAAACCACCAAGCACTGGCTCCATCTTCTGGCCAGCCGCCCCATGTTCGAACGCTTCCTCCAGCAAGCCACCTCTACCGACAACTCCGAAGGAGCCGCCTGATGTCTCCCAAAAAAGTCGACAAACATGGCACAGGCATTCCTGCCTGTGCTCCGTCGATCGCCCAACCTCAACAAGCTACGACCTCCATCGGATTGAACAACAACGGGCAATCCTCCTCCGGCTCTCGCCACTCCTCTCCCACCAGTCACCAATCACCAGTTACCAGTCACTCCAAAGTTTTCCTCATTGGCGCAGGCCCCGGCGACCCCGAACTCCTAACCCTAAAAGCCCTTCGCATTCTGCAAAGCGCCGACGTCGTCCTCCACGACTCTCTAATCGGCCCCGAAATCCTCAATCTAATTCCCCCAACCGCCGAACGCATCGACGTTGGCAAGCGCGCCGGCTTCCGCCTCCTCACACAATCCGACATCAACTCGCTCCTACTCTCCAACGCCGCCAAACACAAAATCGTTGTCCGACTAAAAGGTGGCGACCCGCTCCTCTTCGGCCGCGCCGCCGAAGAAATCCAAGCCCTCCGCGAAGCCAGCATCGATTTCGAGGTAGTCCCCGGCATCTCCGCAGCCTTCGGCGCTGCCGCAGCCGCAAAAGTTTCCCTAACCGATCGCCGCCTCTCCTCCCACGTCCTCTTCACCACCTTCTCCCGCGCCCCCGAATCCAAGTTTCTCCCCGGCATCGGCCTGACCGCCGATACCACCGTAGTCGTCTACATGCCCGGCGCCGACTACGCCGAAGTCTCCCGCTGGCTCCAGGACGCCGCCGTCTCCCCGGACATGCCCGTCCTCGTAATCTCCAAAGCCTCCCACTCCGATCAATCGCAACACGCCACCACAGTAGCCGGCCTCGCGCGCCAAGCGCCCCTCCCAGCCCCAGCCCTCCTCCTGGTAGGCCGCGTAGCCGCCTCCGCCACCGACGCCACAACAGCCACCGATTTCAACTGGCTCACCGAATCACTTCCGGATTTTTCGAATTCACGAATTTCGTAGAGAAGGAGAAACAAAATGAGCAACACAAACTCTAACAACAACGCCAAAATCGCCCCGCGCCTCTCGCTCGACGCGTGGGCGGTCCTAATCTCTTTGGCCGCCGCAGCCTTAATCCGCTTCGGCCTCATTCATCGTATCCCCTGGTAATCCATACTCCGGTTGTTGTCATCCTGAGGCCATCCGATAAGGTCCGGGGTTGGGACTCCGGTGGCTTTTACCGGAGATGGCCGAAGGATCTCAACCTAACCGAAACCCAGACATGCTTTTCGTGCTACAAAGCCGTCTATTCAACGACCAATCGCTTCCTGATCGCTGCTCTCTGTTATCTGTTATCCGATTTTCAAAACTAGAAGGGAACTAAACACCATGGCCGACGCAATCGCTCTTCCGCAAAATCCCCCAATCTCCATCTCCACCAAATTCCTCCGCCTGATCCCCGGCGTAGCTCTCCTCGCCGCCATCGGCTTCGCCGGTAAACTCCTCGAAAAAAATATCAATTTCTACGCCAAATCCCACCACTGGACCTTCCCCAACATCGAATACGTCCTCTGGGCCATCCTCCTCGGCCTCGCCATCTCCAACATCTTCGGCGTAGCCGAAATCTTCAAACCCGGCGTAGCCACCTACGAATTCTGGCTCAAGGCCGGCATCGTGCTGCTCGGCTCACGCTTCTTGCTCGGTGACGTCTGGAAACTAGGCGGAGTCAGTCTCCTCCTCGTGTTCATCGAAATCGCCGGCTCGCTCGTCTTCATGACATTCCTCGGCCGCCTATTCGGCCTCCGCCCCAAACTCACCACGCTCCTCGCCGTAGGTTCCGCCGTCTGCGGCGTCAGCGCCATCATTGCCACCAAGGGCGCCATCGAAGCCGATGACGAAGACTCTTCCTTCGCCATCGCCGCAATCCTCGCTCTCGGCGCGCTCTCCCTTTTCACTTTTCCGCTAATCGGCCACGCGCTCCATCTCAGCGATCACGCCTACGGCGCATGGGCGGGCCTGGCAGTTGACAATACCGCCGAAGCCACGGCCGCCGGCGCTCTCTTCTCCGACTCCGCCGCCAAACTAGCCGTCCTAGTCAAGACTACCCGCAACGCCCTGATCGGCTTCGTCGTCCTCGCCTACGCCATCTACTGGGCCAGTCGCGGCCAGGCCCAAGCCGTAACCAACAAAGCCGCCTTCCTCTGGCAAAAATTCCCGAAGTTCGTCCTCGGCTTTTTGTTAGTCTCCGTCCTCGCCACCGTCGGCTTCTTCACCAAAGATCAAAACACCAACCTCGCGAACCTCTCGCGCTGGGCCTTCCTCCTGACCTTCGCCGGCGTAGGCCTCCGCACCAACTTCCGCGAAATGCGCCAACAAGGCCTCCGCCCCTTTGCCGTAGGCTTCATCGGCGAAATCGCCATCGCCGCCTTCACCCTAGCGCTAGTAATCGGCGCTGATCGGCTCTTCCACCTGTAGCACAGCCATTCCTGGCTGTGCTCTTGGGTCCTCTTCCCTTGTAGGGGCCGGGCTTGTTTACCCTGAGCTTGCCGAAGGGCCCGGCCCGCTCTTGGGTTTCTTCAATCTTGTAGGCCGCACACAAAAAACGCGACCCTACAAAAAAAAGAGGGGCACGTTATCGGGAGTGCCTCTCTTCTCTGTGACCTCTGCGGCCACTCCGCGAACTCTGTGGTAAAGCCTTTCTCTTAACTCCCCATCTCCCTAACTCTCCAACCAAACTTTATGCTAAATTCTTTCTGAGAGCCTCTTCCATGAGCACCATAAGCACTCTAACTCTTCGTGTCCCCGCGAAACTAAAAAAGCGCCTCGATACCCTCGCCAAGCGCCGAAAAATCAGCAAATCTGTCCTGGCCGCGGACGCTGTCGAACAGTATGTAACTGTGCTAGAACATCAGGAATCTCTCATCGAAAAAGCGGATGCCGAATTCCGCCAGGGAAAAGCCATGCCCCACAGCGATGTCCGGCGCTGGTTGCTCTCCTGGGGTAAGCAAAAAGAACTACCGCCGCCGGCATGCGAATAGTCTGGTCGCCCACCGCCATTGCCCAACTTACGGAAATCCGCGCCTACATCGCTCAAGACAAACCCGAAGCTGCCCGCGTAGTAGCGCGTGGGATAGTAGCTGCCGCTGATCAACTCACCACAAACCCGCGTCTCGGCCGCACAGGCCGCCATCCCGGAACTCGCGAACTCATCATTCCCGGCACTCCCTACCTTCTCCCTTACCGCATTCAAGGCCAGCAAATCCGAATCCTCGCGGTCTTCCACGCCGCCCGGCTCTGACCTGAAAAAGAATAAGGGCACGCTATAAGGCGTGCCCTCTTTCCCATTCGACAGTTACATCGCAGCCTGTTCGTGGCCGCGTAGTGATTCCTGTTATCTGTTCGCTGCTATCTGTTATCCACTCCCTCCTAAATCCCCAATACCCCCACCAACTCCTTCACACTTCCCGCGCTCTTCTGCAGCGCCGCATTCTCCTCCGCCGTCAACTTAATCTGAATAATCTCCTCCGCACCGCCCGCGCCTAGCTTCACCGGCACGCCCACAAACAATCCCTTAATCCCATACTCGCCTTCCAAATACACCGCGCAAGGCAAAATCTTCTTCTTATCCTTCAGAATCGCTTCCACCATCTCCACCGCCGCCGCCGAAGGCGCATAATACGCCGACCCCGTCTTCAGTAAATTCACAATCTCCGCCCCGCCCTTCCGCGTCCGGTCCACAATCGCGTCAATCCGTTCCTTCGGCAGCAAATCCGGTAAAGGAATCCCCGCCACCGTCGAATACCGCGGCAGCGGCACCATGTCGTCTCCATGCCCGCCCAGCACAAACGAGTGCACATTCTCCACGCTCACCTTGCACTCCATCGCCACAAACGCGCTCATCCGCGCCGAGTCCAGCACACCTGCCATCCCCAGCACGCGGTTCTTCGGGAACCCGCTCGCCCGAAACGCCGCCTGCGCCATTGCATCCAGCGGATTCGTCACCACCACGATGATGCACTTCGGCGAGTGCTTCACGATCTGTTCCACCACCGCCTTCACCACGTCGTAGTTCGCCTTCAGCAGATCGTCGCGGCTCATCCCCGGCTTCCGCGGAAATCCCGCCGTAATCACCACCACGTCGCTGCCAGCCGTAGCGCTGTAATCTCCGTTAGCGGTCGAAATCCCCGTCGCGAACGAATCCGTCCGCGTAATCGGCGTCGACTCCACCATGTCCAGCGCTTTCCCCGCCGGCGCCCCTTCCAAAATATCAGTCAACACCACATCCGCCAGCTCCAGATCCACAATTCTCTGCGCCGTCGTCGACCCCACAAATCCCCCACCCACCACCGTAACCTTCTTCCGGCTCATCTCCGACTCTCCTGTGTAGCGCTGGCTTCCTTGCCAGCGCTCTTGGGTTTCCTATCTGACGCCACAAAACAAATGGACTTGAGGGTGCCCCATCCTTCGCGCCTTTCGCGAAGGGTGGGCTCTTACGATCTAACGTTGAAAATTTTCCGCTCTGCTCTTCTATCTCCCCGCCGCCAACCCCACCATATTCTCAATAATCGCCGATGCAAACGCGCTCGTCCCCAATTTCGTCCCTCCCGTCATCAACCTCTCCAAATCGTACGTCACCCTCTTCTGCTGGATCGTCTTCGCAATCCCATCTTCAATCAACTTCGCCGCTTCCTTCCACCCCATAAACTCAAACATCATCGCGCCAGACAGCATGACCGAACTCGGATTAATCACATCCTTGTCTGCATACTTCGGCGCCGTCCCATGCGTAGCCTCAAACACGCCATACCCATCCCCAATATTCGATCCCGGCGCGATCCCCAATCCCCCCACCTGCGCCGCGCAAGCATCGCTCAAATAATCCCCATTCAAATTCGGCGTAGCCAGCACGCTGTACTCGTTCGGCCGCAGCAGCATCTGCTGAAACACCGAATCCGCAATCCGGTCGTTCACCATCAGCTTCTTTTTCCACTGACCCTTCCCATGCGAAGCCCCAATCGCGTCCAGCGTCCGCTTCACCTCGGCGTAAATCGCCTTCTTGAACTCCTCGGTCCCTTGCTCCAGCCCCGGCTCGATCATCGCCGCGTTCTGCTCCACCGTCAGCCCCGGATTCTTCTCCAGATTGTCCAGAATCCAGCTCTCCCGCTCCGTCACTGTCTCCGCGCGAAACTCCTCCACCGCCAGCTCATATCCCCAATCGCGAAACGCGCCTTCCGTAAATTTCTGAATATTTCCCTTATGCACCAGCGTCACCAGCGGCCGCTTGTTCGCCAGCGCATACTGAATCGCCCGCCGCACCAGCCGCTTCGTTCCAAACGGCGAAATCGGCTTGATCCCCACGCCCGAATCCATCCGGATCTGTTTCTTCCCGCCGCCCAGCATCTCTTTATTCAAAAATTCCAAAAGCTTCTTCACTTCCGGCGTTCCGCTCTTCCACTCGATCCCGATGTACACGTCCTCCGTGTTCTCCCGGAAAATCACCACATCCATCTTCTCCGGCTCGCGAACAGGGGAGGGAACTCCCTGGAAATACCGCACCGGCCGCACGCAAGCATACAAATCCAATATCTGTCGCAGCGCCACGTTCAGCGAACGAATTCCTCCACCCACCGGCGTCGTCAGTGGTCCCTTTATCGACACGCGAAAATCCCGCGCCGCGTCCACCGTCTCATCCGGCAGCCACTGCTTGAACGCATTGAACGCCTTCTCGCCCGCAACCACCTCAAACCACGCCACTCTCCGCTTCCCGCCGTACGCCTTCTCCACCGCCGCGTCAAACACCCGCCGCGACGCCTTCCATATGTCTCTACCCGTGCCGTCGCCCTCAATAAACGGAATAATCGGATTGTCCGGCACCTTCAGCGCCCCGCCCTCATACCCGATCGCCTTCCCATCCCCCGGCACCGCCACCCCGTTATACGTATTCTTCATAAATGTCCCCCGGTTCCCAAATCGATCTAACGCCACCCATAAAACGGACTTGAGGGTGCCCCATCCTTTGCGTAGTTTGCAAAGGGTGGGTTCTTACGATCTAACGTCCAGCCGCTCCGTCTCTTCTCTGCTTCTTCTCTGCGAACTCTGCGTCTCTGCGTTAGATTTCTCTTTCTTTACTGTCTTCCGCACTCACCACCGAACCCAAAACAATATCACACCGCAACCCTCACCCCGAAATTCCCTAACTACCCGGTAGTGGGTCAGTTTTCGATTAGGCGACGTATCGAGTAGGGGCGAGTCACAGGCACTCACTTCGTGTGTATACTGCTCGAGGATGAACCACGGTAATGTCGAAACGGGTCGAAACGTATTCCCTCGGAGGTACCGCCTAGATACTTCCATGCTGTACTTTTTTAACGGATTCCCAATATTTCTTGTGGTTTTCTTCGGTGTCATGACGGTATTACATCTGCGCGGTTTCATGGCACGGCCTCTCGCGCCTTTTGACTTAGCATTAATGGACAGTCTGATTGGGCTTTTCGCGATATGGGGGATTTCGTGGACAAATCGACACATCACATTGTTCGAAGATGCGATCGAGGTGAGCGGGTGGTGGTCGAAACGCAGGCTTTCGCGGCGGGAGATCCTAGGGTATCGGATGGGAAACCTGCCAATTCAGTACGGAGGAAGCTCCTACTACATCATCGTGCCAGTCGACTCAAACAAAGCGGATTTAAAGTTGCCTCCTTTTTTGCAGACAGACTCTGTATTCCATTCGTGGGTTAGCTCGATACCTCTCATCACGACAAATCCTCAAATTCCTGATTGAGACTGGTCGGAAACTCACGCACCACACACTCTTCAAAAATCTTGTCCAAATCCCTGCGCTTGGGTTATCAATAAACATGTCTCCCTCCGAAATCCAGATCCGCCAACTAACCCCCGCCGACGCCGAATCCTTTCGCGAACTCCGTCTCGAAGGCCTCCGCCTAAACCCCGATGCCTTCGGCAGCACCTACGAATTCGAGAAAGATCAGCCCCTTACCAGATATACCGGCTGGCTAACCAGCTCCACCGTCTTCGGCGCCTTCCAAAATTCCCACCTAATCGGCACCGCCAGCTTCACCGTATCCTCCGGCCTCAAGGATTCCCACAAAGGCCTCCTGCGCGCCATGTACGTCCGCCCCGCCCACCGCCGCTCCGGCGCCGGCCGCCTCCTCGTCGAAGCCATAGTCCAAACCGCCCGCGAAAAAGTCGAACGCGTCCTCCTCGCCGTCGTCAGCGACAACCAACCAGCCCTCCGCCTCTACCAATCCCTCGGCTTCCGCCAATACGGCCTCGAAAAAAACGCCCTAAAGCACAACGGCAAATACTCCGACGAAATCCTAATGTCCCTCGACCTCACCTCTTAGCCGCAGTGGCAAAAAACCTTTCGCCACGGTTCCGCCGCTTCTGATCTCCTCTGCGTCCTCTGTGCTCTTCCTCTGTGCACTCTGTGTTAAGAATCTTCTCTTCACTGGCCACCGGTCGCTGGCCACTGGCCACGCCTCCACCATTCACTAGTCACCGGTCACCAATCACTTCTTATGTCGTATACTTTTCAAGTTTCATTATCTCAGCTCATCTCGGAGGCCTCCCATGATGCTCGACTGGAACGAATATCAAAAACAAATCGGCGCCCAACTCTCCCAATTCATGAAGCTCACACCCGATTCCGTCCGCGGCTATCAAACTCTCTCCGCGGCTAACGCCAAAGACTCCAAGCTCGGCGCCAAAGTCCGCGAACTCATCTCTCTCGCCGTTGCCGTAACCACTCATTGTGATGGTTGCATCACAGTCCACACCGACAACGCCCTCAAAGCAGGCGCCACCCGCGAAGAAATCGCCGAAGCCCTCGGCGTCGCCATGGCCATGAACGCCGGCGCCGCCCTGATCTACTCTCTCCGCACCCTCGACGCCGTCGACGCCCACTCCGCCCACAAATAACGCTATACTTTGCATCCATTCCCCGGAGGCCGAGCTGTCCGTGAATTTTGCTTATTTCTTATTCCTAAGTCTCTTTTCGCCTCTTTCCCCGCAGGACAAGTCTGCCCCCGCTCCCGCATCCAACGCGCAATCCATCGAAAGTGGAAAATCCAATTTCCGCGTCAACTGCTCCTTTTGCCACGGCATTGACGCCAACGGCGGCTTCCGCGCCCCCAGCCTCGTCTCCGGCCATTTCTCCCACGGCGACTCCGACGACGCCATGCTCAGCAACATCCTCCACGGCATCCCCGGCACCGCCATGCCCGCCAACGACATCGACGAGCCCACCGCCCGCGAAATCATCGCCTATCTTCGCAGCCTGCAAAAAACCAGCCAGCCCTCCGCCTCCGGAAATCCTGAAGCCGGCCGCAAACTTTTCTTTGGTGCCGCCTACTGCTCCCAATGCCACATGGTTCAAGGACAAGGCGGCCGCTTCGGTCCCGATCTCTCCCGCGTGGGCGCCATGCGCCCTCGCGAATACCTCATCGAATCCATTCGCGACCCCGACGCCCAGCTCACCGAGCGCTTCGTCGCTATCGATTTCGGCACCAATCCCCCCACCTACGAACTGGTCACAATCATCACAGGGCAGGGAACTGTCTTCTCCGGCGTCGTCCTCAACGAAGACTCTTTCTCCATCCAGTTCATGGACAACCGCGAAAAAATCCATTCCTGGCTTAAGTCCGAACTCAAATCCGTCGTCCACGAAAAACGCTCTCCCATGCCCAAATACACAAAACAGCAAATCAGTGACGAGCAACTCGACGACCTCGTCGCTTTCCTCACTTCTCTTCGCGGTGATCGCCAATGATCCGCCGCTTCCCTCCGATCCTTTACCTCCTCAACCTCCTTTACTTCCTTTACCTCGCCGCAATTCCTGCGAAACTTTCTGCTCAAGTCACTCCCGACCAACTCCTCCACTCCGCCGACCAACCTGCGAACTGGCTCCAATACTCAGCCACCTACGACGGCCACCGCTTCAGCTCTCTCTCTCAAATCAATCGCGACAACGTTTCGCATCTCACCGCTCAATGGATTTTCCAGTCTCCCGCTCCCGGCTTCTTTGAAAACACCCCGCTCGTCGTCGACGGCATCATGTACGTTTCCGCCCAGGACAACACCGCCTTCGCCCTCGACGCCCGCACCGGGCGCCGCCTCTGGTCCTACAAACGCGCCCTCCCCGAAAAACTTCGCGCCTGCTGTGGCCACACCAATCGCGGTTTCGCGATTCTCGGTACTCGCCTCTTCCTCGCCACCCTCGACGCCCACGTCATCGCCCTCGATTCCGCCACCGGCAACGTGCTCTGGGACGTCGAAGCCGCCGACTATTCCCAGGGCTACGCTTTCACCGTCGCCCCGCTCGTTGTAAAAAATAAAGTCATCGTCGGTGTTTCCGGCGGCGAGTACGGCATCCGCGGTTTCATTGATGCTTACGATCCCGAAACGGGCAAGCGCGCCTGGCGCTTCTATACCGTTCCCGCTCCTGGCGAACCAGGCAGCGACTCCTGGCCCAGCGCCGATTCCGCCGCCCGTGGCGGCGCTCCCGCCTGGGTCACCGGCACCTACGATCCCCAACTCGATCTCCTCTATTGGCCCACCGGCAATCCTGCTCCCTCCGACGACGGTTCCCGCCGCAAGGGTGAAAATCTGTATTCCAATTCCGTCGTCGCTCTTCAGCCGGACACCGGAAAGCTCCAGTGGTATTTCCAGTTCACCCCGTTCGACCTCCATGATTGGGACGCTACCGAAGTTCCCGTACTCCTCGATGCCGAAATCGACAGCAAGCCGCGCAAGCTTCTCATCCAGGCCAATCGCAACGGCTTCTTCTATGTCCTCGATCGTACCAACGGCAAATTTCTTTTCGCAAAACCCTTCGCCACTCAAAACTGGGCCAAATCCATCGACTCCTCCGGCAAACCGACCGTTTTGCCCAACGCAGCTCCCAATGAAGAAGGCGTCCGCACCTGCCCCGGTGCCGCTGGTGCCACCAACTGGATGTCTCCCACCTACAGTCCGCAAACCGGCCTTTTCTACGTTGCTGTCCGAGAGCAGTGCGACATCTTCTACGCCCATCCGCAGCCCTACGTCCCCGGTCGCATCTACATTGGCAGCACCTACATGCCTGCCGCAAAGGAAAAAGATTGGGGCGCCGTTCGCGCCATCGATCCGAAAACCGGCGAAATCCGATGGGAGTACAAGGAATTTTCCGCGCCCTGGGCCGGCAATCTCTCCACCGCCGGCCATCTCGTGTTCACCGGCGACCTCGACGGCTACCTCATCGCTCTCGACGCCGACACCGGCCACCACCTCTGGCACATCCAAACCGGCGCCGCCATCTACGCCGCCCCCATCACCTACCAACTCAACGGCAAACAGTACCTAGCCATAGCCTCCGGCTCGACCCTCGTAACCTTCGCCTTACCCAATACCCCCAACCGACGCCGCCAACCCGCAGCGCGAATTCCCACCGCCAACTAACGCTAAGCCTGTCATCCTGAACGCATCCGATAAGGATGCGTGAAGGACCTCAACAAAAAGTCCTTCTCAAACGTAAATTCGTTTTCCCAATTTCGTCCGCACACACACCAAGTGCCGGAGGCGTGACACATCTTTCCCGCCCCGCGCACACCAACGCCCTCCGCCTATATTGCGACGGAGAACTCCGCATCAATTTTTCTTCAATGAAAAAGCGGCCGTCAGGACCGACGCCGCTCCGACAAATAGGAACTTAATATCGAGAACACGAACAACCCAAATACCGCCAGGGCCAGAATCATTACCATCACGGGGCTACCCTCCAAACACCCCTTTATCCTGCAACCCGCGGTCCAATTATCTCCTCTTTCTTTTCAAACACTTAACCCGTCACCGAGTGAACATTTGTAGCAACCACTCGACACACTTGCCATCCAACTCCAACACTCTGCACTCGAGTCCTAGAACCTCCCTCCCATTACCACCCAGCACAATCTCTAGCTCGGAGCCGCTTCCTGATAGCTGTTATCTGATCGCTGTTATCTGATCGCTGTTATCCCTCTTCTCTGTCAGCTCTTATTCAAATGTATCGACCCATCCCCCGTTCTAACCACAATTGTCTGCCCGCCGCCATTCATCTTCCCCAAAATCTTCGTCGAGCTGAACGTCCCCTCCACCATCACCGGAATCCCCAAACTGATTCGCCCGTCATGCGTGCTCGCATCCAGGTTTGCCTGCATCTCCCCCGGCAAATCCAGGTCCACGCTGCCGTCCCCGGTATGAATATTCCACGGCGCCGACACCGTCGATCCCTTGCCCGCCCGCGCCGTCACGCTTCCATCTCCCGTCTTAATCGTCAGCGCATCAAAACGCCCTTCCACATTCACGTGCCCGTCGCCAGTAGTAATCTCCGCCCGCCCATCCAGCGCGCGCCCCTCAATGTGCCCGTCGCCCGTGTGCAGCCGGATATTCCCATGCGCCCCCTGCACCGAGATATGCCCATCGCCCGTCTTCACATCCAGGTTTCCATTGATCGAATCCGCTTCCACCGACCCATCCCCCGAAGTCACTTCCAAATCCGCATCCTTCGGCATATGCACTTCCACCCGTAGGCTGGAGTGCCGCACCCCAAAATTAAACCAATTGCCGCCATGCGTCTTCGCAATTGCTTCCACCGAATCCCCATTCTGCGAAGTGCTAACCTGCAAATCCCGATCCAGCTTGTACCCCGTGTACTCCACCCGAATCTCCACCTGCTTGATATCTCCCGTGGACACCCGCACGGACCCGTCATCCGTTTGCACCCTCACATGAGCGTGCCCCGACACCGTAAACGTCTTGGCTACCTCATCCGCCCTCATCGCCGACGGCGCCAGCAGCATCCCACCGCCCAACAAGGCTCCAGCCATTACCGCGCCAGCCATCCGACCCCACCTCTCACCCGCCAGCATCCCCATCCCTCGCTCCAATTCCATCCTCATAGTTAGGCCTCCGCGACCCGTCCTATAACCAGAAACGCATTCCTCACCCAAAATGTTCCCTTGGAACCGCTTCTGTAGGCCCGTCCGCCGCGGCGGACGGGCTGCTCCGACTCTTCTCCGCGACCTCTGCGCTCCGACCTCAGCGCCCTCTGCGTTAAGTCCCTTCCTATCTTCTCCTACTTCTTCGCTGCCTTTTTCTTCGTCCCCGGCTTCTCTCTCAAGGCCCCTAAAAACTCCTTCGTCGGGAGCGTATTGATCACATCCTTCTTCTCCAACCACCCCCGTCGCGCCATCACCACTCCATACCGTATAAAGCTCAGATTCCCCGCAGTATGCGAGTCCGTCGAAATCACCACCTTCACCCCGCGCTCCTTGCACATCCGCAAATACACATCCTTCAAATCCAGACGGTCCGGATACGAATTACACTCCATCGCCACCCCATACTTCGCGCAAGCATCCAGCACCTTCTCCATGTCGTAATCAATCGACTCTCTCTTCAACAGCAGCCGCCCCGTCGGATGCCCAATAATCTGCGTGTACGGATTCTCAATCGCCGCCAGCATCCGCTCTGTCATCGCCGCCCGGTCCAGGTTGAAATACGAATGGATCGAGCACACCACCACATCCAGTTGCTCCAGGATCTCGTCCGAATAGTCCAGCGAACCGTCTTTCAAAATATCCACTTCCGATCCCGCCAGCACCCGGATCCCTAGTCCCTTCTCATCCGCCACCCGCAACTTCTTGATGTGCGCCGCCATCCGCTTCTCATCCAGCCCGTTCGCCACCGTCACCGCTTTCGAGTGGTCCGTAATCGCAATGTACTCGTGGCCCAATTTCCGCGCCGCCTCCGCCATCTCCTCGATCGAATTCTTCCCGTCGCTTGCCGTCGTATGCATCTGCAGGTCGCCTTTCGTGTCCCGCAGCTCAATCAATTTCGGTAGCTTGTACTTTTCCGCAACCGCAATTTCCCCGGTGTTCTCCCGCAATTCCGGCGGCACATACTCCAGCTTCAATTTCGCGTAAATCTCCTCCTCCGTCCTCCCCGCGATGTGCTTCTCGGCCCCCAAAGTCGCCAACTGATACTCGTTCAACGTCAGCCCCATATCATTCGCGCGCCCGCGCAGCGCCACGTTGTGTTCCTTCGACCCAGTGAAATACAGCAGCGCCGCCCCAAAATTCTCCTTCTCCAGCAGCCGCACATCCACCTGCAAACCATCCTGCAGCGTAAAGCTCACCTTGTTCTCGCCGTGCGCCAGCGTCTGATCAATCCCCGGAAACTTCAAGATATGCGCCGCAATCGCATCCACTTCTTTCTGTTTCGTGTGTCCCGCCGCCAGCGTCACCAGCAAATCCAGATCCCCCACCGTCTCCTTGCCCCGCCGCAGCGACCCCGCCGGCGTTACGCTCTCCACTCCTTTCCCCGCCTTCTTGATATACGCTGCGATCTCAATCGCCGCCTCTTCCCCCCGGCTGATCAAAAATCTTCCCGACGACTTCTTAAACACCTCCACCGCCTTCAAAATATTCTGTTCGCTCTTTTCCCCGAATCCCGGCAAATCCCGCAGCTTGCCTTCCTTCGCCAACTTCTCCACGTCCGCCACGCTGCCCGCCTTGAACTTGCTCCACAAAAACGCCACCTTCTTCGGCCCCAGCGACTGCAAATCCAGCAGCTGCAGAATGGTCTCCGGATATTTCTTCAGCAATTTCTTCCGCAGCGAGTAATCGCCCGTTTCTACGATCTCCTGGAGATGCTCCACCATCCGGTCGCCAATCCCCGGCAACTCCGTCAACTTCTCCGGCGTCGCCACCAGTTGCTCCACCGACTCCGGCAAGCTGTCGATCAGCTCCCCCGCCTTCTCATAACTCCGGTAGCGCCCGATGATCGCCCCATCAATCTGCAAAAGTGACGCGGTCTCCCGCAATATCCGTGCAATCTGTTTGTTGTCCATGCCCGCAATTATATTCCTCTCTCCCTCTTGTGGCACAGGCACTCTTGCCTGTGTTCTTGGCCGCCGGTGGCACAGCCATTCCTGGCTGTGCTCTTGGGTTCTCTTCTCTGTGTCCTCTGTGCTCCGACCTCCGCGTCCTCTGTGTTAAACCTTTTTTCTTCTCCCCTCCAAAATAAAAACGGCGGAAGCTCTCGCCCCCGCCGTCTCGATTAGATCCAAATTCTCTATCAGGCGCTTTTCTTCACCTCGGCCGCCTGCGGTCCTTTGGGTCCCTGTACTATCTCAAATTCGACCGGATCACCCTCCTGCAACGTCCGGTAGCCATCCCCGGTGATCGCCGAGTAGTGTACGAATACATCGGGCCCATCTTCCCGGCCTATGAATCCGTATCCTTTCGAATTATTGAACCACTTTACTGTTCCTTGCACTTCGTGTCTCCTTTGGACGGTGACTCTGGGGGCGGAATACCTAGACGCGCCGCCATGAGCACGAATTGCGCGGAGTGTATCAAACTGGAATGCCCAGTCAAGCAGACTCTAACGACTTTCTTACAGCCTTGTGCATATTTATGCGGTTTTCAAACGGTTCAAAGCGTCAGGAAGGGAAGCCTACCGCAAAAAAGTAAGGTAATACAAAATCCCGGCGATCGACTTGGCATCCCGCAACCGCCCGCTTTTAATCATCTGTTTCAATTCTTTCAGCCGATACGCCCGCACCTCGATCTTCTCGTCTTCTTCCGGCTGCGCCTCTCCGGCCGTCAACCCCTCGGCGAGCAATAAATACATCCGCTCCTCCAGAAACCCCGGGGTAGGGAATACATCCAGGAAAACCTTGAATCGTTTCGCCCGATATCCCGTCTCCTCCAGCAGCTCCCGCGCCGCTCCCTGTTTCGGCGTCTCCTCCGGCTCCTTCCGCCCCGCTACCAGTTCCCACAAGTATTGCCGCGTCGCATGACGATACTGCCGGATCATTACAATCCTCCCATCTGGCAGTACTGGCAGCACCACTACCGACCCCGGATGTGTAATCACCTCCCGCGTCGCCCGCAGCCCACTAGGCTCCACCACCTCATCCCGCCGCAGCCCGAACACCCGCCCCTGATAAATCATCTCGCTCCTCAAAATCTCCGCCGTCCCCTTGCCCGCCTTAGCCACGTTTTCCCCTTTTGAGTGCGGAAGCAAAGCTTCCGCTTTGCGATGTGATCCCCGCCACAAATCTTCTTGCAAGCGCACACTCGAGCCGAATCATAACCTACCTCCTCTCTTCTTCTCTTCGCTTCCTCAGCGTCCTCTGCGCGCCGACCTCTGCGACCTCTGCGTTAAGTCCCCTCTTACTCCTCACTTCTTCCGCTGGTCGCCGGTCAGTGGCCACTGGTCGCATCACCCCTCTTCACTGGTCGCTGGCCACCGGCCACTGTATACTTCCCCTTCACCCCATGCCCATCAACACCATCATCGTCGACGACGAAAAGCCCGCGCGCGAAGAACTCGCCTTCCTCCTCAAAGCCTTCCCCGAAATCTCCCTGATCGGCCAGGGCAAAAACGGCCTCGAAGCCGTAAGCCTAATCAAAGAACACAATCCCGACCTTGTCTTCCTCGACGTCCAGATGCCCGGCCTCGACGGTTTCGGCGTCCTCCAAAAACTGGTCGAGCGCAAATTAAAAGTCCCCCACGTCGTCTTCGCCACCGCCTTCGATCACTACGCCGTCCAGGCCTTCGACGTAAACGCGGTGGACTATGTTCTAAAACCTTTCGACAAGGCCCGCCTCTCCAAAGCCATCCAGAAAGCCAAAAAAGAAATCGAAGCCCACACCAGCACCACCGAGCGCCTCGAGCAGCTCGTCTCCCAGCTCTCCGCTCCTAAACCCGCCTCCACGCAACCCAGCAAAATCCTAATCCGCTCTCAGCAGCGCATGCTCCTGGTCGACGCTGAAGACCTCATCTTCGCTTCGATCGAAGGCGGCCTGATTTCCGTCACCGCCAAAGAACTCGAAGGCTCATCCAACTACCGTACCCTAGAGGAACTCCACGCCACCCTCGACTCCGACTCATTCTGGCGCCCCCACCGCTCCTATCTCGTCAACATCCACCACATCCGCGAAGTAGTCCCCTGGTTCAAATCCAGCTTCATGCTAAAAATGAATGACAAAAAATCCTCCGAAATCCCCGTCTCCCGCCAACAAACCAAACGCCTCCGCGAACTCTTCAAACTCTAGCCAAGTTGGGAGCGATTCATGAATGAAATCAATGAAAAAGCGCATCGGCCCGAGAATAAATTCCCACCGTTTTCATCGTGGAAGTTATTCTTGGTGTTCTTCACAGTTTTCTTTCTTTCCCGCCTTCTTCTTTTTCGCTGGAGCCACATTTTTGGTCGTGGAGAGGGTCTCCTGGAGAGTTTTCTCGTATCTCTCATGTTCACTGTCTTGGTCTTCTTTGGCCTCAGAAGGCGTGTCCGTCCGAAGGTTTAATCGGGTGCGGGTTTAGATTCAACTTCAACCTCGCCCTCAACTACAAGCAACTTGTCATCCTGAAGCCATCCGACAAGGATGGCTGAAGGACCTCAACGTTTGATTCAATCGCCACTTCCAATGCGCAGCCGCCGGTGGCACAGCGATTCCTCCCTGTGTGCTTGGGTCCCTCTTCTCCGCTTCCTCTGCGGCCCCTCTGCTACCTCTGTGGTGAACTCTTCCTCTTTCACTCTCGCGCCCCCGCCAACCTCTTCGCCCGCACCTTCCTCAACCTCGCAAAAAACTCATTCGCCCGCGCAATATCCTTCGCAATCTGCGCCTTCAACTCCTCCGGCCCCCCAAACTTCTTCTCCTCACGCAATTTCTTCCAGAACCTCACCTCAATCCGCTTCGGCGAAAAATTCCCCGAATAATCCAAAAGGTGCGTCTCCACCGTCAATCCCGTTCCATTGAACGTCGGCCGCATCCCCACGTTCGTCACGCTCCTGTGACTGCTCGGCTCCCCCTCTAACACGGTCCGCGTGATATACACGCCCCTTGCCGGCAGCAACTCCTGTTCCGCCCGCAAATTCAGCGTCGGAAACGTAAACTTCCGCCCCGTCCCCGTTCCCGCCACCACTTCCCCCGTCAACGCAAACGCCCGCCCCAGCATTCGCGCCGCCCGCGTCACCTCGCCCTCCGAAATCAATTTCCGGATCACCGTGCTCGACACAATCTCCCCGTCCACCACCACGGGCTCATGCACAATCACGTCGAATCCGTCCCGCATTCCCAATTCCCGCAAGAGCTTCACGCTCCCCGCCTGCTTGTGCCCAAATCGAAAATTGTCTCCCACCACCACCGCGCGCACCTGCAACTGCCGCACTAAAATCTCGTCAACAAAATCTTCCGGCGCCAGCTTCGCCAGCTCCATCGTGAACGGCAGCACCACCGCCGCTTCTATCCCCAGCGCCCCAAACCACTCCAGCCTCTGCTCGTTCGTCGAAATCCGCAGCGGCGCCGCCTCTGGCCGCAGCACCTTCAGCGGAGGCGGCTCAAACGTCAGCGCCGTAGCCACCGCCCCGCTTTCCTTCGCCAGCCCGATGCAAAATTCCAGCAGCCTCTGGTGCCCCAAATGGATCCCGTCAAAATTCCCAATCGCAATCACGCTCCCCCGCCCAGCTCCATGTGGCACAGCCACCGCCGCCCCATCCCGCGTATTTTGCGGGATGATTCCTGGCTGTGCTCTTGGGGTACTTTTCTCAGCGCCCTCTGCGCGCTTCCTCTGCGAACTCTGCGTTAAGTCCCCTCTTCCTTCCCCTTTTCTTCCTCCCCCAAACGCCACGGCCCACTCCTCACCCAAAGTAAACACTCGCAACCCACCTGCCGACCGCACCTCCTCCCCCCGCCCCTCCGTCTCCACTTCAAACGTCAACCCGTCGTACGCCAGCTTCACGTTCGGATATCCCGCCTTCCGCAACCGTTCATTCGTTGCAGCATGCGGCAAGTCATGCGCAATATGCGTGAACCAGGCCCGCTTCGGCTTCAACCGATCAATCAACGCCAGCGACTGCTCCACCGTCATATGCATCGGATGCGGCACATCCCGCAGCGCATCCAAAATCAAATCGTCCAATCCGTCCAGCAAGGCCGCGCTCGCCTCCGGCAACCGGCTGAAATCCGTCAGATACGCCGCCCGCCCAAACCGGTATCCCAACACTTCCATCTCCCCATGCACCAACGGCACGGGAACAAACCGCACCCCCATCACTTCAAACGGCCCCTTCACCAGATGCAAATGAACGCTAGGAATACTGCTCAAGGTAGGCTTGTCGTCAAACACATACGAAAACGCCCGCCGCACAATCCGAAACGTCTCTTCATTTCCATACACCGGCATCGCGGCCCGCTGCTTGAAGTTGTACGGCCGCAAATCGTCGAATCCCAAAATATGATCCGCGTGCCCGTGCGTCAGCAGCACCGCGTCCAACCTGTCGATCCCGGCCCGCAAAGCCTGCGTCCGGAAATCCGGCGTCGTATCAATCACCACATTCTGCTCTCCGCGCGAAAGCAGCAGCGAAGGCCGCAACCTCTTATCATGCGGATCCGCCGACTCGCACACCGCGCAGTGACACCCCAGCGTAGGCACGCCCATCGACGTCCCCGACCCCATCACCGTCACCCGCATCCGCTCACTCCCCATGTCCCCCATTGTAACCAACCCGCGTCAATTCTTGCCGTTGTAGGGCTCTCGCCGACCGTGGCGGGCCGTTCCTTCTTCTCTTCTTCCGATCTCTTTGCTCTGTGCCCTCTGGTGGTACCTCTGTGTCCTCTGGGAACTCTTCTCTTTCTTCCCCCAAAACAAAAAATCCCAAGCGCCGCCTCCGCAGCCCTCGGGATCCCCATCCGAAAAACTTGTCATCCTGAAGCCATCCGATAAGGATGGCTGAAGGACCTCAACTTAAACCAAACCACGGTCTATAATCCGTTTGCTCCTACTGATTCCTGACTACTAATTACTTCCGCTTCTCCCCCTTCATCGCCCCCTGCACTTGCGCCATCTGCGCCGCCATCGCCTTACTGATCTCCAGGTACGTCATCTTCAACTTCCCCAGCAAATCCAGCAGCATCGAATCTTCCTCCGGCGCCAGGTTTCCCTTCGTCTTAATCTGCAGCGCATCCAGCATGTCAATCAATTCCCGCGCCGCCTCCGGATCAATCACCGGCTCGCCCGTCCGCGGATCCGCATATGCGCCCAGCACCATCGCCGCATTGCTCCCGATCATCCGCACCAAATTCTCAAACGCCTGCACCTTCTTCGGTGTTTCCGCCGGAGGAGCCGCTGCCGCCTTCGCGTCCGCCGCTGCTTGCGCCACGGCTTTTTCCTTCACTTCCTCCCGCTGGGCCTCGCGCTCCTGCTCGGCCACCACTTCCTTGCGCATCTCGCCCTCTGCGGTAAACGGCCGCCGGTCAATCACCTTGAATCCCTCATCCTGCTTATGTTCAGACACGGTAGTCTTCCTCTTCCTCAGCTTCTGCAGTAAGAAAATCCCCACCAGTTTATCACGGGAAGGGAACTCCCCATGACAACCGACCCGCAGGCAAAGCCCGGCCCTCCGCGCTTCTTCCTTCTCTACTCCCCCAGCCCCACGCGCCGCAGCAATTCCTGAAACTTCGGTTCCTTGCGCACCGGGTCATAAATGGGTTCAACTTTCAAAATTGTCATGGCATTTGAGTGTTGTTCGTGAGCCTTTTCCAGCCATCGTAGCCCTTCTTCCTGATGGCCCATGCCCAGGTGCGCCCACGCGAGTGCTCCGGGATCAACGGGGTGCTGCTTATTCATTTTCTCCAGCTCTTCGAGCGCTTGCCGCGCCTCAGCCTCGTTTCCCGATTGGCCAAATACGCGCGCCTTTGCCGACCAGTACCACGGTCCTTCCCCGAAAAGTCGCTTGCTGATTTCAATGTCCGCCAGCGCTTCCGGGTACATCCTCTTCTCCGCATAAACGAGTTGTATCATGTGGCCTCGCGGAAAATCCGGATCCATTTCCAGTATCAACCGAAACTGCTCGACCGCCCGGTCATAGTCCCGCGCATAATAAAGCAGCATCCCGCGATCTGCTGCGATAATCAACGACAGCGGATCCAGCCTCACTGCTTCATCACTCTCCCTGAATGCCTCCTCGAACCGGCCTCGATATCCCAGATGCTCTGCGTACCAGTGATGCGCCGTCGAATAATTCGGGTTCAACTCGATTGCCCGTTTGAACTCCTTCTCCGCCGTCTGCCAGTCCAGGTCATAATTCTGCACCACCAGCGCCAGTGAGGTGTGCGCCTCCGGCAGTCTGTCATTCAGCTCCAGCGCCCGCAGTGCCGCGGCCCGCGCCAGCGGCATATACTGCGAAGCGGGTGACAAGCTGTAGCCGCCCATCAGCGTGTACGTATTCGCCAGCCCCGCGTATGCGGGGGCATACCTTGGATTCTTCTTGATCGCCTGTTGAAAGCACTCAACTGCCTGGCCAAAACCCGCGGGCGTCCTCTTATTCAGGAAATACAATCCCTTCAAATATTTGTCGTACGCATCGTAATCTTCGCGTGACATCGCCGTCGCCACCAACGGCGTGCCAGGCTTTTTCGCCCCCAGCGTCTGTTGAATCTCGTCCGCGGTCTCCAGCGCGATTTCGCTCTGCACCGCCAGCAGGTTCTGCAATTCGCGATCGAATTGTTTCGTCCATAGCCGCGTCTGGTCGCCCGCCCGGATCAGTTGCACAGTGATCCGCACCCGTTCCGCGTCTCGTCGCACGCTCCCCTCCAGCACGTACTGCACTCCCAGTTCTTGCCCGATCTGCTCGGCGTTCTGCTGCGTGCTCTTGTAATGCATCACCGACGTTCGTGCGATCACTCCAACATGGTCAGGGTCCATGAGCCCGAGTTGCGCGATCATCTCCTCCGTCAACCCGTCGCTGAAATATTCCTGTCCCACGTTTCCCGTCAGATTCTGGAAGGGAAGCACTGCCAGCATCACTCTCCGATTCTTTGCCGCTGCCGTCTCCCGCACCTCTCGCTTCACCGCCTCGCGCGCGCGCGCCCACTTAACGCCAAACACGATACCCGTCACCAAAACCAACACGAGCAGAATGCCCGCAATCCATTGCGGCCACACCGTTCGGCGCTTCTCATCCTCCTTCTTTCTTTCGAACCCTTCCCATCCGCTCTCCCCGCTCCACACGAAGTCCCTGATCGGTGGCGCGGTTTTTCCCATCGCGATCACCGTTTTGGCCGGACCCTCCGCCTCCGGCTGCTCCACCTCCACAATCATCCGATAGCCCACTTTTGGAATCGTCCCGATATATCTCGGCTCCGTCGCGGAGTCGCTCAAAACCGCCCGCAACTCCTTGATCGCCGTGTTCAGCCCATGCTCAAAATCCACGAACGTGTCCGCCTGCCACACTCGTTCCCGCAATTCCTCCCTCGTCACCACGTCCCCGCCGCGCTCCAGCAACACCTCCAGCACCTGGAACGGCTGCGGCCGTACCTTTATCCGTCTTCCTTCTTTCAGGAGTTCTCGCGAACGGGGCAAAAGCTCAAATGGACCGAATCGGTATTTCGGGGCCGGGACCGCCATGGACACCTTCACAGGGTGCCGGGATTCTCTCCTCTCTCTGGCCTCCAATGCAATCTAATTTTTCTGTTATCAGCCGCTTGCGTCTTCACCTCAATCTCACCTCTTTTCCACCGCGCGTCCATTGACCCTTTCCCCCCTTTCTGAGATTTACACCACAAGCTCTCGGCCATCCCCCCTTAACCTGTTTTGGCCGAAATTTCAGGAGGAACCTTAATGCCCAGCAATCCCAGCTCCAGCCGTGCAACTATGCCCCGCCGCCGCTTCGTCCTGCTCCTCGCCTGGTTTGCATTGGCCTCGGTCGCCACTGCCGTCGTCATCCCCAGTCTCTTTCCGTTTCGCGACCCCACCGGCCTGGTTTCCACCTACAACGCCACGGATCCAATCAACGAAAAAAATCCCTTCTTCCAAAGCCTCGGCACCAACGGTCGTAGCTGCGCCTCCTGCCACCTCGCCAGCGACGCTTTCGGCCTCGGCGTCTCCAGCGTCAACGCCATCTTCCAGAGGACCGCCGGCAAGGATCCCCTATTCGCCTCCGTTGACGGCGCCAATTGCCCCAACGCCACCCCACCTGGCAATCCCGCTGACCACAGTCTCTTGCTGAAGAGCGGTCTCATTCGGATTGGCCTTACGCTTCCCGCCAACGCCCAATTCACCATCAGCGCCGTCCACGACCCCTACGGCTGCGCCATCGTTTCCGATCCCGCTTCCGACGCGCAAACGGTTTCCGTCTACCGCCGCCCGCTCCCAACCACCAATCTCAGTTTTCTCAGCGCCATCATGTTCGATGGCCGCGAAACGATCCAACCGCTCAACAACGCCCAAACGTTCCGCGCCAATCTCATCACCGACCTCATGCACCAGTCCATTAGCGCCACGCTCATCCACGCTCAGGGCGCCATGCCCACCCTCGATCAGCAGACCGCCATCGTCAATTTCGAACTCGGCCTCAATTCCGCTCAGTTCTACGACAACACTGCCGGCCTGCTCTCAAACTACGGTGCTCGCGGCGGCGCGTACAATCTTTCCCAGCAGGCCTATCATCCAGGCACCAACGATTCCCTCGGCAAGGATCCCAACGGGCAGCCCTTCAATCCCGCTGCCACCTTCACGCTCTTCGACTCCTGGGCCAACTTGCGTCCAAGTTTTCCCGCGTTCCGCAATTCCGATGACAACATGCGCAAACGAATCGCCGCCGGCGAAGTACTCTTCAACACTCGCCCGCTCACCATCTCCAGCGTCCGCGGCTTGAACGACAACTCCGCTCTCGGCGCCACTCCCATCGCTCCGTTCACCGGCAACTGCACCACCTGCCACGACACGCCCAACATTGGCAATCACTCGTTCCCGCTTCCGCTCGATATCGGCACCGGCCACAACCCCGCCTACGAATCCGATCCGCTCATCGCCGCTGGCGTCTCTCAACTCGATTTTCCCGATCTGCCCGTCTATCAAATTAACGGCTGCCCCAATCCATTCGCCAGTTCACCTTCCACCGATCCTTACGTCATCTACACTACAGACCCCGGCAAAGCGCTCCTCACCGGCCTCTGCAGCGACGTAAACCGCATCAAGGGCCCTATCCTGCGAGGCCTCGCCGCTCGTGCTCCCTATTTCCACAACGGCGCCGCGCAAAACCTCGACCAGCTCCTCAACTTCTACAACCAGCGGTTCCAAATGAACCTGACCGACGAAGAGAAGGCCGACCTCATCGCCTTCTTAAACTCTCTCTAGCGACTGCGTTGTAATTCTCCCGAGTGGCCCGTCCCTCCACTCTTCTTGCAATGGCCGGGCTACTAATCTTCTTGCTACCCAAATCTCCGCGTCCTCTGCGGACCTCATTCCGACCTCAGTGGTGAAGCTTTTATCTTCTCTTTCTGTTCCAAACCCATCCCGCTTGTAAATCACTCCCGCTCGCCTTACAGTAATTCCCTCAGGAAAAAACGCGCGCATGCCTCCGAAAAAACTCTCCCGCCCCCGCAAAAAATCAAAACCCAAACCGCGCCGCGCCAAAAAATCCCCGCGCCCTCAAAATCCCGGCCCCGCCTTCGCCAAGCTCGCCGCCGTCATGGCCCGCCTCCGCGCCCCCGGCGGCTGCCCCTGGGACCGCGAACAAACCCACTCCACCCTCCGCACCTACCTCATCGAGGAAGCCTACGAAGTCCTCGACGCCCTCGACTCCCGCGACGACTCCAAATTCGCCGAAGAACTCGGCGACCTCCTCCTCCAGGTTCTCTTCCACGCACAAATCGCCGCCGAAGAGCGCCGCTTCTCCATCAACGACGTCATCCGCGAAATTCACGACAAAATGATCCGCCGCCACCCCCACGTCTTCGGCACCACAAACGCGAAAACCTCCGCCGAAGTCCTCCGCAACTGGGAACTCCTCAAGAAACAAGAGCGCCAATCCAAACTTCCGAACTCCGAATCCTTTACCTCCTCTACCTCCTTTACTTCCTCTACCTCCAATTCCGACTCCCTCCTCGACGGCGTCCCTCACACCATCCCCGCCCTCCTCGAGGCCTTCCAACTCACTCGCAAAGCCGCCCGGATCGGATTCGACTGGGACAACGTCGAAGGCATCTTCGACAAGCTCCGCGAAGAATCCGACGAACTCCGCGAAGTCCTCCATAAAAAAGAATCCCCTGACCGCATCGAATCTGAACTAGGCGACATCCTCTTCGTCGCCGTAAATCTCTCCCGCTTCCTCCATGTAGACCCCGAAATCGCCTTGCACAAAGCCAGCGCTAAATTCACCCGCCGCTTCCGCGAAATGGAAAAAATCGCCCGCGAGCAGGGAACCACCCTCTTCGAAATCCCCCGCCCCCAGCTCGAATCCCTCTGGGACCAGTCCAAACAACGCGAACTCTCCAAGGCCTCCACAAAATGAAGTCCCTCTGCTCTGAGAACTCTGTGCTCCTCCTCAGTGTCCTCTGTGTTAAATTCTTACTCTTCTCTTCGCTGTCAGCTGTAGGCTGTAGACTGTCGGCCGCCTGATGTCCGCCCAAATTCAAATCAAGAAATGCACCACCCTCCCCGACTTCCACCGCTGCGTAGAAATCCAGCGCGCCGTCTGGAACGAATCCGACCTCGAAACCGAGCCCTACACCACCTTCGTCGTCGCCAATCAAACCGGCGGCCAAGTCCTCGGCGCCTTCGACGGCACAACAATGGTCGGCTTCACCATGGCTCTCGTCGGCATACACAACGCCACGCCCTATCTCCATTCCCACATGACCGGCGTCCTCCCCGATTACCGCGACCGCAAAATCGGCCGCGCCCTAAAACTCTTCCAGCGCGAAGAGGCTCTCAGCCGCGACATCCGCCTGATCGAATGGACCTTCGACCCGCTCGAAACCCGCAACGCCCATTTCAACCTCAATCGCCTCGGCGCCATCGTCCGCACGTACATCCCCAACTTCTACGGCATCACCTCCAGCCCGCTCCATCGCAATCTCCCCACCGATCGCCTCCTCGCCGAATGGCACCTCGACTCCAAGCGCGCCATCGCCGCCATCAACGACCTCACCCCCGATCCCACCGAAGCCCCCGCCGTAATCCACATCCCCAAACTCGACTCCTCCGAATCCTCTACTTCCTTAACCTCCTCAACTTCCTTTACCTCCGCTCAACAATCTCAAATCCGAGATGAATTCCTCCGTTTGTTCTCCAAACACTACGCCGCCACCTCCCTCCGCTTCACCCCCACCGGCGCCGACTACCTCCTCCAACCCTGGTCCGACTTCTAGCCCAGTAGCACAGGCTTCAGCCTGTGTACTTGCGGTTCTCTTCGCTCTTCTCTGTCACCCCGACCGGAGCACGCTTTTTGTTTCCCGCGTGCCTTTTTACCGGGACGGCCCGATCTTCTCCTCCGCGCCGCCTTTTGCCTGCCCTGAGCGCAGCCGAAGGGACGCGTCGGGCCGCGTAGTGGAGGGACCGAGGCAACCAACTAAAATTCACATAACCGTTAGAAACGCCACAATCTCTCCGCGCCCTCCGCGTCCGATCTCCGCGTCCTCTGCGTTAAGTCCCCTCTTCTTTTCCTGCTATCTGATCGCTGCTATCTGTTCTCCCTGAAAATTCCAACCCCTCCACCCACCAGAATTGCGTCATAATAATTCCCTAATGCAAATCCGTTCTCTCACTCTCCGCGAGATACACCTCAAACTCCTCGCTCCCTTCGAAACGTCCATGGACCGCGTCACCGAACGCCGTATCATCCTCGCCGAACTCAATCTTGACTCCGCCTCCGGCTGGGGCGAATGCACCGCCGGCGAAAATCCCTTCTACTCTCCCGAAGACACCCAGACCTGCTGGCACATCCTCACCACCTATCTCTGGCCCATGCTGAAAGGGAAGCACATCGAATCCGCCGCCGACATCTGGCCTCTCCTCGAACACGTCCGCGGCCACAACATGGCCAAGGCCACGCTCGAAACCGCCGCGTGGGACGCCGAAGCCAAACTCAAAAATCTTCCCCTCTGGAAATTGCTGGGTGGCACCCGCGAAGAAATCCCCTGCGGCGTTTCCATCGGCATAAAGGAAACCGTCGAAGAACTTACCGCCGCCGTAAAAAAAGAACTCGACGCCGGCTACCAGCGCATCAAACTAAAAATCAAACCCGGCAAGGACCTCATCCCCGTCCAGCACATTCGCAATCTCTACCCGCGCATCAAGCTCTCGGTCGACGCCAACTCCGCCTATCGCGCCGAAGATCTCCAGATCCTCCAGCAGCTCGACGCCTTCTACCTAATGATGATCGAGCAGCCCCTCGGCTGGGACGACCTCTTCGGCCACGTCGCCATCCAGAAAAATCTGCAAACTCCCATCTGCCTCGACGAGTGCATCCACACTTACGAACAAGCCGAAGCCGCCATCTCCCTCGGCGCCTGCAAAATCATCAACATCAAACTAGGCCGCGTCGGCGGCCACCTGCAAGCCAAACGCGTCCACGATCTCTGCGGCAAACATTCCATCCCCGTCTGGTGCGGCGGCATGCTCGAATCCGGCATCGGCCGCGCCCACAACATCGCCATGTCCACTCAACCCAACTTCTCCCTCCCCGGCGACGTCTCCGCCAGCGCCCGCTACTGGGAGAAGGACATCATCACCCCCGAAGTAACCGTAACCCCGCAGGGCACCATCAGTGTCCCCTCCGCCCCCGGCATCGGCTTCCTCCCCAACCTAAAACGCATCGACACCCTAACCACCCGCAAACTCCACCTAACCTAGTCTTCAGTGGCACATTCATTCCTGGATGTGCTCTTGGGTCTCTTCTTCTCTCTTCTCTGCGATCTCTGCGTCCGATCTCTGTGCCCTCTGTGTTAAATCTTTTCTCCTCTTCCACGTATAATCAAAAAAATGTCCCTGCTCCCATGCGCATAAATCCCTCCGACGGCCACCGTCCCTCGCGCTCCATCCTCGTCGCCTGCATCACCCTCATCATGGCCATCTGGGCCGTCAACTACCTCGCCGTCAAATTCGCCCTGCGCTTTTTCCAGCCGCTCACCCTCGCTTCATTCCGCGTAGTCGCCGCCTCCATCTTCATGCTCGGTATCTACCCAATCGCCGCGCGCCTCCCAGCCTTCTCCGCAGATCTCAAAGCGCACAAACAGCCACGCACGCTCCGCGACCTCTTCACCTTCGCCTATCTAGGTTTTTTCTGTATCGGTCTGAATCAGATGTGCTTCACGGTAGGTCTTCGTTACACCAGCGTCGCCCACTCCTCGCTAATCCTCGGCATGGGCCCAATTTACGCCCTCATCCTCGCCGTACTCTTCCGCCTCGAAAAACTCACGCTAGGCAAAGCCCTCGGCATGGCCGTCTCGTTCATCGGAGTCGCCATTCTCGCCTCCGGCTCCGCGCTCTCTCGCCATTCACCCACGCTCATGGGCGATCTCATCACCCTCTGCGGTTCGCTCGCCTTCGCCCTTTACGTCGTCCTCGGCAAACGCGTAGCAGGGAACTACGACGCTCTCACCATGACCACCTGGAACTACCTCTTCGGCGGCCTAATCATTCTCCCCATCGCCATCAACCGCGCCTTCGCCCTCGGCCCGCTCGTCAACTGGCAAGCCATCCCCTGGACCGCCTGGGCCTGCCTCGCCTTCACCGCCATCTTCAGCTCCACCCTCGCCTACCTCTTCTACTTCTGGCTCCTCCGCTACCTCGAAGCCTCTCAACTCAGCGCCTTCTCCTACCTTCTCCCCGTCTCCGCCACAATCCTCGGCATCCTCTTCCTCAACGAACGCGGCTCCTGGTCCGAACTCCTCGGCGCCGCCCTCGCCCTCTGTGGCCTCTTCCTAACCGAATCCGCCCGCTCCTCGTAGTTCTTTTTACTTTTAGATACTTGCCTTGGACGCAAATCCTGTTGCATAGTGCCTATCGCTCACATGAGCCCTCTTACTCGAGTCCGCGCCGCACTAGTTTTCACACTTGCCCTTGCTGTACTTACGCCGGCTTCGGACTGGCGCATTATCGATTTGCCTGCCCGGCCATTCAACATTACAGAGAATCAGGGTGTGCTATGGGTGTGCGGCGCGGACGAGCTCATCGCCAAGTCCACGGACGGCGGCATGACCTGGATTACCCAGCACCAGCAGAAGGACGGCGGCATCCTCCTCAACATCGCATTCTCAAGCCCAAAGTTCGGCTATGCCTCGGGTCTTGGAGGCACTTTACTATTCACTAGAAACTCCGGGGACACCTGGTCCCGTATCCCGACTCCCGATCCGGTAATCTATGCGGCCTCGTTCTCCGATGACAAGCATGGTCTTGTGCACGCTCCCCATAATATTTTTGCCACCGTTGACGGAGGGCAATCCTGGAAGCCAATTAAGATCGCGCCGGACCCGGACGAGGACAGGCCTTTCACCTATATTTTGTCTCTCCACGCGCTCGACACCCAGCACATTCTGATTGCCATGAGCGAGGGGAATTCCGGCGTCTACCACTCGAAATACCTGATTACCAAGGACGGCGGCCTGAACTGGAAATGGCTCGACATTCCCAGCACGGGCAGCACTGCGATCGTGACAAAAGCAGGTGAATATTGGTTTTCCGGGCATGAAGTGATTGAGAAAGACAAGCCGGGCGGCGGCTACGGCGTGCCGCTTGTAATGCACTCACCGGATGGTGAGAATTGGACACATCTCCCCAGGTGGTCGCAGAAAGAATTCTCTACCTGCAACTCTCAGGGCTGTTTGTATTGGAATGGTGCCGGGGTGAAGATTCCCCCCGCAGATCCACCGGTCTTTTTGGCCTTCCCGACGGAAAAATCGCTGAGTGCAAAGTGGGCGGTTGCACAGGCTGGTATTTGCACTGTCTCAATGAATTTAAAGTGTGCAGCGGTTGCAGAGACTAACTCCATGCCGCCTTACACCGAGGCTTCCACGCACGTTCCTGGTCCAATCGCACCCCCGCCGCTCGACGCTCCTGCTAGAGAGGGTTTGCAATGTTTGTTTTGCGACTATGATCATGTTCTCGTGACGCAGAACTACCAGGGCATTGCGGAGCTCGACCTGAAATTCCACATCGGTGCCAACGGTTTGGTTCAAAACGTGGAAGTGCTGAAATCCCCAAGCGGGGAAGTTACCGATAAGATTCTGCCCGCTCTGAACTCGTGGATATTTATGCCCTATCTCAAAAACGGAATTGCGACGCCGGTTGTCACCAATATCAAACTACGGGTTCAGATAATCAAATCTCGCTAGGATTCCGCTTAGTCCAGCTACACCCCTTCTTTAATCTTCTGCACCTTAATCACAATCCGATCTCCCGACGGATGCATCACGATCCCCTTCACGGTAATCCGCAAATTTTCCACCTTCTGAAACTTGTGCGGATCCCCATCCACTTCCACCGACTTCGTCATCTTCCCGCCAACATTCATCTCATTCGGAAAGTGCATCTCCCATCCCGTCGTGTTCGCCCCAACCGCCGACACCTTCACAAGAATCCCCGTCACCTCCACAACCTCCGGCTTATCCTGCGCCGGCGTCCATATCCCAACACTCAACATCACCACGGCGATCAACATTCCTGCAATCGCGATTTTTCTCATGGTCCCCTCCTCCGGTAGCGTGAGCCTATTGAACTCTTTGCCCGGAGTCAATCCGCTCCTGCGCCCGCCGCCGCACTCGCAAAATTCCGCCTCAATAGTTGCTCGGCCTCTCCCCCTGCGGCGCCTTCCACTCTTTAATCTTCTCCACCACAAACACCATCTTGTCCTTCGACTCCACTCCCGACCGGTGCACAATCGTCCCCTTCGCCGTCACCTTCTTATTCTCCAGCTTCCCCAATTTCTTCACGTCCCCGTCCACTTCAATTGTATGCGTCGGCTTCCCGCCAAAACTCATCTCGTCCTCAAACTGAATCGCCCATCCCGTCGTCTCCGCCCCAGCCGCCACCACCTTCACCAATTTCCCCGTCGCCTCCATGCTCCCTTCCACCGGCGTCCCCGATCCCTTCCCACTCCCCTGTGCTCCAGCCCGCACACAAACACATAGCATCACCATCCCCACCACCGCAGCCACCTTCAGCATCTTTCTCATCGTCATCCCTCCTTCTCCAAGTACCACGCGCAAACTCTCCTCCTTACCAACCGCGATTCGCGCCTTTCTATTCCCGAATCATTATCCGCGTCCCCACGCTCCTCACTTCTGCGCATGCTGCGACATCCCCAGAATATTTCCATCCGGATCCTTGAACCACGCCACTTTGTCCCCGCCCGGTGCCGTCCAGATTCCCAATTCCTTGTCCTGGGCAAACGGATATTTCTCCGTCGCCACTCCCCTCTGCGCCAGCCACCGCGCCACCTCTTCAATCTTCTCCACTTCCCAACCGAGGATCGTCCCCTGCAGCGGCGAATAATTCGGCATCTTCGATATCCGGATCTTCTGCTCGCCCGCCTTCACCACCAGCGCAAACTGGTCCAAACTCACAAACGTAAATCCCAATTTCCCCACATAAAACTCCCGCGCCGCCTCATAATCCGTGGTCGGCACAAATCCCACCATCCTGCTCTTATCCAGCATCCCCGCCTCCTTTCAGCAATTTTCAGCAACCGATCATAACTCCCCGCCGGCCATTGTCTCCTGTTATCTGATCGCTGTTATCTGTTCGCCTCTTACTGATTACCGATTACTGATTACTGATTACCTTCATCAACCTGTGCTAACGTAACCTTCGCCAAAAACTTCAACGGAGCCAATCACGTGCCCCAAATCCCCCTTCGCAACGGCGGTCCCAGCGCCCGCATCGCCGTCATTCCCGGCGACGGCATCGGCAAGGAAGTCACCCCCGTCGCCGTCAAAGCCATCCAAGCCGCCGCGGCCAAGCACAATCGCCCCATCGAATTCGTCCACTTCGACTGGGGCGCCGACAAATTCCTCCGTGAAAATATCACCCTTCCTCCCGGCGCCGTCGAAATGCTGCGCGACGAATTCGACGCCATCCTATTCGGCGCCCTCGGCGACCCTCGTGTTCCCTCCAACCAGCACGCCGCCGACATCCTCCTCGGCCTCCGCTTCAAGCTCGATCTTTTCGTCAATGCCCGCCCCACCGAACTCCTCCACCCGCGCTACACCCCGCTCCGCGACATCACCACCAACGACATCCGTCTCATCGTCTTCCGCGAAAACACCGAAGGCCTTTACGTAGGCATGGGCGGCTTTTTCAAGAAAGACACTCCCGACGAAATCGCCGTCCAGGAAGACGTCAACTCCCGCAAAGGCGTCGAGCGCATCATCCGATACGCCTTCCAGTACGCCCAAGTACACAAACTCAAGCGCCTCTGCATGTCCGACAAATCCAACGCCATGACCTACGCCGGCGACCTCTGGCAGCGCGTCTTCAAATCCGTCCGCGCCGAATACCCCGACGTCGACTCCCGCCACCTCTATATCGACACACTAGCCATGGAATTAATCCGCGACCCCCGCCAGTTCGACGTTATCGTCACCAACAATCTCTTCGGCGACATCATCAGCGATCTCGCCGCACAACTCGCCGGCGGCCTCGGCCTCGCTCCCTCCGCCAACATCCACCCCGGCCGCACCTCTCTCTTCGAGCCCGTCCACGGCTCCGCCCCCAACATCGCCGGGAAGGGAATTGCCAACCCCTTCGGCTCCGTTCTCACCGCTGGCTTGTTAATGGAATTTCTAGGCTGGAGCGACGAAGCTCACCAACTAAAACAATCCGTAAAATCCGCCCTCAACGACGACATCACGACCCCCGACCTAGGTGGCTCCAAATCCACCAACGAAGTCACCGACTACCTCCTCAACCAAATCTCCAAGCACCTGTAGCTCACCCCTTCAGGGGTGAGGCCTTCCATTCCGCCACCACAATGTAATGGCCGATCTCGAGATCGGCCAACCTTCAAGTAATACTTGAACCCTATTCTCTTCCACCTCTTCTCTGCGACCTCCGCGTCCGATCTCAGCGCCCTCTGCGTTACCCCCCCCTCTTATCTTTTCTTCGCCGTCCACGCAATCACCACTCCCATCAAAAATCCCCCGATATGCGCCCACCACGCCACTCCCCCGGCCGTAGCCATCCCCAACCCATTAATCCCCGCCACAAACTGCAACGCAAACCAATACCCCAAAATCAAAATCGCCGGCACCGGTATCAGAAAAATAAAAAAGAACGTCAATATCTGGTGCCTCGGGAACATCACTGCGTACGCCCCCATCACCCCACTGATCGCCCCGCTAGCCCCCAGTGCCGGGATCCCCGATCCCCAGTTGAACAGCACATGAATCAGCCCCGACCCGATCCCGCACAAAAGATAAAAGAACAGATACCCGATATGCCCGAAGGTGTCCTCCACGTTGTCCCCAAAAATATAAAGGAACAACATGTTCCCCAGCAGGTGCATCAACCCGCCGTGCAGAAACATGCTGCTGAACAAAGGAAACAGCGCCACACTGGCCGGCGCGTGTCCCGCCAGAAACGCCGGAATCCGCGCGGGCACCGTGGCATTGGCCAGCACAAACGCTTTTGCGGCGACCGGCGACAACGTAATCTGGTACAAAAACACCAGCACGTTCGCCGAAATCAACATCACATTGACAAAGGGAAAACTTCGAGTCGGATTAATATCCTTCAGCGGAATCATTCAGCCAGTGTACCGTGCCTCGCGCCATGTAACTCACCCCTTCAGGGGTGAGGTTTTTCCCAGCACAGGCAGGATCGCGTTGTGGCTTTGAAAACCCTCAGGCCTCAAAGGCCTGAGCTACAACCTTCAAGTATTACCTTCAATGTCGGCGCGCCGACATTTTTATTCCGGCTACCGGTAGTCCCCGCAATACCGTGGCGCATCCCGCCCCAGTAACTGGCAACCTCGACGAATTTCATCCGTAATCACACGGCATGAATTTTCATCGTTGCATGCCGCTCGGTTCCCCGGCGCAACCTGCTTGCATTGCCGTTCCAATTCATCCGCCCTCTCCTGCCCAATCGAGCGATTGCAGGCCCTTCCGTGGTGATGTTCTCCACCATGCTCTTCCCCACGGCCGGTCGCCACAAAGTCCGCCCGGCATCCGTGGTCGACCCAAATCCCCGGTCCCTCGACTCCCCACGAATATCCTTCCGTGCACTCCGCCCCGCTCCGCTGCTTCACCATTTGCACGCCACCCCGCACGTCCAATGGACAGAAATTCCTTCTCCCGTCATCCGAAGCGCAGTAGAGCGATTGCGTCGGTCCTCCCTGACCTCCCTGACCACCCTGATGCTCCGGCCGCTCGTAAGGCTGTGCCACAAACTCCGCCCGGCATCCATGGTCCACCCAGATTCCGCGCTCATCGAATCCCCACGAGTAACCTTCGGTGCAAGCCGCCTCGCTATGCTGCCGGATCAGGTCCACATCGCCGCGGGTGTCCGCTTCGCAGTAATGCCGCCCGCCATCATCCGACGAACAGCGAACAATCGATTCACCGCCCCGATTTTCTCCCGGCCGCTCAAACTCCACCCGGAAGTAGGCCCGGCATCCGTGATCCACCCAGATCCCGCCTTCGTCATAGCCCCACGAATATCCCTGCTGGCAAGCCGCGCCGCTCGTTTGCTTTTCCAGCGCCACGCCCGCCCGCGTATTCGCCGGGCAATGGCGCCGCCGTCCGTCATCCGAAGAGCAGGGAACCTGCCTCCCGCCGTTGGTATAGCTGGCGCTCCTCACCGCAAACTCCGCCCTGCAACCATGGTCGACCCAGATTCCTTGATCGTTGTAACCCCACGACCGGCCTTGCTGGCATGGTGCGCCGCTCACCTGCTTCATCATCGTTACCCCGTAGCGCGTGTCCGCCTGGCAGAATTGTTTGTGCCCGTCATCGGAAGAGCACCGCACGATTTGGGCCTTTGCAGTTCCCGCAAATGGACACAAAACCACACCCAACACAACCAGCATTCTCAGTATTCGCATGTTGATCTCCGCCTCCGTCTAAAGCACCGACCATCCCTCTCCGCCAAACTTACTGCGAGGCCCCGCGAACCTCAATCCATTTGTTGCCCGCCTGTAGCCGACTTTGCACGCGCCAAATTCCCGAACCCCGCCCGGGAAGGGAAGTGCCACATCTCTGCGTCCTATAACTTCTTCCACCAAAAATCGTGGTTAACAGAATCTTTTTGGCCGAGTTTCACCGCCAAATTCCTCGCGTCCGGGTTCGGAGCCCTTTTGAGTGCGACAGCGAAGCTGTCGCTTTTACGGCGTGGGAATTCGAGTCAAAATCAGAATTGGAACCCGGTGTGGAGTCCTCAAAAGCGGAGGCTCCGCCTCCGCACTCAAAATAACGGTTCCATCAGCCTGCAATATTGCCTAGTTCCAACAAACCTCCCGACTAGCGCCGGAGGCACGAAACAAGTTAGCCCAGTGCGTAAAGGCCTGAGCTACAAGCGGCAATCGCAGGGGCATCCACGAGGCTTCACCCCAAAAATGTCGGCGCGCCGACATTGAAAGTATTACTTGAAGGTTTTCCCAAATCGAAAATCCGTTCGAATGCCGCCCAGTTCCTCCCATTTCTTCCACAACTCCCTCACGCCAACATTGCGATGCTCCCTCACCTGTGGTATTCAATTTAGTCCTGCATGTGCGTCCCGCTTGCTCAGAGACTTTCCGTACAGCTCTTCCCAAGCGATCGCGCCCAAAATTCATGCCTGCCCGCGAAACGGAAGCCATCATCCTCAAGACCTTCGCGCTGGGCGAGGCCGATCGCCTGGTCAGTTTTCTGGGCCGCACTTCGGGTCGCATGCGGGGAGTAGCCGCCGGCGCGCGCCGCATCAAGAACCGCTACGGCTCCACCCTGGAACTGCTCGCGCACGTCCAGCTCTGGTATGTCGAACGCGAAACGCGCGACCTGGTACGCATCCAGCAGGCCGAGTTGCTTGAGTCCTTCAACAAGTCTCAGAGCGACTACGAGCTCTCGACCAGCCTCGCGCTCGTCAGCGAAACCGTCGAACTCGTTCTTCCGGAGCACGAGCCGTCTGAGCCGATGTTCCGGCTCATCCTGCTTACGGTGCGCGAGGTCGAACGCCGCGGGAATGGCATCCTCCCGCTCAGCTACTTCGCTTTCTGGACCGTGCGCCTGGCGGGCTGGCTGCCGCGCTTCGATGTCTGCGCCGAATGCGGCAAGCCGTTCGGCAAGGAGCCGGCGTTTCAAGCGGCCTGGCATCCCGGCCTCGTCTGCGAAGAGCACCGCCGCTCCGGCATGAAGCCGGTCTCAAGCGATGCCCGGCATCTCGCCGAAGTCTTCACGCGGGAAGGGCTGGCGAAGCTGGACGCCGCGCTGGAGTCGCAACCCTGGGCCAGGGAACTGCGCGAGGCGGCGCTGAACTGGATCGAGCATCACACCGAGCGCAAGCTCGCAACGCGAGAACTCTTGGAGACGCCGTGATGCACGAAACGAATTTCCTGTAGCTCACCCCTTCAGGGGTGAGGGTTTCCAAAGCGCTGGCACGATCACATCGGCGCCGTGAAAAGCCGCAGTCCTGAAGGCCTGAGCTACAAGCAGGGGAATACACGATCTTGGGAGACGCCGTGAACGTTAAAGTAAAACTTGAAGGTAAGGCAAAGCCAAAGGGCATCACCTTTCAAGAGCTAATCCTCAAGCTCATGCACTTCTGGGACGCGCAGGGCTGCGTTCTCCAGCAACCCTACGACACCGAAGTCGGCGCCGGCACCATGCATCCAGAAACGTTCCTTCGCGTCCTCGGCAAGGATCCCTACCGCGTCGCCTTCGTGCAGCCCTCCCGCCGCCCCGCCGATGGCCGCTACGGTGAAAATCCCAACCGCCTCTACAAACACTTCCAGTATCAGGTGATCCTTAAGCCCTCACCCGCGAACGTCCAGGATCTCTATCTGCGCAGCCTCGGCGCTATCGGCATCGACCTCCGCGCCCACGACATCCGCTTCGAGGAAGACAACTGGGAATCGCCCACCCTCGGCGCCTGGGGCATCGGATGGCAGGTCCTTCTCGACGGCCTCGAAATCACCCAGTTCACCTACTTCCAGCAGAGCGGCGGCATCGACCTCGACCCCATCTCCGTCGAGATCACCTACGGCCTCGAGCGTATCTGCGCCTTCCTGCAGGACGTCGAAAGCGTCTACCAGATTCGCTGGACCAACGAAAAATCCTACGGGGACATCCGCCTCGCGGAAGAGCAACAACTCTCCGAATACAGCTTCGACCGCAGCGACGCCAAGGCCCTGCGCGCCGAATTCGAGTTGCACGAAAAGGAAGCCAAGGAACTCCTGGACGGCTGGAAGAAACGCGAGGAAACTGTCGGCGGTTCCGTGGCCGCCTTGAAGCGGTACCCGATCCTGGCCGCCTACGACCACTGCCTCAAGTGCTCGCACCTCTTCAACCTCATGGACGCTCGCGGCGTCATCTCTGCCACTGAGCGCGCCGCCCTGATGCAGCGAGTCCGCACCTTGTCCTGCCGCGCGGCGGCCGCCTACCTCGAGCAAGCCACAGGCGCAGCCCCCAAACCCGGGGTGCGCGCATGACCTCAAGTAATACTTTAAATGTCGGCGCGCCGACGTTTGGAGTGCGGCGGCTCTGCCGCCGCTTTAACGGTGTTAACCGCGCCACAGCCTTCCCATTTTGGGACGACGCCAAACACGAATCCTCGATGCCTCTGAAAACAAATTATTTGGTGGAACCTTCAAGTAATACTTTAAATGTCGGCGCGCCGACATTTTTGAGCAAGTCATCCCGCTGCTCGTCCATAAGCGACGCTCCTCGTCAGCAGCTAACTTCTAATACTTGTCATTCCGAACCTCGTTCGCTTTTTGAACGGGGTGAGGAACCTGCTTTTTCTTCGGCCCCATCTAACAGCAGATCCCTCGTCCGCAAACGACGCGAACTCGGGATGACAGTTGTTGCAGCATGTGCACAGATGGATCAGCCCGCTCTCGTTCCGGCGGTGTCCCGATGACCTCCGCTAAGAAGGGAACCAAGCACTCCTCCCCCATGCCCAAGTCCGCCAAGCCATCCGTGAAACCCGACCACCGCGTCGAACTCCTCTTCGAAGTCGGCGCCGAAGAAATCCCCGCCGGCATGTTGCCCCGCGCCGTCAGCGAACTCCAGGCCATCCTCGAACGCCACCTCGCCGCAGAAAACTACCAGCAAGGCGTCACCATCGAAACCTTTGGTGGCCCACGCCGCCTCACCGCCTGGGTCCGCGGCCTCATCGCCAAGCAAGCCGACGTCGAAAACGAAGTCACCGGCCCGCCGAAGTCCGTCGCCTACGATACGAGTGGTGCCGCCACCCGCGCCGCCGTCAGCTTTGCCGAGCGCCAGGGTGTCCCGTTGCATCAGCTGTACCTGGTGCAAACTCCGAAAGGCGAGTACATCGCCGCGAAGGTCACCAAGCGCGGCCGCACCGCACACGAGTTATTGATGGAAATTCTGCCGCGCGTGATCCACGACCTCCCCTGGCCACGCACCATGACCTGGACCGGCCTCGAAGGCGCACGCTTCATCCGCCCGATCCGCTGGCTGGTCGGCGTCCTCGATGGCAAGCCGCTGAAATTCTCCTTCGCGGGCATCACGGCCGGCGATGTCACCGTTGGCCACCGCTTCCTCGGCAAGCCGCAGATTCGCGTCAGCAGCTTCGTCGACTATGAGAAGAAACTCCGCGCCAACGGCGCCATCGTCCGTCCCGCCGAGCGCCGCGAAAAGATCGAACGCGAACTCGCCAGCTACGCGAAGCGCACCGGCTTCCACGTCCATCCCGACCCCGACCTGCTGCAACTCGTTACCTATCTCAACGAATTTCCCCACGTCATCGAGGGCAGCTTCGATCCCGCCTTCCTCGAACTCCCCGACGAGATCCTGATCACCGTGATGCGCGGCCACCAGAAATACTTCGCCGTCGAAAAGCGCAGCGGGGAACTGGCGCCGCACTTCCTTGCGGTCATCAACCTCGCCAAGGATTCCCAGGGCCTCGTCCGCGCCGGCCACGAACGCGTCCTCCGAGCGCGCTTTGCCGATGCCCGCTTCTTCTGGGAGTCGGATCAGAAGGTGCGCCTCGCGGACATCCTGCCAAAGCTCGACAAAATCACCTACGAATCGCGCCTCGGCAGCTACCACGCCAAGGTCGAACGCATGCGCGCCATCGCCCGCTGGCTCGCCGAGCAGTGGTTCAACCTCGGCATGATCCAGGCGCACGTGGCCGACGCCGACCGCGCCGCGGAACTCGCCAAGTGCGACCTGGCCACGGAAATGGTTCGCGAGTTCACGGAACTCCAGGGCATCGTGGGCGGCCTCTACGCCCGCGCGCAAGGCGAACCCGAAGTCGTCGCCGATGCCGTGTACGACCACTACCGCCCCGTGGGCCTCGATGATCCCATCCCGCGCAACCTCACCGGCTGTGCTGTCGCGCTGGCCGATAAATTCGATTCTGTCGTAGGCTGCTTCAGCGTGGGTGTAATCCCCACCGGCTCCAGCGATCCCTACGCGCTTCGCCGGGCGGCGCTAGGCATCGTGAAAATCATCCTTGATCAGAAACTCCCTGTGTCGCTATCGCTGGCGGTTGGCGCAGCTTCAAAAGCGCTGCTCACTAATCCACCGAAAAAGGCCGTGACTCCAGCGCAAGAGCAGCAGGTGCTCGACTTCCTGCTCGACCGCGCCAAGTTCGTCCTCAAGGAAAAGTCCGGCTACGCCTACGACGAAGTCAGCGCCGTCTTTCGCGCCGGCGCCGATGACCTGGTGGACGTCGAGAAGCGCCTCAAAGCGCTGAAAGCCATCCGCAAGACCCGCAACTTCGAGCCTCTCGCCGTCTCCTTCAAGCGCATCCGCAAAATCCTCGAGAAGGCCAACCTCCCGGTGGGCGACGTGCATCCCGTCAACACGCAACTCTTCGAGAAGGACGCCGAGAGAAATCTCTACGCGGCCGTGCGCAAGGCCGCGGCGGCCGTCGTCGTGGACAAGCGGATGGGCAAGTATCAGGAAGCCCTCGAAGAGATCGCGGGTCTCCGCAGAGCGGTGGACGGCTTCTTCGAAGAAGTGATGGTGATGGCCGAAGACGAAGCGGTCCGCAAGAACCGCCTTGCCCTTCTCGCCGAAATCCTGCGCGAGTTCACCACCATCGCCGACTTCTCCGAACTAGGCGGTGAGGTGTAGCCATGTTTTTGTAGCGGCCGTCCGCCGCGGCGGACGGCCGCATTTGGAGTGCGGTAGCTCTGCTACCGCTTTTACGGTGTAAAGAACGTCGAACAAATTAACGTTTGGAGTAGCGGCCTAGGCCCCAAAAGCGAAGGCAGAGCCTCCGCACTCCAAACAAAACCTTCAAGTATTACTTTAAATGTCGGCGCGCCGACATTTTTAGCAATTGCAACGAAGCTTGCAGAGGATTTTTCGGCGCTCCTCGCGCCTTGCGCTCCAAACTCAACTGAGCCGCGGGCCGGGGAAGCCAGTACACGCAGTCCTGAACTCAAGCGAGGCATAAAGTGAAAAAGTGGGTCTATTTTTTTGGTGCAGGCAAATCAGAAGGCGACGGTGAATGGCGGGATCTCCTGGGCGGCAAGGGCGCGGGACTCGCGGAGATGACTCGCATCGGGCTTCCCGTTCCCGCGGGTTTCACCATCTCCACCGAAACCTGCGACTACTTCTATAAGAATGGCAAGAAATATCCCAGCGAACTGAAAAAGCAGGTCGTCGACAACGTCAAGAAGCTCGAGAAAGTCACCGGCAAGAAACTTGGTGATCCCAAGAGTCCACTGCTCGTCAGTGTCCGCTCGGGCTCGGCGCGCTCCATGCCCGGCATGATGGAAACGATTCTCAATCTTGGACTTAACGACAAGTCCGTCGCGGGTCTTGCCGGAGCTACGGGCAACGAGCGGTTCGCCTATGACGGATATCGCCGCTTCGTGCAGATGTATTCGACCGTCGTGATGGGCATGTCCAAGGAAGACCTCGAGCACCGCCTGCGCGCCATGAAGCAACGCCTCGGCGTGAAGGAAGACACCGCAGTTCCCGCGAGCGGCTGGAGGGAACTCGTTGCAGAGTACAAGCAATACTTCAAGGAAAAGTCCGGCGAAGCGTTTCCCGATGATCCGATGGAGCAGCTCTGGGGCGCGATCGGCGCCGTGTTCGGTTCGTGGATGGCGGAGAAGGCCGTCACCTACCGCCGCGTTGAAAAAATCACCGGACTCCTCGGCACCGCCGTCAACGTCGTGCAAATGGTTTTCGGAAACACCGGCGACAACTCCGGCACAGGCGTCTGCTTCACGCGCGACCCGAGCTCCGGCGAA
>Ga0210402_10000511_pt1 | contig 43121 bp, 35 predicted proteins | sample IncBWC7MmetaG_FD_161055 | JGI IMG/M metagenome (GOLD analysis project Ga0210402, IMG submission 161055) | Forest soil microbial communities from Barre Woods Harvard Forest LTER site, Petersham, Massachusetts, United States - Inc-BW-C-7-M | ecosystem: Environmental > Terrestrial > Soil >...
TGCCGGCAATGTCCAACCCGTCCGTTCGGTCTGGATCGCGCAGTTCAAGCCGGGTCAGGGTTATCAGAACAATTCCATCCAGAGCTGGCAGGTCGGCGCCGACAACAGCGTGAAGAACACCTATGTCTAGATTCGCCCTCATCGCTTTCTTCTGCGTTGCCGCAAGCCCCGCTTTCGCCGCGGACGTGCCGCATTTCGGCGCGCCGGCGGATCCCGCGCGCGTCAAGGCATGGGACATTTCCATCGCTCCCGATGGCGCCGGCCTGCCGCCCGGCAAGGGCTCTGTCGCGGAAGGCGCGCAGGTCTACGCCGCGAAGTGCCAGTCCTGTCATGGCCCCAACGGAGAGGGTAAGCCGGCCGACCGCCTGACGGGCGGGATCGGCTCGCTGACTTCGGCGCAGCCGGTCAAGACAGTGGCGAGCTACTGGCCCTATGCCACGACGCTGTTCGACTATATCCGCCGCGCCATGCCGGTGACCGCGCCGCGCAGCCTGACGGACGCCGAGACCTATTCGCTGGTCGCCTATATCCTGTCGGTCGACGGAATCGTCAAAAAGAACGCGGTGCTGGACGCCAAGAGCCTGCCGAAAATCAAAATGCCGAATCGCGACGGCTTCATCGACATGTTTAACAAGACCGCGCCCCGATGATATTGCGCCACCGGTTGCGTGGCGCGCTCACGACATGGATTGCGGCTTCAGGCGCAGCGAAATTCAGGCATAGGCAAAAACCTTTGACTTGGAAATCGGATCGGCTATTCCTATGCCGATCCACATTCCAACACGATAAGCACCTATCCTCCGAACGGATTGCCGGCGATTGACCCCTTGCGAAAAGCGAAACTGTGGCGATAGGCGGAACGCGCGAACATGACCGGCAATGGCTTGAAACGGGTGGCGCGCGCGATATTAGCCGGGCTGGGGCTGCGGCCGGACCGGGACCGCCGCTTTCGTGGTGTCTTCTCTTCCTACCAGCAGGCGATGGCAGCGGTGCGCCCGGGCAAATTCGCCGGCTTCGACAATGACGCCAATGCCACCGCCAATTTTGAAGAGATGTGCAAACTGACGCTGCGGGACTACCCCGTGCTTTTCTGGCTGCAGAAGCTCGCGCCCGAAATCAAATGCCTCATCGACGCGGGCGGTCATATGGGAACGAAGTACCGTGCGTTCCGCGGGCACTTGTCCGAGTTGGACGGTCTCAACTGGGTGGTTTATGATGTGCCGGCGGTGATCAGGGCAGGCCGCGAACGGGCGCGCATTGATGGACTGAGCGCGCTTTCGTTCATCGACACACTTTCTGCCGCGCCTCCGGCTGATCTGGTGCTGGCGTCCGGGCTGCTGCAATATATCGACATTTCCTTCGCGGATCTCTTGCGCCAGCTGCCGTCGCTGCCGGCGCATGTCATTCTCAACAAGGTCGCGACGCGCGAGGGACCCAGCATCGTGACGCTCGAAAGTCGCGGTTCTGCCGAGGATCCCTATCAGATACGCAATCGTGCGGAGTTCGAGAAGTCCCTTCAGTCACTGGGCTATGTGATCCTGGATCAATGGGTGATTCCGGAGCTTTCCCACGTCATCCCCTATCACCGCTCTCTGGGCGCTTCCACAAGCCGCGGTTATTACGCAAAGCTCTCCGCTTGATATCCGCGCGAGCGCGCTGTTAACCGAGAAATACTTTTTGCGCCGACGCTCTGTGAAATGGCGTATCTTGACGCGCAAAGGCGCATTGTGATGTACTTCTTTTAGAGTGTGAATTGTTCTGAAGGGGTGAGCCATCACGCAGGCGGTGCGACAGACGGCGGCGCAGTCGGGGAAACCGGCTATGTCTTCCTTGATCAGCGATCCGGATGATGTTCACGGACGCGGCTTCAACGCGAACAGCTTTTCGTTTCAGCATTCATTCGCCAACCACCCTCTCTTTTCGCTCGACTCCATCCGTGAATTGGCCGGGCGATTGCCCAAGCGGCCGGGGTTCGTGCATTGGCAAAATGGTCCGGTGGGGGTCGACGCGTTATGGACCACGAACATCGGCCCCAGATTGTCGTTGGACGACACGCTGGCTGGCATCGCCGAGAACAATTCGCTGGTGGTCCTGAAGCATGTCGAACAGGATCCCGTGGTCGGGCCGATCCTCCAGGCTTTGCTGAACGAAGTCTGGGACCGCATGCCCGCCAAGGTTCGCCCCGACATCACGCTGGGCGAATCCCTCATATTCGTGAATTCACCGCGCCGGAAAACCGTCTACCACATCGATCTGGAGGCATCGCATCTGCTCCAGGTGTCCGGTCTCAAGACGCTCTATGTCTTCGACGGCAAGGGCCGGCCGCTCGTCAGTGATGCGGTTCTTGAACAACATTGTGCCGGCAATCAATCGAGCGCGGTTTACGATCCCAGCCGCCAGCACGAAGCCACCCGCCATGACATGGTGCCGGGATACGGCGCGCACATTCCGTCGCGCGCGCCGCACTGGGTTCAGAATGGCGACGAAGTCTCCGTCTCGATCAACATCAATTTCGATTTCCATTCCGTGCATCATCGGATGCGGCCGATCTATGCCCTGAACCACAAGCTTCGCAGACTGGGGATCAATCCCGCCGCGCCCGGCCGGCATCCGGTCATCGACGATATGAAAGTCGCGGTCTATGGCGCTGCGAAATGGCTGCGCAGCGCAACCTCGAAGCGTGACGCCGCCTACCCGAACTGGACGCCGCCGCGCCGCTAACGGCATTGCTGTCGTCTGTCGTCCTCCCTTATGCGGGCGGTCCGCCCCAACCCGGCGATTTGGTCATGAGGGCGGGGAACTTCGCGCAGGGGTGTCGCCGACAACATCCGCATTGTCTAAAACGGCGCCATATGGCGCGAGGAATTCAGGCGATTTCCCGAAATCCCCGACGTCTTGGATTGGTTCCGGGCGCCCAACCCGAGCGAGGCGATTGCCGGGAGTGGATGCACAACCGTTAACTGGCGCAGCCGCCGCCGCAGGGTGTTCAATAGCTACTGTGGCAAAATGCCAATCAATTCAGTAACCATAAGACTGCCCATTACAGGACTTTTAAGGCAACGGCATTATACTCTATCATTACCGATTACCTGGATTGGGCTGGGGTACAAGTAATGGTTGCGGTAATAGGCTCGCAGGCGCAATTACGCGCGGACGCAGGTGCTGGGTCGCCTGCCTCGGGCATCCATAGTACGAATTCGGCGCTGCAATCAAGCATAGTGACGCGCTTTGCCGCAGCCGTGCAGCGCGCGCCGCAGGCGATCGCGCTTTTGCAGAACGATGCTGAGCTGACCTATGCCGAACTCGACGAACACTCGAACAGGCTCGCCCATTATTTGCGCCGGCAGGCCGTAGGGCAGGGCGATCTGGTGGCCATACTTGGCCATCGCTCCATTGCGACGGTTACGGCGATATTGGCGGTCCTGAAGGCTGGCGCCGCCTACGTTCCCCTGGACACGGGCTATCCGGCCGAACTGCTCCGATTCATGATGTCGGATTGCGCTCCCGCCCTGGTCCTTGCGCTAGACCATAGTCTGGCAAATAAAGCATTTGCCGCGCCGGTCATGGACATCCAAACCGCTCTGGCCGCCGCTGCTGCCGAGCCGGGCACGCCGCTCAAAAACCAGACCGCGCCAGGCGATCCGGCCTATGTGATGTACACATCCGGTTCGACCGGGCGTCCAAAGGGCGTGACCGTTCCGCATCGCGCCGTTCTACGGCTGATTTCGGATCAGTCGTTTATCCATTTCGGTCCCGACGAGGTCTTCCTGCATGCCGCGCCGCTCGCGTTCGACGCCAGCACGTTGGAGATTTGGGGCGCGCTGCTTCACGGCGCCCGCTTGGCGATCCTCCCCAGCGCCCGGCCCTCGCTTCAGGACATTGTCGGGACCATCGCACGTCATCGCGTGACAACCGCGTGGTTCACCGCCGGCCTGTTTCATCTGCTTGTCGACCAAAAGCTCGAAGGCCTGCTTCCGCTCCGCCAGCTGGTTGCTGGCGGCGATGTGCTGTCGCCCAGCCATGTCCAGCGTGCCCTGGCGGCGCTTGCTGGCTGTCGTATCGTTAATGGATATGGGCCGACAGAGAACACGACTTTCACTTGCTGTTATGACATCCCGCGCCAAGGTTGGGGCAGCGGCTCTGTTCCCATCGGCATTCCCATTACGCACACATACATTCGGCTTCTGAACGACGATATGAAATCTGTCGCGGATGGCGATGTCGGCCAGCTCTGCGCCGGCGGCGATGGGCTTGCCTTGGGTTATTGGGGCGACGAGCGGCAGACTTCCGAGAAATTCGTGGCCGACCCTTATGCGCAGGGATCCCGCCTCTATCTTACTGGAGACCTGGCGCGCCGCCGTCCCGACGGAGCACTGGAATTCATCGGCAGGCGCGATCGCCAGGCGAAGATTGACGGCAAACGGGTGGAGCTTGGCGAAATCGAGGAGGGTTTGCGCCGCAACCCCGCCATCGCCGACGCCATCGTGGTCATGCGGGACGATGGCAATGGAGTTCGCCGCCTGACCGCCTATGCCAAGCCGAGAACCGTTTCGGCAAACGCGCATACCTTCGGGCAGGACGCTCTTGCCAGGCTGCGCCTGGAACTGCCCGCGCACATGATCCCTTCCGTGATCATGGTGCTGGAGGAATTTCCTCTTACGCCGAACGGGAAAGTCGATACGGCGCGGCTTCCTGCGTTCCGGTTGGATGAGCCGGCCATTGGCGCGTCAACCCGCAATACGTCGGAAGAGACGTTGTCAGGAATATTCCGGCGCATACTCAGGCTGCCGGGCATCGGCCTGGACAGCAATTTCTTCGATCTTGGCGCGACCTCTCTGAACCTTCTGGAAGCGCATGAGGAAATTGCCCGCAGATTTGGCGATGTGGACGTGATCGCATTGTTCGAACATCCCAACATTCGTGATCTGGCGGCGTATTTGTCGGCCAAGCCGTCGGCGCGCCGCGACGGCAGGCAGGCGCCGCCCAATCGCCAGGCGGAAGCGTTGAAGAGGCTGAGGGCTGCCAAATCGCGATGAACGACAACAAGCAGCCCGAACCTATCAACGCGCTTCCGGCGAACGCCATTGCCATCATCGGCATTGGCGGGCGGTTTCCCGGCGCCGACGACATGGAGCAGTTCTGGGAGAATATCCGCGGCAGCGTCAGCTCCATCACGCGGTTCTCCGACGCCGAACTGGAAGACGCGTTTTCCGACGAGGTTCGCAAGGACCCCCATTATGTTCGCGCCCGCTCCATTCTGAAGGACGTTGACAAGTTCGACGCCGAATTCTTCGGCATGCGTGCGCGCGAGGCGGACTTGACCGATCCGCAGGCGCGATTGCTGCTGGAATGCGCCTGGAAGGCGCTGGAGGACGGCGGCTACGACCCGGCGCGTTATCCGGGCGCCATCGGCATCTTTGCGGGCTGCAGCATGAACACCTATTTCCTGAACAATGTCAGCGCCCAGCGCGCGACCACCGAGGCGTTCACCAGCACCTATCAGGTCGGCTCCTACGACATGCTGATGGGGGCGCTGTCCGACACGCTGGCGACGCGCGTCGCCTACAAGCTCAATTTGCGCGGGCCCGCGATGACGGTGCAGAGCGCCTGTTCCACCTCCCTGCTGGCGGTTTCCCAGGCCTGCCAGAGCCTGCTGCTGTGTCAGGCGGACATGGTGCTGGCGGGTGCCGTCTCGATCACATTTCCCCAAAAGCGCGGCTATCTGCACCAGGAAGGCGGCATGGTATCCCCGGATGGGGTTTGCCGGCCGTTCGATGCGCGCGCCGGCGGCACCGTGTTCGGCGATGGCGCGGCCATCGTGCTGCTCAAGCGGCTGGAAGATGCCGTCGCGGATGGCGACCGGGTTTACGCGATCATCCGCGGTTCGGCCATCAACAATGACGGCAGCCGCAAGGTCGGCTTCACCGCGCCCAGCGTGAATGGTCAGGCCGATGTCATCACCGCGGCGCATGCTGTCGCCGAGATCGATCCTGGCTCCATCGGTTATGTCGAGTGCCACGGCACCGCCACGCCTCTGGGAGACCCCATCGAATTCTCAGGCCTCGTCCAGGCCTTCGGTCCTAGCGCGGACGGACGCGCCACCTGCGCGCTTGGATCGGTCAAGGCCAATGTCGGCCATCTCGACGTCGCAGCCGGCGCAACCGGACTGATCAAGGCCGCCCTGGCGCTGCATCACCGCGAGATTCCGCCACTGGCGAATTTCCAGGAACCAAATCCGCGCCTCAATCTCAAAGACAGCCCATTCTATTTCCCGTCAGCGCCGATGCCCTGGCCCGATGGCGCGACGCCCCGCCGCGCCGGCGTCAGCGCCTTTGGCGTGGGCGGAACCAATGTCCATGTCGTTCTCGAAGAAGCGCCGCCGGCACAGCGCGCAGGCGACGCCGGCGCGCGGACATGGCAAGTCCTGCCCTTGTCGGCGCGCAGCGAAACGGCGCTGGCGGAGATGCGGGCCGCCCTGGCGAAACGTCTCGCGGCCGACGAATCCATTTCGCTCGCCGATGCCGCATACACGCTGCAGCTTGGTCGCGGCGAATTCAACCACCGTTTCGCCTTGGCCTGCCGCGACCGCGATGAGGCGGTGCAAAAGCTGGGGGCGGCCAATCTGCGTGAGACAAAGTCCATCATGGACATTCCGGTTGTCTTCATGTTCCCGGGTCAGGGCGCGCAATATCCGGGCATGGGGCGCGGCCTGTATGAATCCGAGCCGGTCTTCCGCGAGCAAATCGACCGCGGAGCCGCGCTTCTGAAGCCGATCCTGGGCCAAGACATTCGTACCGTGATGTTCGGCCAGGACCTCACAGACGAAGACGCCGCCAAGCGCCTGGGCGCCACCCAGTTCGCGCAGCCGGCCTTGTTTCTGGTCGAATACGCCACCGCACGCCTTTGGATGAGCTGGGGCATCCGGCCCCAGGCCATGGTCGGCCACAGCATCGGGGAATTCGTGGCGGCGTGTCTTTCCGGCGTGCTGACCATGGACGATGCGTTGCGCCTGGTCGCCCGGCGCGGCGAGTTGTTGCAGAGCCAACCCGCCGGCGCGATGCTGGCCGTGCGGCTGCCTGAATCCGATGTACGTGACCTCTTGGGAGACAAGCTCGATCTGGCTTCGGTCAATGCGCCCTCACTGTGCGTCGTCGCGGGACCCTTCGATGCCGTCGCGGAACTGGAGGCACGGCTCATAACGCAGAACGTCGCGCACAAGAGATTGCACACCTCCCACGCCTTCCATTCGCGGATGATGGAGCCGGCGACGGAAAAGCTGGCGCAAGCGGCCGCGGCAATCCCATTCCATGCGCCCGAAATTCCTTACGCCTCCAGCACCACGGGCGGTTGGATCACCCGGGAACAGGCCGCGTCACCGTCCTATTGGGCGCGCCATTGCCGCGAGACCGTCCAGTTCGCAAAGGCGCTCACTACGGCATGCGGCGAACGGCCGGTTTTCCTTCTCGAAGTGGGTCCGGGTTCGACCTTGAACGCCTTGGCCGCGCAATGCCTGACAAAGGACCGCGCCGGCGCCATGGCCGCGTCGCTCGGCGATGCCTCGCGGACCGTGGACGACAACGCCGCCATGGCCGAAGCCCTGGGCCGGCTCTGGTGCGCCGGCGTCTGTCCCGACTGGGCGCAATTGCACGGACCCGGCGCAAGGCGGATAGGGCTGCCGGCCTATTCTTTTCAGCGCCAGCGCCATTGGATTGACGCGCCGGCGCCCGCGCGGTGTGCCCCGTCCATTTCGGCCGCCGAGACAAGCCAGCTGCCCGACGCCCCGGCGGACGTCGCTATTTCCGTTTCACCCGCAGAAGAAGCTTCCATGCCTACGTCATCTCCAGACCGCAAGAACCGTTTGCGGACGCAAATCGTCGATATCCTCGAGACGCTGTCAGGAGATCCGCTTGCGGAGCAGGATTCGGGCGCGACGTTCCTGGAGCTCGGCTTCGACTCTCTTTTCCTCGGCCAGGTCGCGCAACAGCTCAAAGCGAAGGTCGGCGTCGACATCACCTTCCGGCAGCTGCTCGGCGACCTCGCCACCATCGACGATCTGGCGGCGCATCTCGACTCGGCGCTTCCGCCTGAGGCGGTGCAGGTCGCCGCCAAACCGCAAACCCAGGCTGCGGGCGCCGCGCCCGCGCGCCCAGCCGCTCCAGGCCCCGCGACCGGCGACATCGCGGCGGTCATGCGGATGCAAGTTGAGGCCATGCAGGCACTTTTCGATCAGCAATTGCGTGCGCTTGGCGGCGCTCCGGCGGCCAGGGCTGCCGCGCCTGCCGCATCCAAATCTGAAGCGAAGGCGGCACCGGCGGAGAAGGAAGCCGCCAATCCGCGCTTTGCCGCGCACACGCCCGGCACGCCGGGCGTGGTGCTCAGCGAGGCGCAGCAGCGTCTCGTCGCCGAAATCATCGCCCGCGCCACCGCGCGCTCGCCCGGATCCAAGGCTTATGCCCAACGCTACCGGCCCGTGCTGGCCGATCCGCGCACCGCGGCGGGATTCCGGCTGGAATGGAAAGACCTTGTATTCCCCGTGGTGTGCGCGCGCTCGAAAGGCTCGAAGATCTGGGACGTCGACGGCAACGCGTATGTCGATCTTGTGAACGGCTACGGCCAGACCGCATTTGGTCACGCGCCCGATTTCGTTTGCAAGGCCGTCGCGGAGCAACTCGAAAAAGGCTTCGCGATCGGGCCTCAGAGCGATCTCACGGGCGAAGTGGCCGAGCTGATCGCCGAGATGACCGGATCCGAACGGGTGACGTTCTGCAATACCGGCTCGGAAGCCGTCATGGCCGCCATGCGCCTGTCGCGCGCGGCGACGGGCCGCAAGCGCATCGTCGTGTTCAATCATGACTATCATGGCCAGTTCGACGAAGTTCTGGTGAAAGGCGGGCGCCAGGGCGCGCCGCGTGCGCTGCCGATCGCGTCGGGCATCCCCATCGATTCCGTCACCAACATGGTGGTGCTGCCCTACGGGACCGATGAGAGCCTGGAATGGATTCGCCGGAACGCGGCTGAGCTCGCCGCCGTGATCGTCGAACCGGTTCAGAGCCGGCATCCTGATTTCCGTCCGGTGGAGTTCCTCAAGGCGCTGCGCGGCGTGACCGAAGCGGCCGGGACGGTCCTGGTATTCGACGAAGTGGTAACGGGATTCCGCGTGCACCAGGCGGGCGCGCAGGCCGTTTTCGGCATTCGCGCGGATCTTGCCACCTACGGCAAGGTGCTGGGTGGCGGCATGCCGATCGGCGTACTCGCCGGCAAAGCGAAATTCATGGATATCCTTGACGGCGGCCAATGGCGCTATGGCGACGAGTCCACGCCGGAAGTGGCGCCCACTTTCTTTGCCGGAACCTTTGTCCGCCATCCCCTGGTTCTGGCCGGCGTGCGCGCCACGCTTCGCTACATGAAGGCCGAGGGACCGGCCCTGCAGGACCGGCTGGCGGAGAAAACCGCCAAACTCGTGGCCGGCATCAACGCCGATCTGGCGCGGCGCGGCATCGCCACGCGCGCGGAAACCTTCAGCAGCTGGTTCCATATCAGCTTCGGCGCGGAGCATCATCTGGGCAGCCTGTTCTATCCCTTGGCGCGTTCCCTCGGCCTGCACATCCAGGAAGGCTATCCCTGCTTCCTGACCACCCAGCACAGCGAAGCCGATATCGCGTTCATCGCCTCGGTGTTCAAACAGTCGCTGGATGCGCTGCAGGCGGCGGGCATCCTGGCCGCGGCCGCGCCTTCCGATGCCGTCATGGCGGCGCCAGTTCCTCAGTCCGCGCCCCAATCCCCGGCGCCGCTTGAGGCGCCCCTGACCGAGCCGCAAATGGAAATCTGGCTCGCGGCCCAGTTGGGAGACGAAGCGTCGGCTTCCTTCAACGAGTCCTTGAGCATCCGTTTGGAAGGCGATCTCGACGTCCAGGCGCTGACCGGCGCCTGGGACGATGTGGTGGCGCGCCATGATGCGCTGCGCTCGCGCGTATCGCCAACCGGCGCACGCACAATCGCGACCGCAGACCTCAAGCTGCCTTTGCCCGTCATTGATCTTTCCGGAACGGATGACGCGGAACCTGGCCTCAGGGACCTCCTGGCCCTGGACGCGCGCACGCCGTTCAACCTGACAGCCGGCCCGCTGGCGCGCGCCCAGCTCGCCCGGCTGGGCGACAAATTGCATATGCTTGTCTTCACCGCGCATCACATTGTGTGCGACGGCTGGTCGGTGAACATCGTGCTCAATGAACTGGCGGCCTGTTATTCCGCTCGTACCGGGGCCCGTTCCGCCGGCCTCGCGGCCCCCATGTCCTTCGCGCGTTACGCGGTCCAGCAGCATGAACGCGGCGAGGCCAAGGCCGGCATCGAAGGCTATTGGACGAAACAGTTTCCCGATATCCCGGCCTTGCCGGACCTTCCCACTGACCGTCCGCGGCCCGGCATACGCTCGTTCGGCGGCGATACCTGCACCGATTTCATCGACGTCAACCTCTACCGCGCCATCAAGAAGGCAGGCGCGCGCCAGGGCTGCACCCTTTTCGCCTCGCTCTTCGCCGCTCTCCAGGTCCTTGTCGCGCGCCTGTCAGGGCAAAACGACGTTGTGCTGGCGGTACCGGCGGCAGGGCAAACCCTGCTCGAGGATGGCACCATCCTCGTCGGTCATTGCGTCAACCTGCTTCCGCTCCGCGTTCCGCTCGATCCGGCCGCGTCCTTCGCCAGCCATCTGCAGCAGGTCAAGCGCCGCGTGCTCGATGCCTATGAGCATCAGGACTTCACCTTCGGAACCCTGGTTCGCAAGCTTGCCATTCCGCGCAGCCTGTCGCGGCTGCCGCTGACCGAGATTCAGTTCAATCTCGAGCGCATCGACGAAGGCGCCGCGTTTGCAGGTCTTTCCGTAGCGGCCACGCCGAACGCCAAGGCGTTCTCGAACTTCGACTTGTTCTTCAACGTGGTGGAGTCCGATCGCGGCTTGCGCATCGACTGCGATTTCAACACGGATGTCTTCGACAGGACCACGGTTGCGCGCTGGATCGGTCATTACCGGACGTTGCTTGCCGCAATCGCCGAAGATGCGACCAAGCCGGTCGATGCGCTGCCGCTGCTTTCGCGGGACGAGCGCCGGTGGCTGGCAACCCAAAGCAATGGCCCGACCGCCGAATACCCGAAGCAGGCGATGCTACACGAGCTTATATCCGCTCAGGCGCGCCGCACGCCCAACCGGGTCGCCGCCGCCGACGAATCGCGCCAGATCACCTATGCCGAATTGGAAGAGCTTTCCAACCGGCTGGCCCGCCGCCTGCTGCGTGCCGCGCCAAAGCCGGGCGCGCGTGTCGCCGTGGCGATGTCACGTTCTGTGGACATGCTGGCGGCCCTTATCGCGGTTTGGAAAGCGGGCCACGCCTATGTGCCGCTTGATCCAAACCATCCGCCGGTGCGGCTCCGCCAGATCGTTGACGACGCCGAGCCACAGGCGTTCCTGTGCGATGATGCGGCGATTGCCGCCACCGCTCCGGCTATGTCATTCGTCATCCGCACCGATCTGGAGCGTGCTGAGATTGCCTTGCTGGATTCGGAGCCGCTGCCGGCCATGCAAGCCGATTCGAGCCGTGGCGCCTATGTGATCTACACCTCAGGTTCGACGGGCAAGCCCAAGGGCGTGGAAGTCTCGCACCGCGCCCTGGTCAATCTGCTCTGCGCCATGGCGGACGCCCCCGGCTTCACGGCCGACGACGTCATGCTGTCCGTCACCACCATATCCTTCGATATCGCGGGCCTGGAGCTTTATCTGCCGCTGATCGCGGGTGGCCGCGTCGTTATCGCTTCGCGCGACGAGGTCCGCGGCGGCTTCGGGCTGGTCGAGAGACTTAAGGCTTGCGGGGCCACCATGCTGCAGGCGACTCCAACCCTGTGGCGCATGATCGTGGAGGCGGGTTACCGCCCGAATCCCGGCCTCAAGATGTTGTGCGGCGGCGAACCATTGCCGCGCGACCTCGCGGACCAGCTGCTCGAGGGCGGCGGCGCATTGTGGAATATGTATGGCCCGACCGAAACCACCATCTGGTCTTCCGCTGGCCGCGTCGCCGGGGACGGTCCGATCCATATCGGTTCGCCCATCGCAAACACGCAATTGCACATTCTGGACGACCGCGGCAGGCTCGTTCCCATTGGCGTCCCGGGCAATCTGTTCATCGGCGGCGACGGCCTCGCAAACGGCTATTTCCGCAAGGCTGAACTCACGGCCAGGGCATTCCGCGAGATCGCCCTCGAAGACAGCGCCGCGCGGCGGCTCTATCGCACGGGCGATCTGGCGCTGCGCAGGCCGAATGGCGACATTCAGCTGCTCGGTCGCGCCGATACCCAGGTCAAGGTGCGCGGCTTCCGCATCGAGCTCGAAGAAATCGAGGCGGTGCTGCGGCGGGCCGACGGCGTCGCCGACTGCGCCGTGGCGGTTCGCGACGTTCATGCGGAGCCGCAGCTTGTCGGCTATATCGTCGCCCAGCCGGGGGCCAAACCCGCAATGGACGGGCTTGCGGCGCATGTGGCGGCACATCTGCCCGAATACATGGTCCCGGCGGTCTGGGTGACGCTCGAGAAATTGCCGCTGACCCCGAACCGGAAACTTGACCGCAAATCGCTTCCCGGTCCCGGCGCGGATTCCCGGTTGGAACGCGACGTGGTTGCGCCGCGCACACGGCTGGAGAACAGCATTGCCGGCATCTGGCGGGATGTCCTGAAGCTCGAAATCATCGGCGTTCACGACAATCTGTTTTCGCTGGGGGCAAGCTCTCTGCATATTTTCCGCATTGCCGCCCGCATGATTGACGCCAACCTGAATCTTCAGGCGAAGCATCTGCTGCATCACCCCACGATCGCGCAAATCGCCACGCTCATCGAGTCGGCTGGAATCGACGGCGCGCCGGATAAAGCCAGCACGCTTCCTTCCTTGCGGGATTTCCGCGGCGGCGCGCGGCGTGGGAAGCGCACCTCATGAACATTGAAAAGGGCGAAGGGTCTGTTTCCGAAACGGCGCTCGACGGCCGGACGCTCCTGCCGTGCACGCCAACGCAGGAACGGTCGTGGATCCTGACCCAGTTTCGCCCTGAGGATGCGAGCTTCTCGATTGCCGTCCTGTGGGAGATCAAGGGCGCGTTCCATTCCGCCGCCTTCGAGGAGGCGTTTCGGACCGTGATTCAGCGGCATGAAATCCTGCGCACGCGGTTTGTGGAAGTCGACGGCGAACCCATGCAGGAGGTCATGGAGAAGGCGGCCTTCAGCCTGTCCGTCATCGATTTCAGCATCTTGCCCGCGGCGGCGCGCCGCGATCGGGCCATGGAGATTTGCGACCGCGAATCGAAATTGCCGTTCGATCTTGCGGTGCCGCCGCTTTTGCGGGCCACGGCCATCCGCCTGGATGACAGCAGCGCCCTTCTTTTGATCGTGGCGCATCCTTCGGTGTTCGACGGCTCATCCATCGGCGTGCTCGGCCGAGAATTGGGCGAGACTGTCAGCGCCTTGCATGCGAAGCGGACTTTCGCACTGCCGGCGCTCGCTCTTCAATATGGCGACTACGCCTTGTGGCATCGGGAATATATTTCGAGGGGCGGGCTCGACGAAGACCGCCAATATTGGCAACAGACGCTCCACGATCTTCCCTATTTTGAACTGACGCCGGACTTTCCGCGGCCGAGGGAAAGGTCCCAGGTCAGCGGGTCCTTGAGCAGCCCGCTCGACGCCGAATTGGGGAATCGGCTGGAAATGGCGGCCAAGAAGAGCGGGATCACGTTCTTCGCCTTTGGTTGCGCGATCATCGCGGCGATGTTGCGCGAATGCACAGGCAAGTCCGACATCGTGATCGGCACGCAGGTCGCCGGCCGCAATGACGTCGATCTGGAGCCTTTGATCGGCGCCTTCGTCAACAATCTCGTGCTCCGCTTCAAGGCATCCGCAGACCGGTCCTTCTGCGATTTCGCCACCGAGGTTGCCGGAACGGTGCGGGATGCGCTTGTTCACCAGCACATGCCGTTCGACCAGCTTGTGCGGCTGCTCAACCCAAAGCGCGACATGTCGCGCATGCCGCTTTATTCGATCAATGTCATTCTTCAGCCGGCCTTCATGGAAGACGCCACCTATGGCGATTTTTCGCTGGTCAGCGCGCCCTCGCCAACCGTGGCAACGCTTACCGACCTGAACTTTCTCATGATCAAGCGCCCGGCGGGGTGGCGCATGACGCTGGAATACAACACTGATCTTTTTGAAAAACGCACGGCGGAGCGATTGTTCGATCTTTGGACGGCGGCGATTGAGGTTGCCGTCTGCGAACCCGCCGCCAAATTGTCGGATTTCGGCAAGGCGGCTGCCGACAAGGCGGCGCAATCCGGCGCGCACGCGGGATCGTCGCGCGCAGGCAATCAGGCGCCGGCGCTTCCCGCCGCCGGCGAGGTATCCGCAGCCGCCCATGGCGGGGGATCACAGGCCGCCGCCGCCGCATCCGCTCCCACGACCGAGGCCGACAGCAAGGCGATCGAGCAGAAACTGATAGGCATCTGGCGCACGATTTTGCGCGTTCAGGATGTGACGCCGACGTCGAATTTTTTCGATCTCGGCGGTCATTCCCTTTCCGCCTTGCGCATGCTTGCCAGGGCATCCCAGGTCCTTGGCGTCAAGGCGGATCCGGCGGCATTTTTCCGCATGCCGACCATTGCCGCCCTGAGCCGGTATTCCGCCGATTTGGAAGGCGCCGATCAGGGGCGGATCGTTCCCATCCAGCCGCTCGGGTCGCAGCCACCGGCGATCGCGATCAATGGCGCGGTTGGCTATTACAATTTTTACAACAGCCTTTCCGCAAAACTGGGCCTGGACCAGCCCCTCTTCAGTGTTCAGACATTTGATCCAGCCGTGCCTGGCGCGTCCGCTGGCCTTTTGCTTGAGAAAATCGCGTCGGATCATTTGCACCTTATACGCACGGCGGACCCGGTTGGGCCCTATGTTCTGCTGGGACACTGCGCCTATGGCGTGATCGCATTCGAGGTCGCCCAACAGCTTCGCAGGGAAGGCAAGACGATCCTGGCGATCGTGATGTTCGACAGTTGGGCGCCGGGCCATATGCAAAGCCTGAACCCGCTTCATCGCTTCCTGATGCGCCTGCAATCACGCTATCAGGTTCACAAGAATCGAATCAGTCGCCTGCTTCGGCGGGAAATGACGATTCTCGAATGTATCGCCTCGTACCGGTCCATTCGGGCAATTTACCGTCCCTTGATGAATATCGGCTTCGAAGGCGGGATGCAAAAAGGCATCACCGACGAGGAGCTGTATCTGGCTGACGTCGCTCAGGCGCGGCTGTCATATCGGCCACAGTCCTATGACGGCGATGTCCTGTTGATCGCCAGCGCCGATTGCGCGCGGGGCCCGCTGATAGATCCTGATTTTGGCTGGCGGAAATTCGTGAAGGGGCGAATTGCCGTCCGCTGGGTCGGCGGTTCCCACATGACGATGGGTTATGGGGGTGGCGCGGCTGTCATTGCGGAGCATATTCGCGCGTTTCTTCCGGCAAGAGACTGACAGCCTGGCCGGCGAAGGGACGGGCGAGCGTGATTCCCCACACCGAATATTTCATCAGGATCTTGATGCGGTTTGGAGCGGTCCCGCTGTTCCTTCTGCTGCTGATTGCCTCGTTGCTCTTGCTTCGTCACGGATCCAGGTTTTCGTTGCGTTTCAACCTTCCAAGTGTGGTCACTCCGGGGTTTCTTGTTTGTCTGATCGGGGCCGCATTGGCCATCGCGCCGGCAGCACTGCGCGGCACGATGGGCCTGGTCCAGGTTTTGCGCGCGGCGGTTTTAATGCCGCCAACGATTTCCGGTCCCTACCGTGCCGATAGCGCCACTATCACGCTTGCCGCTGATGCCGATGGGCAGCAAACAGATCGCAGGCCGATCAATTTACGGCTTTGGTATCCCGCCGATCTATCGCCCGTTCCGGCCAGGACAAATTCCATTGCCTGCCGCGAACTTGACTCCGTCATGCGTTTGCCCAAAGCACCGACACCCTATCCCTTCCTCCTGTTCGCACCGTGGCTGGGTGGAAAGGCAGACATGGCTTCGCTCCTGACAAGCAGTTTCGCCCGTCACGGTTATGTCGTTGCCGGCATTGACGATCCGGCGGTGGACGCCCCCGCGGCCAATGCCTCCGCGGCGGATGAGGAAGCCCGCTTGCGGCCATTCGATTTTACATCGCAAGAACAATACCAGGCGACACTGCAGCGGGGCACGCTGCGGGCTGAACAGGAGGCGGCCTGGGCGCTGGAGGCTGCCGATCGTCTTGCCGCCTGCGTCCAGGCGAGCCCGGCATTGCGGGACCGGATCGATTTCACGCGCATTGGCTTTGTCGGCTATTCATTCGGCGCCGCGGCGGCGGCTGAGGCGTCGTTCCTGGATTCGCGAATTGCCGCGGTCGTCAATCTAGACGGCTCCCAGTTCGGGCGGGCGGGGGAAAATCCGGTACCTGTTCCCTATTTCGTGTTCTTCAGCGATTTCGATCCGAAAATCGTGTCCAATCTCAATACGCCGCGCCGCTACGAATTCATGATTGACCAGCGTGATTATCGCCGCACGGATGAACAGTTGAAACGCCCGGACAGCTACGCCTTTATTATCCGGGGAAGCTTTCACGATACCTTCGCCGACCCTTCCCCTTTTTCCGAACGGACGACATTGCTGACATGGCTTCTGCTGGATCCCTATCGCGCGCACGAGATCGTTCAAACCTACCTGCTGGGATTTCTTGACGCCTATGTCAAAGGCGATCGCCGAGGCCTGATCGGTCCGCACGATCCTCGCTATCCCGAAGTGCGGCCATTCCATTGGTGATCTCCAGCGGGATCAGCGAGCCAGCGCCGCGCCGGCGCAGGAAATTTGACACAATGGTTACCGGTCGCACCCTTGCGGTCATCGCGCGATGGCGCCATGACCGCCATATCCCGTGTTCGTTAACTCCTTCACATCGCGTGCGTCGCGCCGGCACGGCCCGCTGGCCCCTTGGCGCCAGGGATGCCATCTGGACGGCTCGCCGGTCCTGCAGTATTTTCTGCGCATGACATATTTCGACCGGGCGAGTGTTAGGCCCCTGGAACTGGACCCGGAAATCCTGGGCCGTTCTTTCAATCACGAGCCTTTCGGTTTTCGGCACAATCTCAGCGGCCTCGATATTTTCCAACCGGGAGCGCTTGAATCTTTGGCGGGAAAATATAGCGGCCATGCGGGCGACTATTCCCTCGCATCGGGTGCAACCGCACCGGGGCAGCGTTTTCGTTCGGTGCAGCCTGTCGCCTTTGGCATAACCGACGCTTTCGCGCAGCTAAAGGAAAGACCCGTTCGAATTTTGCTGAAGCGCCTGGAAAATTATGATCCCCGATTTCGCGAATTGCGCGACAGCATCATTGAGACCGTGGTTGGTCAGCTGGGAGGCCTCAAGAACGACAAGATCGTCCGCCTGTTTTCCAGCGTCTTCATCAGTTCCGCGAAAACCCTGACCCCGTTTCATTTTGATCCTTCCATGACTTTCTTCTTTCAGATTTCGGGCGACAAGAGATATCACGTCTTCCCTCCGGCGGCGCTCAATGAACCCGAAGTCGAGCAGTTCTATTGCCGCCAGGCGATCGATATCGCCCAGGTGGATCTTGCCAGGCGCGATCCCGGGCAGGAGCATGTCTATGATCTTGCCGCCGGCAAGGGCTTCCACCAGCCGCAAAACGCGCCGCATTGGGTGGAAACACGCGAAGAATTATCGGTCTCCTACACGATCAGCTTTGATACGGTGGAAACGCGAAGGCTCGGCAGAACGCGGGGCTTCAACCATTACCTGCGAAGCCTGGGAATGAAGCCGGCGGCTCCCGGTATGCACCCGCGCCTTGATGCCTTCAAGGCGAGCGCGCTCGGACCTTTTATTCCCTTGCGAAAACTGGTGCGGGATGTCCGCTCGACCGTCAAGTCGGCAGTGGCGGCGCGCTAGGCATTTTTCAAAAGTGTTTCGCAGGCGCGCCGCCGGACGCGTGCTTCGCCATCGCTCAGGGGGCGTTCGCCGTTTTCTGCGTTTCGCCGGACTTACTCACCTGTTTTGCATCGGGACCAGGACGCCCGCTATCGGCCATGCGCGGACGTGACGGTTTTGCGGTGTCCGGGCCGGGGCTGCTGATCTTTGGCACGGCGCAGTCCACGCCCTTCTGCGTCAGGCTGGTGCAAAGTTGCTTGCCCTCCGCCGTCTCCACCCTCAGGCGGTAAAAGTGGCCCTTGCCCGGAAGATCGACGGCCACGATATGCGGGGAAAAGCCCGACAGCGCCCCGCCGGCTTTTTTGACTGCCTGTTCCCAGCCCGCCGTCGCTTCGGCTTCGGAACGCCAGGCGCCTAGCTGCACCTGCTGTCCGCCTGGACTGTCGGACGCCGGGCGAGGGGCTTGGTCCTTGCCCTCTGAAAAGCCGGCCCGCCGGATCGGCGGCGGCGGCGATGCGGTGGCGAGCTTGGCGGCGGGCGGCAGCGGCACGGCAGGGGCGGCTTGCGGAGTCACGGTTTTGGGCAGCGGTGATGCGGTGACGACTTTCGCCGGAGGGGTTGTGCCGCCCAGCGCCTTCAGACGATCCGCTGCCAGGCTGTATCCCGGATTGGCGGCAATCGCCTTGGCATAATAGTCCTTGGCTTCATCCGGCTTGCTGAGGCTTTCGGCGATTTGACCCAGACCGTAATAGGGATATTCCAGCGCCACATTGTCCGCGGCCAGGGCCGCCAGATAATCGCTGCGCGCCTCGTCCAGACGGTTCTGGCGCCGATAGGCGTTGGCGCGATTGTTGAGCGCGGTGGCGGAGCCGGGGTCAAGGCGCAACACCGCGCCATAATCCCCGATCGCGTCATTAAGCCGGTTCATACCGTCCAGGATCAGGCCGCGCTCCAGATAGGCGCGCGACTGTTGAACTGTAGTCAAGCTGTGGGCTTCGATCGCCTGGGTGAGATCGACCAGTGCAACATCGGAATCTCCCTGCAGCTGATGGGCAAAGCCGCGGTCCAGCAGCAGGCGGGCGCGGTCCGTGCTGTCCAGGCCCGCCTGGCTGAGGGCCGTATCGGCCAGCTTGAGGGCCTCAGCCCCCTTGCCCGCGGCCAGGGCGGACGAGATCTCGGGAAAAGGAAGCACCGGCGCCGAGCGCGCGGTCCCAGACAGCGCAGCCAGAGCCAGGACTGCCCCACAAACCCAGGTCCGTTTTCGCATTATGCTCCACCTCTCGCGCGGGTGCCGCAAATCACCGGAAAAGCCGGAGTCTAATAGTGCTGCCGAGTCATGAAAACATCGTTTTTTAATGCGTCCCACAATAGGGCAGCCGGCGGCGCTTTGCCCTCGTCACGGCTTTTCGGGACAATCGGCGCGCCGGCAGCGAGGCAATATAGCGGAAATTGGCCTGATTCTGTAAACAGGGACGGCTTTGGGGATTGTCCGTTTGCGGCGGCTGGGGCGATACTGCCGTTCCCTGACGCGCCGGAAAACCCCAAGCAATGGACTTGGGCAAAGCCTGCAATCGGCGCGTTTATGCCTGGAAGATTCGATTAAAAACCATGCGGATTGGCGGGTTGACTGTCAGATATCGGCTCCTGGGCGGAACGCTGCTCACCTTAGTTGCCGCCGCGCCCCTTTGCGCCGCGCCGGCGGATGAGGGATTTCGCAAGGGACTGTCCGCTTACCAGGGCGGGGACTATAAAGCGGCTATCCAGTTCTGGCTGCCGCTTGCCCAGAGCGAGAATGCGCCCGCGCAGGCCGGCCTGGGATTTATGTATTATAAGGGTGAGGGCGTTGCGATCGACAACGATAAGGCGGCTTTTTGGCTGCGCAAGGCCGCCGAGCATGGGCAGCCGGAAGGCCAGTTCATGCTGGGCACCTTATACTACTACGGCAAAGGCGTGACGCAGAGTTATGTCCAGGCCTATGCTTGGTGCGATCTGGCGCAGGATGCCGGCAGTGCGGACGCGTCTATGTGCCGTGACGCCTCGCTTCAGTCCCTGCCTTCCAATGACGACATGCAGAAAGCGTTTCGGCTTAGCACGGACCTGCACCACCGTTTCGCCCTGAAACACTGATCTGGTGGCCCAGCACCAGGGGCACGCAAGGCTTCTCAGTCTTCGTAATAGTTGCACCAGCCCCAGGGACTCACAGGACCTTCGACCACCACGCAGTCAATGGGATCGATGTAAAAACCGCACTTCATGCACATCTGGGCGGCGGGATGATCGCGGTCGACATAGCCAGCCACTTTTTTGCTCGCCTTGAAGGATTTGGTGGGAGCTGCGCCTGCTTCCAGCGCCAGCCCTGTGGCGGCAGCGCCGATTATGCTGCGTTGCAAAAAGCGCCGGCGGTGCAAGCAGACGGATTTGGTCTGTTTCATCTTGGTCATGCCATTCCAATTCAAGTCTTGCCAGATCGATATGGCAGATTTCCGGTTCGCTTTTTTTGCGCTGGCGCCGCTGCGTTCACTTCACGCGAATATAACGCCAATCTGCGCTTCGCTGAGACGAGCGGCGCGCAAGAAGTCTGTTGCGTGTCGGCAACCCCTTGCAATCTCGATAATTTGCCCATTTTCGTTTCACGACACGGTTGACCGGCTTTTTTCCACTACGCAAATTTGCGCTAGTCAATTGAATTGCTGACGTTAATTGTCACGCGTTTCTATTGCCAGAAAATTTGCCTTGTGATTAAACTTGAACCACGGGCGATGTTGGCGCAGTGGGCTAGTCACCAACCTTTTTGGGTTGGCTACCACTGGCGAATCAAGCCTATCTCCTGGTTCTTCTTTTCAAGGAGCCCCCATGTCGGACGCCGACTCCAATAAGACCGAAGCTGGTTCTTCGGGTAGTCTCCGCGCAACGCGGCGCACTGTCATAAAAGGCGCCATAGCCTCAGGTGTCGCCATCTCGGCGGTGGGCTATGTTGTTTACGAACGCGCACACCGCGGCCCTGCGGGGGGCAATCTCGGACGGCTGGTGACGTTGAACGTCAACGGCCGTGACCGCCGCGTCGATGTGGCGTCGCACGAAACCCTGGCGCACACCATTCGCTACAAGCTGGGCCTTACTGGCACGAAAGTGAGCTGCAACCGCTCCGAATGCGGCGCCTGCACGGTGATGCTGGATGGGGTGACGACGTATTCCTGCTCGACGCTGACCCAAAGCGTCCGCAACCGGAAAATCACCACCATCGAAGGCATTGCCGGTCCCACTGGCGGCCTGCATAAAGTGCAGCAGGCCATGATCGACGAACTGGGTCCCCAGTGCGGTTTCTGCACATCGGGCCAGGTGGTCGCGGCGGTGGCGCTGCTCAATCACAATCCCAAACCGACGCTGGACGAGGCGCGGCGCGGCATGTCCGGCAATCTTTGCAAGTGTGGCGCCTACGATCATTATCTGAAGGCCGTCATGCGCGCGGCGGAGGCTTAAACAATGGCAAAAGAAGATACCAACGCAGCTCCCAAATTCACTTATACCGAACACAAACTGATCGGCAAAGACTTCACGGTTCCCGATGTCGAGGCCAAGGTCACCGGCCGGGCGAAATATGTCGAAGACTTCCGGGCCGACAACATGGTCTTCTGCAAGTCCCTGACCAGTCCGATTCCGCACGCCAAGATTCGCAGCATCGACACGACGGACGCGCTGAAGATGCCGGGTGTGCTTGGCGTTCTGACCGCCGCCGATGTGCCCCAGTTTCCGCCGCCGGCCCAGGGCATCTTCGCCAAGGATGAAACCTTCTTTGTCGGCGAGCCAATTCTGGCGATCGCGGCAGACACTGAGGAACATGCCATCGACGCCATCGAAGCTGTCAAGATCGATTTTCAGGAACTGCCCCATGTGGTCGACCCGCTGGAAAGCCTTTTCCCGGGCGGTCCCAATGCGCGTTCCGGCGGCAATGTCGCGGCCGGCGGCGGCATCAAGTTCCAAACGGTCAAGTGGGAAGGCGCCGATTTCGCCACCGCCGGCGATACCAAGATGCCGCTGGGGCGTCCCGCCGAGGAATGGCACTATGGCGACATTGATGCCGGCTTCAAGAAAGCCAAGGTGATCGTCGAGCAAAACTTCGTTTCCGGCACCTTCTCGCACAACTGCATGGAGCCGCGCAGCACCTTCGCCTATTGGCAAGGCGGCAAGTGCTTCCTCTATGGCTCCAACCAGAGCCACACCGCGGCCATTGCCAATATCTCACGCTATGTCGGCATCAAGCCGGATCAGCTGGTGTTCATCGCCGAATATTGCGGCGGTGGCTTCGGCAGCAAGATTCCCGGCTATCCCAACATGGCCATCGCCGCCTTGATGTCCAAGAAGATCAACCGGCCGGTGATGCACACCATCTCCCGCTATGAGGAATATGGCATCGGCAGCGCCCGGCCCGGCTTCCAGGGCTATATCAAGATGGGCTTCGCGCCCAACGGCAAGATGCTGGCCGCCGATCTTTATATCATCCAGGAAAGCGGTCCGATGCCGACGGCGGGCGATTTCCGCGCCGCCGGCAACGCCATGTCGCTGGTCTATCAGCCCGAATCCATGCGCTTCCGCACCGTTCCGGTCTTGACCAACACGGTTCCGGTGGGCGCCCAGCGCGGCCCGGGCGAAAACCAGCTCACCACCATGATCGAACCGATGATCGACCAGGCGGCGCGCCAGCTCAACATCGACCGTTTCGACATCCGCATCGTCAACGCGCCGAATTCCGAGTCCAAGTTCGGCCCCGACCAGGGCCCGGTGACCAGCGCCTTCCTCAAGGACGCGCTGGCCCAGCTGCGCACCTTCGTCAAGTGGGAGGATCTCAAGAAGAAGTCCGGCCAGAAGAACGGCACCAAGGTGACCGGCATCGGCATCGGCCAGGGCTATCACTCCGCCGGCTCCAACGGCTTTGACGGCATGTTGCGCATCACCCCCGACGGCAAGCTTCACGTTCATACCGGCGTGGGCAATCTGGGTACCCACTCCTGGGCTTCGACCGCCCGTGTTGCGCCCGATCTGCTCAATGTGAGCTGGGACAATGTGGTGATCGAACGCGGTGACACGCGGCGCGGCTTGCCGTTCAACTCACCCCAGGCGGGCAGCCTCACGGCCTCCACGGAGTCGCGCACCATGTATGCCGCGGCGATGGACATGCAGGGCAAGCTCACCGACATCGCGGCCCAGATGCTGGGCGGCAAAGCGGCTGAGTATGAGTTGGGTGACGAGAAAGTCGTCCATAAGGGCGGCGGAAAATCGATCACCTACCAGCAGGCGGCGCAGAAGGCTGTGGAGCTGGGTGGCAAATATTCCGGCAAGGAAGTGCCCGACGAGCTTAATCCCGTCACCAAGGCCGCGGTCGCCATGATCGCGGGTTCCGGCCTGATCGCCGCGGTCAAGGACAAGCTGCCGCGCGTGGGCACCACGCCGGGCCTGACCTGCAACGTCGCCGAGGTTGAGATAGACACCGAAACCGGCGTTCTGGAAGTCAAGCAATGCTACAGCGTGGTGGATGTCGGCACTGTGCTCTTCCCGCTCGGCCTGGGCCACCAGATCGCCAGCGGCCAGATCCTGGGCACCGGCATGGCGCATCTTGAGCGTCATCTCTATGACCCCAAGCTGGGCATTCCCGCGGCGGTGGGCTTCCATCAGGGCAAGGTGCCAACCTATCTCGACATTGCGCCCAACATGCTGTGGCAGGCGGTCGGCAAGCCCGATCCGCATCACCCCCTGGGCATCAAGGGCGTGGGCGAGCCGTCGCTCGGTTCGGGCGCGTCCTGCATTACCTCGGCCATCGCTGACGCGATGGGCGGCCACCTGTTCAATCGCACGCCGGTTACCGCGGATATGATCCTCAATCACCTGTCGGGGCGCCCGCCGGCGCACAAGCCCCTGCAAGTCAACACGGTCTGAGGGAGAAGCGCCATGATCGTCAAAGACAGTATGGCCCCGTTTGAGCTGTTTCAGCCCACGCAGCTCAAGGACGCCTTTTCCGTTCTGGATTCATACGGCAAAGATGCCTGGAAGATGGCCGGCGGCTATGACAGCATGGACTGGTTCAAGGACCGGATCGTGCGGCCAAAGGCCGTGGTGGACCTGACCGGCATTCCGGAAATGAAGGGGATCAAGGAGACTGCGGATGGCGTCGAAATCGGCGCGCTGACCACCCTCACCGAAATCGAGAACAACCCCGTCATCAAGGCGAACTACAGGCTTTTGTCGGACGCGGTCGGCCATGTCGCCAGCCCGCAGATCCGCAACAACGGCACCATCGGCGGCAATGCCTCGCAGAATGCGCGCTGCCTCTATTTCCGCTACGGGTTGCCGTGCTACCGCGCGGGCGGCACCACCTGCTACGCCGACACGCCGGAAGGCATCAATCGCGAGCATGCGCTGTTCGGCGCGGACCGCTGCATAGCGGTTTCGCAGTCGGACGGCTCGCCCGCGCTGACCGCCCTGGACGCCAAATTCGTGATCCAGAGCTCCAGCGGCGAACGCGTGATCGGGCCGGAAGATTTCTTCGTCGGTCCCAATGTCGACATCACGCGCCTGACCGCGACCAAGCCCGAGGAAATCATCACCGCCATCCGCCTGCCCAAGACCTGGGCCAACGCGAATTTCTATTTCGAGAAGGTGACGGACCGTAACGCCTGGGACTTCCCGCTGGTCAATGTGGCGGCCGCGATCCGAGTCACGAATGGCACCATCGCCGACAGCCGTATTGTGGTTGGCGGCGTCAGTGCCATTCCCCATCGCCTGACTGGCGTGGAGGAGATCATCAAGGGCAAAGCCCTGGATGCGAGTATCGCTACCGTGGCCGGCCAATCGGCCACGCGCGACGCGCGGCCGGTGAACTATAACGGATTCAAGATTCCGCTGATGGCGAACCTTGTGACCCGCGCCATCCGCGAAGCCAAGGCCTGAGAGGCGCAGCGTGGAACTTTTCCGGTATGCGACCTCGGTATACGGGGATAGGCAAATCATTGGCGCGTCCTTTGATCTGCTGCAATACTTTGTGGCGGCCGGCGCGGTCGCCATCCTGGCTCATGCGATTTTCAAATGGGTCGTGCCATCCAATAAAGACACCGCGCATTAAAGGCGTGTGACCAAAAGGGCATTCTGAATGAGTTCGCAGGCGAGCAGGGCGGCTGTTGCAGGCTCGGATCAGGCCGGCCGCGTCCAGCGGCACAAGCTGGTCGACCGCATTTATCACTGGGTGATGGCGATCAGTGTCCTGACCCTGATGGCGACGGCCTTCCTGCCTATCGTCGGCTGGAAGTTCGAGTGGCTGATGATCCACTGGGTCACCGGGCTGATCCTGACGGCCGCGGTGCTGTTCCACATCATCCGCGCGCTGTTCTTCCAGAAGCTGATGAACATGGTGCCGGATGGCAAGAATATCAGCAGCCTGGGGATGGAGACCAAGACCGGCAAGTACAATCTAGCGCAGAAACTCTATCACCTGGCGGTCGCGGTGCTGATTCTCTGCGCCATCGCGTCAGGCCTTGTCATGCTGCGCAAGATCGACACGCCTTTCTGGAAGCGCGACCCTTATTGGTTCACCGATCACGGCTGGGGCATCATCTATTTCGCCCATGACTTCGCCGCCATGGCGCTGATCACCCTGGTGATGATCCATATCTATTTCGCGCTTCGTCCCGACGAGTGGCATCTGACGCGGTCCATGTTCCGCGGCTGGATGACGGCCAAGGAATATCAGGATCATTTCGATCCCAAGCGCTGGAACACCTCGGACGAGGCTTAAATCTGGCCCTTCCGGGGCCTCTTTGCCTGCTTCCTGTCCAGGCGCTATACGAAGCCTGGTCCCCTTCAAGAGGAGCTTTGATGTCGTCTGCCGATACTGCGCCCATGGATTTGGCCGGGGCCATTGATATCATTGAAGAGACTTACGAGTTCATGCTGGCCTATGCCGCCCAGGGCCGGGTCAATGACCTGGACGATTCCAGCGCCGGCATCCGCGCTTTCCTCAGGCGCTCGGAACAGGCGCTGGGCGTGATCGCCTCTGCCAAACTGCCCGGCGAGGCAGCACAGCAATTCCTCGATGTGATGAAGCAGGACGCCATGAAGGCGGGCGCCGCCCTGCGCCTGGTGCTGGCCCAGCCCGCCATCAGCTCTCAGGCCATCGACAATCTCAACGCTTCGATCCACCTGCGCGCCCTCCTGACCGATATCTTCCTGCTCGATGAGAGCCTCAAGATCACCGGAAGCTGACGGCAGGCGTGGTGAATTTTATGACCCTGACGCAATGTCCAATCTGAAAATTGGCATTATCGGCATCGGCGCCTTCGGCTCGCGCGTCGGCATGCGTCTGCTCTGGTCGGGGTTCCCTGACCTGATGGTCTACGACACCCACGAACAGACGCCCCGCGTCTTCACCGGCAATTTCGGCGGCCTCAGCATGGGATCGCCCAAAATGCTGGCGCAGCTTTGCGATATCGTGATTACCGCCCTGCCGTCTTCGTTGGAGATGCGCGACGTCTTTTTTGGCTGGGAAGGGCTGGCCACCGGATTCAAGAAAGACGGATTGGTGATGGACATCGGCGTCACCGATCCCCTTCAAACCGTGGCCATGGCCAAGGAACTGGAATCGCATGGCGTCCAGCTGGTAGATGCTCCGGCCTTTGGCACGCCGGAAGACGCGCGGGAAGGCCGGCTGACCATGGTGATCGGCGGCGCCGATAGCGCTATCGAACGCTGCCGGCCCGTGCTGGACAAGCTCGCCGCCCGCACCATCCGCGCCGGCGCCACGGGCTCGGCCCAGGCCGCGGCGGCGATCGCCGATTATCTGCGCGCCGCGCGGCTGCTGGCCGCCAGCGAAGCGATCCGGCTGGGCGGATCTTTCGGCATTGCGCCCGCCAATCTGCTCCAGCTATGCGACGCGCTTGGCGGCGCCCTGCTGCCGGCATTGCTGGAGCGGGAAGTGGCCAGCCGCCGCTTCAAGACCGGCCAACAGCTTGGGATTCTCCACGCCAATGTCGCCCTGGCAGAGCAGCTCGCGAACAACTCCGGCCTGCCGTCGCCGCTGCTGGCCGCCACCAGGGACGCGCTGGATAAGGCGGAAACGCAGCTGGGCTATAGCCAGGACATGAGCGCGCTTCTGAAATGGCTGGAGAGTCTGACGGTGGCCCCGCCGGAAGGGCAGGCAGCCAACAGCGGTCCTGAAAAGACAACGGGCCCGGCCTAGAAGGCCGGGCCCGTCATCCGTGCAAAACTGCCGCTAGGATTTCAGCATTGCTTGAGGCCAAGAGCCTTGGCAGCCGCGTCGGTGGCGGCCGTGACCTTGGCAATCAGTTCGTCGCCGCTGGAGTCCTTGATGCAACTGAGCTGGTAGTCGAACTGCCCCTTCTTGGTGGCAGACGGCTTCTTGGTCTGGATGTTGCAGCCGGTCGAGCAGGTATCGGCAATGACGGGAAGGGCAACCATGGTAAGGGCGCAGGCCAAGAGAGTGGCACCGATCGCAATTTTCATAATTCAAGGTCCTTGTTGATGAGGCAGCTTTAATTTACTCCAGAATCGGCAATGTTGACAAGTTCACTGGCGCATCACGTCATCTGGCAATCGGTTTCAACTGCCGCCGAAGCGGCCTATATCAAGGCATGAAAAAACCGGCTCTCCTTATTCTTGCCACAGTCCTCTTGGGGTGCCCGGCATCCTTCGCGGCGCGTCAGGCCTGGCAGGTCAAGCATCGGAGTGGCGCCTATGGCGAAGACTGGAGCATGTCGGCCTTCGCGGATGCCGACAGCGGGCCGGGGCAGATGAATCTGTACTGCGATACGCGGGACGGCTTTCGGGTGATGTTCTCGCCCCACCGCCTGGCCATGACCGAGGGTACGGGAAAAGTCGTCATGACGATTGATGGCCAGCCCCCCGTGACGCTCATCGCCAACGCCTTTGGCGACGATACCACCGACGTGGTGACGGTGTACCAGGCGGACAGAATCGAGAACGCGCTCTCCACCGCTGCCCACGTGGCGGTCAAATTCATCGGCTATGACAACAGCACAAGCGGGTCCGCCTTCACCTTCGAGAATCTCGCGGCGGAAAAACAGACTCTGTTGAAGGTGTGTCCGGTTTCTTGACCGTTGAGGAGAAGAACATGCTTCTTGGACATCTTGCGCTTGTTGTCGCCGCGGTGTTCTCCGGCGCCGCGATCTATGTGAGCCTTGTTGAAGGCCCAGCCCGCCTGACGCTGGATGACCGGGCCGCTTTGGCCGAATGGCAACCGGCCTACAAATGCGGCACCGCAATGCAGGCCAGCCTGGCTGCCGCTGCGTCCGCTATCGGCTTGGCAGCCTGGTGGCAGATGCACGCCAATCCGTATCTAGTGGGCGCCGTTCTTGCCCTGTTGCCATGGCCGTGGACGCTGCTTGTCATCATGCCGACGAACAAGGCGTTGCTCGCGCTGGGCCCGTCAAGCGCCGGTCCAGAAAGCCGCCGGCTGCTGAGGAGATGGGATAGGCTTCATCTTATGCGCACGGCGCTGGGTGTTGCAGCAACGGCATCCTATCTTTGGGGGACATTGACGCCCCAGTCCGTTCTCTAACACGGAAGACTTCAATTTCGATTCGCGAACGGCCAGGCCGCTCGCTTAAGCTCGTGGCGTTGGCCTAGCTTTTATTGGCGAGCGGTAGCGAGCTTAGAAAAGCTTGCCCGTGCCTAGCAACAGCGTAGCGGCACGAGCGAAGCGAGGGAGGCGTCGCTCGAATTGGTCGTCGCGACGCGCGCCTTACGCTGGCGCTAAGGCGCCTAGCGACGGACCAATTCGTTCGCCTCAGGCGAACCGCTCCTCACCCCGCCAGCGAGAAGATTGCCATCACGTCGCCAAAGCCCGGTCGCCCGTCATTCTTCATCAGGGGCTCGCCGCCATGGCAGCCGCCCGCGCCGACGGCAATATACTGCACACCATTGATGCGATAGGTGATCGGCGGGGTGCAGACGCCCGCGCCCATCGTGTAGTGCCATAATTTGCGGCCGGTCCTGGCGTCGAAGGCGTCGAAATCGCCGGTCATTTCGCCGGCGAAGACAAGATTGCTGGCGGTGGCCAGCGCCCCGCCATACATCGGGCGCGGCGATTTATATTGCCAGGCGATCTTGCCGGTCTGTGTGTCCACCGCCGAAAAGGTGCCGTTTGGCGAATATTTTTCCAGATCCGTCGCCATCGTCCCGCCGGCATACTGGCCGGTGATCGGGGTATTGGGGACATAAACCTGTTTGACCGGGTTGACGACGAAGGTGTGCGCCTCGTTCACGCCCATGGTGTAGAAATAATGGGTGAGCGGCGAGAAGGCGGGCGGCGACCACATCGCGCCACCCTTGTTGCCGGGCATGTAATCCGCCGGCGTCTGGGTGGGCGGTTTCATGAAATTGGCGCCGATGGTCACGATCGGATCGGATTTGTGGATCAGCTTGCCGGTCAGCCGGTTGACGATGAAGACGTTGCCGACCTTGCCGGCCTCGGCGGCGGCGGGCACCATTTTGCCGGTTTCGTCCAGCGTGTCGAACAGAACCACCGGAGCGCAGGCGTCATAGTCCCACACATCGTGCTTCACCTGCTGGTAATACCAGACCAGCTTGCCGGTCTTGGCGCTGATGGCGACGATGGAGTCGGTATAGGCGTTGTCGCCCGCCCGCGTCGAGCCGTCGAGATCGGGATTGGTATTGCCGGTGGCGAACAGGATCAGCCCGTTCTTGATGTCGATCGCCGCCGTGTCCCAGATCGAGCCGCCGCCATATTTCCAGCTGTCGCCGGCCCAGCCGTCGCCGCCAGGCTCGCCCGGCGCGGCGGTGGTGTTGAATCGCCACATGCGCTTACCGGTATTGGCGTCCAGCGCCTCCATGAAGCCGCGTGTCGGCCATTCCGCGCCCGCATTGCCCACCAGCACCATGCCGTCATACAGCTGCGGCGCCATGGTGAAGGAATAGAAGTGGGCCGGCTGCGGCAGGGCATCGGCATGGTCGGTTTTCCAGAGCAGCTTGCCGGTCCTGGCGTCCAGGGCCACGACATGCCCGTCAAGCTGGGCCGCGAAAACCTTGCCATAACCGACCGCGACGCCGCGCGCCTGCGGTCCGCAGCACTGGTCGCTATATTCCAGCTTGGGGATATAGGACCAGAATTCTTTTCCCGTCACCGCGTCATAGGCCTGGACCTGGTCATAAGCGGTCTCGATATAAAGTACGCCATCGATCTCGATGGCGGTGTTCTCGAAGGAATTGGCCACGCCCGTCTGTATAATCGCGGCCGGGCGGAGCTTGCCGACATTGCCGGCATTGATCCCGGTGAGCGGCGAGAAACGCTGATTGTCATAGGTACGGCCATAAAGCCGCCAATTGTCCGGATCGGCATTGGCATTTGCCCGCTGCGCGTCGGTGTTGGAGACCGGCGCGGTGATCGGCGCCATCGAGAAGGATTCGGGCTCGGCGTTCGCGCCGATGGCGGCGGCGGCTTCGCCCGCGCTTCCCGCCGGGGTTTGGGGCAGGGCGGCGGAGCTCCAGGCAAGACCAGCCACGCAGGCGATGCCGCGCAGCAAATACCCGGTTTTTGTCATCTGTTTCTCCCCCATGCGCCGGCGGAACATCCGGCGCCGTCGACTTTACGCCCGGGCCCGCGCGCTGAGAAGGGCCGGCTGTCATCGCCCAGCCGGCCTTTATTAATGGTCCCGGTCAAATTCGGCGTCGATGGTGAGGCTTACCTCGTCCCCTATGACGCCCATATAGCCGGTCATGCCGAAGTCCGAGCGCTTCATTTTTGCGCTTGCGGAAAATTCCAGCCTGTCGGCATTCAAATCCGGCGTTTTGAGCGTCACATCCAGGGTGATGGGCTTGGTGACGCCATGCAGGGTCAGCATTCCCGCCAGTTTGCCGATGCTGCCGGAATTCCTGACCAGGCCGGTGCTTGCAAAAGTGGCGAGGGGAAATTTATCGGCGTCGAAGAAATCGGCGCTGCGCAGATGATCGTCACGCGCCGCGATCCCGGTGGAGATGGAGCCTGGCGAGACATGGATCGTCACCGTTCCGTTCTCCGGCGCCTGCGGCGGGAACATCAGCCTGCCGTCGAACACCGTGAATTTTCCCTCCGTGGAGGAGACAAAAAAATGCCCGATGGAGAACAGAAACCTGCTTTGGTTCTTGTTCAGGATATAGCTGGCTGGCGCCGCCGCTTGCGCCCCTGCCGGCGCCGCCGGCCATCCCACCAGGGCAAGCCCCACCAGGATCAGGCCAGCGGCCAAACGGTTATGCGGGTTTCTGCGGGCCATCGATTACCTGCGGCGAGGGGGCGTCAGCGGCTGGTCCTTGAGTCCCCGACCAGGCTAGCATGCCATCCTCGTCCGGTAAGCGGGTATGGAGCGCGAAATGTTCAATCAGCTGATGCGGATTCTCAAGGCCCCCGAGCTTCCGGCCCGGCCTGATCTGCGCCTGTCGGTGGCCGTGCTGTTGGTGGAAGCGGCGCGCCAGGACGACCGTTTCGATGCCAGGGAACGGGCGGTGATCGAACGCTTGCTGACGCGCAAGTTCGATCTGGCGCCGGGGGAATGCGCCTCGTTGCTGGCGGCGGCCGAATCCCGCGCCGCCGAAATGGTGCAACTGCACGGCCACACCAGCGCGGTTTTCGAACAAATGACGCCGGATGACCGCATCGGCCTGGTCGAGATGCTGTGGGAAGTGGCTTATGCCGACGGCGTGCTGGACCCGGAAGAAGATCTCCTGATCCGGCGCGTCGCCGGGCTGATCGCCGTCACCGACCGCGACCGCGTTCTGGCCCGCCAGCGTGTCGCGGCGCGCCTGAAGGGACCGGGACCCCGAACCTGACAACGGCCTGCCAACGCCGGGTCTTTGCGTTCCCGAACCCGCCACCTGGGCCATGATGCTCATCGGCTTCGGCGCGGTTGGCTTCGCCATGCGGCGTAGGAAAAAAGACTTCTGCCCCAGCGCGCCTGTTTGACCGTCCGCCGGCGCTACAGCCGCTTTCAGTGAGGGGTCGAAGCCGCGGTTCGTTCGCCGCTGGCCCCTATGCCGTGTTCGTTGATCGTGTCCTGTGCCAGGTCAAATGTCACGTGCTTGCCGCCCGCATGTGCCACGCTGATCATGTCTTGACGGCTTAACCGCCCGACCAATGTGAGATGCACGCCGCCAAAATGGGCGGCTTCCGCAAGCCGTAAGCAGTCTTTGAGGCTCGCCACGGGGAGGACAAGGTTTCCGCCAGCGTGTAAATAGGCCTCGGCGTCGTCCACATTCATATCCTGACCTCGCAGGTGCCGCAGCGTGAACGCCAAGCACCGGGATTTGATCCTGGCGCTGCGCCGCGGTTGGCGGGCTTTAATTCGGGGGTAGCCCGGGCATCGGGCGGAAAATCGGGCGGTTTTCCCGGCAAAACGTCCCGGATAGGCATCCCGGGCTGTGACAAAAATAAATCATGAACCGCGTGCAACTTTCGCGCGACATAGTCTTTTAAGCCACAGGGTCAGTGCAAAACCGTACAACGGGAGGACCGTCATGCGCACAATTTCTTCACATCGCAATTGGGCATTGGTTTCTGGCGCCGCCGCGCTGCTTTTGTCCGGCGCGCCGGCATTCGCGGGAATTGTGCAGACCAACCTGGTCTCGGACATACCCGGTCTCGCCGTGGTGACCGACCCCGCGCTGGTCAATCCGTGGGGCATGACGTCTTCCACGACAAGCCCTTGGTGGATCTCCGACAACGGCGCCGGGGTCTCGACACTTTACAACGGCAATACCGGAGCCAAGAGCGCGCTCGCGCCGACGATACCGCCGGAATTGGGCGGAACGCCGCCATCCGCCCCGACGGGCGTGGTGTTCAACAGCACCACGGGATTCATATTGTCGAACGGCACCAAGGCCTCGTTCCTCTTCTCGACCGAAAACGGCACGATTGCCGGCTGGAATAGCGCCGCGGGGACAACGGCCATCGGGATGGCGGACCTATCGTCGCAAGATAGCGTGTTCAAGGGGCTGGCGATCGGCAGCGTGGGTTCGGCGAATTATCTCTACGCCACCGACTTCGCCAACGGCGCCGTCCATGTCTTCAACACCACCTTTGGCACCGCCACCCTGGGCGGAAACTTTACCGATCCGGGCCTGCCGTCGGGCTATGCACCTTTTGGCATCCAAAATCTCGGCGGCAAGCTCTATGTGACCTACGCCGAACAGGGCAGTGGCGGGAACGAAGCGCACGGCCTTGGCCTGGGCTATGTCGACGTTTTCGACACCAACGGAAATTTCCTCTCCCGTGTTGCATCCGGCGGAACGCTCGACGCGCCATGGGGCCTGGCAATTGCACCCTCGTCTTTCATGGACTACGGCAATGACCTGCTGGTCGGCAATTTCGGCGACGGCAGGATCAACGCCTACGATCCGACCAGCTTTGCCTATTTGGGCCAGCTCCTAGATTCGCACGGCAATCCGATCTCGATCGACGGGTTGTGGGGCCTTGGCTTTGGCAATGGCGCGAGTGGCGGCCCCACCAACACCCTCTTTTTCACCGCCGGTCTGGATGAAGAGAATCATGGCCTGTTTGGCGCACTGACATCGGTCCCCGAACCCGCCACCTGGGCGATGTTCCTGGTCGGCTTTGGCGCGATCGGCTTCGCCATGCGGCGCGGAAAAAGCAGCCGTACCGCGTAAGCGCTGTCACAAAAGCGTCGACACGCCGTTTTTCGCTGCGGGCTTCTCTTCGGCTTCCATGCACCGGTCGCCCTCGAAGGGAGCCGGCATGGCTTTCAGCGCGCCCGGCAGGTTTGTGCCACAAACCCGGACCGCCTAGGATGCGCGGGGAGCTGCCATGGTTCGCATTCCGCCGCCCATCTGGATGTTGCTGTTCCTGGCGGTAGCCGCCGCGGTGAGCTTCTATTATCCCGTTGGGACTGTTCCGCCCCGGCCCGTCCTCGGCGCCGTGCTGGTTGTTGCGGGTGCCTCGCTGGGTTTCTGGGCCTTCCGTCTTTTCCGGACAGAGGGCACCGAATTGAACCCCGCCTCCGAGGCCAACAAGACGCTGGTGGTGCGCGGACCGTTCCGTTTCACCCGCAACCCCATGTATCTGGGCCTGGTGCTGCTCAGCCTGGGGATCGCCTTCTGGGCCGGCGCGGTGCCGATGTTCGTGGTGCCCGTGCTGGTGTTCGCGGTCGCCAATTGGGTGCACATCCCGTTCGAGGAAGCCAAGATGCGCCACCAGTTCGGCGCCGCCTTCGATGACTACACAAGGTCCGTTCGCCGCTGGATTTGAGAGTCCCGATCCGGGACAGAAGGGCGATTTTCCCCCAATCGGCGTGCATGGTGATGGCCCGTGAATTGCACTTTGCCTAGTGCAATTGTCCGGGGTCCCGATCGTGAACAGATTTTCGTTCCAAATTGAGCCGACCGCTGAATTCGCGCCGGTGAAGGCGCCATCCCGCCTGGCGGCCTTGAAGCTGAAATATCTTGGCAACCCGCGCTGCGAAAAGCGGCCGCCGGGCGCCAGGACCGCGATGCCGCCGATTCCCACGCGCTTCGGCCAGGTCTGCAGCAGCCTTCCCACGCGCCCGTCGCGGCCGTCTTTGGCCTTACGCAGGCCCACGCGCGACCTTCCGGCTCAGCCAGTGCCATCGCCCGCGTCCCAGCCGTCCGAGACCGCTCCTGCGCCGATCGCGGTGGAATACAGGGGCTATGTGATCTCACCGATCCAGATGGGGGATCGCAGCTGGGTCGCTCACCACACGCGCATTGGCGGCGAGCCCATCGTCGCGGATGCCCCCCCGCCGATGGTCCAGAGAATGAATGCCTTCATGTCCAGGTTCATGGCCATCGTAAACGCCCAACTTGAGATCGACGATATGGGGCAGGGCGATCTGCATTGCCTCCCCGGCCTGGCTGTGGCTCAGTAACGGACAGGGACCGTCTGGGCTTGGTCCCGCCGGGGCGGTTTTGTTCCTGGGCAGGCGCGCTACTTGACGCCCTTGGCGGACAGCGCCGCGTCGATCGCCGCCTTCGCTTCCGCCCAGCTATGTTGCGGCATGTCGACCTTTCTGAAATCGATCACAAAGGTCGGGGTCCCGGGCGGATTGTAGCGCTCGCCCGCCTCCTGTGCGATTTTGTTGATGGCGGCATCGCGGTCGGTCGAGCTCATGCAGGCCTTGGCCTGCTCCTCGCTCATGCCTAGGATGCGGGCCATCTTGGCCAGCCCTGCATCGGCATCGGCCCCGGGATATTCGGCGGAATCCCATTGCGGCTGGCCGCGGAACAGCAAATCGACCGCCTGGAAATACGCCGCCGGCGGCACGCAGCGCGATAGCTTGTAGGCCGGCCCATCGATGGGAAACAGCGGATAGAGCCGCATCACATAGCGCACCTTGCCGGTGTCGATATATTTGGACTTGAGTTGCGGAAACACGTCCCGGTCGAATTGGGCGCAGATCGAACAGGCCTGGGCATAATATTCGATCATGGTCACCGGCGCGTTTGTGTTGCCCATCGCCATGTCCTCGGCGGTGACCTTGTCGGGCGGTGCGCTTGTCGCGGCCGTGTCGGCCGTGCCGCTGCCGATGACATAATACGCCACGCCACCCGCCAGCAGCAGCACAAGCGTGACCGCGCCGATGATCAGTGCTTTTTTTGACATGTCCGTCCCGGTTTTTCGCCCGAGGATAATTTAAGGCATGGGACGGGCGGTGGCAAAGGCGGGCCCGAAAGGCGTGGATATGCGGTACATGTCCGCTTCGCGCCATAAGCGGTCATTCTGCACGCGACGCGCATCTGGCAGGTTGAGTGGCGCATGACTATTCCAGTCGTGCCAAAGGGAACGCGGCTGCCAGGCTGCGTTTATTGCCAGCCGCAACCACCTGTGGCTCAATCCCAGACAGGGTGAGCCTGGAGGCGGTGCAACTTACAATTTCAAGGCGTTGCGCGACATGAAATATCTTCCCCTGGTCTTGGCGGCACTGACGCGGCGAAAGCTGCGGACAGCACTCACTTTGCTTTCAGTGATCGCGGCCTTCACCCTGTTCGGGCTGTCGATGGGCACCGACGCCTCCTTCCGCCGGATGGCGGACGCGACCAATCCTAAGGTTGTGGAGATCCAAGCCCGCTTCGCCAGCAATCTCACTGAAGCGATGGGCCAGCAGATCGCCGCCATGCCCAATGTCGCTACCGTCGCATCTGGTGGCAACGTTTTCGGCTACTACCGTGATCCCAAGACCTTTGCCTATGCGATTATGGTGGGCGACGAAGCGGGCTGGCCCAATGCACCGATCTCGCCGGCTCAATGGGCAGAGTGGCGCGTCAAGCCCGACGGAGTTTTCCTCAGCCGCATCATCGCTGCGCTATGGGGCCTGAAGAAAGGCGACATCTTCACCATCATCGACTCCCGTATCGCGCGTGCCGATGGGGGCCACGCCTGGCGCTTCCAGGTTCTGGATGTGCTGGCGGACACACCCTATAGGCCATTCGGCTTCAGCTACGGCAGCTATCAATATTTTAAGATGTCGCGGCCGGCTACGGACCAGCCCAAGGTAGGCTCGTTCCAGGCGGTGGTCACGGACGCTTCGCGCGCCGACGATACGGCACTGGCGATTGACGCGCGCTTCGCCAATTCCGCGATCCCCACACGCAGCAGACCCATCCTGCAGGAGCGTAGTGACGCAGCCACCGCTACCGTCAATGTTGCATCCGTAACACGACGCGTGGCGCTGGTGGGCTTGTTTATTATTCTGATGCTTAATGGCCATGGCATGGCCCAGTCGGTGCGCGAACGGCTGGGTGAATTCGCGGTGTTGAAGACCGTGGGCTATTCCGATGCGGGCGTGACCGCCTTGGTGTTCGCCGAGGCGCTGGCGCCGGTGCTGCTGGGTGCCATTTTGGGGCTTGGCACAGCCGCCCTGTTAAGCGCACGCATTCAAGCTCTCCTCGCCGCTCACGGCCTGTATATGCCGGAGCCTTATCTCTCGGCCACCGTCATCGGGGAGGCGCTGGCTGCCGCCGTCCTGTTGGCGTTTTTGACCGTGGCGTTGCCGGCACGCCAACTAAGGCGGCTGGACGTAGCCGCGATCCTGGCGGGACGGTCATGACCTTCCTGCGCTCGTGCCTAGCCGCCATTCAAGTCAATCTTGCTGGCCTCAAGCAACGAATCTGGCCGGCCCTGGTCGTGGTGGCAGGCGTCGCCTGCGTGGTGGGGGTGCTGCTCTCCATGCTTTCCGTGACAGTAGGCCTGAGCCAAGTATGGCAGCGCGCGGGTAGTCCCGACCGCGCCATCATTCTGCCCGCCAGCGCGCAGGACGAAAGCGATGGGAATGTCAGCCGCAGCGAAGTCGAGATCATCAAGAACGCGCCGGGCATCGCGCACGACGCCGAAAGCCGCGCTATCGCCGATAGCGAGATGCTGACCTACCTGGACGCGCGGCGACGGGCCAAAGGCAGACATGGTTTCATTCTACTGCGTACATTCGGGCCAATGGGGCTGACGGTTCGGCCGGAATTCCGCATCGTCGCGGGCCGCATGTTTCGTCCCGGCAACCGTGAAATGATCGTCGGCGCGGAAGCGCCCGGACAGTTCCTGGGGGTGGGCCTGGGCGACAAGGTCGAAATGCCCGACGGGCCTTGGCCGGTGGTGGGCGTATTCCGGAACAATGACGATGTTGTGCAGTCCGAGCTGGTGGCCGACAGCGATACGGTGATGGCGGCGATGCGTAGTCCCAACTTTAGTTCGGTGATTGTGCGCTTGGCGGGGCCGGATGGTCTTGCCGCATTGAAGCGGGCGGTCACCACCAATCCGTCGCTGTCGGTGACGGTGGAGCGGCAATCGGATTATTATAACCGCCGCGCGGCGGAGTTCTCGGACGCGAATGACGCGCTAGTCTATGGCGTCAGCTTGCTTCTCGGCCTTGGCGCACTCCTGGCGGCAGTGAACATTCTCTATTCGGCGGTGGCGGCCCGGCGGAGCGAAATCGCAACCCTGCGCGCCCTGGGTTTTGGCCCCGCTGCTGTGGCTCTGGCCGTGGCCGTCGAAGCATTGCTGCTGTCGCTGGCGGGCGCGGTGGTTGGGACGACAGTCGCCTTTGGCCTGTTCGATGACGTGCAGGACGTTTGGGGCGAGAACGTGTTCTATGAGACGGTCTCGCCCGCAATGGTCGCCCTGGGCCTGGGTTGGGCATTTCTGATTGGATTTTTGGGCGGGGTTCTGCCCGCCATCCACGCTGCCCGCCTTTCCATTGTGGACGGACTGCGCGCGAGTTGAGCCACATCTGCTCTTTGCGTGCCGTGCAAGATTGCAAAGTGGCGGCGGGCAGGGAGGCCGAGGGCCAAAAGCGGACATAAGGATAATCAAATAAAAGGAGAGAAATCAGGTGTTGCCAAAAGCGTCACCTGGCCGGCCTATTCCTATATCCCGGGCGCGAAAGGCGCGCCTATTTGCGCCACACCGTCGCCAGCCATGGCTGCCGGTCGCGCGGCAACCCGGCGGGGCGGTAATAATGCGCCAGCTCGGTAAAATTCGCGTCTCTCATGAATCGGCGCCAGCTTTCCTCGTCGTGATAGGCGCCATAGCGCCCGCGATTCCAGCCCTCCTCATTATGGCCGTGCGGGTTTGAACAGAACAGCACGCCGCCCGGCTTCAGCGCTGCGCGCAGTTCGCCCAGCACGCGGGGCAATTCCTGGCTGGGCACATGAAACAGCGCGGCATTGGCGAATATGCCGTCAAAGCGGCTGTGGGGAAGCTTTAGCGCCAGGAAATTCTGCTCCCACACTTCAAAGCCTTCTTGCCGCGCCATGGCCGCGAAGCGCGCGCAGCCTTCCAGCCCTATGGCGGCGTGACCCCGTTCTGCGAAATATTTCAGATCGCGTCCCGGCCCGCAGCCGAAATCCAGGATCGCGAATGGCGCATCCGCCTCGATGTGACCAAGCAGCGCCTCGATGTTCTGGCTGACATCATGGCCGCGCGTGCCTTCGCGAAAATCCTCGGCGCGCTCCTGATAATGCTGCAGCGTCCGAACGGCCACGTCCTCCAGCTCCTGCGCATTCAGTGTCGCCGCTTTATTCATGACGTGGTTTTAAGGGATGCGAGGGCGCTGGCAAGGGCGGGACAGGCGGCCCGCTTGCTGCTAGAAGAGGCCGGTATGAAACCGGTGCGCACCCTTCTTCTCCTTCTGCCGCTGTGCCTGGCCGCGCCGCTGGCGCGGGGCCAGGCGCTCGCGGTCTTCACCGCCGAGCAGGCCCAGGAGGGCAAGGCCCTTTATCCCAGGCAATGCGGCGCTTGCCACGGTCCCGACATGGAAGGTGGCACTGGCCCGGCCCTGACCGGTCCGGACTTCCGCCAGATGATGACGGACCAGAACCGCACGGCGGCCTCCCTGCTCGATGTGATCCGCTTCACCATGCCCTATGACGCCGCCGGCAATTTGCCGGACGCGCAATTCAACGCCATCACCGCCTATATCCTCAGCCGGCTGGGCTATCCGGCGGGCGGCGAAAAACTCTCGCCCGACAATCCGCATCTGGCGGAGTTGAAGTTGGGGGGCTGACGTCGCTTCCCGTGGCGCGCCCGAATCATGAGGGCAATCCGCAACAGCAGTGCGCGCCCCTTATTGCTCCGCCGGGTGATCCACGGTGACGCCTCCCAATCAGTAACCGAACGCGGCGAACAAGGTGCGGACGGTCATGAAAATAAGGATGAACGAGCCTATGCTCCAGAAAGTCGCGCGCACTTCATGGACCTGACCGGTGAAGTAAGCTGCGAAGTGCAGCAACCGCGACGCCACATACCCATAAAGAAGCCATTGTGCCAGCAGCAGCGCGGGCTCTGTGAGCACATAGAGAAAGCCGGCGGCCAGGAAGAAAGGCAAATTCTCCAGATCGTTCATTTGAATGCGCCGGATCCGCTCGACGCGTTCATTGGGTTCGATCTGCCTCGGATTGGGCGCAGGGTTGAACGGAGTTTTTTTCAGGTCTTCCGGCGAACGGAAGCCGCCCTTGACCTGCATCATGCGAAAGACGGTCAGCCAGGACATGCTCACGGCCTTGAGGATCATGAGCGTGGCGGCAATGACATAGGTGACAAAAAGCGGGTCGTGAAGGCTCAGCTTGTCCATGGTCCCCTCCCTCAAGCCGGGACAACCTATGGCTTCCTATCCGCTTCCGCCATCCGTCAAATGAACTGTCTCATGCGCCGCGCACCGGCATCGCCCAAACGGATGGGCGTTCCGCACACACCCCGGAATTTCAAAACCAATTCTGCCAGAGAAATGAGGTCAACTCGAAAAGCTCCAGGAACCGTTCGCTCAAGGGCCTGCGCCGCCAGGCCGCCTGGTCGATCTGCTTGGTTTTGGCGATGTCGTTGTCGAACATGCCCTGAAACGCCTGCGCCGTTGCGCTGCCCAACACCAGGGCGTCATTCTCGTCGTTGAAGATCACGCTGCGAGGATCGAAATTCGAGGAGCCGACCGCCGTCCATACGCCGTCAATGGAGGCGGTCTTGGAATGAAGCACCTCGCCCTGGATTTCGTAAATCTTGGCTCCGGCTTCCAGCAGATAGCCGTAATGCGACCGCCCGATCGCCAATGCCATTTTTGAATCGCTGTCGCTGGGCAACAGCAGGCGGACATCGACGCCGCGCCGCGCGGCCCCGATGAGATCTTCCTCTTCCTGGTCAGTCGGCACGAAATAGGCGGCGCTTAGCCAGACATTCTTCTCGGCATTGCGGATGGCGGACAGAAGGGTGACATAGAAACGTGGGGTTTCCTTGTCCGGCGTGCTGCCCACGATCCGCACCACATCGCTTCCCATGGCCGGAACGGCTGGAAAGTATTTCCCGGCGTCCAGCGGCGCGCCTTTCTGCTGGGACCAATGTTCCAGGAACAGGGTTTGCAGCTGCGCCACCGCCGGACCGTCAATCTCCAGATCGGTGTCGCGCCAATGCTGCTCCGGCTTGTTTTCCACGCCCCCGGACTTTCCGGGCCCGGAGCTCTGATAGGTGGTGCTGAGATTGATGCCGCCCACGATGGCCTTGGCGCCATCCGCCACCAGCATCTTGCGATGATCGCGATTGTTGAGGCTGATTGGATTGAGCGGATTGACAGGGTTGAAATCAACGATTTGGATCCCGGCTTCCTTCAGGCGCCGGAAGAAATCCGGCGGCGTGGCGCTCGACCCATAGCTGTCATAGATGATGTTGACGGCCACGCCTGCCTGCTCTTTGGCGACCAGCAAGTCGCCCAGATGCTCGCCATCGGCTTCAATGTCCTCAAAGATATAATATTCCAGATTGAGTGTCGTCTTGGCGCCCTTGATGGCGGCGAACATGGCGGCAAATGTCTCAGCGCCGTCCACCAGCAACCGGGTCCGATTCCCGGCGACCAAAGGGGTTTCCGCCACCGCCTCCTCGATGGCAAGATGGCGCTTGAGCAGGCCCTCATCGCCGGGTAGCGGGGCAATCCTGTCGAGCAGGGCCTTGCTTTGCTCGGCCGTCAGCGGTCCCCTGGCACCCACAATTTGCGGGGTCGCTTGGCTGGGCGGTGTGTCGTTCACCTTGGGCACGGCGGCGCATCCGGCCAGAAAGGCGCAAACCGCGAAAGCAACCGGCGTGCGCATCTGCGGGCTTTCCCGTTCGGAACTTCGGCTTATGTTACAGAAGCGAGCGGGCTCGAATAAAGTTCCCCTGCTCCCGCTTGTGGCCCTAAGGTATTGGTTTGGCCACGTTTTTCCGGAACCTTTTTCAGTCCGGCGGAGTGTGGCTTTTTTGTTGGTTAATTGGGAATTTAAGCAATATCTAAGAATTGCAATTGGCGAACCGCAAATTTGGTCAATAATCTTCCCGTCGGCACAATAAAAAGGGAATGGGCATGGGTTTCCACAAATTCAAAATCGCGGCGGCAGTTGCCGCCGCCATGATGGCGGCAACGTCGGCGAATGCCGACACCATCGACTGGACCCACTGGACAGCGAGCGGTGCGGGTACGGCGAGCGGCGCCACAAGCGGCGGCGTCGGTGTGACTTTCACAGGCGACATCGTTTCGCTGGTCGCGAATTATCCAAGCTGGACACCGACCGGTACTTACGTCGGCGGCACGGTCGGCAATGCCCCCCCACAAAGCGGCGGCATCATCCAGCTGTTTGGCGGTAACCGCGACGTCAACACCATCTCCTTCTCGACCGCGCTGGTGAACCCCGTGATTGCGATCTGGAGCCTGGGACAAGGCGGCATAGACGCCTCGTACAACTTCATCAATGCGCCCTTCACGATTGAGGCCGGCGGGCCCAGTGCCGAATATGGTGGCTCATCCATAACCTCGAGCGGCGATACTGTTTTTGGGGTCGAAGGAAACGGCACCATCCAGTTCACCGGCACCTACACGTCGATCTCCTTTACCAATCCGGTCTTTGAAGACTGGTACGGCTTCACCGTCGGCAACGATGTCACCGCCGGTGTCCCAGAACCCGCCACATGGGCCATGTTCCTGCTCGGCTTCGGTGCCATCGGCTGGACCCTTCGCGGCAATCGCCGTAAGGCCGCCGTTACCGCCTGATCCAACTTTATCAAGACAAGAAAGACCGCCTCCGGGCGGTCTTTTTTTGTCTGGGTCAATCCGCTTCTGTCGGAATTAGAAGAAAGTGACATCCCGACTCTCGCGGATCGGGATGCTCCAATTACCGTTCGTTCGCTTCAGCGCCCGCGTTCCCGCTGATATGGGCCTGCGCCTGGCCGTTGACGCTTGCATTGTCGTTCATGCGGTCTTCCGCGCGGTCCTGGCCATGGTCGCGGTCAACCGCTGTGAGCCCGTTGCTGTTGGTTGCGCGGGCGCTCGTGGTTGTGCTGGAACTGGGGGCCGTCCTGATATCAGAGCGCGCCTTGGTATCCAGATCGGCATTCGCGTTGGCGCGGTCTCTCGCACGGTCCAGGCCAAAATCCCGGTCTGCGGCGTTCGGGCCATTGGTATTCAGTGAATCCTGGCCGCTGATATTTCCGCTCGACATGCCGCCAATGTTGCCATTCATGCCGCCCACATTCGCGCCCGCGCCGACGCCGGCCCCGACACCGATACCGCCACCCCGGCCCTGTGCCAGAGCGGGAGCAGCAAGTGCGACCGACGCCGACAGCGCGAGAGTTCCGATCAGAACCTTATAAGTTATGCATTTCATTG
>Ga0210402_10000512_pt1 | contig 43106 bp, 40 predicted proteins | sample IncBWC7MmetaG_FD_161055 | JGI IMG/M metagenome (GOLD analysis project Ga0210402, IMG submission 161055) | Forest soil microbial communities from Barre Woods Harvard Forest LTER site, Petersham, Massachusetts, United States - Inc-BW-C-7-M | ecosystem: Environmental > Terrestrial > Soil >...
GGCTCCGTCTTCAAGAACGATCTCCACTGAGCGAAGTCCCGGAGCGTGCGGCAGGTCTTTTGTGGTCAGTCCGCAGGAGGGTTGCAGATGACACTTCTTATGGTGCTGCGAACTTCTGATTCCCACTCAGGATTCCCAATAGTTGCAATTACCCAGTCCCTGCATTCCGATGCATAGGTTCCTGTGGCAAACGCAGAGTACACAAAAAACTGAAGCGCCTCCTTGAGAGATTCATCCTTGTGCCAGGTTGCCATGACAACGTCATCCGAACAGTCGCTTGAGGCGTTCCCATCTAGTTCTCTCGCAAGGTCGGCTTCGTCAAAAATGTCGTGTAAATGTTCGCAATCTGGGCCCCAAGCACACAGATAAGCCAAACCAGCTTCAAGTAGCTGAGCCGCAATGCCGTCAATCAAAGAAGGGTCCACCGCTCGAGTGTCCGTCGCAAGGAGTAGACCGAAATACTTTGAAGTAGGGCCGATCTTGTGTGGCAGTTCAGAGATGGAGTCGCAGGCGGTTAGAAAAACCGTCTTAGCAGGTCTGTCTGGCAATGCCCGGCTTCTAGCTTCGTCCCAAAGCTTTTCCACATTCGTCTCCGGCCGTCTCTACCGAAAACCGCTAACGCCTCAGAAAAACGCGGCGCCGCCATCGACATTAATCGATTGCCCGACTACGGCGCTCGACATCTCTGAGCACAAAAAGAGGGCGGCTTGCGCAATTTCCATCGCTGTTTGTCCGCGCCCCTGCAAGATCGAACCCAGGAATCCCTTGAGCTGGTCATCAGGGCTCACGTTTAGCTTCTTTGCAAGCGTGTTGCCGAGTTCCTTGCTCATCACCGTTTCCGTCACCGGCCCGGGGCAGATCGCGTTTACGCGCACGCCATTGCGCGCCGCCTCCGCCGCTACGTAGCGCGTCAGTCCCAGCAGTCCGGCCTTCGCCGCCGCGTAAGCCGATCCCCAAGAATATGCCGCCTTTGCCGACAAGCTCGAAATATTCAGAATCACGCCGGATTTCCGCGCATACATTCCCGGCAGCGCAAGCTTGCTCAACAAAAACGCAGCTCGCAGGTGTACGTTGATCACTTTTTCAAACTCCTCAAGCGGATATTCTTCCACCGGCACCACCGGCCCATAATGCCCCGCGTTGTTCACCAGAATATCCACGCGGCCAAACTGTTTCACCGCCGCCGCGAACACGCGCTCGCAATCCGCCACTTGCGTCAAATCGACACTCGCAAAGCCCGCCTTCCCACCTTCAGCCGCAATCTCTTTCGCGACGGACGCAATCTCTTTCTCCGTTCTCGCCGTCAGAAAAACCGACGCGCCTTCTTTCGCAAACAGGTTTGCCATCGCACGCCCAATCCCGCGCCCCGATCCAGTAATCAATGCAACTTTGTTTTCGAGCAGCATCAGTGCGCCTCGCCTGCGCAAGTTTTTGTTTTCACGGCAGACAGAAAGTCGGACGGCTCGGGCTCCTTCCCCGTGGAGTTGGGAAGAATGTCCCAGGCCGTGAAGGTCACAATCAGACCCTCCTTTGGAAACACCTGCAGGTTCTGCCCGCCGAAGCCGCGGCACGTCCAGACGTACTCCGGCGAATCCGGCAGTTTGGCCAACCACCACTTGAAACCATACATAAACCGCGACTCGTCGGTTTGGAAGTAGGGCGTCAGCGATTCTTTCACCCATTTACTGGAGACGATACGCTGGCCATCCCACACGCCATTCTGCAGATACAAGTAACCGATCTTTGCCAGGTCGCTGCCGTTCAGATACAAGCCGCCTTCGGTGTCTACGACTCCCAGATACGTGCGCTTCCATTCGTGCCGGATCCCCAGCGGCGCGAACAGGTATTTCTGGCCGTAGTCGTCAATGTCCTGACCGGTTTCTTTCTGAAAGATATAGGCGAGGAGTTCCGTTGCGCCGCTGCTGTAGTTCCAGACCTTGCCGGGCTCGGCGGCCATGGGCTTGTCAATCACGTACTGCACCCAGTCGTCCGTGGCTTCCATCAAGCTGGAATCGCTGCGAGGGTCGTCGTATGGCACGTCTTCCTCATGCCATTCCAGGCCTGGGGTCATCGTCAGCACGTCGCGCAAGGTAATGCGGCGCTTGCGGTCGTCCACATTTTTCACTTTGGAGATGTCGAAGTATTTCAGTATCGGCGTATCCAGTCCGGCTTTGAAGTCGCCGCGTTCGATGGCCGCGCCGATGATGATTGAAGTGACTGTTTTGCTGACCGATTGCATCGTGTGCAGATCCGTGGCGTGATAATAGGGGTGCCAGTAAGTATCGAAGTAGTTGTACCGCCCTATAAGGCGAGCGTTCAGCGGCCCGCGTTCCCCGGCTTCCTTCCCATAGATCTTTGCGTAGTCGTGCTGGTAAGTGCGTTCGAAAACTTTCTTGCCACAGCGGAAGACCGCAAAGCTGTCCATCATCTGGGAATATTTTCCCGAGGCCAAGTCCTTGTCCAGCCGAAGGAGAACCTGTTCATCCAGCCCGACGCTCGCAGGGCTGGCGGTTGCCCAGCCTTTGGTCGGCCACAGGGCTTCATCCGCTGGCGGAGTCGCTGCCTTTCCGCCGAGAAGCAGCGCCGATGAGGCCAGAATGATGGAGCCCGCAAGGGCAACAAGCATGCCGCGTTTTTTCATGGTTGGCTCCGTCCGAGCACCTTACGGCGCGCCGGAAATGGTGTCAAGCGCCTCCAATCATCCATTCTTTGATTTGGTGCGAACGACCTGTTCTACGGTAAAATTATAGGGTTATGATCTCTGTTGAGAATGTCACTATGCGCTTCGGCGCCCGCGTCCTGTTTGAGGACGTCACCACCACCTTCATGGCGGGCCGCCGCTATGCCATCTCCGGCCCCAACGGCGCCGGCAAATCCACGTTCATGAAGATCCTGACCGGCGAACAGGATGCGACCCACGGCACGATCACGCGCCCCAAGAAAATCGGCATCCTCCGCCAGGACCAGTTCGCCTTCGATAAATTCCGCGTCCTCGACACGGTAATCATGGGCAACACCACTCTCTGGAAGGCTCTTCAGGAACGCGAAGCCCTGTATGCCAAACCGCACGACGAACTCACCGACGCCGACGGCATGCGCCTCGGTGAACTCGAAGGCATCGTCGGCGAAGAAAACGGCTACACCGCCGAAGCCGACGCCGGCGTGCTCCTCGACGGCCTCGGCATCGAAGCCGATCTTCACGAACGCAAAATGGGCGAACTCCAGGGCGGCCAGAAAGTCCGCGTGCTTCTCGCGCAGGCCCTCTTCGGTAATCCCTCCGCGCTGCTCCTCGACGAGCCGACCAACAACCTCGACCTCGATTCGGTCCACTGGCTAAAGGAATATCTTCTCGAATATCACGGCGTGCTGATCGTGATTTCGCACGACCGCCACTTCCTGAACAGCGTCTGCACCCACACCGCCGACATCGACTACCAGACCATCATCATGTATCCCGGCGGCTACGACGACATGGTCATCGCCAAGACGCAGATTCGCTCGCGCATGGAAGCCGAAAACGCCGTCCGCGAAAAGAAAATTTCACAACTTAACGATTTTATCGCGCGATTTTCCGCCGGCACGCGTTCCGCGCAAGCCACCTCGCGCAAAAAAGAAGTCGAACGCCTCCAAGTTTCCGAGCTGGCCCGCTCCAACATCCAGCGCCCCTACATCCGCTTTCAATTTGAAATTCCCTCAGGCCGCGCGCCACTCGAAATCAAGCACCTGGCCAAGTCCTATGACGACTTGAAAGTCATCTCGAATTTTTCCGCCAACATCACCCGCGGCGAAAAAATCGCCCTCACCGGACGCAACGGCGTCGGCAAGACCACCATGCTGCGGTCCATCATCCGCAACGCCGGCCAATTCATCGGCGAAGCCGAGCACAAGTTCAAGATCGACTCCGGCAATGTCGTCTGGGGACACGAAGTCACCGTCGGTTATTTCCCGCAAGACTTCGGCTACACCATCGACAAATCAAAAGGAATTTCCGCGCTCGACTGGCTCTGGCAGTTCAAGCCTCAGGCCCCGCAGGAAGAAATTCGCGCGGCCCTCGGCCAAATGCTCTTCAGCGGCGAAGACGCGCTGAAGCCCACATCCGGTCTCTCCGGCGGCGAGTGCGCCCGCCTCATCTTCTGCAAGCTGATGATCCAAAAGCCAAACTTCCTGGTGCTCGACGAGCCCACCAACAACCTCGACCTCGAATCCAACAACGCCCTTAACATCGCCTTGCAAAAATACGAAGGCACCGTCCTTCTCGTCACCCACGACGAAGACGTCCTCGAGGAAGTCGCCACCCGCGTCTGGCATTTCCAGGGCGGCAAGATCGAAGACTTCAAGGGCACCTACGAAGACTTCCAGGCCCGCGCCCAAAAGCCCGCAGCCGAACTGGCCAAAGGCCGCAAATAGCTTTCTCATTGTGAGCTTCGGATTTTTCTTCCAATAAAAAACCGGCGTGCCCTTAACAAGCGTCCCGGTTTTTTATTACAGGCCGAATTGCCCTATCGCTACTTCGTCTTCAATCCCTTCAGCAAATGGCCTGCCGCTTCATCCGCCTGATACGGCGTAATCGTCTGCTTGTTGTTCAATTCTTTCCGACTGATTGCGCGATACGCCAACTTCCTCGGTTCGCGCAACGCCACATCAATCACAAACGTCCCCTCGTGATACCGCACATTCTGGAACGCTACCTCTGGCGGCCCCCAGCCCCATCCGGACCAGCAACCATACGGCCCGCAAGCTGCACCGGGATACCCTGGATACACGCGCCCCACCGCCGCGCTCTGCGTCTTCACCGCTACGTGATAGTCCACCCAGAAATCGGCAGTCGCCGGATCCGGCACTTGCGTCAAGCCCTTCGAATGCAGGTTCTTCGCAATCGCGGCCTTCAAAGTGTCGCGGTTCGCTTCAGTATTCCAGTCGCGGTTGCTCTCCAGGTGCTGCTGGGGTGCCGCTTGTGGTTGCCCCTCGGGCGTAATCACATCGCGCGAAACCACCGCCCTGCCGCCCGCATCGCGCTTTGCACCCTCCGGCGCGTTCAACGGCCGCCACGCCCAAGTCATGCCTTTCGCCACACGAATATCCGGGTCGCGAATGATCTCAACATTGTCATCGCACCCGGAGAGAAAAAGTCCACCAGCCACAAGGCCGGCCATCAGAACTGCGCCCGCTGCTCGTTTGCCTAAGTCCACGGAACGTACCTCCACATTCCATCTAACACGCCTTCCGGCAAAAAGTTGGATGCGCTCAGGCCCAATTTTAATCGTTTTTCAGTGGGGTAGTCTCGAAGCGTCCGAATCTGGCTCAGGAAGGCACGCCCCAATCCGCGGGCGGAAACGTCACCGGCCAGAATTTCGGCGCCGGCCGGTCAAACTCAAAGGCAATGTGAAAGTGCTCCATGCCAGTTTCGTCCACCCGCACCACCCGGCAGCTCATCTCCAACCCCGTGGCCGGATTTGTCAGCAGGAAAGACTGTCCCACGTGCAAGTGGTCCTTCATCTCCATCAACCCGCCGTGCGCATTCACCACCAGCGTTTTCGCTTGCACCCGAATCTGTCGGCGCTCTTCGTTCTCCGCCAGAACGTGCACCGCCATGTTCAGCATCACACGTTCGCTGCGCCGCCGGTTTTTCGCCTCTTGAGTCTCCACCATGAGGATTCTCTTACACCTTATTCTACCTGCCTATGACCCTCCCGGAACTGTCCATAGTGACAGGTTAAGGTTCATGTTTTCGAGGGAAAACACCACCCGATGCACAGAGAACCCGACTTTGATATGATGGAATCTTGAAATTTCAGTAGTTTAGGAGCCAGATGGCCACCCAAACGGAAACCAAAACCCTGCTCCGTGTGCGTCCCCGCGGGTTCTGCGCAGGTGTTGTTCGCGCAGTCGACATTGTGGAGCTGGCGCTCGAAGCCTATGGCGCGCCGGTCTACGTGCACCACGAAATCGTGCACAACACATACGTTGTGGAACAGCTCCGCCGCCGCGGCGCGATCTTCGTCGAAACTATCGAGGAAGTTCCCTCCAATTCCGTGCTCGTCTTCAGCGCCCACGGCGTCCCTCCCACCGTTCGCCAGGAAGCTAAGGATCGCTCGCTGCGCGTCATTGATGCCACCTGCCCGTTGGTCACTAAAGTTCACCTCGAAGCTCTCAAATTCGCCCGCGAAAAGCGCACCATCATTCTCATCGGACACAAGGATCATCAGGAAATCGTCGGCACCTCCGGAGAAGCTCCCGATCGCACGCTCGTCGTCGATTCCATCGCTGCCGTCGACGCGCTTCGTGTTGAGGAGCCCGACAAGCTCGCATTCCTCACGCAAACGACCCTCAGCCTCTATGACACCCAGGAAATCGTGGCCCGCCTGCGCCAGCGCTTCCCCAAAATCATCGGCCCTGCTAGCGACGACATCTGCTACGCTACGCAAAATCGCCAGGAAGCCGTCGAGCAAGTCGCGAAGGATGTCGACCTCATCCTCGTCGTCGGCTCGCAGAACAGCTCCAACTCCAATCGCCTGGTGGAGCTCGCCCAGCGACTCGATCGCAAGGCCAGGCTCATCGATTCCGCCAACGATATCGATCCCAAGTGGCTCGAAGGCGTCACTCGCATCGGCCTCACCGCTGGTGCCTCGGCTCCCGAAGTTCTGGTCGAGCAGGTCAGCGAACGCCTCGCCAATTTCGGTTTTACGGACCAGCGCGATCTCGACCTGATTCGAGAGGACGTACGTTTTACGCTTCCTCCGGAACTGCAGTCGATCGCGCCCGCGCCGCGGCGTTGATTACGCGCAGCGGGCGTCCAATTCCGCTGTAGCGGCCAGTTTCAAGTGGCCACGCAACTGGTCAAGCAAGCGGCCAGGCCATTATCCGCATGACCAGGACAAGGAGCGTACCTTGGCGGTTAAGATCGTTCGTCAGCCGAACAAAATTGCCATCATCGGAGCACCTTCCAGCGCCGCCGCCTTCCTCCCCGGAAGCGAAAAAGCCCCCGCCGCCCTCCGCGCCGCCGGCATCGTCGAACGCCTCCAATCCATCGGCTATGAAGTCACCGACCTTGGCGATTGCGCACCCCGCCTTTTTGCCGATGACGACGAACACAAGCGGGCCCGCAACATCCCCGAAATCGTCGCCTCGCTCAACGACCTCAAGCCCCGCGCCGAACTGGGCCTTAAATCCGGCGCTCTCCTTCTGGTCCTCGGCGGCGATTGCACGCAGATCATTGCACTCCTCACCGGAGCCCGGCGCTACTACAAGCACATAAATTTGCTGTGGTTTGATCGCGACGCCGACCTCAACACGCCCGCCAGCACGCCTTCCGGCCGCCTCGACGGCATGGGTCTCGCTAGCATCATCGGCAAGGGCTCGCCGGAACTCGTGCGCTTCTGGGGAGAGCCGCCGCTCGTTCGCGAGCCCGACGCGCTCATCTACGGACTGAGGCGCGTGGATCAACCAGAAGTTGATTTTTTAGCACGCACACCACTGCGCCACGTCTACGCCGCGGACATCACCCTGCAAGGCGCCGAAAAATCAGCGCACGACGCCCTCGCACACTTGCACACCGACGCACGCGAATTCATGCTGCACGTGGATCTCGACGTCATCGCGCAGGAAGAGTTCCCCGCCGTGAACGTGCCGGACTCCGGCGGCCTTTCTTTCGCCGAAGTTCGCGCCTCATTTGTAGAGTTTGTGAAGCAGAAAAATCTGCTGGGCGTCGATATTGCTCAATACAACCCGGACAAGGACCCGGACGGAGCGGGTGCCAGAAAAATTGTGGATCTGCTTGCCGACGGGCTCGCTGCCCGCCTCGAATCGCTGGCCGCGCTCGCTCCTCCAGCGGCATCACCCGCGACCGAAGATACCTCTTCCACCACCGCCTGAATCAAGCCGGCAGGTCTCTCCTCGGTGAAATGAAGACCGGAGTCGGGGGTTCGGTTTCTGCAAGTCCAATCGTAAATTGACACAGGATGCAGGTCCTTCCGTGCTGTTCGAGCCGGTGATACGCGGTCGCGTAATCCGCCTGCAATTTTTGCAACTCGTCGCCGATGCTCTTCCCCTTCAGCCCAAAGCGCGAAACTTCCTCACAGCGCTCTCTCCAGTTCACCAGCGCCCGCTGCGAATCCTTCAAAAGCTTCTCGTAGTCCGAACAGATGGCGTCGTTCATGGCGAGTTCTTCCATGATTTCACCCTTAACTGCATTCACTCTTCTCATGTTCCCACTTCCTTTGTTCTGTCCGTTGAAGGGGAATGCATGTAAGCGGCCACTCGCCTAAGTACCGCTATTTGACTGCACTGACAAGCAGACTCAGGTATTCCCTGGCCCGTTCCAGTACCCAAGAAAGTTTTCTTCGCCGCCCCATTTTGTAATTCTTACCTACCCACCCGGGAACGCCAACTCCGCCCCATCCCGCGAATTTTGCGGGATGTTTATCCAGAATGGCATTCCTCGGGTGATGAGTGGCCACCTCTTACTGGTCCAAGAACTCCGGATCGCCTGCTCTTCGCGCCGTTTGTGCAGGCTGGGTCCGTTCCACTTACCTCCTGCACCGATTCAGGCCTTTTTCTGTGCAGTTACAAGCCGCGCGCGAATCAACCAATAAATCATCACGATCAAGATCAAGATCAACGGCAAATCCAAAATCTGGCTTCCGCGAATCGCCGCCGGAAAATGTTGCTGCTTTCCCAGGAAGGAAAACGCGGCGATCAGAAACGCCAAGCACATTCGCCACACGTGACGCCGGATGCGTGGCGAGCCAGAAACGCCCCTGCGAACCAGCATCCGTACGTCCATCGCGGCCGCCGACAAACTCAAGCATCCAAAGACCAGGTAGGGACCCGGGGGATACCCCTCTTTCAATCCGGTCGCGCTGTGTGCCGCTTCCCATCCGTAGAGCAAGCCGCCGCTCCCCGCCGCCAGCGCTAAAAACAGCAGGCCAAATTCTGTGAGGCCCGTTTCTCCCTCTTTGCGCAACACGGTCAGCCAACCCGTTGCCACCAGGTAGAACGTCACCACGCCTCCCAAAACGGTGCCCATGTTTGGTTTGATAAATGCCGCTATTCCCACGCCGCTTGCGGACATGATCAGCATGGACACGAAAAACACGTTCCCCGCCATCCGATGCCAACGCCAGCCTTTGCGAAATAGCAACGCCGCCGTTCCGGAAAGGAGTCCGACGATAGCGCTGCAAATATGAACGATCAAAAGAGGTGAATACACCATGTTGATTCTCCTGGTTGCTTGCCGGACGGATGTCGTGAATTCAGCGCGCGTTCAGCTTCTGCAACATCAGCACGGCCCCGTGGTTTTTGGGGTTTAGTTGCAGCGATTTTTCATAGTTGGCCACGGCCTGCGCTTTGTCGCCGTCATCCATATACCCCTCAGCCAGGCTGTCATAGGTGTTGGCTGAGTTCGGGAACGCTTCAACGTTCATCTGGAAAATGCGGATAGCATCCTTGAATTTATTCGCGCGAATCAGTTCGTAGCCGAGATTGTTCAGCTCGTTCTCGTCGAAGTTGTAGCCCGCCGCCCCAGCGCTCCTCAACGCGTGGTATTGCTTCTCCGCGGCATCCATCCCGCTGGACGCGATCGTTGCCGAAAGCGTTTGCGCGATCGATATCCGGGTATCCAACGCGGCTTTGACGCGAGGCACCCACGATCCCACGCTCACGGCGGCAATTCCCGCGCCCATCGCCAGCGTCAGCACAAACAAAATCCCGGCAGTAGCCATGCGCCGGAGCGCGCCCGGACGGTCCTGGGCCCACAGATACAATTCAAGCGCGCCGAGGGGAAGAAGATACTGAGCGAATGTCCAGAAGGTGATTAGCGGCCCGCTAAACGTCGTCGAGTCGAAACCAATTGGGCCGAACAGGACCAACGTCAGCGTAAATCCCAGCCGGATGAACCAGGAGGCGCTCGCGACGAGGAACAGGCGGAGAGCCCAACGGCGATGAGTGGTGAAGTTCCGTGCGATCGCAAAACGCAGCGCCATCACGGCGCAGAAGATGATCAGCACGGCGCCAAGCACGGAAACCACATGTTGCGTAGTGTCGCCAACGAGCCTTCTGCCCGACACTGTTAAATAAATGCCGGTGATCGCCTGGGTGAACGCACCCAGCACAAACAGGCGCCCATTCCAGCGATGAAAGGCCGGGAAACGATTTCGCACGCCGGGAATCAACTGCAGCGCTCCAGCAATACTGATCACCGTGGCGAAAATTATGTGCCCGGCCAGCGCGGCGTTGCCCATTGTTGCGCCGGATTCGTACCCGTGTGCAAGGATTTTATTCCAAGCCTGAAAATTTCCACGCAGCGCCGTCAGCCCATAGAACGCCGCCACCGAAATCGCGAATGCAAATTGCCCGATCAGTGCCACCACAAACCAGAATCGCGCCGCCGCTCGCAACGACTTGTCCGCTATGGAACTCAACTCCAGCCGGGTTGTCCATACCGCCGTACTCATGTTCGTTCCTCCTTGCGCGCGGAAGGGAATCCAGTTCCCTTGAAAATCAGATCGGCTCACGCTGCCGCCGCAGCCGCACCGCGGCAGCAAGAAATACCGCCGCGAAGACCAGACCGATCCACAGCCCCGGGCTGCTCAGGAATCTCCCCGGAGTGATTTGCGCCAGCGGAATAAAATGTGGATCCACTGGCGCGCCGCTCGCTGTCCGGAAAGAGAAAGCGTTTGCGGTGCCTCCCGTCATCAGATAGCCGAGCAGATGGGCGAAATGCGCGGACTTGAAAACAATTTTCTCAAACGCGCAGATCCCCAGCGGCGGCAACACCGCCCACAGAAACGCGGTCCGCCTGGCCCAACTGGATATCAGCAGCAGTCCTGAAAACAAAGGCGCCTGCCCCAGCGCCAGCACGATCACTCCGTAGATCAGCACCAGTTGCATCTGGAAAAACGGCAGTTGCCTCCACAAAGTCGCGGGATTCATGCCGCTCAGCAGAAGCACTCCGCTGCTGATCACCAGCATGATCAGTTGCGTCATAATCGTGATCACCACCACAATCACCGGCAGAACAACCAGCGGAATACTCGCCTTCGAAAGCACAGTCGTAAAATCGGAGACTGGCAACGATTTCCAGAAAAGGATGCTGCGATCCCGCCGTTCCCCGTACAGCGCGTCGAGCGAGTAAAACACTCCCACGACGAACGCGGTGATCAATAGCAACCAGCCAGTATGGCCGTACGGCATAACCAGCATGACGAACCGTTCTTCCGTGTCCCCCGATCCCCCGCCGTGCAGGGAGTGGGGCGCGGCAAGCAGGCCAACCAGATAGCCGAGCATCGCGACCCCGGCCGCCGCCAGTGGCGCAATATAAATGGACCGGTTCTCCCAGAGTTCCCGTCGCACCGACCACTGGAACGTCTGGATCGCCGGCATTTCCACGCGCCCACTCGCCAGCGTTTCGGGCGAAGCACCGTGTGCGGCGTTTGGTGGAGTGCTCATTGACCAGCTCCTTGCGCTGCGACGCCTTGAATGCCCATTACCGCCACAAACAAATCCGCGATGCTCGGCGTGCGCACGTCACCGAGCGCGGCCAGTTGCTGGCGGTCCACGCCATCGAACAGCAGAATGCTCCGGCCGAGCACCAGCCGCTCGTGCATCGGCTTCAGCGCCCGCGCCGCGCCTACCTTTTCAGGAAGCACCATCAACTCCACGTAGCGCGTCTCGAACTCTTCCATGCTGCAACTCAGCACGATGCGCCCCCGATTGATGAACATCAGGTCGGTCAGCACGTCCTCGATCTCTTCCACCTGGTGCGTGGTCACCACGATCGTGCGGCTGCGGTCGAAATAATCGTTCAGCAGCGAATCGTAAAACTGCTTGCGATAGAGAATGTCCAGCCCCAGCGTCGGCTCATCCAACACCAACAATCTCGCGTCAATCGCCATCACAATCGCCAGGTGCAGCTGCGCCACCATGCCCTTCGACAATTCCCGCACCTTGCTGGTGCGCCTGATCGTGGTCTTCGCAAGAAACCCTTCGGCCTTCGCGCGATCAAATCGCGGATGCACGCCCGCCACGTAGTCGATCACCTGCGAAACCCGAATCCACCGCGGCAGCACCGCCACGTCCGCAATGAAACAGACATCCCGCATCAACCGGTCACGCTCGATCCACGGGTCGCGTCCCAGCACCCGCAGTTCTCCCTGATACGCCACAAGTCCAAGAATCGCGTTCAGCGCAGTCGTCTTGCCCGCTCCGTTCGGGCCGATCAGCCCCAGGATGCGGCCCTCTTCAACGCGCAGATCCACGCCGTCCACTGCGACCGTGCTGCCGAATGCCTTCCGGAGCCCGCGTGCTTCGATGCATGCCATGGCTTAGCGCTCCTCCTCTGAAGAATCCGGCGACGCCTTGCCGTTCTTGCCGGCTTTCAGCAGTTCTTCCGGTGTAATTCCGAGCCGCTGTATGGTTGCGTGCACTCTGGGCCATTCTTCCGTCAGGAATTTCTGCCGCTCTCCGCGCAACAGCAGTTCCCGCGCTCCGGCATTGACGAACATGCCGCGCCCCCGCCGGCTTTCCACCAGTTGCTCGTCCACCAGTTGTTGGTAGCCCTTCAGCACCGTCAGCGGATTCACGCGATACTCCGCGGCGACGTTGCGCACGGACGGCAGCGGATCGCCCTCTTTCAGCACGCCGTCCAGGATCATTGCCACCACGCGGTCGCGAAGTTGGCGGTAAATCGGCTGGCCGTCATTCCATTCACGATCCATCATCAGTCCCTGAAAGCCCTGAGAATTGAATCGCAAATGCTCGATGCAACCGCCCACTGCATCCCTTCCCATTCGCCAAAAAGTGCGGCGGTGAGAAGTTCAAGAATGTGAATAACCATCATGGTGTTATAGTTAACTACAACACTAAATCAAATGCAAGTCCTTTTTTCGCGACCTCCTCGTTTTTCCCATCCTGCCTCTATCTATTTAATAATGAACAGTTTAGAAACAATGCAGACGTCCAGTTCTTCGCATCGATTGTTTGAACGAGGCCTTTCGTCGGTGCCTTAGCCCGCAAAACTGCCAATAAAAATCTGTGGCGGGAAACACCCTCACCACCTCCAAGATTTTTGTTTTCCATTGTTTTGCAGAAGCGCAAATCAGGTTCCTTACCCATGTCGACGTACACAAGCCGCGGAAATCCGCATATATTCGATTGGAAAAATTGATCCGTGGAGGTTCGCCGAAGAGGGCGGGGCACCTTAGTATAGTAGGGTTCGTCAGAAAGGGAAGTGCGGACCCGCAAGGCGCGATCGGAGAAGCATGAAGCCGGCGTTACAAGTGATGAAATTCGGTGGCACCTCGGTAGGCGACGCCGCCTGCATCGCGCGCGCTGCCCAGATCATCGCCGAAGCAGCGCGCGCGAGAACCTGCGTCGCCGTCGTTTCCGCTATGAGCGGCGTGACCAACCGCCTGATCGAAGCCGCGAAGACTGCGCAATCAGGAAACGCCGAAGCCGCCATCGCGATTCTCGACGAACTTGCCGCCAAGCACGAAAGCACGCTCGAAACCGCGGTAAAAAACCCGGCCGAACGCGCCAGTGTCGCTGAAAAAATGAAGCAGGTCCTCGCCGAAGGCCGTCGCTTCTGCGAAGGCACGGCCCTGTTGCGCGAGCTTTCCCCGCGCACCCTCGACACGATTTCCAGCCTCGGCGAACGCCTCTCCGCTCCACTCGTCGCGGCGGCAGTGAAGGAACGCGGCCTAGCTGGCGAATCGGTCGAAGCCAGCGAACTGATCGTGACCGACGACTTCCACGGCGGCGCCGATCCCCTGATGAAAGAGACTCGCGCGAAATCGCAAGCGCGGATTTTCCCGTTGCTGGAAAAAGGCATCGTCCCGATCGTCACCGGGTTCATCGGTTCCACCGAAGCCGGCGAATTGACGACCCTGGGCCGCGGCGGTTCCGATTATTCCGCCACGATTCTCGGCGCGGCGCTCGACGCCGAGGAAGTAATCATCTGGACCGATGTGGACGGCGTTCTGACCGCCGATCCCCGCCTGGTCGACGAAGCGCGAACCATACCAAGCATCTCCTACCGCGAAGCCGCGGAGTTGGCGTTCTTTGGCGCCAAGGTCCTGCACCCGAAAACGTTGAAACCCGTGGTCGATTCGGCAATTCCGGTCTGGATCCGCAACAGCTTCGCACCCGAAAAACGCGGCACAAAAATCACTCCCAAAGGCGGCGCCAACACCGGAGTAAAAGCGCTGACCGCCATCCGCGACGTCACGCTCATCAGCCTGGGTGGCCCCGGCATCGTCGGCCTCACCGACGTCGTTGGCCGCACTTTTTCCACCATTGCTGAAGTCCGCGCCAATGTGCTTTTGATTTCGCAATCCTCCTCCCAGAACGACATCTGCTTCAGCGTCTCCTCCGCTGACGCCGAGCGCAGCATCGAAGCTCTGCGCAAGGAGTTCGCCGACGACCTGAAGCACGAAAAAGTGGAGCACATCAACGTGGATCCCAACATCGCCATCGTCGCGGTGGTTGGCGAAAACATGCGCGGAACACCGGGTGTCGCTGGGCGCACCTTTCAGGCCATGGGCAGGGAAAACGTCAACATCATCGCCATCGCCCAGGGCTCCAGTGAAAGCAACATCTCTTTTGTCATCGAGGAAAGCGCGGTGAAAAAAGCTTTGCTGGCCGCCCATCGCGAATTTGGGTTGCACCTGCCGACCAACGGAAATTAACCCGCCGGCTTTGGCGCTTTTGCTTCCGCGCGCTTGCGGTGATAGCGCTCCAGTCCCAGCCAGGAAAGTTGCAGCGCCCCATTGAATACATAATGCGAAAGTTCCGCTGGCGAAAGAAACTCAGCCGCCTCTGCCGCTACAGCCCGCGCGAATGCCCGGACGGCCGCGCTCTGCTCCTGCCCGCGCGAAAGAATCTCCGCCGATAACGTTCCCCAATGCCGCAGCCGCTCCCGGTAGTTGTTCAAATGCCGCTCCGCCTGATCCGAATACCCAAAGTGCGTCAGGAACAATCGCCGCGGTCGAAGTTGCGCGATCGCATCCAGCGATTCGATCCACAACTCCAATTGGATATCCGGCGGCGGTGTGGCCGGAAGTATGAATGCATGGCCTTCGACGCAGATTCCCGCCGTATCTCCCACGTACGCCACTCGCTCGGTGGGATCGAAATAGGTGACGTGGTGCGAAGCGTGCCCCGGCGTGTAAAGTACCCGCAGTTCCCGCCCGCCGAACCCAAGGGTCTCGCCGCCATTCAGGATCTTCAGATTGGCTTCCGGCACGGGAAGGAAATCGCCAAACAGTTTCTGCATTTCCAGCCCATAGAGCCGCCCCGCACTGTCCAGCAATTTTCCCGGATCAATCATGTGCGTGGCCCCGCGGGCGTGAACGTAAACCTGAAGAGCCGGATTCTCCTGCACCAGTGCGCCGGTAGCGCCGGCGTGATCCAGATGAATGTGGGTCAGCAGAATCGCATTCAGGTCCGCGATGCGAAGTCGGTGCGCGGCAAGTTGCTCGCGAAGATTTTCCAGCGTGGAACCCGGGCCCGGGTCGATCAGTGCGGCAAAATTATCAGCGCGGAAGAGCGCGGTGGCGATGCAGTGAGCTTGCCCGGTCCAGTTCAGGTCAAGCAAAGCGGAGGCAACCATGGCGAATAGAGTGTATCCCAGGACGCGCGGGGTCGAGGCGTGCCTCCAATCCCGGTGCTGCCAGGGCCCTGATTCCATTTCAGGAAATGCTTGCAGAATGATGAAGTTATGGAATATGCTGTCACCCGCAGCAACTTGTTTCATTTCGCCACTGCATCAATTTGTTAGGACGACTGGTGTGAAACCGCCCCCATTTTGGAGAAGCAAGTCGTTTGCTGCGTGCTGTCATGTGTCGCCATCCAGCCATTAGCTGAATTCGATGAACGACTGACGGAAGGAACTCATGGGATTTTTAGTCACGATTATGGAGGATACAATGCGCAAATGGTGTGCAATCGTGGCAATGGGCGCTCTGTTCGCTCTGCCACTCAGTGCGCAGCAGAAGGACGCAAGCAAGGCAACCAGCAGCAATACCACGGAGTCGCCTAATGCGGTCGCGTCCGATGATTTCAGCATCGCTCCCGCTTCACCGACGCTTTTCGCAATGCCGGCGCCGGCGGCCAAGCCCGCGGACGTTTTCTCGGACTGGTCCAACAATCCCTGGAACCGGAACGCCTGGGGACTGTTGACGCCGAAATTCGAAGTCTCAGGCATGTTCAGCTACATCAATTTCTGCCCGTGCACGTTCAGGAATTTCAACGAACTCGGCGCCACCGGTTCCGTCGCCTATAACGTCAACAAGTGGCTAGGCATCGTCGGCGAAATCGGCGGCTACCGGTTCGACCGGCAGGTCTTCGTGCTCGACACCACCACCAATACCCAATCGCAAGTAACCCTCAGCGGGAACATGCAGACCTACCTCTTCGGTCCCCGCCTGAACTTGCGGCGCTTTGACCACTTTGTGCCGTTCGGCGAAGTGCTCTTCGGCGCGGCGCACGGCAGCTCTCAGGTGACTGGTGATACCTCTCAAAGCGCTTTTGCATTGGCCGTCGGCGGCGGCGTCGACGTGGTGCTTAGCAAGTATCTTACATGGCGCTTTGTCCAGGCCGACTACCTGATGACCAATTTTTCCGGCACCCTGCTCAGCGCCAACGGCCGCCAGAACAATTTCCGTGTCGGCACCGGAGTCGTCTTGCGCTGGCACTATCCTCCGGCTCCCGCAAAACCGAATCATCCGCCGGTGGCGGCCTGTTCCGCGGCGCAGCCTTCCGTCTTTGAAGGCACCACGGATCCCGTGGCAATCCACGTGAACGCCACCGACGCCGACAACGACGCTCTTACCTACAGCTACACCGCGACAGGCGGCACCGTCGACGGCTCGGGACCAGATGTTCGCTGGAACCCCTCCGGCCTGGCGCTCGGCAATTACACCGTCAACGTCAAGGTGGATGATGGCCACGGAGGAACCGCCAGCTGCGCCACGGATATCGCCGTAGCCAAGCGGCCGAACCAGCCGCCGGTTATCTCCTGCGCGCCGGAACGCGACACGATTAACGCGGGCGAGCGCGTGGCAATCATTTCCAAGGCCAGCGATCCGGATAACGATCCGCTTACCTACAGCTACACCGCAACGGGCGGCCAGATTTCCGGCGACGGCCCGACGGCGCAGTTTGATTCCACGGGCCTGGCGCCTGGAAGCTACCCGATCACATGCACAGCAGACGACGGCCGCGGCGGACGCACCAGTGCGCCCACCGCCGTGACAGTGCAGGAGCACCCGGAAATCAAGCAACTGGAAGCCCGGTTGTCTCTCCATGACATTTACTTCCCGACTGCACAGCCCACAGTGGCTCGGCCCAATGGCGGACTCCTCCCCAGCCAGATAAAGACGCTCGACGCCCTGGTCAGCGACTTCACGAAGTATCTGACCTACAAACCGGATGCTCACCTGATCATGGCGGGACATGCCGATATTCGCGGCAGCAGGGAATACAACCTGAAACTTTCCGAGCGCCGCGTCGAGCGGGTGAAGAGCTATCTCGTGGAACACGGCGTCCCTGCCGACCATCTGGACACGAAAGCGCTTGGTGACGAACACAACATGACCGCGGCCGAGGTGAAGGCGCTGATCGAGCAGGACACCACCCTGAGCGACGAAACGCGCCAGAAGGTCCTGAAAAATCTGCCCACCATCGTTCTGGCCAACAACCGGCGCGTGGATGTAACCCTCAGCACGACGGGTCAACAGGGTGTACGCGGCCTGCCCTTCAACGCTGAAGATGCCTCCACACTGATTCGCCGCAGCGCCGAGGAAAACAAAAAGACCTCGAAGCCGGCTGCCAAACCAGCACCGAAGAAAGCGCCCAAACCGTAGCCTGGCGCTCGAATCGAAGCAAACGAATCGGAACAGGAAGAACGGGCGGCTCAAACCGCCCGTTCTTTTTTTCTTGGTCGTGCTGTTTCTTGCACAGTTGAGTGCGGAGCGTCCGCAGTAACGAAATCCTAAGTAAAGTCCTAGAAACACACCGGAATTGCGAGTTGCGGTTGGACGACCGCGACTTCGGCGAGGTTCTCCGCCACGAACTGAACAATCCGCTGACGGGAATTCTTGGCAATGCGGAGTTGCTGCTCCTGGAGGTACGCCGGGGGAAGCTGGACTTGCCGCCGCAGACCCTGCAGCGCATCGAGATCATCACGGAACTGGCTGTGCGCATGCGCGAGACGGTGCAGCGCCTGAGCGACCCCTTCCGGCGACGCGGAAATCGCAAGCGATCCGCCGGGCTGCCCGGTCCGTAGCTAATTAGAGGAGTTAGTGAAGCTGCTTGGTCACCGGGTTTGGTTACGCGGGCCGGGCCCGGTTGCAAGTTGGCCGAAGAACTGCAGAACCCGCCGCCGAAACTCGTCCGGCGCAAATCCGAGCGCGGCGGTATGAAACGCACCGGGAACCATCCAGAACGATTTCGGCCCCCGGGCCGCGGCGTAAATTCTTTTTGCGTGGCGGCAGGGCAGCGTGTTATCGGCTTCATCGCAGATCAGCAGCACCGGAAAATCCCTTCCCGCGACCGCTTTTTCCGGAGAAACGCCCGCGGCGGGAAATCCGGCCAGTTTCCCGCCGCGATAGAGCATCATCCACGCGCCGGGCGCGAAGAATGTCTTGCCGAGCAGCGGGTATTCCTGCAGCCCCGCGTAATCGTAGGAAGCCTCGCGCAGGCTCGCGAACGGCGCTTCGGCCACCACGCCTTCCATGCGCGGATCAATGCCCGCGGATTCGAGCGCGATCCCGGCGCCCATCGATTCTCCCAGCGCAAAAATGTGTGCCGGATGCTCGGATGCCGCGAGTGCATCGACAACCGCCCGCGTATCGTTGCGCTCCAGCCAGCCGTAGGTAGCCATCGCACCTCCGCTCTCGCCGTGGGCCCGCTGATCCATCATCATCACGCTGTATCCCGCGCCCAGCAGAATCTCAGATTGCCCGATCTCGCCGACGCGGTTGTCGGCCACGCCGTGAAAGAGCAGCACCCAGGAACCGTTGGGATGTTCCGGGCGCACTTTCCAGCCGCGAAGTGCGGCCCCGTCGGGCGCGGTCACATTAAAATCTTCGCGGCGCGCATGGACATGGGCGAACGAGGCGTCGGCCTCGCGAATAAGATCAGGCGTAAGCGGGCGGCGCATGGGATGGAGAAAAGATGGCGCCACCAGCCAGCCCATCACGGCGGCCATAATCGGCGGCAGGAGCAGCAGGATCAGCAGAATCCGGATCACACGTCGCGGCATGGGGCCTCATAAGAAGATACGGAATTTCCCGCGCAGGTGTTCAGGAAAAGTTGGTCGTGTTCACGGCGGACAACGCGGCAAAGGATGCGCATCAGCTGCGGAAAAGAACGTCTTCGCGCTGGAACATTTTCACGGCCAGAAAAAGCGAACCGGCGGCATAGACGCAGGTGGACGCGAAGATCATGGCGATGGAGTTCCAGTGATAAGTGCCCGCAATGATTTCCTTGCAGACTAGGCTGGTGCTGAGGATCGGGACGAGCGCGAGTTTAGGAGTGAGTTCCACACCAGGAAGAAGCGAGGCCACCGCCGGGATAACCACCAGGAAGGTCATCGGAGTCAAATAACTTTGCGCTTCCTTATAGGTCTTGGCAAACAGAGCAATGGTCATCAGCGTCGCTGCAAAAAACACCGCGAGAGGAAGTGCCATGACGAAAATGAACAGCACCGGTTTGGGTCCCAATTGTAAAATGAGTGCGGAAGCTTCCCCTCGCCCGCTTTGCACGGAGGCATTGAAATACCGCATGGCGGCAAAGGAGATACCCATCGAGAGAACAGAAAGCACGGCTGTGGCCAGGGCGGCGCTGAGGACGAGAAGAAACTTTCCGAGTACGAGATCCACGCGGGAAACCGGGCTGGAGAGAATGGTCTCCATGGTGCCGCGTTCTTTTTCTCCCGCGGTCAAGTCAATGGCGGGGTACATAGCTCCGGTCATGCACAGCAGGATAACCAGGTAACCGATAAAGCCGCCGATGGTGGCGCCACTGACCTTTTCCGGCGGCGCGACGTTTTCCTGTTTGATTTCGAAGGGCGTTAGAACAGAAGTGGCGATGTTCTTGGCGGCTAGCCGTTCTTTCACGACCTGATCCCGATACCCCTTCAAGGATTTTTCAATGTGTTCCGCGCCGAAAGCAGACTTGATTTCGCCTTCGTAAAAGTAAATCCTGACAGTTTGATCCTCGTTTTTTTCGAGAGCGCTCTGGAATCCCTCGGGAATATCTACAGCGGCGCGGATCTCCTTCTCGGAGATCTGGTTTTTCCAATCGGTTGCATAGGGAACGATCTGCACGGTCTCGATCTTTTGCAATGCGGCAACGACCTGCGGCGAATCGTTCCCGCCAAGAATCATGATCTTCGGAACTTCCTTCTGTGCTTTGCCAACCAAAGTGACGGCAAGATAGCTGAAGCCGAGAATGATCAGCGGAAACAGCAACAACGGAACAATGACCGTGGAAATCAGGGTGCGGCGGTCGCGGAGCCATTCGGTCAGCTCCTTGCGGTAGACGACGCTGACGGCGTGTGAGTTCATGAGGTGTGAGCCTCCGCATTAGTGTAGTGTGGGCCAACGACCTTAACGAATATTTCTTCCAGATCGTCTTCGGAGCACTTCCGGCGCAGCTCTGGAAGAGGACCTTCTACAAGCAGTTTGCCGCCGTGGATGATTCCGATCACGTCACAAAGCTTTTCCACCTCGCTCATCACATGCGTGGAAAAAATCACCGTCTTGCCACGCTGCCGGCATTCGCGGATAAACTCGATGATCGTGCGCGCGGTCATGATGTCCAGCCCCAGGGTCGGCTCATCAAATATCATCACCTGGGGGTCGTGAATCAGCGTGCGGGCGATGGAAGTCTTCTGCTTCATGCCGGTAGACAGCTTGTCGCAGCGGCGGTCGCGAAAGGAGTTCATGTCTAGCCGGGTGAGGATCTCGTCCACGCGCTTCTTCAAATCGGCTTCCGGGATGCCGTTCAGCCGCCCGAAGTATTCGACCATCTCCTGCGAAGTAAGCCGCGGGTAAAGCGCGGTGGCGGTGGAAAGAAAGCCCACATTGGCGCGGACTTTCTGCGGCGCCTCCACGACGTCGTGGCCGCACACAATCGCCGTGCCGTCGCTGGGCTCCAGTATCGTGGCCAGCATCCTCAACGTAGTGGTTTTCCCCGCGCCGTTCGCGCCCAGCAACCCGTAGATCTGCCCCGGTTTGCAGGTGAAACTCACGCCATCCACGGCGCGGATTTCGCCGCGCTTTTTGTCCTTGAAGAGTTTGCTCAGTCGACGCGTTTCGATCACGGGCAGAACCTCAATCTGGATTGGGAAACCGGGCACGCCGGCCTTTGCTCCCGGGTACGCGGGAGCATTGGAAAGATATCACCAGAAACGAATCTAGGTGCGGAATTAAGGATACTGGCAGAAACCAGGAACCGGCCTAGCGTCTGTGGCAGTTTGGGCATTCTTCGGCATCAAATTTGTGAGGCCACGCAGAACATATTGTTGTCCGGTGCATCAATAATGGCCGCATTCTACCACGGCGCCACCGCCCGCCGGGCCGGGTTGGCGGCATCCTCGGACCGCGGCGGGCATCTCACCGGGCGCGTGATGCCTGTGGAGAAAATGTCTAACCTCCTGATAGACTTTAGGTTAAGCATTCGAAGTACAATGCAGGCCAGCGCTCGGAATCCGGAACGACAGGCGCCCGCGAAAGCCGGATGATTCCTTCGTGTAGCAGTTCCTGATGGCGAACGGGGATTGGGTTTCAGCAATATATGGATAAGAAGCTGCGCAATCGTACGCTGCTCTTCCTGCTCCTTGCGGGAATCGTCGCGTTCGTGTTGATCAAGGTAAGCGGCCGCCAGCCGGTGGCCAAAATATCGGCGGTGAAGCCGTTCCGGCAGAACATCGTTTCCTCCATCACCAGCAACGGCAAGGTGGAGCCGATTGCGCCGTTCAGCATCCGCGCACAGCTGGATACTTTTGTCGGAAAAGTGAGCGTCAGCGAAGGGCAGAACGTGAAAAAAGGGCAACTGCTGCTGGAATTGAACGTGAAAGACGCCGCCGCGCAGCTGGCCAACGCAAAATCCAAGCTGCTGCGCGCCAAGGAAGACCTGCGCGCCGCCCAAGCCGGCGGCCGCACGGACGAAGCGGCGCGCGTGGCGGGCGACCTCGCAAAAGCTACGGGTGACCGCGATGGTCTCCAGCGGAATCACGAATCGCTGGCGCGGCTGCTGGCCCAGGGCGCAGCGACGAAAGATGAAGTTGCCGCCAATGAGTTGGCTCTGACCAAGGCGCAAGCCGAAGTGAATCGCCTGACGGCAGTAAAGAAAGAGTTTGAGCGCCAGGTATCGCTGGACAATTCACGCGGAGAACTGGCGGTGCAGCAGGCGCAAAGCGACGTGGCGGCCCTCGAGGACAAAGTGCGCCAGGGCCGTATCACCGCTCCGACTGACGGCACCTTATACGCGTTGCCGGTCAAGGCCGGCGACTACGTGAAAGTCGGCGACCTGCTGGCCGAAATGGCCGACCTGCACAAAGTACGCGTTCGGGCGTTTATTGATGAGCCGGAAATGGGCGGGCTGGAGCCGGGCCTGCCGGTGAAGATTACCTGGGACGCGCTGCCGAACCGGACCTGGCCCGGACGGACGGAAATCGCGCCGAAGCAGGTGGTGCCGCGCGGCTCGCGCAGCGTTGGCGAGCTGCTGTGCTCCGTGGAAAACGAAAAGCTGGAGCTGTTGCCGAACACCAACGTGAACGTGCGCATCAATTCGCGCGAACGCCTGAATGTGCTGGCCGTGCCGCGCGGATCCGTGGAGACAATTGGCGGGCAGAGTTTCGTGTTTGTGGTCCGGGACAGCGTGGGAAAATCCGTGTTGGAAAAGCATCCCATTCAGGTGGGTATCGCGGACGCGACAAATTACGAGGTGGTCAGCGGACTCACTATGGATGACACGGTGGCGCTGCCGGGCGATGCCGATTTTCGTGATGGTATGTCGGTGAAGGTGGTATTTCTGGACACGTCGAACGTCCCGGGCGGAACTGGTGCGAGCCATTAATCTTATCCGCGCCGCGCTGATTTGCCTGCTGCTGCTGCCCGGGACGGCGCGCGCTGAAGAAACTCCCCAGGAGAGGGCCAAAGCCGCATTTGAAAAGGGTGAGTACACCCAGGCTATCGAGATTCTGAAAAGCGCAGCCGCAGGCGAGCCGAACAACGGTGACGTTTATGTGCTCCTGGCAAGGTCCTACCTGGAGCTGAACCAGTACGATGCCGCCGTGAACAACGCGGAAAAAGCCGTGGCGATTAATCCTAAAAACTCCGACTATCACCGCTGGCTCGGCGAAGCATACGGCGCAAAGGCGGATCATGCCTCCATGCTGAGTGCGTACTCGCTGGCGCGAAAAACGCAGAAAGAATTTGACGCTGCCGTGCAGCTGGACGCGCACAATTTTGATGCCCAGCAGGATTTGATCGAGTACGACTGTGCGGCTCCCGGGGTCGTGGGCGGCGGGGAAGACAAGGCGCAGCCGCTGATTCAGAAACTGATGAGCCTGGACGCAGCGGAAGGCCACTACGCAGCAGGGAACTGCCGCGCCCAGAAAAAAAATTACGAGGCCGCTGACGCGGATTTCACGAAGGCGCTGGAAAGCAAGCCGAAGACCGCCAAGCGCATTTACGACATTGGCGATTATTTTCTGCAGCGCAAGAATGCGGCAAAACTGGTTGTTGTGGCAAACGCTGGGGAACAGCTCGCCCCGCACGATCCTCGCGGAAAATTCTACCGCGGTGCGGCGCTGATTCTCGAAAGCCAGAAACCTGTGGAAGCGGAAAAATTGTTGCGCGAGTACCTGCAACTGGCTCCGATGAGCTCGGAATACCCGCGCCCCTGGTCCGTGCACTACTGGCTGGGGAAGCTTTTTGAGAGCCAGAACAATCCGGTCGGGGCGCGCGGCGAATATCAGGCCGCGCTCAAACTGAATGGCAAGTACAAGCCGGCACAAGAGGCGCTGAAACAGCTCGGGAAAGACTGAGCATAGTTTTTCGGAAAGTAAATGCACATACGCGAAGCAGTCGCGGTGGCCATGGACGCCTTGCGCGCCAACAAAGTGCGGGCGGTGCTGACGTCCATCGGCGTGATTATCGGCAGCGCCTCCATCGTGCTGGTGGTAACCGTGGCGCTGACCAGCCAGAAATTCGTAATTTCGCAGATCGAGGCGATGGGCTCGAACCTGGTCTGGGTGGAGATGATCAAGACGCCCGAAAAGGCCCAGCCTCTCAGCTACGAAATCAACACCAGCGATCTGGCCGCGGCCAAGGCGCAGATTTCTGACGCGCTGGTCGTGGCGGGATTCAACGATTTGCCGATGGCGGTGGTGGTTGGCGGACGGACGCGGCCGGTGCGGCTGATCGGCGTCACCGACGGATACCAGCAGATCCGGCGGCTGATTATTTTGCGCGGGCGCTATTTTGATTTCGCAGACATGGAGGCGCGCAGCAAGGTCTGCCTGATCACCAAGGACCTGGCGGACCGCGTGTTCGGAGTGGAAAACCCGGTCGGGCGGCAGCTTCGCATGGGCGAGCTGACGTTCACGGTCGTCGGTGTTTTCCGGGAACGCGCCGAAACTTTTGGCTTGTCGGAACTGCAGAAGGAATCGGTGATCATTCCGTTTTCGCTGATGAAGTATTACACCGGTACAGATGTTTTAAGCACGCTGCAACTTCAGACCGGCGGCCCGGACAAGGTGTCCATCGTCGAAAAACAGATCAACCGGCTGCTGAAGAGCCGTCATCCGGTGCAGGCGGAATACAACGTCCAGACGCTGACTGCGATTTTGGGCGCCGCGAAGACCATTTCGCTGGCGTTGCGCATCGTACTGATTGTGATTGCGTTCATCGCGCTGCTGATCAGCGGCATCGGCATCATGAACATCATGCTGGTAACGGTTACCGAACGCACCCGGGAAATTGGCGTCCGCAAAGCCATCGGTGCAGCACAAAAAGAGATCATGTGGCAATTCCTGATTGAGGCGTTTCTGATCAGCGGCGGCGGCGCGGTGATTGGCATCCTGATCGGCGTGGGAATTCCGGTAATCGTGCAGCAGCTTTTGCCGGGGAATTTGCGGGTGCCGATTTCGCCGATGAGCGTGGTGCTGGCGTTCCTGGTGTCGTGCTCCACAGGGCTTTTTTTCGGGTGGCTGCCGGCGAAGCAGGCGGCGGCGCTCGAACCGATCGAGTCGCTGCGTTATGAGTAAGCGCATGGGAGGAAGAAGTATGGCCTCGAAACAAATCATAGCTTTGGGAGTTTTGGTGGCAGCAATCGCGCCCCTCAGCACGCGCGCACAGCAATCGCCAACCGCTCCCGTAGCGAGTTCCACACCCGTGGTGCTGACGCTGAAACGCGCGGTTGAAATGTCGCTCTCGAACAGCAAGGATATTCAGCTCGCCAGGCTCCAGGTACAGGCGGCGCAGGATACCGCGCAACTAACGCGAGCGGAATTTCTCCCCAATTTGTATGCGGGATCAGGCGCGGGTTACACATATGGATTGCCGGAAACACCGGGAGGTCGGCCGCCGGCAATTTTCAGCGTGACATATACCGAAGATATTCTGAACGGGCCGCTGCGCGGCCTTGCGAAAGAACAGCAAGAGCAGGTGCGGGCGCAGCGGGCGGTGCTGGAGGATACGCGAAATCTGGTGATGGTGCGCGTAGCCTCGGGCTACCTGGAACTGGTGAAGGTGCGGCACTCCCTGGAATTGCTGCGGAAAGAGAAGGAGAGCGCGGACAAGATCGTGGAGGTGACGAAGGAGCGCGAAGGCGAAGGCTATGAGTTACCGGTGGAAGTCACCAAAGCGCAATTGACGTTGGCGCAAGTGCAGCAGCGCATCCTGCAACTGGAAGGGCGCCAGGACGAGCTGGAAGTTTATCTGCGCAATCAGTTGGGGCTCGCCGCGGATCAGCCAATGGACGTTACACCGGAAGAGTTGCCAGGCGCAGCGGAACAGGAAGGCGCGAACCTAATCGCCATGGCGGCACAGAGCAACACGCGCCTCATGGCGGCTGAGTCCGACGTGAAAGGCAAGGAACTGCGCCTGAAGGGAGAAAAGCAGGGCTACTGGCCGACGCTGCAACTGGTCGCGATTTACGACGTGCTGGCGAAATACAATTTCAATAATAGTTTCCTTGTCATCAATGAGCGGAATTTCCGCTACAACAACCTGAACGCCGGCGTAAACATCAACGTACCGATTTACAGCGCGAAGACTCGTGCCAACGTGGCGCTGGCACAGGTAAACCTGGAAGCCGCGAAAATCAATCTCAGCAATACGAAGAGCCAGGTGAGCGCGGAAGTCCGGCAGAAATCCCGCAAAGTGCAGCAGGCGGACGCCACCAAAGAAGTCGCGCGACTGGAGCTGCAGCTGTCGCAGCAGAACCTGACTGTCTTGCAATCGCAATTCGGCGAAGGCAAAGTGAATTTACGCGACGTGGAAAAAGGCCGGCTGGACGAAAACGAAAAATGGATGTCGTATCTCGACGCTAATTTCCAGCGCCAGCGGGCGCAACTGGATTTGCTGAAGACCGCGGGACAGCTGGAAAAGGTTTTGGAATAGAGTTTATTCCGCTCGACCGGTATAAACTGCGATTTCGCTTTGCTTGAGGTTCTTCGCTTATCCTTGTCGGATAAGCTGAGAATGACAACGCGTCTGTTGTTTGAAGGCGGATTTCTTCGCATGCTGGATAAAGCAAGCCTGAAAATTCTCGCGGAAGCGCTGGACAAGCTGGATGCGGGATTTGGGGCGCTGCCAGAATTTGAGGCGCAAGTTCCCGGTGCGCCACGCGTCGAGGAAATTCTGGCGGCCACCGCAGAGCGCTTGCAGGACAACTACCCTTATTTTCATCCCTTGTATGCCGGGCAGATGTTGAAACCTCCGCACCCGATAGCGCGGCTGGCGTATGCCCTGGCGCAATGGATCAATCCCAACAATCACGCGCTCGATGGCGGACGCGCGACCTCGGCGATGGAAAAAGAGGCGGTTGCCGGAATTGCGGAAATGTTTGGGTGGAAGGAACACCTCGGCCATTTGTGCGGCGGCGGCACGATGGCCAACTTGGAAGCGCTTTGGGTTGCAGGGCAATTGGCGCCAGGGAAAAAGATTCTTGCCAGCGAGCAGGCCCATTACACGCACGGTCGGATCAGTGGCGTTCTGCAACTCCCGTTTGCGTCTGTGCCATGCGATGCGCGCGGCCGGATGAATCTTGCGAAATTGCGCGAGATCGTTGCTCATGGTGACGTCGGCACAGTGGTGGCCACTATGGGAACTACGGCCGCGGGATCTGTCGATCCACTCGCCGAAATTCTGGAATTGCGTGAGAAGTATGGATTTCGTGTGCATGCCGACGCGGCGTACGGCGGATATTTTGGACTGGCCGGAAATTTGAATGAAGAAGCTCGGCGCGGATTCGATCTGTTGCACCGCGTGGATTCGATTGTGATCGACCCGCACAAGCATGGTTTGCAGCCTTACGGCTGCGGGTGCGTGGTATTCCGCGATCCGGGTGTCGGAAAACTTTACAAGCACGATTCGCCATATACGTATTTCAGCTCAACGGAAATGCACCTCGGCGAAATCAGCCTGGAATGTTCGCGCCCGGGAGCCGCAGCGGCCGCGCTTTGGGCGACGCAGAGATTGTTGCCGCTTCGGAGGGGCGGAGAATTCGCGCAGGGGTTGGAGGATTGCCGGGTGGCGGCGCTGGACTTGCATCAGCGGTTGGAGAACGACGCGCGATTTATGACGGCGTTTCCGCCGGATCTGGATATCGTTGTGTTCGCGCCGCGGGTGGCGAACGTCAGCGAAGCATCGGAAAGATCGCGGAAGATTTTTGCTGCCGCGGCGCGCAAGAATTTGCATTTGGCGGTCGCGGAATTACCGGTGGAATTCTTTCAGGTAAACCTTGGCACAATGAAAAAGGACCGAAACAGTTTGACATGCTTGCGGTCAGTGTTGATGAAGCCGGAGCATCGAGAATGGGTTGGCCGGATTTGGGCGATTTTGGATGAGGCAACAGAGGAATGCCTGAAGGGGTGAACGCGTTTGAGTGCGGGAGCGAAGCTCCCGCTTTAGCGGTTTCTGGCTCCGGGGATGGCTGTTCGATTTCCCTCTGTTTTGGGTGTCAGAAGCGAAAGTTCTGCTTCCGCACTCAAAGGTTGCAACTCCCACTTAATGTGGGATTTAACGGTTGGATGCGGATTGCGCACCGTCGGCAGATTCGTGTGCGGGGATGCAACCAAGTCAGGTAAACTATTATCTACATGGATTGCGGTACCAAATGGGGCACCGGGTTGTGCTACCTGTTTGGCCAAAAGTGCGAAAGTTTTGCACAATCAATTTGACCGAAACTGAGGGTGAAGAATGCCGGATGTAATGAAAACGTTGCTGTTGAACCCGCCGAGCTTCGAGAATTTTGACGGCGGAGCGAGTTCGCGGTGGCCCGCGACGCGTGAGATTGAGTCCTATTGGTACCCGGTTTGGCTCTCGTATCCGGCGGGAATGATTCCCGGCAGCCGGCTGCTCGATGCCTCTCCCCACAAAATTAACTGGCAGCAGACCGTTCAGATCTGCAAGGACTACGAGTTCCTGATTCTGTTCACCTCGACGGTGGGCTTTGCCAGCGACCTGAAGCTGCTGCGCAAGATCAAGGAAGCCAACCCGTCCATGAAGGTGGCGTTCGTTGGCCCGCACGGGCACATCAAACCGGACGAGACGCTGAATGCCAGCGAGGACATTGATTTCATCGTGCGCGGCGAATTCGACCATGCGGTGGCGGAGTATGCGCACGGCAAGCCTGTAGATCAGATTCTCAACGCCAGCTACAAAAAAGATGGCAAGATCGTCCACAACGCGATGCGGCCGCAAATGCACACGGAAGAATTGGATGCGCTGCCCTTCGCGACGGACGTTTACAAGCGAGACCTCGAGATCGAGCGCTACAACGTACCGTTCCTGCTGAATCCCTTCGTTTCCTTCTACAGCTCGCGCGGCTGCCCGGCGCTTTGCACCTTTTGCATGTGGCCGCAGACTCTTTCTGGCCATGCGTGGCGCACGCGTTCGGTGGACAACGTAGTGCAGGAAGTCAAAAACGCGCTTTCCTACTTCCCACAGATGAAAGAGATTTTCTTTGACGACGACACGTTCAACATTCGCAAGGACCGCGTCATCGAATTGAGCCAGAAGTTCAAGCCGTTGAAGTTTCAGTGGTCCTGCACGGCGCGTTGCCACAGCAAGTATGAAGAGTTGAAGGCCATGGCGGACGGCGGGGCGCGTTTGTTCATCGTGGGCTTCGAGTCCGGCGACGCGCAAATCCTGAAAAACATCAAGAAGGGCGCGACCACCGATATGGCGCGCGAGTTCATGAAGAACTGCCGCAAGGTCGGCATCAAGGTGCACGGCGACTTCATCATCGGCCTGCCGGGCGAGACAAAAGACACCATCAACAAGACCATCGATTTTGCTAAGGAACTGGATTGCGAAACAATCCAGGTTTCGCTGGCGCATGCCATGCCGGGAACAGAGCTGCATGATCAGATGTCCAAGGAAGGTTTCCTGCGCGTCGAGGCGCTGGCAGACCAGGGCGGCCACCAGTTGCCGCACATCGAATTCCCGCATCTTTCCAAGGCCGACATGATGGCGGGCGTGACGCGCTTCTATGACGAATATTATTTCCGCCCGAAGGTTGTATGGCGGATTGTGAAGGAAGCGCTCTGGGACGGCCACGAGCGCAAGCGCTTGTACCACGAGGCCACGGACTTCCTGCGGTTGCGCGCCGAGCGTCTGAAGTGGGTGCAGCAGGGCGGCGATGCGCCGAAGACGATGGTAGCGGTGGGCGGAACCTCATCGGCGAACGGCAACGATTAAGCAGAAAGAATGAGCCACGAGCATAGGCTGAGATTCAAGACGCTCGTCATGGTCTTGCTGATGGTGGTGTGCGCGAACACCGGCGACCTGATGCTGGCGCGCGGAATGAAGCAGATCGGGAACGTGGAGATTTCCTTCCCGGGCCTGAAGCACGCGCTGCTTTCAACGATTCAGAGCGGGAGCATCTGGATCGGGATTTTCTTCCTGATTGGCTTCACACTCTGCTATATGACGGCGGTAAGCTGGGCGGACTACAGCTTTGTGATGCCCGCCGGTGCGTTCGGCTACGCAGTGCAGACGATGCTGGCGATTCTGGTGCTGCACGAGGTGGTTTCGCCGAAACGATGGATCGGCGTGGTCCTGATCTGCGTCGGGGTGCTCCTGGTAGGGCAGACGAAGCCGAATACGACGAATAGCACCGGGCCCGTTGCGCCATGACCCGGGTAATTTTGATGTTGATCTTTTTTGTACTGTGCAATACCGGTGGTGAGCTGGCAATGTCCTACGGCATAAAGCAGGTGGGCGAGCCCCAAAGCTTCCGGCCGATGGCGCTCCTGCGATTTGTGTGGGCGGCGGCGCAGAACAGTTGGCTGTGGGTGGCATTGCCGCTGCTTGCGGCGTCGTTTTATTCGCTTCTGATTTTATTTTCCTGGGCGCCGGTGAGCGTGGTGATCCCGGCTTCGGCTTCCAACTACATCGTCGGCACGTTTGGCGCGAAGTATCTGTTGAAGGAAGATGTATCGTTCAAGCGCTGGATGGGCGTGATCTTGGTGTGTGTCGGTGTGACGGTGGTCCTGCTTACCGGCCGAGCCTGAAGCGTCATCCTCTCGTTGCTCCCCTCCCTCTGTTTTCCGAAAGTTGTGAATAAAAATAGGTAAAACTATGGGCGGTTGGAGAAGACGTAACGGTCGGCAGATTTGGTGATCAGGTAGACGGGCGCGACTGGCGCCAGGATTTCGCGCTTTTTTTCGTTGCGCGTTATCAGGTAGATGCGGCTTGGGTCGCCCCAGAGTTGGGCGAATTGGGCGTCGTCGAAAAAGATGGGCGGGGAATCAGGGAAGAGAGAGCCGTACCAGAGGCCGTTGACGCGGCCGTTGAGAACGTAAATCTGCTGGCCGGTGTAGAAGCGGACGGAAGAGGCGTTGGCGTATTCACCGTCCATGAAGATCTTGTCGGTGGGCTGGAGGAGCGGCTTAAGTGTCGCGGCGAATTGCTGGGACCCGAGGATGGGGTAGAAGACGCCCAGCGAAACGTGCGCGCACTCGATGAAAACGATCATCATGGCGACCAGCGCCCAGGTGGCGGCCTGGATTTTGCCGCGGCGGCGGAAGAACCAGTTGAGGAGAGTGCCGAATAGAAATGCCATCGCGGTGCCAATGAGCGGACCGCGAAAGAAGCCCATGGCGTCGCCCGTGAGATCGAGCATGTGGCCGAGGGACAACGCGTAGAGATCAGGATTTTTGTTGAGCAGGTCGAAGAGTTCGAGATTCGCGGCCGGGATGTGCGACGCGAGAGCGAGAGTGCCGGTAATGGCGGCGATAAGAAGTCCGAAGATGAGCAGAACTGTGGCAGAGCGGCGGCCGGCACGGGCGATGGACGAGCCTATCGGAGCTTCAGCTTCCTGGGTCATCCAGTGGCCGAGCAGCAGCGCGAGGCCGGGAAGGCCCGGAGCGAGATAGTATTCCTGCCGCGTGGAGAAGCTGAAGAAGAGAAGAACAATAGCAGGCCAGCAGAAGAGAAGCAGGAGCACGGCTTCGCTGGAACGGCGGACGCCAGCGACGCGTGGCAAACGGAAGCGCACCTGCGAGAGCGCCTGGGGAAGAAAAGAACTCCACGGCAGGAACCACAGCAAAATCAGTCCGTAGAAAAGAAGAATGGGAACAGTGTCGTAATCTACCGGATAGCGCTTGCCGAGATAGCGAAGGAACTGTTCGTTGACGAAGTAAAACCAAAGGAACCCTTTGGCCTGGCCTGCGGGCGGATTGGCGAGCGCGGCGAAGATGTGCCACGGGGCGGCGACTAGAAGAAAAACGAGCGTGCTGGAGAAGAGGCGCATCTTCAGCAGATGGCGAAGGTCTCGCGCGAGTAGCAGAAAGACGAAGATGATGGCGCAGGGAAAGACCACGCCGATGAGTCCTTTGGTGAGCACGTTGAGGGCGATAACCGCGGCGATGCCCCAACAGGAAAGCAGCGTCGGCTTTTCAGTTTGCCATCCGTCGAGAAAGAGATAGAGAGCGAAGCCGATCCAGAGGCCGACGGTGACGTCGGGAATGAGGATGCGGGTGAAGAGATACGGACCACAGGACGCGAGGAAAACAACGGCCGCCCAGAAGCCAGATTGCGGCGTAAGGAATCGCCGGCCGAAGAAGTAGAGGAAGAAAGCTAGAGCTAGAACGCTTAAGTGGAGGGAGAGGCGGGCGCTCCAGGTATGGACGCCAAAGAGTTTGATACCGAGGGCGACTCCCCAGTAGGGAAGCGGCGCCTTTTCGAGGTACCGGATGTTGTTTTCGTGGAGGGTCACCCAGTCGTGTCGGACAAGGATTTCGCGGCCGGCATCGGCGTGCGAGGCGTCGACGTCATCCTGGAGCGGCGGTGTGAATAGGCCGGGGCCGTAAATGGCCAACCATAGGATGGAGAGGATGACGAGCGAGGGCCATGTGCGTTGTCCGAGAGAGCGAAACATTCCGAATGAAAACCTCAGAGAGCGATACCAGTCGCGGAAACGGGCTATGAGCAAAATAATAGTTTAGCATGCGGCCGCCACGGCGATGGAAAGCGCGGATTATCGTCACAGAGGGCACAGAGATGACCTGGAACGCGAGAAGTGGATGAGGATGCGTGTTATTCTTGGATTTAGAACCTCGCCTTGCAATGATGATAGTGCAGTGGAATGCCGGTGAAAGTATGGCAAATCCGCAGTGGCTAGGCGCGTGGAAATCCGTAGTGAAGAGTTTGGTGATGGATTGAAGAGGGACGGGGGAGCCTGAGCGTGATTATTGTGCGCAGCCCGATGCGGGTTTCGTTGGGCGGTGGCGGCACGGATTTGCCGTCGTACTACACGAAGCATTCGGGATTTGTGGTGTCCGCGGCGATCGCGCGCTACGTGTACATCACTATCAGCGACGGTTTTTGGCCGCGCATTCACCTGAAATATTCGAAGATGGAAGACGTGGAGCGGGTGGACGAAATTCATCACCCGATCATCCGCGAGGCGATGAAGCTGACCGGAGTGACGGGGCCGTACCTGGAAATCGTGAGCTTGTCGGATATTCCGGCGGGAACAGGACTGGGCTCGTCGGGAAGTTTTACCACGGCGCTGCTGAGCGCGCTGCATACGCTGAAGAGGCGGTTTGTTTCCCCGCAGGAGCTGGCGGAGCAGGCCTGCCAGATTGAGATCGATATTTTGAAGGAACCAGTCGGGAAACAGGATCAGTACATTGCAGCCTTTGGCGGGATCACGAGTTTTGAGTTTCAGCCGAGCGGCAATGTGAAAGTGGACCCGCTGACTTTACCGTCGGAGGCGCTGGCAAATCTGGAAGATAATCTGTTGTTGTTTTTTACGGGGACTGCACGGTCGGCTTCGGAGATTTTGCGCGATCAGGATACGAAGAGCAAAGAAAATGCCGCGGAGATGCTGGCGAACCTGCACTTCACGAAGCAGCTTGGGCTGGAGAGCCGCGACGCGCTGGTGAAGGGCGATTTGCGGAAGTTTGCAGAATTGATGGCCGTGCACTGGGAACATAAGAAGAAGCGGTCCCCGGGTATGAGCAACGGGCCGATTGACGAGTTGTATGAACTGGCGCGAAAAAATGGAGCGTTGGGAGGGAAGCTTGTTGGCGCGGGCGGCGGTGGGTTTTTGCTTTTGTATACGGAGCAGAAAACGCAGGTGCGGGAAGCGATGCGCGGCGCAGGATTGCGGGAAGTGCGGCTGGGATTTGATTTTGGTGGCACCTCGGTAGTGGTGCATTCGTAGAAGAGGAAGAGAAAGTTTACGCGGAGACGCAGAGTTCGCAGAGGAGCGCGGAGGAAGAATAGAAGTGCTGCCGGTGGCGATACTTGCGGGAGGATTGGCGACACGGCTGAGGCCGGCGACGGAGAAGATCCCGAAGTCGCTGCTGGAGGTGAATGGAGAGCCGTTCATCGCGCACCAGTTGCGGTTGCTCAAGGCCAGCGGCGTTTCGCAGGTGGTTTTGTGCGTAGGCTTTTTGGGTGAGATGGTTCGCGATGTGGTAAAGAATGGGCACTCGTTTGGCATTAGCGTGCACTATTCGTTCGATGGGCCAGCCCTATTAGGCACGGCTGGCGCTTTGAAGCGGGCGTTGCCGCAACTCGGGAAAGCGTTTTTGACGTTGTATGGCGATTCGTATCTGCTGTGCGATTATGCAGGTGTAGCGCGGGAATTTGAGGCGTTGGGGAAGCAGGCGCTTATGACCGTGTTTAGAAACGAAGGGCAGTGGGATACCAGCAACGTGGAGTTTGAGGATGGCGTTATTCTGGCGTACGACAAGAAGCAGCGGACGCCACGCATGAAATTCATCGATTATGGACTGGGTGCGTTTACGGCGAAGGCATTTGAGCGGGTGCTGACGGACCAGCCATTTGACCTGGCGGAGTTGTATCGGGAAGTTCTGGCGGACGGAGAACTTGCGGGATTGGAAATGAAGCAGAGATTTTATGAAATTGGATCGCCCGCGGGACTGGAAGAGACGGCGCAGTTTATCGCCTCGCAGGGAGTGGGGAAAGCATGAGCGGTGAAGAATCATTCGCGGATAGGTTTTTGGCGGAGGCGGCGGAGATTGTGGCCCGGCTTGATCGCGCGAGTCTGGAGAAGGCCGCGAAGTTAATCGCCGAATTGCGCGTCACCGGTGGCCGTCTTTTTATTTTGGGAGTGGGCGGAAGCGCGGCGAATGCCTCTCACGCGGTGAATGATTTCCGAAAGATTGCGGGGATCGAGGCCTACGCCCCAACGGATAACGTTTCGGAACTGACGGCACGAACGAATGATGAAGGTTGGGCTACGGTGTTTGAAGGCTGGCTAAAGACCAGCAAATTCCAGGCGCGCGACGCGGTACTGGTGTTTTCGGTAGGCGGCGGCGATGTGGAACGCAATGTCAGCCCGAACCTGGTAGCAGCGCTGAAGCTGGCAAAATCGGTGGGCGCAAAAATTATCGGCGTGGTGGGTAGAGATGGCGGGTACACGGCGAAAGTTGCCGACGCGTGCGTGTTGATACCAGTCGTGAATCCGGTGCACGTCACGCCGCACTCAGAAGCGTTTCAGGCGGTGGTGTGGCACTTGCTGGTTTCGCACCCGGCGGTGAAGATGGAGCAGACGAAGTGGGAGTCCACGGCGGGGACACGGTGAAGAACAAGGCCGTATTTCTCGATCGAGACGGCGTGCTGAACCAGGCGGTGATTCGGAACGGAAAGCCATATCCGCCGGTGACAGCCGCGGAACTGGTTTTGGCGCCGGATGCTAAATCGCCGCTGCAAAAATTGAAGGCACAGGGATTTTTGCTGCTGGTGGTAACGAACCAGCCGGATGTAGCGAAGGGGATTACTACGCGAGGTGCGGTAGATGAGATTAACGAGAAACTGGCATCGGAGCTGCCGTTGGATGATGTTTTTGTTTGTTTTCACCAGGACAAGGATCATTGCGAATGCCGGAAGCCAAAGCCGGGGATGATTCTGGCCGGCGCGCGCAAACACAACGTGGATCTGGCGGAAAGTTTTATGGTCGGCGATCGTTGGCGCGATGTGGAGGCTGGACAAAACGCGGGATGCCGCACGGTCTTTATTGATGGCGGGTATGAAGAGCAGCAGCCTGCGCGGCCCGCGAATGCGCGTGTGCATTCGTTGAAAGAGGCGGCGGATTGGATTTTGGAGGCGTGCCGAAAGGGAGTGGCGCAATGAAGGCGGTTTCCGAATTGAAGGTAAAGATTTTTGGCGATGGCGCGGACCTGGCCGGAATTCTGGAACTGAGCCGCCTGCCCTACATCAAGGGCTTCACCACGAACCCGACGCTCATGCGCAAGGCGGGGGTTGCCGATTACGCGCAGTTTGCAGCGGAAGTTTTGCAGCACATCAAGACCCAGCCGATTTCGTTTGAAGTCTTCGCTGACGACGAAGAAACGATGGAGGCGCAAGCGAAGCACATCTCCGGTTGGGCAAATAACGTGTACGTGAAGATCCCGGTCACGAACACCAGGCGGGAGCCGATGTACGGGTTGATCCGGCGTCTGAGCCACGAAGGGATTCAGGTGAATGTCACGGCGATGATGACGCTGGAGCAGGTGCGCGAAGTTGGGAAGGCATTGCATGGCGGAGCGGCTTCGAACGTGTCGGTGTTTGCGGGCCGCGTGGCGGATACGGGCCGTGATCCGGTCCCAATGATGCAGGAGGCGCTGGAGATTTTGCGCGGGCACCCGAACACGGAATTGATCTGGGCCAGCCCGCGGGAGCTTCTGAATATTTTTCAAGCGGATGAAATCGGGTGCCATATCATCACGGTGACGAACGATATTCTGGCGAAGCTGAACTTGGTGGGGAAGGATTTGGGAGAGTTTTCGCTGGATACAGTGAAGATGTTTCATAACGACGCGGCGAAGGCGGGTTATACGCTGGATGTGGCGGCAGCTGTGCGTGGTGCGAAGTCTAGTAAGTCTTAGATAGTCTGGAATAACAGGCGTCGACGATTTGCATCGAGAGCAGGGCGTCGTCGGCGGTCGCGATTGTTAGATTCGCGCTTGGGTTTGTGCAGGCGGTAATGAATTCCTGGGTCTCTTGCTGCAGGGAGACATCTTCCATTCCATAGTCAAATTGAGTTTCGCGCGGCTGATCGGGCTGCAGCCAGGGCCATTTTGTGACCATTCTCAGGCGCTGCGGGCCATAGAATTTGCCACGGCCGCGCAAGAAAAATTGCGCCTTTTCGGTTTCGACAGTGATTTCCATGCGCGATTGCCAACTGGAAAGCGAGAGATTGATGCTGGCTGGAGCGCCGCCAGGAAGCGTGAGAACCAGGCTGGCGTGATCTTCGACTTGAATTGTCCAGAACTGGCGGCTGAGGTGACCGGCGGCGAGTTCGGCGCCGCCGAATATCCAGAGAAAAAGGTCGAACAGGTGAATGCCGGGATCGATGCAGACACCGCCGCCGCACCGAATGGGGTCGGTCTTCCAGCTGTTTTCGTAGCCGGGTTGCGCGCCGTGAGAGAGGACGGCGTCGACGCCGAGCACGCGGCCGTGTTGAGCGGAAGAAAGAAGCTTGTGCAGATGCTGAACATTTTTGAGGAACCGATAGTTGAGGCCGACGAAAACGCGGGTGCCGGACTTTTTTGCTCCGTCAATGAGCTTTTCAGTTTCAGCGCTGGTGCGACCGAGCGGCTTTTCGACTAAAACGAACGGAGCGAGCGGGAAGATTTGTGGAAGGAGTCGGGCGGCGGTGTCGTGAGGAGTGGCGACGACAGCCGCATTGTATTTTGTGGAGAAGGCGGCGTTTTCACTTACGGCTGTGGCCTTCGTGGAAAGTTTTGTGCCTTCAGGCACTTTTGGATCGAACACAGTGATTTCGGAAACGGCCGGGAGTTTGGTCAGGGCTTGAATCCGCTGGGTGCCAATCAGGCCGGAACCAACGACAAGAAGTTTCATAGGTCGATGCGCCTCAGTTTGAGAGCTTCCGCGCGAAGTGAGCCCGGCGAAAGTGTTGGATACGGATCGTTGACGTGAATGAAGCGGCCGGAGATGCCGTCCGAGTCGGAGGACAGAAGCCAGCGGCAAAGAGCGATCGGTTTGGAGAAAGGCACGACGGTGCGGACTTCTCCGCCAGCGGCGCGAACAGCCGCGAGCATGGACGTTTCGTTGGCGCCGGGAGCGATGATGTTGACGTCGACGGGAATTTGCGCGGCGTCGAGTTCCATGCACATGGTTTCGCACATCCGAACCGCGGCAGCTTTCGACGTACCGTAGGGGAGAAATTGAGGATAGCCGTAGCCGGCGCCCCCGCCGGCGAAGAGGACAATGTTCCCGCGGCGGGGCGTGGTTTTTGGCCCAGCGTCGAGCCATGTTTGGACGAAAGATTTTGCCACGAAGAAGGCACCTGCGGCATTGACTCGGAGGGTGTGAGTGAATTTGTCCGGGTCGAGCTGCCAGAAATTGCCGGCCTCGCCCAGTTCAGCGGCAGCGTGGATTACGGCCTCGAGGCCATGCCATTCACGACGGATTTCAGCGAACAGGGAAGCGACGGAGTTTGGGTCGGCGACATCGACGCGCGAGGCGCGGTGTGCGGGGCCGAGTTGGGCTGCGGTTTCGCGGACTGTTTCGGTGGTCGCGGCCAACCAGAGTTGGTGGCCGGAGTTCGCGAGATCACGAGCGACTTCTAAACCGATGCCCCGGCTGGCGCCGGTGATGAGGACGCGGGTAAAGTGGGGCGAATTAGGGACAGCGGTCATTCACTAGTCTCCGGAAATACTTTTCTCTATTAGAACATGAGGGGGAGAAATTCGGAGGGTTTTGAGGTCGACGGTGGGGAGGGCTTCGACTATGATTAATTTATATCTAGCATGAACGGAAATTTCCATACTACAGGCAGGCTTGAAAGCGCACTTGGATGAGGATTATTGCGAGTCTGGGACTTCCGAGAGAAAAGACAACGCAGAGACGCTGAGTACGCGGTGATTCGCAGACTTTCGGAGACGCATATGAGTATGACGCGGTTTTTTATCGTTGGCGGGGCGGGTTTTATTGGATCGCATTTCACGGATGTGTTGCTGGCGAAGGACGGCGTGGAGTCGGTAACAATTTACGACAACTTGAGCTCTGGGCGAGATTGGCATTTTGCAAAGCATTTGGGCAATTCGAAATTCAAATTTGTAAATGGCGACGTGAAGGACATCGAGGCGCTGAAGCGGGCGATGGACGGCAACGAGGTGGTGATTCACCTGGCATCGAATCCGGACATAGCGCGGGCTGCGACCGAGCCGGACATCGATTTTCGCGAGGGAACGTACCTGACCGAACGAGTACTGGAGGCGATGCGCCTGACGTCCGCGAAACGGATTCTGTACGCTTCAGGGAGCGGCGTATACGGCGAGTTGGGGACGGTGGAGGCAGGCGAGGATTACGGCCCGCTGGTGCCGATTTCAACGTATGGCGCGAGCAAGTTGGCCGGCGAGGTGCTGATCAGTTCGTATTGCCACATGTTTGAGCTCACGGCTTGCGTCTTCCGGTTCGGAAATGTTGTGGGGCCGCGGCAGACGCATGGAGTGGGATTCGATTTCGTGCGCTCGCTCAGAAGAGAGCCGCGACTATTGAAGATTCTGGGCGATGGCGGACAGAGCAAATCGTACATTTACGTGGAAGACGTGATCGCAGCGGTGCTGATGGCCCATGAAAAGACTGCGCAGAAGTTTCAGACGTACAACGTGGCGACGGGCGATTACATTACGGTGAAAGAGATTGCCGACTTGGCGGTGGAGTGCGTGGGTCTCGATCGAAGCAAGGTGAGGTTTGAGTTTGCCGGAGGAGATCGCGGGTGGAAGGGCGATGTGGCCGTCGTGCGGCTGAATACGGATCGGATACGCGGGTTGGGCTGGAAGAACAAGAGGAATTCGCGGGAGGCGCTGCGGGAGTCGATGGACGCATTGATACGGGATGCGGAATTACTGTATGCCAGCGTGAAGGCATGACGGAGTGAGGTTCTGATTTTGCTCTACTACATATTACTGGCGGTGGCCTTAATCGGGACGCTGAGTTCCACGGTGTACTTAGGATTGGTGTTGGCGGCTGTCGGAAAGTTTCGCGTGGATTCGCGGAAGTTGCTGCAGCCGCCGGTGGCCGACCCTAATTTGCCTGCGGTGTCCATGATAAAGCCCGTGCATGGGCTGGAGCCGCAGCTTCGGGAAAACATCGAAGGTTTTTTTCGGCAGGACTATCCGCAGTTCGAGATTCTGTTTGGCGCGGACTCGGAGGACGATGCCGCGCTCGGGATCGTGCGCGAGGTGAGCGCGCGGTTTCCGCTGGTAGCTAGCCGCATTATTGTCCACGGCTTGCCACCATGGCCGAATCCCCAGACGTATTCGTTGCATTGCCTTTCGCAGGCGGCGCAGTACGGCGTGATTGTGGCTTCGGACAGTGATGTGGAGGTGGCGCCGAACTATTTGCGCGAAGTGGTGGCACCGCTGTTGAAGCCAGGAATTGCAATGACGACGTGTCTCTATCGTGGGAAAAACGTGGGTGATTTCTGGTCCAATCAAACAGCGATGCTGATGTCAGTGGAAGAGCCGGCGGGTGCGCTGGTGGCGAACCTTCTGGAGGGCATGAGGTTTGGCCTGGGACCAACGATAGCAGTGCGCAAGGAAGTGTTGAAAGAGATTGGCGGATACGAAAAGTTTTACGACTATTCGGCAAATGATTTTGTTCTCGGAAATCTGATTTACAAAGCGGGGTACCAGGTGGCGCTTTCCGGCCACGTAATCGACCACATCGTGAACCAGAGCACTTTCCGGAAAATGCTGCAGAACCAATTGCGATGGAGAGTTACGGAAAGATATTGCCGCCCCAAAGGGTATCTGGGCATGGGTCTGATTTTCGCGATGCCGTTCGGGATTCTGGGATTGCTTGCCGCGGGAGTATCGGGGCACTGGCGGTTCGGAGCGGTGTTGCTGGCTTGGGCTGTCGTAAACCGATTGATCATGGCGTTTGCGGTGGGCTGGGTGGCGCTGCGCGATCGGCCGTTGTTGCGCAAGCTATGGCTTTATCCGACGCGGGATTTGCTGGGATTTATTGTGTGGTGCATGAGTTTTGGCGGTACGAAAATCGCGTGGCGTAGCAGCCGGTTTGAATTGCAGGGCGAACGCATGGTGTTACGGAAGGATGCGGAGAATCCATCGTAGCGCACGTATGAGATCACCCCAGACCCGCTACCATAGTTTCGAATGATGAGCCATCTTTCCATCTGGCGCATGGCCGTTCTGGTGCTGGCGGCTGCGCCGCTTGCCTATTATGTGGTTGCGATTGTTGCGGCGCTGCTTTTTTTTCGCGGCGTACGTGGGCGGCGATTGCCGAAGTTTGCTCCGCCGGTGAGTTTGCTGAAGCCGGTGCATGGCGTGGATTTTGCTTCCCAAATTAATTTTGAGAGTTTTTGCAGCCAGAATTATCCGGAATACGAGATCTTATTCTGCGTGAATCATATGGACGATCCCGCCGTTCCGCTCATCCGGCAGGCGATCAGGGATTTCCCCCAAATCCCAATACGCATCCTGTCGGACGCACCGAAGCTTGGCTCCAATCAAAAAGTGAACAACCTGATATTGCTGGCGAGCGAAGCGAAGCACGAAATCATTGTGCAGAGCGACGGCGACGTCCGCGTGTCACCGGACTATCTGCAGAATGTGGTGGCGGAATTTTCTGATCCGGCGGTAGGTGTAGTGAGTTGCTTTTACCGCGGCGTGGCGGAGAAGAATTTCTGGGCTGAACTCGAGACGGTCGGCGCGGCCAGCGATTTTTTCGCCGGAGCCCTGGTCGCGAACCTGCCCGGCGAAGTCACTTTTGCGCTGGGTGCCTCCGTGGCGACCACGAAAACGTGGCTTGCAAAAATTGGCGGCTACGAGGCCCTGGCGGATTTGCTGGCGGACGATTACGAGATCGGCAATCGAGTGCACAAGGCCGGAGGCAAAGTTCTGTTGTCGCGGGAAGCGGTATGGACGATGTATCCGGCACAAACGTTCAAGAGTTTCTGGGAGCACCAGGTTCGCTGGGCACGGACGGTCCGTCTGGTGCGGCCGGCGTCGTTTTTCGGGTTGGTGATTACGCACGGCTTGCCGTGGTGCGTCCTGGCGGCGATGGTAGCGCCATCGGCTTGGATCGGCGTGGGCTTCCTCGGAGCTTATCTGCTATTGCGGTCGCTGATGACTTGGACGGTCGGTGTCTGGGGAGTTCAAGACGAAGTGCTGCGGAGAAAACTGTGGCTGGTGCCACTGAGAGACGTAATTCACGTTGCGGTGTGGCTGGCGGGATTTGCTTCGAACCGGGTGAAGTGGGGCGGGGCGGAGTTTGCGATTGAGGGCGGAAAGATGAGGGAAGTTAACTCCCCAAACCAGTGAGCCTCAATTTGAGGGCTTCGGATTCGCCCCGCCAGTGGACGCGGGTGTGACAGTGTGTTTCAGCCAGTCGGAATCAGAGAGGTTCCATCCGCCGCCGAGAGCCAGATATAGCTGAACGAAAATTACGCGGCGATTTAGTTCCGTTTGCGCCAGGGCAGTCTGTTCCGGATACAACTGAAGCTGTGCGTCGAGCACCTCGAAATAGCTCGCCTTGCCCGCTGTGTAGCGCTGCAGGGAAACGGTCACAGCTTCCTGGTAGGCGGCGACTGAACGAGATTGTTCGGCGCGAATGGCTTCGAACTTCTGCCGCGAGATAAGAGCGTTTGAAACATCGGTGAAAGCGTTCAGAGCGGTCTGCTCGTACTGCAACTTCGTCTGCTGCCAGAAAGCCACCGCGTTGCGCTTTTGCGCTCGCAAGGCGCCACCCTCATAGATGGGACCCGTGAAATTTCCGGCGACGCTCCAGACGTTGGCGCTGCCCGCGGTGATTTGCGAAAGCGGCGTGCTGGCCTGCCCGACCAGCGCCGTGAGCCCGAATTGCGGGAAGAAGTTTGCCGTCGCCACGCCAACCTGGGCATTGGCCGCGCGAACCTGTTGCTCGGCCGCCAACACATCCGGCCGGCGCTCCAGCAGTGCGGACGGAAGGCCAACCGGAATCTCCGGCGGTACCACTTCCTCAAGCAGTTTTGCAGTATGCGAGATCGATTGGGGATTGCTGCCCAGAAGGACGCTGATCTGATTCTCCTTCAGGGCAATCTGGCGTTCATATTCGGGGATCGCGGCAGCGGCGGCAGCTTGCGCGGCCTCCGCGCGGGAAGTGTCCAGCTTGGAGGCAACCCCACCCTCATAACGCTGGTTGAAAAGCTTGAGGGTGTCGCTGAACGACGCGGTCGTATCTTTCGCGATCTGGAGCTGCAGCTCCAGCCCAAGAAGTTCGAAATAAGCTTGCGCGACATCGCTGGTGAGAGTCAGCATGACGCCGCGCCGTGCTTCTTCGGTGGAAAGATATTGCGCGCGGGCGGATTCATTCAGGCGGCGAATCCGGCCCCAGATGTCGGCCTCCCATGCGGCGCTGCCGAGT
>Ga0210402_10000513_pt1 | contig 43082 bp, 73 predicted proteins | sample IncBWC7MmetaG_FD_161055 | JGI IMG/M metagenome (GOLD analysis project Ga0210402, IMG submission 161055) | Forest soil microbial communities from Barre Woods Harvard Forest LTER site, Petersham, Massachusetts, United States - Inc-BW-C-7-M | ecosystem: Environmental > Terrestrial > Soil >...
TAACACATTGCAACGCGGCACCACACATCAAGTTGCGCGCGCATCTAATCGCGGCGCTTTGCTGCGCCATGCCTTTTCGTTCTGTCAAGAGATATTTTTGGGCGCGGCTATCTTCCTGTCGCCTGCCTCCCTTGCCCAATAATTTCCTTTGACAGTCAAATCAAGCTGTGATCTATTCGAGTTGCGGTCGCATTCTTAGACGGTCGCGGTACTTCCGGCGCTCCGGCCTGTGAAGTCGCCCCGTAACCGTGCGTCCAGGGTTAACGATAAAAACCTCCCGCCGTAAGCCGCGCAATCGGGGCGCTTTGCTCTCACGCTCTCATTGTGTGCCGCGCACTTCCGCACGGCATATTAGGAGAGCAAACAAATGAACTTCCATCAAAACAACGTCTACGCAAAAACGGCGCGTTTCGACAATTCGCAGCGCGCGTTGACGGAAGACGAAATGTACTCGCTTGCGCCGTCAATCTTTGCGACCACAGCGCACCATTCGCGCAGTGATCGCTTTGCGCCGATACCGACTATCGACGTTGTGCGCGCACTGTCGCGGGAAGGTTTTATGCCTGTGGGCGTGAAACAGTCGCGCGCCAGTGACGACAAGCGAGAGCACACAAAGCATCTGATCAGACTGCGCCGCATTGACGAGGTGACCAAATACACCGCAGGCGATACGGTCGCTGAGATCCTGCTCAAGAATGCAAACGATGGCAGTGCCGCCTATGACTTGATGGCGGGCTTGTTCAAAATTCTCTGCCTTAACTCGCTTGTCGCGCAGACTTCCGAAATCGAAAGCTTGCGGGTCAAACATTCGGGCGATGTAACCAACAGGGTTATAGACGGCACATTCCGCGTTTTGGAAACCGCCGTAGCCGCGTTGGAGGCGCCGCGCGAATGGTCGCAAATCAATCTTGAGCATGATGAGCGACAAGCTTTCGCTGTGGCCGCGCACGTCGCTCGCTTTGGCGACAGCGACGGCAATGTCGATACGGCAATCAAGCCAGAGCAGTTGCTAGTCGCACGGCGCACTGCCGATCAACCGCCGACGCTGTGGAACGTCTTCAACACGGTCCAGGAAAACAGCATCCGCGGCGGACTGTCGGCAATGGGCCGCGACCGCAACAATCGGCCACGGCGCACCACAACGCGCGCCGTCAACGGTATCGACCAAGACGTGAAACTTAATCGCGCCTTGTTCACGTTGGCCAGCGAGATGGCGAAACTCAAGAAGTGAGCGAGAGTGAAGCGGGGCGCGCGTTGCGCCCCGTTTTGCCGCGTTCACTGACGCGAATAGGAGAGCAAACAAATGGACAAGCTTAGCTTAGGCTACATCGAAAATTCGCTTTACAACGGCGAACTGTGGGCGGCCATGCGCAACGGCCGCTATTGGCGACTACGGCGCAACGGCAAGACGCAGACCTGGAAGACGCGCCCCGCCGACTACCGCATACCAGTCAAAGCCGGACTGAAATCGTGCGGCGAGGTAACGCATCGCAGCGCAGTCGCGCTAGTGAGCGACAGCAATTGGCGCAACGCAGACTTTGTCGTGTCTGAGAGCGACCCCAACAACCAGACCACAATTCAACCGTAGGAGAGCAAACAAATGAAACTGACAAAAGAGCAGCAACGCGCGTTGAAGAACGTTTTTCAACGCGACCCCGACATCGTGCCGCCGAGCTATCTGCAATTTCGCCGTACCGTGCGCCCCGCCTTTGGCGGCGAGTGCGTCATGGTCCAATGGGCGAACATGTGGCTTGGCATTGAGCGCGACGGTTATACACACTCGTGAGCGAGAGCGAAGCGGCCGCAACACTGCGGCCGTTTTGCCGCGTTCATGACGCGAATAGAGGAGAGCAAACAAATGAAACACTACGCCGATTTGTTTCGCGCACTGATGGACAGTCCCGAAACATCCTACAAGCTTCAAGACGCATTACGCGCCTTCGACAAGCGCGATCCAGTTGACGCATTCAAGGATGCGGAAACACTCCGTTATCTGATGAGAGTGCGCCTTGACGAATGTAGCAGCAAATAGGAGAGCGAATTGAGCAAACCACAATATCGCATCCAGCTGTTTTGTCCGCGCTGCGACAAGACAGGCGAGACTGTCGGCACTCTCATTCCGCCGCCGCGCGTGCATTGCGGCGACTGTCTCATGGACCACACTGAGATTGTCGAAATGAAAATCTTGGGCGCCGAGCAGCTGCCCGACGAGCCGATGGTCAATCTCAGGATTGTCGGCCCCAACGGCGAGCCACTAGAGGAGGACGAGCCATGAACGGCAAGCGCGTTTTGTACCTCGACCAATGGGGCGGCAAGTGGTGGGCGAAAAGCGTACGCGAGCTGCATCGCCAAATCGGCGGAGCGCGTCCATCCAAGATGTACCGCGACGACCCGTTAACGAAAAAGACTTACCACACTGGCTACGTCGTCGGTCGCCACTGGTGCAACGCCTTCATTCCCTACGAGCAGGAAGCATGAGCGAGAGCGAAGCGGCGACTAACACTCGCCGCTTTGCCGCGTTCATCCAACGCGAATAGGAGAGCAAACAAATGACCAACTACAGCAATCCGCGAATGGCGGCAAAGATCGACGACTGGCCTAGCGGCAGTCGCCGCGTACAAGCGACGTTCTACATTGAAACCGACCGCAAGCGCGGCGAGCGCGCCGTCCGCGTCACCACAGGCGCGCCGATTAAGCTCACATTCGCGCAACGCATGCGGGTCGTCGATGGCGATGATGGCCGGACCTACATCGCCCGCGATCACGGTCACGGCATGGCGTCGGTCTTTCGCGGTGACATGAAATACGAACACGAAATCGCGCATGAGCCGAGCAGCCGCTACCACGAACTAATGGAGCTATTCAAATGACAATCGGCGAACTGAAAAAGCTGCTGGAAGGCCGTGACGAAAGCGAAGTGGTCTGCATCTACGACATTCCCGCAGACAGTCCGGCGATATCGACCGGCGGCTTTGGCGCCGTCGTTCCAGTCGATGACGAAGTTGAGCACAAGATCAGAGCCGACGACGACGGCTCTCGTATTCACTGCTTTTGCTTCACTGCCAGCGACGGACAGGCAGTGCATGAGGACGAGGAGTAAAGAAAAATCCCTTGGCAGTAAATCGCCAAGGGATTATTGTTTACTTCTATCGGGCGACCGTGGGCGTCCGAGACGAAAGGCATTCTGCGGGCCAGGGCTGGATACCACTCCCGTACAAGAATGCCGACCCACGGACCCTTTACCATTGGAGAGCCCAAATGCTCAAGATCAAACCAACCAAAAACGACGACATCGACGCCGCGCTTGAACTGGTCACCGAGCTGGCGTTTCAAAACACCTGTGACCGCTACGACAATCCCGGCGAGTACCGCCGCCAAATGGCGGCGATCAAGCTGGTGAAGGAGACGTTCAACCGAGGTGGAGAACGGCTATGAGTGAAGACGTTTTCCCGGTCAATCTGACCGAGGACGAAATGGTGGACATTCTCGCTGCACTAGAGAAGCGCGCCGCAGCCGTCTTCGACACATCAGAGCTTGCACAGCGCTTGCGCCGGTTACACGACCGGCTGGAGCGCATCTTCGAAGGACGCGACCAACTAGAGGAGGAGAGCCATGGTTGATCTTGTCTTGCTGTTGCTGTGGGCGTGGAGGTTTCGTTGAGCCTCTTTGCTCTTGGATTGTGGGCGACACTGTGCGTCCGTGATCCCAACTATCCCGGCTGCATCATGCGGCCGGGACAGTGCGCCGAACTGAACGGCGTTGAGGTCTGTGCGATAGGCCCGCCGCCGCTACCGCCAAAAACAGAGCAAAAAAATTAAAAAAAATCTGAAAATCAATTGTGGCAAAGGAGAACAAATGGAGTTCAAAGAGAATGACCGCGTGCTGATCTGTCAGCGCGTTGCCGACTTCGAGCCTGCGGTTCAGAGCCACGTCGATACGTGCGTGCTGTGTGCAAGGCCGGTGTGGCGAGCGCGATCCAGTCCGGAGGCAGATTATGTCATTTGCCTGCCCTGCGGCCGCAAGCAACTCGCCCAATACCCCGAGGCGAAAATCGGAGAGCCAACCAAGGAGCAATTGGAGGAAGCGCGATGGTGGTGGAGAAACTTCGGAATGCCACGAAAATCGTCCGAGTGATCTGCGCCGCTAATGGCTCAGTCACCCCGCACGATGGCCGCTATGTGGTGCGCTGGAACCCGCACACAGTAGCGGGCGTGCTTGAACTGACATCCACAGACTACCGGCCTCGCGCGCGGCGCTTCACCATGCAAGAGGTGCATCAGGAGTGGAGCACTGTCAGCAAGGTTCAGCCGATGCGACCGTGGGACGGCAAGCCCAATCGGCCGCTGGCTGGTGTCTCTATCGAGATCGAAGATGCCGCCGGGCTACAGGAGAGCTAATCTTTGGCCCGGCGGCAGGATAACCCAAATGCCCAAGTGCGTATTTGGAGAGCAAGACCTATACCATCCAATCGGAGAGACCGTCAAATGCCCGACAAAGCAACCGAATTCCTAGAGCAGATGATCGAACAACGGCTTAAGGACATTGCCGACGAGCTGAAGAACATCAGCATCATGCTCGAAGGCTACAAGTCTGCGGCCGAACGAGACGTGGCGCTTTCGTCCAGATTGATGGCCAGCGTCAGGAACACCCAGAACGCTGTCGGTGTGCCGCGCTACTTAAGCGGCCGTTGGCCCTTGAAAGACGGCGACAGTTACGGCGTAATCCCGGCTCAACCCGCGACCCCACTTCCGAGCCCGGAGCCCGAAGTCGATGGCAACGATCCGACAGGGCATCTACGATCTACTTCAGAGCGTTGAAATCGACACCAAAGAGCTGGGGCGAGCGCGGGTCGAGCCGTGGCCGTCCCAGCGACTGATCATCGACACCATTGCGCGCGGCCTCAATGAAGGCGTTCACGAATTCGTTGTGCTCAAGTGCAGGCAGGTTGCTGCAACGACTGTGTGTTCTGTCATTGAATTATTTTGGGCATTGGCAAATCCTGGTGTGCAGGGCGCGATCATCGCCGACCGCACAGACAATTTGGAGAGGCTACGCCGAATTTTCGCGAGCCTACTGGAAACGCTACCGCCTGAATGGCGATCCCCCGAGCACAAGCTGCTAGTCAACAATCGCACCGGGATGGCGTTCGCCAACCGCAGCGTCATTGACCTGATGGCCGCAGCAAACAATCCCGATCTTGGCGCCAGCCGCGCATTGAACATGATGCATGCGACCGAGTGTGCGCAATGGAAAAGTCTGGCGGGCGTCGAGAGCCTGAAGGCTTCACTGGCGCGCGAGAACCCGCATCGGCTCTACATCTGGGAGAGCATCGCCAACGGTTTTAACTGGTGGTACAACTTTTGCCAGCAGGCGAAGTCTGATCGCCACATGCGATTTGTCTTCATCGGCTTCTGGAGCCAGCCGACCTACTCGATCCCCAAGGACGACGAGGACTACAAGACTTATTGGGACGGCCGTTTGACCGATCAAGAGCTGGTCGACGCCCGCCTTGTCAAGCAACAGTACAACTACGTCGTTAAGCCGGAGCAAATAGCGTGGTGGAGGAGAGAGAGCGAGTTCAAGGCCGAAGAGTACATGCTGCGTCACTTCCCGTGGCACGAGCGGCAATGCTTCATCGCTTCCGGCTCAGGCTTCTTTCCGGCGCAGCGGACCTTGGAAATCTCCGAGCAGCTATCGCCTACGTCACCGCCTTATCGGGGCTACAGGTACACCTTCGACGAAAAGTTTCTCAGCTCCAAGATCGAACAAACAACGGAGCCTGACAGTGCGTCACTCAAAGTCTGGGAGCCGCCCGAGCCCAATGGAATTTATGTCATTGGTGTCGATCCATCCGGTGGCGGTGGCGGCGAAAGTGATGACCATGCCATCGAGGTTTTGCGTTGCTACTCTGATCGCGTGGTTCAGATCGCGGAGTTCCAGTCGAATAAGCCGTTGACGTATCAGCTGGCGTGGGTTCTGGCGCATCTGGCAGGCGCGTATAAGGACCATATCGCCAACCTCGAAGTGACCGGGGTTGGAGCGGCGGTTTTGCCTGAAGTGAGAAACCTCCGTCAATTAGCGGAACGGGGCATCCTGCAAGGGGTGCCGGGTACAGAAAACATCTTGGATATGATTGGAGCTGTACGCTGGTTTCTGTACAAAAGACCTGACACGCTAGGCGGAGCTGGAAACGTAATCGCGTGGAAGGCCAATTCAGATAATAAGCATCAGGTGTACTCTGAGCTACGCGATAGTCTGATGCTGCGACGCTTGGAAATCCGATCCCCCAAACTGATAGCGCAAATGCAAAGCATCGTCGAAGACGACGGCTGGATCGGCGCCGGGCCGGACACCGGAGAGAACGATGACTTGGTTTCCGCACTTGTCCTGGCCCATCACGCTTGGATTGAGTGGCGCCGCCCTATGCTGGTGGCTCGTAATCTCACGTGGGACAGTGTGAAAGGCGACCTGCCGCCGAAGGACGTGGGCACGGTGCTGTCATTCGCCTTTAGCCAGCACATGGCCATGATAAACCGCAAATCGCGTGAACGTAGAGAAAAGTTCTGATATTTGATCAACCGCAACAAAGGAGATTTCAAATGCCGTCAAAGCTTGCCCTGATCACCTGGATGGACGAGGCCGCGCCCGGCGAGCCGGTGTTCCCGACGCATCCCATCGCACCCGGTGGTCCGCCGCCCGACATCTGGCCGCAACCGCCGGTACGGCCTGAGCATCCGATTGTGCTGCCGCCGCCGGGGCCGGGTAAGCCTCCGGTGGTGATCTGGCCGTCGCCCGGTCATCCGGCGCACCCCATCGCGCCCGGTGGTCCGCCGCCGCAGCCGACGCATCCGATTGCGCTGCCGCCGATCATCTGGCCGCAGCCGCCGGACGGTGGTCCGCCGATTGCGATTGATCCCGGTCATCCGGCGCATCCCATCGTGCTGCCGCCAATTCCGCCGGTCGATGCCGCTCACCCGGAACACCCAATCGTCATTCCGTTGCCGCCGGAAATCTGGCCGAAGCCGGGCGTGCCGACGCATCCGATTGTGATCCCACCGGAAACGCCGGTGCCGGATCGGCCGATTGATTGGTATGCGGGCTGGTCGGACGAAACCGGCTGGGTGGTGGTCGGCGTGCCGGATGTGCCTCACCCCACTCCGTCCAAGGTCGGCCGCAAATAGTCAGATGCCTTGCGAACATTCGTGGCCGTCGTGATGACGTTTGTTACCGCCGGTTACCTCCTCGCCACGCTAGTGAGCTGGGAGCTGTTTAGCTCCCGTCTGCTCACTGGCGTGCTGGCGATGGCAACCGGCTTTTTGCTGATGTGGACACTCGACCTTGCCAGCCACGCCGCACGGAATGAGCCGCCGTGACCTTCATGTTGGGATTGTTGCTCGGCTTCGTCGCTGGTTTGGTGTGCGTGTTGGTGTTAGCGGTGGTGACCGCGGTGAGCCTGAGCTGGGTGCAGTGATGTTGATCGCCGGAGGACCGTTTGCGGGACGATGCCGAGGCGGTCCTTGGGACGGCAAAGACATGGAGCAGCAGCGCCCTGAGTATCGCGTGCCGATGCTGCCGCCGATCTCATTCCGACGCGCGTTCGAGCCGCCGGATAAAATCGACACGCTGAGATGGGGGACATATCGCTTCGTCGCGGGCAACTGGATTTGGAGAGACGACAAAGAAAGATAAAGTTCACGCTTCCGGCCTATCACTCCGTCGTGGGAGGGAATGGAAAGCGCTGCAAGTCCCATGGCCGGTTAGATGGACTTGCTTCAAGTGGGATGCGACAGAAACGCGACACCGTGCAGTCAGAAGCCCACGGGCACGGCAAACTAACAGGAGGCCACTATTCCTATTGTTAGAACCTACGGCTGTGGCGACTGCGGTCACTTCATCGAAGTCACCCTGACCATGGAGCAAGTCGATGATCCGCCGCCGCCATGCCCTGCGTGTGCCAATCGTGAAATGGCTCAAGAGTTCAAGCCGGTCGCCATCGGCGGCTCAACCGTCGGCAAGGCCGTCAAGCTCGCCGAGACCATCGCCCACGAGGACTACGGCGTCGCCGACATGCAGCACGACACCCGACGCGGCGGTGTCCCGAAAGTAAGATACAAGGACCAGGGCACGCCATTGCAGCAACAGCAAATGAGCAGCTGGGGCGCGCCCGGTGCGCTCTTAGAGACTGCCGTCGGCGTCGGCCGTCAAACCCGACTGGCCAGCGGCGGCTATAACGGCGTCGATGTGCTGCAAAAAATGCTCAAGGACGGCACCCAGCCCGATCTGATCGAAGCGTCGAAGCGGCGGGCGATGAAAGTCTGGTGATGCTGTCGCCGTGGGGCGCGCGGATGTGGTTGTTGATTGTCGCCGGGATACTGATTGCGCTTTATGCCGGGTGGTTACCGGGGTGGGTAGGATGAGCAAGCTGAAACACTGGTTTGCCGAATGGTGGCGTGAGTTCGCCTATTGCGATGGGCCGTGCTCAGATGCGGAACGAAATCGGGGCTTCTGATGCGCCAGCTGCGCGTCTGCCCGGTCACGCACACGTTTTGCAACGCGCATCCGTCTGCCGTCTGCAACGAGAGCTGCGCGCGGGAGCTGTTCAATGATCGTCCTGATGAACGTCGAAGGCCGACGCTACATCAAGGAGCTAACAGCCGCCAACATCTGCAACATGACCATGCCCGAGCTGGTCGAGTTCGAACGCCGGGTGTGGGCGCTCGCTGAAAAGACAAAATTCCCGTTTCGGGCTATAGACGTGCTCAACGCGATCTATCGCGAAGTCGAGTGGCGCGCGATGGACAAGGAATGGCGCGATGCTGCGAATTCCCGACGAAGACCTGGAAATCTGGGTCAAGGAACTAACTGACGAGTGTCTGGCGTCGCAGCAAGAACGCGGCATGGTCTATACCCGCGCCTCGCAATATTACTACTGCGGCACCTACGACGCCCGCGCCGCGATCTACAACAAGACCAAAGCCTTCATTGACAAATTGGCTGGCTTCCTGATGCAGCCGACCGACGTGCGCTTTGCCATGCTGTACGACAGCAACGAGGCCGACAGTGTGCTGGAGCGCGCGCAGCTCTGCTCGGAAAAACTCTCAGCCGATTACCGCAACACCGACAGCGACATCACCTTCGGCGAGGCCGTGGTGTGGTCGCTGATCAACGGCTGTCAGCTGCTCAAGCACAATCCCGACGAGGACCACGACGGCTTTCGCATTGCGCCGGTGCACCCACAGAATTTTGGTGTGCTGTCGGAGACCACCATCAGTCTCGACGAGCAAGAGGCGTTCTGTCACGTCAGCTATCCAACCGTCACCCGGCTGCGCTCGATGCTGGCCGACCATCCGAAGCGCAAGGAGATTTTGGCGCGCATCGAGGCAGGCAAACCCGGAAGGGAAATGGATGAGCAACCCAATTATTTTCATCAGATGGTGGTGGGGGGTCTCAACCCGCTGGGTGATTATCCAGGAGGGGCGCCGCGCTCCGAGGCGGCGGGCATCGTCAACGTTTTCCCGGTACCGACGCCATGGCGTCCTAATCGGCGGCTTACGCCCACCGTCAAGTTTTGCGAACTCTGGATAAAAGACCGCGACCGTGACGGCGACTATACCACCATCCAGCACGTCTACGGCCACGAGCCGATCATCGTCGAAGGCGACAAGACCCGGCGCAATCTGTCGAAAATTCCAGGGCGGCATGGCTTCGTTAAAATTCAGGCGCAGCCGACACCGGGCTATTTCTGGGGTCGCTCCTACATCGCCGACGTGCAGATGCTACAGGACGTGCTCAACAAGCGACTGCGCGATCTGAAAGTCATGTGGGACCGCAACGTCAATGCGCCGCAGGTGTTTTCCGGCTTCACCTCAATCACCGAGGAGCAATATTACAAGATCATCAACGAGGGTGGCTTCATTAATGATCCGAACCCGAATGCTTCGGCTAAGAAGCTCACTGAACCTCCGCCAGCGAATTATCTCGAAGAGCTTCAGTTTCTATTTCAGCTATTTGACGAAGCGAGCGGCTTTTCCCCGGTCATGTCCGGGCAAGGTGAACCCGGAGTTAGAGCGGGCGTCCACGCTCAGACGCTGGTACGAACTTCTACTCCACGGCTCATTGATCAGGCCGCGCGCATCGAACGCCAGCTCGCCGAAAGCGGATACTTAGCCTACCGCCTGATGCAGGCGATGGACCCACACGTCTACATCACCGGCGACAGCAAAATTGAATTCACCCTCAAGACTATGCCCGATGACTTTCAGATACAGGTGGACAGTCATAGCGCGTCGCCCGCTTTTGCCGAGGACAATCGTCAGGTGGCCATTGCTCTGGCGCGCGCAGGAGCCGTGGACGCGGAAGACCTTATTCACATGCTGCATCCGCCTGGAGCCGAACTGCTGCTATCAAGACTGCGGCAACGCAAGAAACAGCAGGCCCAAGAAGCGCAGGCCGAGAAAACCGAAGAGATGGTGAAGGGCGTGCTCGGCTTCCCCAGCGGTGGCCGTGGCGGCGGTGGCGGTGGCGGTGGACGGAAGCGGCAGTGATGTTGTAGCTTTGTGTTACGAGGTAACACAATGTCATTCCTCGACAGCGCCCAGGGCGCCGCTGAAGATGCCGGGCCGCCATCTGCTGGACCTCCATCCCAACCGGCAGGCGGGGGCGGTCCACCGCAAGGTGGTGGTCCGGTACTAGCGGCTATCGCTGGTCGGCAGCGCGGCCCGAAAGTCAGCGCGCCCGGTCCCGGCGATCAGGCATCGTCGATGACCATGCTGATGCAGGCCATTGGTCTGATGCAGCAGGCGCTGCCCGGTCTGCAAGTCGGAACGCCAGTGCAACAAGATGCTTTGAAGGCGGTGCAGCGCTTGAGCAAGCATCTGCCGCAAGGCGCGCCGAGCGCGGGCCAGCAGCGCACTCACCTCGAGGATTTGCTGCGTAACATCGTGAAAAACGCTTTGCTGCAACGGATTATGGGACAGCAGAAGCCGCAGCAAGGTGGCGGCGGTCCCGACCAACCAGCCGGGCCATCGCCGATACCGGGCGCGACAGCTCAGCCGCCGATGCCTGCAACGCCTTTACCGGGTGCGTAACGCGATGTATTACATTGTTGCCTACCGGGAGAGCGGGATGGTTTCAAAGTGCCCGATCCCGTTTCCCGATCTTGAGAGCGCAAAGTTTTGCGCTGTGATCTCGCTTCACCACTTCGGACCTGATTGGACGATCCTGATAGAAGGAGACGACGATGGCGCAGAACCGGAGCTACGACCCGCCGATCACCACGCCGCCGGAGACGCCGCCACGCACGATCCTGCAAGTTGACACTCAGAGCGAAGTCAGCGAGTGGGGCGCGATCCCGAAAGTGGTGCCGAAGCCGGAAGGCGGCGTGCCGTTGCAGCCCTCGATCATCGGTAAGAACAACAACAGCTGAGCACGCCGATGCCGCGCACCATCCCCGACGAAGAGTATCAGTTTTTGCAAGGGCGCAGGCAGGTCGCCGATTTCGTCGAACAGATTTGGAACGACCCTTCGCTCAACAAAGAAGCCAAGGCGCTCGTCAAGAAAAAATATCCGCAGATGCAAATCCCCGACTACGACATCGAGCAGCGGGTGGAAGAGCGTCTGGCGGCAGACAAGAAAGAGCGCGACGACCGCGAGGCCGCTCAGCGCGAAGAGGCCGAGCGAACACGTTTCACCAGCGTGCGCAAGAAAACCCAAGACGAATACGGCTTTACCGATCAAGCGATGGAAGACCTGGAGAAATTCATGGTCGAGCGCAACATCGGTGATTACGAAGTAGCGGCAAGCTACCAAGCCTCCAAGAACCCAAAGCCCAGCGACGCGACCTTCAGTGACGGCCGGTGGAACCACGACAAGGCTCCTGGTTTCAAAGAGATTGCCGCCGATCCTGAAGGGTGGGGACGCAACGAGCTTCTGAAGACGCTGTATGCGCAGCAGGAGCAGGAAAAAGGGCGCAGGTTCTAAAAGTCATAGGAGGCAGATTTGCCAGTTCTCGGCACCGGCTTAATTCCGTCCGGCCCCATCGGCTTGGAGCTTGAAGCCACCGTCCGGCGCGTGTTTGCGCAGATGGTCGTGGTCCTCATTTATCGGCAGAACCCGCTTCTCGCCCTGCTGCTCAGAAATGCCATCCGGGCATCGGGTGGTGTTTCGCCGTACACGCAGCCGGTGCAAACTGGCCAGTATGTCACCTCCTCGTGGATTGGGCCTGCTGGCCAGTTTAATCTTCCTCAAGATGTTGCCGCGACTGTCAATGCGGAATTCAATTTATGTGCGCTGGCGACGCCGGTATCTTCTCTGGGTCTGGAGCAACTGGTTACGCAAGACGCTATCGCGGTCGCCTCCCGCCTGATGTTGAAGATGAATGATCTGAAGAACAGCGCGCTGCACTCGCTGGCGGCGGCGTTGTTTGGAACGAATGCAGGCAACGTCGCGCTGCAAATGTTCGGACTTTTAGATGCCTACGACGATGGCACCACGGTCGATGTCTACGGCGGCCTGTCGCGCGCCACTTATCCGACCTGGGGCGGACTGAAGATTGCTGCCGCTGGTCCGGTGCTGACCCGCGCCACCTTCATTCCGAACTTGCTGGCAGCAGCCAAACATTCCGGCGGTGAAGCGCTCGATTTTGTTGTTATGAGCATCGAGGACTGGACAACGCTCATGACCGACTTTATGAGCGTCGAACGCTACAACAACGATCCAACAAGTCGGTGGGGCAAAGATGATCCCGTCAACAGCGGTTTCCGCGGACTACTACTCGGCGACACTCCGATCTTCTTTGATCTCAATTGTCCGAAAGGAACTGCCGTCGGATTTAATTCCAAATACATCACACTGGTCATCCACGAAGATGCAAATTTTGCGTGGACCGGCTGGTACTCGACCATCCCACAAGGCCAGATCGCCAGCGTCGGCCTGTCGCTGACCGCGCTCAATCTTGTTTGCTCGAAGCCGTCAACCGGAATGTTGTTAGAAGGCATTACCGGCGGCGCTACCTTTGGACCGGCACCGCCGCCATGAGATCAAGCCCGCGCGAGCTCGCCCGCCTCGGCCCATCACAATGGGAGCTGGCGCGTTGCGGTCCAACACCGCCTGCACTTCCGGCGCGGCGCCCGCACTATGTCATTCCCGGTTCGCATTGGATGGACCCGGCCTACTATCAGATGTTTCGGCGGACTAGTCCGTGGTCGTTCGGCTGGCCGATCCCGCGAACGCCTTGGCCGGGCGAAAGCGAGACCCGCGCGCCGGGCACCGGGTTGATCTCAGGGCCGCCGCCCTGTCCGGTGTGGCCGTCGTGGCAAACGACACCCATGCGCCGATGGTGACGCATGGATGATGAAGTCGAAACTCTGGCAGTGGCCCAAGAGGTCGTCTTCGCAACCGTAGCGGTCGGCCACGGCGGTTCTGGCTACGTCCTCAACGATACGGTGACCCTGGCAAACGGCGTCGTCCTCAAAGCGACAACCATGACCGCCGACGCGATTGCGTCAGTGACGATCATCAATCACGGTTCGACCAGCGCGGCGCCACCGGCCAACCCGGTGGCTCAAGTCTCGACCAGCGGAGTAGGCATCGGGGCACAGTTCAATCTGACCTGGGCGCCGATAGCGACCGTCGATATTTTTCCCGGCTTCACGCCGATCATTCCGACTTCGGCATTCCCGCCCGGCGGCGGTGTGGGCTCGATCAGCGATCCCATCGGCGTGCCGACTTTTCCGCCGCCGACGCCGCCACCTATCGGCCACGTACCTGCGGGGCCTTTGGTCGGCCCTGCCGTTGCTCCCGCGCCGGTGCCGCCTTCCCTCCCTGGGGTGGTACAGCCGCAGTTCGGCACCGGCAGCGCCACCGCTCCGGCGGTCAATGGCTACTTCCCGAAATTCACCACCACGACGGCGTACGCTGGCTTCCCGAACCAGCCGCCCGCTGGCGTGCCTATCGTGTTCGACAACGTCTATACCGGCGGCACACCGCAAATAACGCCGCCATCGACGCCGACCACCGCACAGATTATTCTCGATGGCTGGGGACTGCCCGGCCCCTCGGGAACAGGTCCCGGCCCACCGTCGAGCCCGAACCCGCCGGGAGCGGGGTTGCCGCATGCTTTTGCAGTACGTGACGGACACCAGGAACCTGCTGAACGATCAGCAGGGACAGTTTTTCCCGGAAACGACGTTGCACACCTACATCAACCGGGCGAGGCGCAGGATCGCCGCGGCAAGCGGATGTCTGCGCGTCATTCCGCCGGGCGTGCAAACCGCGCCTAACAAAGAAGTCTACCAATTCGCAGCCTGGAATGCGCTGGCGCAAACGCAACTGCCCGGCGTCAAAAATATTCTTGCCTGCCGTTCAGTCTCGATTGCGATTGGCGGCCAGTGGAAACAACAAGACGACGGCAGCTGGATCATCGCGGGCGGCGCATGGAAACCTATGTGGAGACGTATCGTCTGGACGGACTTCCAGGCGAGATTTCGCATTTATGGGCGAACATTCTACGGCACGATCTCGGAGCCTGGGTGGTGGTCACAGTTCAACGAAGGTCCTATCGGTTCTATCTATCTGGCACCAATTCCCGGACAAGCTCAGGCGATGGAAGTCGATCTGACCTGCATCCCCGAAGACCTACTCACCGACAAAGACCCTGAAATCATTCCCTATCCATGGACCGATGCGGTGGCCTACTGGAGCGGCGTGTTGTGTTTGATCCAGCAGCAGCGCACTCAGGACGCGCAGGCAATGGCGCAAGCCTTCAATGCCGAGATGCCGTTCGCGGCCGCGGTGGTTTGTCCGCAAATGATCCAGACCGCTTATGGTGCGACACTTCGGAGTGCTTAAGTGCCGGTCAAGACCGACAACCAGCAATCCTTCGAGCTGCAAACTCTGGATCAGTGGAAGGGCCTCAACCAGCAGGGCCGCCGCGGCAGCATCGACGACAACGAAGAATGGTGGAATGAGAATTTATTCGCAATCGGCCCCGGAAATTTGCGTTCTTGCTGGGGTCACGGTCCTGCGATTTATGCGCCGGGTGGTGGCCGCACCATTCTGCGCATGTTCTTCGGCTTCATCGGCAACGAAACAGGAGAGTTCAATGTCCCGCCTCCCGGTCGTCTCGGCTGGATGTTCCTCAGTGACGGCACCGTCGATCAAGTCGATCTCGACACTCGCGCCGTCACTACCGTTGGACAAATTTGGGAGCCCATCACTCCGCAGTATTGGGCCAGCGCAGTGGTCTGGCGGCCTCAGTTCTTCGGTAACATTGCCGGGCAGCAAGGCGGCGTCTTGTTTGGAAGCCCCCAAGGACTGTACGCATGGGACGGCACTACCCTCTCCTCGCCGGGCGATCCCGCACCGGACTGGCTGACCAATGCCAACGAGACCCCGGAGAGCCCGCCGTTCACTATGCCGGTGGGGCTCCCCGGCATCTATTGCTTAGAGGTCTATCAGAGCCGTCTGTTTGTTGCAGGCAAGGACGTGATTTCCTTCTCCGCGCCTGCCAACGGCGCCGATTTCAGCACGACCGATGGGGGCGGCTCGTTTGGCTACTTTGGTAACAAGCTGACTTACACCTTCAACGATCTGGCGGCGTCGTCCGGTTATTTGTACGTCTACGGCGACAGCTCCATCGACCTGATCGCCAATGTGCAGCTCAGCGGCCAGGGCACGCCGCAGGACCCGTTCGTCACCAACCTGAATTATCAGAATATCGACCCGCAGGTCGGCCAGCGCTTTCCGCGTCCGGTCGGCCGCATCGGCCGCTACATGCAGATGTTCAACGGCGCGGGTATCTACGAAACCAGAGGTGGCGAGGCGCGTGAAATCGGCGCCCGCGTCACCAATCTCACCAACACACTCGACACCTCGACATTTTTGCCGACCATGTGCCCGGCGACCATGTTCGGCTTCAAGGTGTTGCTGTGCAACGGCATGTTCACCGACCCGTTCGGCGTCAAACGCAATCTTTTGTTGATGTGGCATCCGACGCAGAACGAATTCTGGTCGGTCGCCAGCCAGAACCTCAACCTGACGCACATTGGCAGCTACGAACAGGACAGCATCATCACGCCGTACGGCACCGACGGCACCGCGCTCTATCAGCTGTTTGCGCAGCCCGATCCGAACTTATTGAAAAAGCTGGCGACCAAATTCTTGCGCGGCACCGGCATCAATCAGCTGTTCATCAAGAACTGGAAGCGCCTGTATCTGGAATTCTACGACAATTTCGGCGGCGGGGTGTCGTTGGTCGGCCAAATGCACAGCCGCGGCGGCGGCATTCCGGGTGGATCGCAGGATATCGGCTTTGAGCTAAGCGAAGGAAATCACTTCGGTTTCGAGCCACAGCGTATCGAGGGCGCGGGCATCGCCGGGGCCATTGACTTGCAAAGTCTGTCGCCCGACTTCACAATCGAGCGTCTGCACATAGGTGCAGAAAACCGCACCCTGTTTGGTGCTTAGTCCGCACACTCTCGCAAGAGGAGAAGAGCATGGACAATCAGATGGTACGTGAGCGTCGTGGCAGGCGTCGGGGCCGGAAGAGCCGTCGGTAACACGCTATGGCTCGCGGCAAACGTCTGAAAATGACACGACGCGCTCGCCGCATCAGAGCCCGCAAGCAGAGACGCCATGGCCGGTAACATCTCGGGGATGTTAGGGCGGCAGCTCAAGAACAAACGCTTCTTGGACTACCGCACCCCGAATGTTTATCCGCGCATGAACTCTTCGCTCAAACGCGGCGTCACTCGCAAGGTCAATCCGCGAATGCGCGCCTTAAGGAGGCTCTGATGGCACGAGGCAGTTATCTCGGGCCACGCAGCCGTGTTGATCCGGCCGGTAAGCTCGGCAGACTGCACCGACCGGCAACACGCATTCGTCGCCACCGCGGTCATCGCCAAGGCGTTGGCCGCGGCAGGCGCAGAGGACGGCTGTAATGGCCCGTCGCGACAAACCACCGGGCCGCACTGGCCCGGTGAAGCGCATGGCGTGGTCGAACGGTGCTTATCCAGGTGATTGTCGCCCGACCCGCGGCAATCGCATGCACCGCACGCCGCGCCCTGGCGGGCGCACCGGACCTGTCAGGAGTGGACGCCGGTGACGCGCGATCTCAATCTTCCAGGCACGACGGCGACCGAGGATCAATTCCACATCGCGGTCGCCGAACTTTTGGAAACTGTGCTGCGGATGCCGACGTTCTACACGACGTTCCCCGCCGGTTACGGTAAATTGAGCAAAGCAACATCAGGACGACTGAAGAAGAAGGGCATGAGAGCCGGGATGCCCGATATTTTGGTTTTCCATCCGCGCGGTCACTACAGCTCATGCGTGATCGGCCTCGAACTGAAAGTCAGGGGCAACAGCTTGTCGGCGGCACAGCGTAGCACGCACGCACTGCTGCAAGCGACTGGCGTTAGAGTTTATTTGGTTCGCAGCCTTAACGATGTGCTCGACGCCCTGACCTACGCCGCCATACCGTACCGCAGCGTCGTGCTCCACGACCGCGACAGCGCGCCGTCCCGACCGGACATCAGATTATGAAAACTTGGCCGATCATCCGTCACATCCGCTGGTATATTTGTTTGGTCCAGGTTAACCGGCACTATGCAATGTGGCGGTCGTTGGGTTACCTGCCGGTGAACGCCGAAAGCGACTATCAGGTGCTCGATAAAATTTGGCAAGGTGAACTATGACCAAAGAAAGCCAAGCGCCATGGCCGACACAGCAGACCAAGGACGGAACGCCGCGGTCGGACCCGACCGCATGCTTTTTGATCCCGGACGGGAAAACGAGGTCAGATCGCTCACTCGCCGGACCTTTGCGTCTCGGTACGGAGCCGCGCGTGGGTCCGCGGGGCGCGGTGCGAAACGGCGGCTCGGACTTCGGCATGGATCGCGTCAGTCCAAGAGGCTTTGATCCGATGGGCACGTCGGATACGCGCGCGCCGCCGCAGGAAGCCTCAACGCTGATCTCGCGCGAGGTGCGACGCTACAACAAGCGCGGCTAATGCCGCTCGCCATCCTGCTCAACCCGGACGATCCGCTGTACGGCTTTGAGCACATGATGCAGCACCGTGCCTATTTCGCGGTACTGTCCCGGTTGTCGCATTTTTCTGTTTTGCCGTATCTACTCGATCCCGGCTTCGGCCAGGATGAACCGGCATCGTGGTGGAACCAGTCGCATCAACAAGCGCACGACGATTTCAACACCAACCTGCCGTCCAACTACGCCAACGGCTTTACGACAGAAGTCATCACACCGCCGCCGCCGGTGCCGCCCAACCCGCAGCTGCCGCCTTATGTGCAAGCCACGCCACTGTCCGGCGGCACCTTCGGTATTCCCGAAGCGGAGATTTTGCTAGAAGGTGTCGGGGGTAGCGCGGAGAACAGGTCATGGTGGACCTTCGCCAACCATCAGCAGCACTTCGTAGCGAACGACGCGATCCTGCCGCTGCCAACAACGGCGCCGACCATAGCGGGGACGCCGCCCGGCGAAGCGATAGCCTCCAATCCATGGTGGTGGGCGTTCCGAGCGCCAGTGATCTATCCGTTCTGGTAGAGCCGTCGCTCTTAACCGAGGCCGACATTCCCTGGCTGTACGACATCTGCCGCCGCCGCTACTCGAACGAGTACGATCCGATCTCAACTGAGCTGTGGTTTCGCAACATTGTCTTGAAAAACCCGTTGCTGTTCCTGCCACAGCGGATGCCGAATTCGTTTTGCATTTCACAGCTCTCGGTGCTGGCGTGGTTGCCGTCAGATTTTAATTGCAACATCGCTTTCATCTGCGCCGAAGAAGGCTGCGGCTGGGAGGCTTTGAAATTACTGCGCGCCTCGATCAATTGGGCGCGCGGCCGCCAGTGCAAGACCTGGGCGGTGGCCTCCGACACCCCGGTCGATCTCAAACAAATGGCGTTGCGTCTCGACGCTACTGAAATTCATCCACGTTATGTGATCAGGTTCTAGCGATGGGCGGCAACATCGGAGCCATGACCGGATTTGGCGGCGCGGACGACAGCCTGACCGATCTGATGAAGACTTATAACCAATATACCTATGGCGAAAACACCATCGCCAACGATCAGGCGTTTGCGCATTCCGGCATTCCAGTCTCGACCGGCACCACCGCAGCCAACACCGGCGCCGAAGCCAACAAGGTTTATCAGGAAGTCCGCGAGAGCGACGCCGAGCGTGCCGCCAATCAACAAGTGGCCAACGCCCAGAAAGGCGCGCTGTCCTCTGGCATCGGCGCCATCGGTAGTCTGGCTGGCGGCCTGGGAGGTATCTGATGGGTGGCGGCAACACAGTCGGCGAAATCTCTGGTCAAGCATCGGGTGACGCCACGCGCCTCGGCGGTCTGTCCATCGAAGCGATGGCCAATCGCTATGCGCAACTCGGGCTCGGCCAGACCGGCGCGACACCGTCCGGCCCGACCAGCGGTGCGGTGGCGGGCGTTCCGGGCAGCGGCACGACACCGACCACCGGCGGCAGCTTTGGCGCCGGGCCGACCGCGTTTCAGATGGAGGAGGGCGCGCTGCCCGGTGTGACCAACATCCCGGAAGAATTTAAGGCCGCTTTGGGCGAGGCGCAGTTTCAGGACCTGGGTCAGACCGCGTCAGCCGCGGCAGGCTCGGCGCAGGCCAAGGGTCAGACCTTTAGCGGCATTGGCTCGGCGCTCGGCGGCCTTGGAGGCATCTGATGGGCGGTATGCTCGGTGGCGGCGGTGGTGGCGGGGGTGGTGGTGGCGGTGGTGGCGGTGGTGAAAACCCCGTCGGCATGGAATTCGGCGGCCCGCCCAATGCCGACACCGGCGGCGGCCCGACCGGAGGCGAGTTCGACAGCAATGCGATGAACACCGGCGATAGTCCGGCCGTCGATAGTCCCGGCCAGGGGCTCTACGCCTACAGCCCGGCCGCCACATCGCAGCAAGCCTCGCAGGCGAGTGGCGCTCCACCGCAGACGACCGCTCCCGGCGGCCAGCAATCCGGTGGCAGTTCGGGCGGTGGCGGCATCCTGGATATGATCCTGGGTTCGCTGGTCGGCTCGGCGCATGCCGGAACGCCATCGCGTCCAGGCGGCCCGGCCGAAGGCGATACCAGCACTGGCCGCGGCGGCAGCTATGGCTGGCCGACGGCATCAGGCCCTGGCAGGCCCGACGCATACGGCAACACCTACACCTCGCAGCCGGGCTACCAGGGACTGCCGTCAACGCCGCTGCCGCCTAATGCAGCGCCAGCAGCGCAGCCGCAACCACCGCCGCGAGCCCCAGCGCCCACACCAGCCCCGGCTCCGGCACCGGCACCATCACCGCCTCCGCAACGACAGGGTGGTGATAATATTCCACTCCCGCGCAGCCGTCCGGCCGACGCTCCGGCCGCAGCCGCACCGCCGCCGCCCGCGCAGCCCTCTGCGGCGCCGCCGCCGGAGGAAACCGAGCGCGAACTGACGCCGGAAAACCTGCTCGGCAGCAGCCGCGCCGGTCCCGGTGGGCCGGATTACGCGCCACCGGCGCAAGGCACTCAGGTTGGCGGCTATAGCGGCCCGATGACGGCCGACGATCTGGTCCGCAGCTCGGGCGGCGTGGCTGCGGCCGCTCCTGCCACTGTTTCGCCACAATTTGGCACCGCCGCTGGGAATAACGCGGGTTCGGCAGCTGCGGCACAGCCGAGCCCGATCCAGAAACTGCTCCAGGGCGACTTTACCGGGGCGGTGCAGAGCTTTATCGACCAGCTCAAGGCGCAAAACCCCAATTTTGCCACCCCAAACGACGTAAATCGCAGCCTAAAAGGCGACTTTCAGGGCCGAACCAGCGCCTCGCAGCCGGTTCCGCCCAACACAATGGCGACCGCGCGCGCCTACATGAACCCCGGCAGGACGCAGGGGGAAGGAACGGCCGAAATCCGCGCGGGCAACCTGATGGCGGGGGTGCCGCCGCAGACCGCCTCGACCGCGGCGGCTTATCAGGCGCAAAATCGCGGCGCTCCGCCCGTTTCACGTGAAACCAGCGTTCCGGCCGGTGCCGCCGGGGCGCAGGGTCGTCTACCCACCTATCAAGAATGGCTCGGGGCGAGAAGTCTCCCTGATAGCCTTCAAAACAGAACGCGTTTCAATATTGAAACCCGTCAGTTTCGGAATTTGCGCAATCAGGCGACGCCGGAACAGATGCGGCGCTACACTCCCGGCGGATCGAATGCGCCGCGGGTGCCGCCGGGCGCCGCGGGGGCAGCGCCAACTTTCACCCCCGGTCCACCACGGCCGTTCGAGCCGCCTGCGGGCGCGCCCTGGCCGCAGGGCATGCCGCCGCCGACACCCGGCAGGCTGTTTGAGCGCGGCGATCCGCGGGCACCGCAATGGTATCGCGATCTGTCGCCGGAGGGTCGTAGGGCAACACCCGACAACCGCACCGCCACTCTGGACCGGCTGCGCAAGGCACAGGGCAAGGAAACCAAAACCGCTTTCGCCGCACCGAAGAAAACCAGCCCGCCACGGCGCCAGCAGCAACAGCCGTTCGACATGCCGGAATTTCCCGAAATGGTGCCGTCGCCCTATAACGATCCGTACGCCCCGTATCCGCTGCCCAATGAACCGGTACCGCCGCGACCGCCGCCAGGGAGGGGCAACAGGAGGAGCTTGGTCGCATGAGCTTCACCGACCTCGCTTCACTGGCGCAGGCGCGGCAACAGCAGCAGCCGCTACCACCGCCGCCGCAACCGCAGCAGAACGAGGCTGGCGCGCCGCCCGATCCGCGCAGCTTCACGCAGTCGCCGACCAATCCGGCGTCGGTGGCCACACAGGTCGCCTCGATTGATGCTTCCGGTGGCACCCCCGCCGGGCTCGAAAGCAACGAAGACCTGGGCAGCGTTAGCAAGACCAAGGACAAGACCGCGGAGACCGAGCCAGCGGCCGAGGACGTGGTGGACGCCGCCTATCCGCCGGTCACATTCCCGCCAGACAACTATCGGCCGCCCGCAGCCAACAGGCCGCCGGAGCAATGGGGCACCGAGCCGGGTCATATCAGGATGGCGGAGCAATATCCCGGCGTCGCGCCCGGCGCCGACATGCCGTCACCCGCCTTGAGCTACAAGGAGCTGCGCGATAGCGGTGCCGCGCTCGGCCGCTGGGGACCGCCCAGCGTGGCTGAGCCCTCCAGCCAGGGCAGCTTTTTGATGGCGCCGTTCGTGCCGATCCTCGACGCCATCTCGCAGGGCAAGTTCAGCCGCAATTACACGGTGGCGGCCTTGCGCGGTCTGGAAATCCGGCGCCAGGAGGCGCTGCAAAAGTTCGAGCAATCCAATCAGGCGCACGCCCAAATCCTGCAAAGTTATGGCTCGATCCTGCGCATGGCCGCCGATGGCAGCATCACGCATCAGCAGGCCAGAAACATGATCTCGGATTATGCCAACCAGATTGGCGACAACGCCGTGCTGCACGAGCTGGAGCGCAACGATCTCAGAGGCGTCGAAGGCTGGCTGACATGGCAGGACGCCTTCCACCGCCGCCAGCTGGCCGCAACCACGCAGCTGCGCAAGGTGGCGGGCGACGCCGACAAAGAGCAGCGCGCGTTCGACGCGCTCAGCGGTCGGCGCACCGTGCCGGGTGGCAGTGGCGGCGCTTTTGGTATTGATCCCAGCCAGCTGCCCGGCCGCGACGAGCCAGAGGCGCCGCAGACGCCAACCGCAGATCAGAGCGAACCGCTCAATCCTTATGAGAGCAAGATCACCGAAGGCTTGCGCGACGCCAATGGCCAGCCGCTGCCGCCGCTCGCCAAGAGCAACATCCTGCGCGAGGCGCGGCGGCGGATGTCGGGCGATCCGGTCGAGAGCCCCATCCCCAAAGGCTCCCTTGCTGACGCTGCCGTCGGTCAGGTGCAGATGGCTCTGGGATCAAACATCGACCGCATCGCACGGCTGAAACCATCGCCCGGCCAGGACCCCGACGAATTCCGGCAACAACAACTTGAAGCCATCAAACAAAACAATCCCGAGGTGGCGCAGCAGGTCGACGATCTTAAAAACCTGCGCATCGACCCGCAGACCTTCACGGTTACCGGCGGCCAGCGCAGGCGCGCCGTGGACTTGACCGCGCAGCTCTATCCCGGCTGGAACCAGGGCATGTACCATGCCTTCCAGAATGTTTGGAACAACGGCAACTCGCAGGAAAGCCGACAGCTGGAAGCGGGCAACCGCGCTACCACTCAGGCGGTGATCTTGGAAGCCGCCATTAACCGTCTGAAAATCCCGGAAGACAGCACCATCCCGGCCAATGTCTGGAATGAATGGAAGACGCAGGGCTACACCAGCGATCCGCAATTTGCCGCGCTCAATGAGCCGCTGCGCGCGTTCGCCGGTGAAATGGTGTTTCTGCAAACCGGCCGGGTCAACGTCACGCCGGTAACGCAGTTTCTCAAAGAGGTGCCGCTGTATGCCGGTAAGGCGGCGCTGCGCACCGTGGTGCGGCAGGCGATGATTGGCGGCCTGCACACCATGGAGCAAAAGAACGGTGTGTTCGCGCGACAGACCGGACTGAGTGGACTGCCTCCGGCCACCGATCCCGACGCCATGATGCTGTACGACGAGTTCGCGCGCAGCAATCCCAACACCGGGATGTTTCACAAGGACGCCGCGCCAGAGCTGAAGTCCATCGAGCCGAGCGCCGAAGACCGCGCGCGTCGTCCAGCGTGGCGCACCAAAGAACAAGAATTCGAGCCGATGGGTAAAGGCGAGTGGCAGAAGCTGCGGGCGACCATCGAGAAAATGCGCAAGGACAATCCCAACGACCCGCGTCTGCCGCAGCTGATGCACGAATTCGGGATTAGCCAGTAATGCCGAAGCAAGAACCCGAAACCTGGAACGACGACGAGATCAACAAATTTCTCGGCTCGCGCGGCCACACCCCAGCAGTGCCGGGTGCTGCGCCGACGCCGGAAGGTGCGGCCGCCGCCAATCCGACGGCTACCGGTTATCCGCCGCGGCCCGGTGTGCTGGAGCAAATCCGCGGCTTTCTCGGGACCGGCGCGGCGCCGACCGGACGACCGCCGAGCTACGGCGAAATGGACTGGCAGCAGGCCGCCGGGCAGGGCGTCGCGCGCGAAGGTGCCGCGGCGCTCACCGGCGCCGGACGGCTGGCCAGCAAAGTCGTGCCCGAGGGTGTCAGCAATTTCGTCTCCGAGCACGGCGGCCAGCGTCTGGCCAATTTTGCCGACGCACCGGCAGAAGGCCCGGCCGAGTATATCGGCAGCGGCGGGCTCGATGTCGCGCTCGGTGGTATGGTGCCGTCACTGAAGCTCGGGCAGCTGGCCGCCAGGGCGCTGCCTGCCAGTCGGCCGATCTGGATCAACCCGCTGGGCGCAGGCGGCCGCTGGATGACCCAGCAAGCTTATCCCAAGGCCAGGGCGGCTCTGCGCGCTGGCGGTAATGCGGCCGAGGCTGCTGGCAAGGGCGCTGCTGCGGGCGCGCTCACCAACCCCGACGATCCGGCCGCCGGTGCGGAAGCGGGCGCCGGAGCCGCGCTTGGCGGCCGCGCGCTCGGCGGTGCGCTGCGCAGCCATACCGGGCAGGAGATCGGCGGCGCGCTGTCGCGCTACGGCATCCCGTCGGGCATCGGCTACATGCTCGGCGGCCTGCCGGGCGCCGGAATGGGCGGCGGGCTGGGCGCCATTGCGGCGCAGGTCGGCAAAGCTGGCCGTCACACCGCGCATCGTTATTACTCGCCGCTGGGCCAATCATTGGATAGATTTGGCCGCGCCGCGTTCGACCGCACCGGCCGCTTCCTCGGCTACCTGCCCGCCACGGTGGGGGCCGAAGCCGGGCGGGTCTCGGCCGGTAACCGGCCAACCGTCACTGTGCCAAGGCGCGTCGAACCGCCACCGCCGTTTGACATTCCCGAAGGCGCCCCCAATGCCCAACCTGGACCCCCTCAAAATCAATGAACGGCTGTACCGGCAGGTCGCGAAACTGCTGGACCAGCTCGAACAAGGCGAGCACGTTACGCTGCGCGAGCGCTTTCAGGCCCTGATGGCCATCGCGCGCATCCAGTACGTGTTCGTCGGTTTGCGCAAAGAGGAGGCGGGTGATGACCCAGCAGCCGGAAGTTCCGTCCGCAAATTCGCCACCGCCTTCAGCAAGGCGAATGACCCTCGTCGCGGAAAAAAGACTGCCCGAGCCGCCGCCCGGCCAGCCCCTGAGCCTGAGCGAGATAATTGGTTCGAGCAATCCGACGACGACGGCTTCGGCGGCGACGCCGCCTAAAAGCCCGTTCACTCAGCCGGTCATCACTCAGGAATACATCAGCCGCACCGCCTGGAGACAGGGCGTGATCGGCGCGCTCAACGTCCTGACCGCGATCCTCGCCGTCCGCCTGATCCTTTTGGTCTCGGTCGGTGGTGCGACTTTTCTAGCCTGGGAGGCTCTGCGGGAACCTGATCCCTATCGTCTGGCGGTGCTGGGGGTGTACGTGGCGCTGGCGGTGATGCCGCTGGTTTGGCTAGCGGCGCGGCGGTAAAATCGCGCCGGTCGTCTCTCAGTTCACCCGGACGGTCTGGCGCGCCCTTGAGCGGGCCGCCAGGGAATTCGCGATAGGGTCCCATCTCGTTCTCCTCAATCGGTACGCCTGCGTCCAGGCTCGTGGGCGCGTTTTTCGGGCGCCCCGGTACCCCTCCCCCGGCCGTCGATAAAAACGCATCCACGGCGGCCCCCGCGACCGGCGGCGCGCTTCCGTAGCGAGCACCGTAGCCAACAGTGGTCCGCATTCGCCACTCGTCCCGGTCGGCGTCCTGGTCGAACAGACCGACCACGGTATCGTCCATGACCCCGGCCTGCTGGAGCTGGCGGCAGGCATCGAGCAGAGGGAGCCTGGAGACCCCGACAAATTGCGGCCGACCGAGCGCCCAGCTCTCGATCTTATAGGGAAGGTACCCGGTGCCGGACGGCGGTCCAGTGATGACCACTCTGATCATGGGTCATAACTCCTCGCTTCGAGCGGCGCGCGGCGCGCCATTCTCGCACGAACTCAAGCTCGGCCCGGTCGCTGTAGCGCTGATCGGCGGCGTCGCCTTTGGCCATGACCGCACAAGCAAGCGCAACAAAGCCCAGGCAGGCGCCGAACATGACGCTGATCACAATCATAACCGCTATCCACATGGCGGAGACCCATTATTGGCCCGCCAGCCCTCTCGGTCCTGGGTCTCACTGTAGCCACGGAAATGTCCCTGGTGTGTCGGTGGCCATCTCTGCTGACAATTTGAGCAGCTTGGCCAGCACATAAGGCCCCTTGCGACGAGCGCGGTCGATCTCGGCGTCCAGCTCGTTGCAGAAGTGCCACAGCTCCTTGGCCAGCTTCTCGATGAATTCGTCGTCGCGGGCGGTCTCAACATGGACCGGCGGCATGTTCGGATGCCAGCACCACAGGTGCATCTTCTTCAGCTCACAGACCAGGATGTGGCCCTGGACCTGCGGCGCGTAGTTCTCGCCCGGCCCGTCCAGCAGATACTCGACCTGCACCCACGGCGACGGGCATTTGATCTCGATGCCCTCGTGGCCGCCGTGGAACAGCCGCTCCGGGGAGGCGCCAATGCGGCCGTCGTCGGTGGTGACAAAGCCGACCTTGTCGAGCTTCTTGATTTTCATCTTGGTCTTGAACTTGGCGAAGAAGGCGTCGGCGGCGTCGGGCTCCAGCTCGTGACCGCGTTTGGTCCAGTAGTTCTCAAAGCGGTCGTCCATCGACTGATTGAGCAGGTTCTCGGCGACTAGCCGGTACATGTACTTCTTGCGCCGGTCGCCGCGGGTCGGCGCACCCAAAGGCGTGATGATGTTGTGAAACTGCGACGCCGTCGGAATGCCCTTGCGAACCTCGTACCACGCGTCGCTGTATTGCTCGCAGTCGTGGATTTTCATGCGCGGCCCCTCACGTCCGGTTGACCTTCGAAACGTTTGATCTGCTCTTTCATCAAGGTGACGACATCCTTGCGGTCGGCGCCGTTCGAGATGTAGTTGCAGCGGCCGTCATGATCATTGAACGGAAACACCAGCAACACAAAGCCGACCTTGCGCTCGTCGCTTCTGATGCCGCGGCCGCGTGGCATCGCGGTGTCGCCGTTGAATAGCTGGTCAATCGCTTCGGCCAGCGCGTTCATCTGCTTTTCGAACTTGGGCTCAATCGGCGCATCGCCGAGACGTTCGTTGCTCATAACCAACTCTCCACGATCTGCGGCTCGTCGGACGGATCGCGCACCAGACGCGTCAGGTGCATTTCTAAAGCGAGAATGTTGCGCAGCCTTTCCAGGTCGGACGAGATAATGATGCTACCCGACGCGTGGTGGCCACTGCCGTCGATATAAAACCGCCGCGCCACAAACTTATCAGGATAGTCGCTCGGGTGATCGTAGACCGTCCAGATCGCCAGCGCCCTGGGCCGACCATTCACGTGCGCGGGCTCCCGTCCTGCTCGCGGGTGATGGCGACATGCGACCACATCGCGGCGTCGCGGATCAGGCGCAGCACATGGGTCTTGTCGGCGCCATCGGGCAGCGCCCGTTGCAGCAGGTCGGTAAATGCCTTGTAGGCGTCGCGGACTTCCTGCATCTGGAAAGTCTGCCGCTCGGTTGGCTTCAGGTAGTTGAACGTCTCAGCGTGTAGGGTCATCGGAATAGTCCTGTTTCGCGAAACTTCGCAGCTTGATGGATCAGATGCAGCACGTCGGCCTTATCTGACCCATCAGGCAGCGCCGCCTGCATCGCTCTCTCCAGCGCAAGGTATCGCCTTCGCTCGGCATCGGTCTTGCCGTCAATCTTGAGCCAACCGTGCCGATAGGCCCAGCGGATGTGACCGCCAACCGTGTAGCGCATCGGCGGCCCTGCCTTAGCGTGCTGTTCGATCAAACTGAATGTCAGCCATTTTTCAAGATAGTCTCTACAGACGCGATGGCCTTCGGCGTGTGGCCGCCAGCCGTTCTTGATCACCTCGATGCGCGTGTGCGGTAAAAGCGGAATGTCTGTCTTCATCGCGTCTTCTCCTTTTGTCGGTAATCGTCGAGGATCGCCATCAACACTTCTTCTTGATACTGAAAGCCGAAATAGGCGTCGCTCTTTGGCCTAGCGGCGTCGAACATCGCCAAATGCTTTTGCATCAGCTCGATCTGGCTCTCCAGAAACCTGATCTTGGCGGCGGTCGGGACCTGTTTCGACACAGCTCTCTCCACAAAAAGTAATTTACAGCACAGCGCGCTGTCATCGCAGCTGCGCATCTCTCAGCTATGGACGAACTCGATGACGACGGTTGGCGCAGGCCGAAACGCCCGCGTCCACGGCAGGTCTATGACTTGGCGAAACAAGGGGTGTTGCCCGCCGCCATTGCGGCGGCGACCGGCTACAGTTCGGGCAGCGTTCGCGTCATGTTGCACTACATGCGGCATCCGCATCCGAACCGTTTCGGTTGGAGCTGGAAAGACGAGCCGAAGACCGGGCAGAAGCGTTACGTCGATCAGCGGGCGCCACGCAAGCGCGTGGCATACGAGCCGCATCACACCCACCACCGCGTCACCCGTGTGACGCGCTCGCCTGCGGCGCCCATTGTCGAGCGCCGCGAGCCGTCGTACAACAGCTGGAATTGGGCGGGCAGAAACCGGATGTTTCATCAGCTCTGAGTTTGCCATTCCCCACACCAGTCATCTGGCTCGACTTCCGGCCAAACAGCGTAATCCCAGACCTCAGTAGCCTCTTTATTGAGTTCGTCATCTTTGCTTGGCGCTTCGATGTTGGCCGACGCGCGCACACTCCACGCCACATCGCGCAACAGCTCACCGAGATAAAACAGCATGGCGTTGTATGGTTGCGGCGCGTGGCGAAGGCATTGGCGCTTTTTGTCCACGCGCAGCTTCATGAAGCGGCAGTTGTCGCAGCACTGTTCTGTCATTTGCGCTTTTTCGCATAGCGTCGGACGATTTCAGGAAATTTGCCGTCATCGCCATTCACCATGATGTGGAACAACGTTTTGCCGCCGGTTTGGAAGATCGCGATGTCCAACACGCCGTCTTCCTTGTTGAAATAAAACTCCAGCTTCTCGACCTCACTGACCGACATGTGCGGGATGGTTATCACCGAAAGCCCTCGATCCAGCGTTTGACGCCGTCGCTGTCGCGGCTGGTGGCGTACATGCCGCCCAGCATCAGCATGTACGGATCGCAGTGCGTTTCGTCGTGCTTTTCCAGATCAGCCCCCATCGACATGATGGCGTTGGTCAGGTCACCCGCGCGCCAGTATTCCAGCGCGCGGTCTTTGCACCATTGCAGATGCTCAGAACGGGATCGCATCATCGAACTCGGCCTTCTTCAGATCGGCCTCGGAGATGCTGGGGGTGGGCCGCTCCGACGCTGTGCCCTCGGCGCCATCCCAGCCGACGATCCGCAGCAGCGGCCGCCGTACCTCGCCGTAGGTGCGCGACGAGAACGTGGTCTCTTGCAGCTCAATGATCGGCTGGCCGGTTTTCTGTTTGCCAGCGCGGCGAGCGTACGCCGCACATACCTCGCTCACCGCGCGTCGTCCTCCGAAGGAGGAACCGACAAAAATCGAGACATCGCCGCTGTTCATATCTTCGAGCGGCAACAGATATTGCAGCACCCAGGGATCGGTCTTGTTCTTGCCGTCGAGACCGTACGGCCAGTGTGCTTCGTCGCGGTCGGGGATGTCCTCGCGCTCCGGCGCCTTCTCGCCTTTGGCCACCCGGAAGTTGCGGCGCTCGACCACGGTGCGGTTTTCGAAATGCACCCACGATTTGGTCCAGCCGACCGCGTGGGCGATGTAGCGGGTGCCGAGCGGGATCTGATCCTCGCCGCACCAATAGTCGCCCTTTTTGAATTTGATCATCTGCTGAAACCCGGTGTCGTTGGAGGCTTCATCGCCGATGTTCTTGGCTTCGTCGCTTTGTGTTTGTAGTTCATTGGCCATGTTACTGTTCCTGTTTAGGGTTGAGGCCGCCCCGCTTAAGCCAGTTACGCACGTTCTCTGGCGATCCCCAACAACCGGACGGCACGTGGTTGTGGAGGAATTTCACGTATTCGAAGATCAGCCGCTGATTTTCATCGTCGGCCCGGCCGCAGGCTTCGCGCAGATCGTTGCTCAACACTGCGGTCAGAAAGTCGCCCGGCTTAATGCCGTGATCAACATAACGCTGGAGCGCACCCAGCATCCGTTCTGGGATCATGGCTCCTTTGCTCCGGCATAGGCCAGCCACCGGCTGCGCCAAGTGCGTAACGAGGAAGACTTTACCGGGTTCTCCAATAAGCGGTTGGCAGCAACGACCGCATCCCAGCGGCGAAAGTATTCAAACACGGCGCGCAGAATGGCCTTGCGGCTGGTCGGGTGCTTTCTTTGATAGCTATCGGTCGTGCGGTTTGCGCTCATTTCGGCTTCTCGATATGCGGAGCGTTCTTTCCGGTCATGTTGCGGTAAGTGTCTTCGAGCAGCTTGCGCAGCTCGCCCTGGGCAAGGTCTTTGTATTTTTCCAGCGGCGGGCCGTCGGGCTCAAGCTCATAGGTGACCGACGCCTCGACGCGCAGACTTTCGAAATTGCCAAGGTTGATGGTTCGGCTTGCGCCGACGCTAAACGCGGTGATAGGCATTTGGGCTCTCCTTGCTGTCCAAGTTCGTTCCTTGACGGGAACATGTCAAGAGGTTAAATTTACCAGCCATGAAACCCACAGTAGGAAACGACCGCAGCCTGAGATGGGCTGAGCGCTTGGTGGAGACCAGTTCTGGCGACGACCGCGGCGCCCGGCGGGCCAAGCGGTTGCTGGCCCATCTTCAGGCGCTGCCGATGTCGGTCATTCTGGAAAAGGTGCCGGGCAACACAGTGGCGCAGCAGGCCGCGTCGGTCGGGGTGTCGCGGCAGACGTTCTATTACTGGCTGACCGGCGTCACCCGGCCCAACGACATCCAGGCCCGCAAGCTCAAGCGCATCACCGGTTACGAGTGCGACGTGATCCGCGGCCGCGCCTAGCGTCGCGGCGTTTTGAATTCAGCGCGATAGCGACGATCTGCCGGTGGCTGCGCGGCTTCGAGCCGTGATGCGTCAGCTCGTGTATCCTATCCGAGACACTTCCCCGTAGCGGCATAGGAGCACTCCAAATGAAAATTGCGATCTCAAGCGGTCACGGCAAATATATCAGAGGCGCCAGCGGCGCGCCGGTGCCGCCGCAGCTCGACGAAGTCAACGAGGCCCGCAAGGTAGTCGAGACAGTCGCCAGTAACATGCGCGACAACGGCGCCAGCGTGGTGACCTTTCACGACAACACCTCGCACACCCAGAGCGAAAACCTCAACCGCATCGTCAACTGGCACAATTCCCAGCCCCGCGATCTCGACGTGTCGGTGCACTTCAATGCCTACGATCACTCGGCTCACGGCACCGAAGTTCTGTACGTCACCCAAGAGGCCCTGGCCGCCAAGGTGTCGAGCGCCATCGCGCTGGCCGGTCCCTTCACCAACCGCGGCGCCAAATATCGCAGCGACTTGGCGTTCCTCAACGGCACCCACGAACCGGCAATCCTGATCGAAGTTTGCTTTTGCGACAACACTGGCGACAGCAACAACTACCATCAGAACTACGACGCCATCTGCGAGGCCATCGCCGACGCCATCGTGCCGGTCGAAATTGAGGCGCCGCCGCCGGACATCAGCGAACCCGGCGATCCGGCCATCGCGCTGTTCCCGGAGAACCAGCGCGGCATCAAATGCAGCGTGTTCGGCGGCTCGGCCGATCCGAACTACAGCGCCTATGACGAGCACTATATCGACGACACCGAGCTGGGCTGCGCGCTGCCGTTCAAGTTCAAAGGACCACGCCCCGAGGTGCTGGTGGTCAACACCGCCAATCGCCGCCGGGTGACCTGCCAGATCGTCGATGTCGGGCCGTGGTTCACCGATGATCCGTATTGGCAAACCGGCACCCGGCCGCGCGCCGAACCGTCCGGCTCTACCATTCAGGGCGGCCCGAATGACGGTCGCACCTCGAACGGCGCTGGGCTTGATCTGACACCGGGAGCCGCCACCGCCATCGGGCTGGACGGCATGGGCATGGTGAACTGGCGCTTCACCGAAGAGCCCGAGGGCATGGTGTAATCAAGGCGCCATGTACTGAAGCGCCGCGAGGATCGACCATGTGATGGCGACGGCCGGAACCAGCTCGTGCCAGCCGTCGCAGAATATCCAGACGATCACATAGGCCACCACATAGGTGATGATGGCGTCAGTCATGCTCCGGCACCATCGCGGGGCAATCGCAGTCAGAGTACCCGCAAGGTCCGCACCAGTATTCCCAATCATCGTTGTGGTGCATGTCGCCGCTGTGCTGGCACCGCGCGCAGTAGGGCGCCCGATTGCTGGCGAGCTGCCGTTCGCTTGCGACAATGCTCTCTATTCGGCTGACGGAGAGTTTGTGCCGGTCGGCGAGGCTTTGGAGAGTTTCGCCCCACTCGCGGGCCATGTGGATTTGAACATCGCGTTGCTTATTTGGCCTCGTCATCGGCGCCTCGCTTTAGTGCAGCGACTACCGTGCCCGCCGTAGCGGTGTCGCGGTCGCTGCCAGTTCTCGGTCCAGGCCACGCTGAAAATCCGGTAGAGGATTTCAAGCAGCTTAGTGGCAATGATCCAGGCCGCAAACCGCTCCGGCGAAGTCTGCACCATGGTGGCCCAGACGGTGAACAGCACGATGAAGGTGGTTTCCATGCCGCATTATTCTGTCCAATAATTTTGATTGTCAAGTGAGCTATAGCCGCGCCCAAAAATATCTCTTGACAGAACGAAAAGGCATGGCGCAGCAAAGCGCCGCGATTAGATGCGCGCGCAACTTGATGTGTGGTGCCGCGTTGCAATGTGTTACGATGTAATACATCCGGCCTCCCCCACTGATCGACCATCCATTAACGTCTCTCGGACCCGCGCTCGCCTTTCGGCGCCCGCCCCCATGCGATTTTTTTCCAAAAAAAATTCTGCGATTGTGGCCCAAGTTTTTCCTTTGCCACAATTTGAAATCGGCTTTTTGTTTTTACCCTGGCGGCCCGACCGGCTGGATGCGTAACAGCAGCTCCATCCCGGCCGCAGTGATCTGGCACAGCATGGCGCTATGCCGGAACTCCGACAGCCCGGTACCGACCCGGACGATCAGCCCGGCTTGGCGCAGGTCGGTGCAGCGGCGGTGCGAGAACCGTTTCGGCGAGTAGCCCGCGAGGTTATAGGCGTCGTGATCGGTCAGCGCCCGACCCGCGATCTTGTAGGCTTGCAGCACCTTCAGGGCTTCCGAGTAGACCTTGATGCGCCGCGCGGTGGCTTTGGCGGTGTCGGGATCGTGGCGCCGGGCGCGCTCCTCGGGTCCGCCGAACAGGTCGAGCTGCGGGGGCCAGTCAGGCATGGGCTGTTCTTGGGTACGGCTGGTCGCCAGTCAGGCGGACTTCCTCTTCCGCGTGCCGCAGCGCGGCTTCGAGGATACCCCACTCGGCCAACTTGGCCTTAGCCACTGCCATCTTCTGTTTCTCGGGGGTGGCGTCGGTATAGAAATGTTCCTGGCTGATGCGGTGCTCGACCCACTCATTTGGGTCGGCCAGCTTGGCCTCCCCCGTGCTCTGGCGCTCGACGCATGGTCTGTAAGCCCGGTCGAATAATACCTCTCGGCCGTCAGAGCACACCCAGAGCCCGTAGGGCAGTCGCCAGCGGACATTTTTCCTGCGTTTGCCGATTGGATAGCCGGTTGGCATAAAGCTCTCCCTGTGTTATGCCGTTGTTCTCTCTTTCCTTTTTCCCCTTTTTCCTTTCTCTCGGAAGCCGCCTAAGAAGGCCGCGCGGCCCCCGCATGGGCATTTTTAAGCCCCAGAGTACAGAGCTTCTAGAGCTAATTCCTATATAACCCCACGGGTACCTTATTATGCTTATATAGAAAAGCCCTCTGGATGCTCTGTGCTCTGGCGACAAGCCCTACGGCTCACGCTTGCCGGGGCGAGGCCGCCAGATCGAACGCCCGCGCACGTCGAGCTTCCCGGCCCGTTCCCAGCTCTCGCTCAGCAGGATCGCCCGGATGCGGTTCTGGTCGGCCCGGCTGACGCGGTTGATCGGGGTGTACTTCGGGTCTGGCACTTCGTAGCCGTTGCCATCGACCTTGGTCTTCTTCTTGGCGTTGTACTCCAGCACGTCGAGCACATCGCTGAAGGTGACTTCGGTTTCGCCTTGCAGGAACGCGCGGATCGGATCGGCCCAGGCGTCGTCGGTGTCATAGCGTGCGCGCTGTTGCGGCACGATGTGATCTTCTTCAAAGTCGTCGTCAGGCCACCACCGTACGCCGCGGTGATAATCGACCACGGCTTGAGCCAAAATCTGATCGCGGTCGCGCACCAGCTCATCGTTGAGGACACGACCGCACTTCACTGGCCAGAACCGTCGCGCTCCGGTGGCGTCTTTCAGATAAACGTCTTCGTTGGTGGTGCCGATGAACACGCACTGTCGTGGCTCCTCGACTTCAAGTTTGCCGTACGGCGGCCGGTAGCGTTCGGTCTTGCGGGTGAGGAAGTCTTTGAGGTGAGTAGTTTCGGCGCGACTGAAGGCTTGCATCTCAGAGATTTCTAATCCCCACTTGCCGCGCAGGTGCAGCGAGGCGTCTTTGATGTTGGCATTGATGTCCGGCATGCCATCGGAAAACCACGGTGCGAACAGGGTTTCTACTGCCATCGACTTCTTGCGGCCCTGCCGATGTTCAAACACCAGCATGTAATCGACCTTGCAGCCCGGCTCGAAGATGCGGGCGATCATCGAGATCAGAAACAGCGGGCCGATCATCGGCAGGTACTTGGGATTGTCGGCGACGGCACCGAGATAGTTGGTCAGCCAATCTTTGTTGCGATCAACACCGTCCCATTGCAGGCCGTTGAGATAGTCGAGCACCGGATGGAAGCTGTGATCCTGGGCCACGGTCATCAGTGCTCGACCGGCATTGCTTTCGCTCATCGAGTGCATGCCGAGATGCTGCATCCAGCATTGCACTTCGCTGACCACCTTGTCGGTGATCTCGACTGGTTCAGCGTAGCTGTTCAGCGGTTCGTTGATCGGGTGAGTGAGGAACGCCTTCTTAGCGAAGTCGTCGAATAGCAGCGCGTCGCGAATGCCGTGGTGCCATTGCAGCACGGTCACGGCGTTGGCGAGGTTGGAGAGAATGACGCCGTGATTGCCGCGCATCACACGTTCGAGCCAAGCGTCGATTTGTGGGAAGTGATGGACGTTGTCGGTCATGGATAGACGCCCTCCTTCGGCCGGATGTCGCCGTAATGCACGCCGACCTCGGCGAGCGCGTAGCCGATGATCCACTCGACTTCTTCGGTGCCGTACGAGGCCACCAGCCCGTAACGCACCGCCTTGAAGCGCAGTCCGTCCACTGCCTCGTTGAGCCCGACTTCGCCGCGCTGAAACCGCGTTGCCTGATGCAGCGCGTGGGCCGCGAAGCTCTTTAGATACGGCGGCGCCCGGACACTGACGATTGCAGATTTACGAGTGAAATCAAATAGATCGTCGGTCATTGGACGACCCAGCCATCGAGGTCGTCGCGTAGCCGCGAGAACGTGCGGGCCATGATCAGCTGCGCCGCGTCGGCATCCAGCTTCAGTCTTTTGCGCAAGAATTCCAGCTCATCGACGGCGTCGTGCAGCGACAGCAAGTCGAGCTGCCACAACGTCGCGCGCGCCTCGACGTGAGCAACAAAAACTTTTAGGTTGTCAGGAGATTGTTTGCTCTCTACATTCACGACCGTGGCTCCGTTGGTTGTGCCAATGGGGTTGTGACCTCGGGTGCTTGACAGGCCTCGCGGTAGAGTAAGGACCCTGGTGGGGGTCCTGCCGGACTTCATCAGGGGCCAGCTCACAACTGGCCCCTTCTCTTTTCAGGTTTCACATTTCACAGTGCGGTCATTTAACGCTGAGCCGTTCTGTCGTACAAGCAAAGAATGAAAGCGCTGCGCACTTTGAGCCCGCGCGCCGAGACGCTGGTTGATCAGCACGGCTTCATGCTGGCCAACCCAACTGACGGCAGCGTCGTCGGAATTCGCCCGCCACTGCCCGGCATCCGGCTGGTTTATGCACTGCAAACAAATACTCAGAGCGGCCTGACCCGGCGCTACGTTCCATCCATCGCGCCCGGCGAGACCGCTGTGTTCGGCATCGACTACAGCGCCGTCATTCCGCTCGGCATCGACATTGCGTCCGGCACCCTGGAAATTCTCCGCCTCGGCGGCATCGCCGACGATGTTACCGCTGGTCCGGTGTCATGGCGGGATCGCGCGCTGTACGCTACAGTGTCGGCCGTCGCGGGCGCCGACGGCTTCGACTACCAGCTGTTGTGGACCGCCATCGACACTGACGGCAACATCTGGCCGCGGACAGCTTTGCTGCTGTGTTCCAGAACCGCATGAGGCGGTCATGCTCGTACCGAACCCACTGACCACCGGGCCGGTCTGGCCGATCACCGGCGACGCGCCCGATCTGCACGCCATCATCGAGGCGCAGGCCGCCACCATCACCGACCAGGAGGCGTTGCTGCACGCCTATCAGGGCGTGCTCAACACCGCCCAGGCACCGCCGCCTGCCACCGGCACCGGCAGCGCCACCGGCACCGCCACCTTGACCGTCAGCTCCGCCAACGGCGTCATCCTGATTGGCGCGGCGATCTCCGGCGCCGGTGTGCCGACCACGCCAGCGCCGACCATCACCGCTGGCCCGCAAGGCGGCGGCAACGGCACTTACACCACCAGCATCGCGCTGACCTTGACCTCGGTGCCCCTGGTGTTCACCCCCGGTGGCGGCCTAAGCCCCTGGCCGACGCCGTCCGACGCCGACACGCTCAATGCCATCCTTCAGGCTCAGACCGCCGTGCTCCGCAATCAGACGGCGCTGCTGATGCAGTACCAAGACCTGCTCAACGTCTCGCAGACACCGGCGCCGCCCACCGGGCCATAAGGGGGTAGCCGTGGCTCTGGCTGACGACTTCATCCTGAACGTCCGCCAAATTCTGCAATACCAGCAGCAGACCTCGGTGCTGCCGACCGACGGCTTTTTGTTGCAGACCGGCGGCCTCGGCGGTCCCTATGGCTGGGCCACCTTCCCCGACGCCGCTGCCACCGCCATGCTGCTCGGCGGCTATCTCAATCTGGCGCCCAACGGCGCTGGCGGCATCGCCTTCAACGGCGCCGTGCTCGGCTTCGCCAACGGCTCGTTCGAATTTACCGAGGATGTCAAAGTCCCGTCGCTGCACAGCGAAGGCAACATCTTCGTCAACGGCAACGCGCTGGCGACCCAGATCGAAGTCACCGGGCTGTTCGACTTCCTGCTCGAGAACACGGTGTCGAGCTTCAACGGCCGCACCGGCGAGGTGCAGCTCGAAACCGACGACGTGCTGCGCGCCGGTGGAGCTCCGATCTGGGACGCCCACTTCGGCGGCCACATCACCGCGCCGACGCCCTGGGACGTGCGCGCCAACGACGACACCGTCGCCACCACCAGCTGGGTGCAGCAGGTCATCTGCCAGCAGGGCGTCCGCAGCTTCATGTGCCGCCACGGCGACATCGTGTTGACCGCCGACGATGTGTCCTTCGCGCTGACCCAGCCCGGCGTCTATGGCCGCGCCAACACCCCGCCAGCAGGCGACGCCAGCAACCGCATTGCCACCACGCTGTTTTGTGACGGCATCCTCGACGACGCCAAGCTGTACACCGATCAGGAGCTGCTGGGCCTGCCGACCGCGGCCGAGATGGCGCTGTTCGCGCCCATCGACAGCCCGCAATTCACCGGCATCCCGACCGCGCCCACCGCGGCGCAGACCGTCAATTCGGGCCAGCTCGCCACCACCGCCTTTGTCCACGCCGCCGTCACCGCCTCGACCACCGGGGTGGCCTCGTTCAATACCCGTACTGGAGCGGTACTTCTGACCACCGCCGATGTCACCGGCGCTGGTGGCGCCACCTTGGCCAGTCCGGCCTTCACCGGCAATCCCACCGCGCCGACCCAGACCTCCGGCGACAGCTCGACCCGGCTGGCCACCACCGCCTTTGTGGCCGCCGCAGTCGGCGGGGTGGCCGCAGGCGTGACCAGCTTCAATACCAGGACCGGGTCGGTCACTCTGCAAGCCGCTGATCTCACTGCGGTCGGCGGCGCACTACTAGCGAGCCCGACTTTTTCTGGTCTGCCGTCGGCGCCGACGCCTGCGCCCACCGACAACACCACCCGGCTGGCGACCACGCAGTATGTCACCGCCGCCCTGGCCGCATTGCCAGCGCCAGTCAGCTCGTTCAACGGCCGCACCGGCGCGGTCAACTTCCAGGCATCCGACATCTCGGCGGTCGGCGGTGCGCTCCTGGTCTCGCCGAACTTCACCGGCAACCCGACCGCGCCCACCCAGGCGCCGGGCTCAAGCGACACCAAGCTGGCCACCACCGCCTTTGTCGCTGCCGCGGTCGCCGCCTCGGTGTCCGGGGTGTCGACCTTCAATGGCCGCAGCGGCGCCGTCACCCTGGTGGCTGGCGATCTCACGGCCGCGGGCGGCGCTTTGCTGGCGAGCCCGACCTTCACCGGCGTCCCGGCGGCGCCCACCGCCACTGCGGGGACGAACTCGGCGCAATTGGCCACCACGGCGTTTGTGCAGGCAGCGCTCAGCGCGGCCCCTGGCGGCGTCTCCTCGTTCAACTCGCGCACCGGCGCCATCACCTTGCTGGGCGCCGATGTGTCGGCCGCGGGCGGCGCGCTCAACGCCTCCCCGGCCTTCACCGGCAATCCGACCGCGCCGACGCCCAACCCTGGCGACAACGACACCAGCATCGCCACCACCGCGTTCGTGCAGGCGGCCTTGGCCAGTGCGGGCGGCGTCAATTCCTTCAACGGCCGCGCCGGAGCGGTGACGCTCAATGCCGCCGATGTGTTTGCTGCCGCGGGCGCCATCTACCGGCAGGCGGCGACGCCACCGGCCACCGCCAGCGAAACGCTGTGGTTCGATCAGATCGGCGGCCAGCTCTATGTCCAGTATGTCGATCCGACGACCAGCGCCAAAACCTGGGTGGTGGCCAATCAGCCGGTCGCCTCGGGCATCCTTTACAGCTCCAGCACCTATCCGGGCGTCAATGGTTCGGGCAGCGCCACCACCACGGCGGCGACCTTCACCACGCCAGCCAACTCAAGCGTCAACACCATCTACAAAATCCGCCAGCAGGCCGCCGGTGGCGGTGGTGGTGCGGTCAACACCGGCTCCACGATGGTCGGCTCTGCTGGCGGCGGCGGCGAGTTCAAGGAGTATTTGCTCTCGGGTGTGGCGGCCTCGACGCCGATTGTGCTGGCGGTCGGCAATGGCGGCGCAGGCGGGGTGCAGGGCGTCAGCGCACCGGGCGCTGGCGGCGCCACCACGCTGAGCATCGCCGCCACCTCTAGCTCGATTGTTTGCACCGCTGGCGGTCCTGGCATCAATGTCTCGGGCGCGACCTTCCAGTATTCTGGCAAGGGCGGCGACGCCGGTGCCACCACAGCGGGCACTGCCACGGTGCAGATGATCAGGCAGTGCGCTGGCGGCGATGGTGCCAACACGGCGGTGGCGACCACGCCTCCGGTTGGCGGCACCTCGGCCATGGGCGTGCCTTCGGTCGGCGCGCCGACCGGCAGTCCGGCTAACGGTGATGGCGGTGGCTATGGCACTGGCGGCGCTGGTGCCTGGACCGTCAGCGCCAGCGGTCATCTCGGCCGTGGCGGTGTCGTCATGATCGAACGGATCGCGGGGTAGGCCATGACGCTGTCTTTCCCGCCATCACCTTCGGTCGGCCAGGGCTACCAGCAATTCCAATGGGACGGCGCCAAGTGGGTGCCCAATCCCGGCGCGGTGCCCGGCCTCGTCACCAGCGTCAACGGCCAGTCTGGTGCGGTCAACCTGCTCGGCTCGCGGGTGCTGATCCTGCGCCAGGATGTCAGCGCCGCGGTCGCCAGTGTCAATTTCATCTCCGGTATCGACAGCACCTACGACGAGTTCGAGCTGCACTGGTACGGCGTGCAGACCACCGGCGGCAGCTTTCTGTTTGCTCGCACTTCGAACAACAACGGCGCGTCGTGGGACGCTGGCACGTCGTATTCCTATGCGACGATGTTCGGCAACAGCTCGGCACCGGCGGCCTCGGGTGGTGGCGCCAACAACGCCTCGCTCATGCAAATCTCCAATTCGATTGATCAGACCAGCAGCCGCATTAGCAGTGGCGTGATGAATTTTTGGCCGCGGCCTTCAGGGCAGAGTTCGTCGTTGCTGACCAGATCGCACACCACCAACAATGCCAATGGCTTGCTGGTCGCGATGGCGTCTGGGCTCAACACCAACGCCACCGGCATGAATGGCCTGCAAATCGGCGCCAACACCGGCACCATCACCGCCGGTACCTTCATCTTGTACGGGGTCAAAAAATGACCAACACCGAGCGACCGCAGAAGCTGGTCGATGGTAAGCTGATGGATTGCAGCGACCAGGACATCGCGCAGGCCGAAGCTGATCGCCTGCGCGCCGAGGCCGAGCAGAAAGAGCAGCCGACCCAGCAGCGAGGAACACATGAGCAGCATCGAGCTGAGCGATCAGGAGTGGGGCCAAGTGATGGGCGAGCTGAGCAAGTCGGAGTGGCGGGTCGCCAATCCGCTGCTGATGAAGATGGGCGAACAGCTCCGCCAGCAGCACCTACAAAAGCAAGCCTTCGACGATCAACAAAGACGTGAGCAGGCCGCGTTCGACGCGGCGCGCGGCATCAAGCCTGATGCCAACGGCAAGGAGGTCCACAATGAATAAGATCGTCCGCATGCCGCGCGGCGGCCCGGTGTCGGCGGTGCCGCGGGCAACTCCGGCGCCGCCAGTCCCCGGCCAGCAGGATGGCGATTGGATGTGGGATGGCACCCGCTGGGTTTGTTGCTCGCCGTGCGACGACGGCTCGGTGCCGCCATTCCCGTTCTGCCCGCCGCCCGGCTTTCCGCCGCCGGGCTGTCCGCCGTGGTTCTCCGGACAGAATTCGCCGCCCTGGTATCCGGGCGCCAATGCCGGTGTCAGCTTCGGCGCCACTGCGCCACCCAATCCGGTGCGTGGCCATTTCTGGTGGAACGGCCTGACGCTGTTCTTGTTTGATGGCGCGGTCTGGGTGCCGGTCGGCGGCACTAGTGCTGGCGGCAACACGCCGCCGAGCGGCACGCCGCCTGCCAATCCGGTGCCGGGCCAGCAATGGTTCAACGGCACCACCTTGTTTGTTTGGGACGGCAATGCCTGGATACCTGTCAGTCAGACCAAGACCTACATCCAGGCCACTGCGCCACCGGCGCCCAATCCCGGTGACACGTGGTGGAACGGCACGCAGTTCTTTATCTGGTCCGGCTCGGCCTGGGATCTGGTCGGCCCTGGCGCCACCGTTGGTCCGACGCCGACCACGGCGCTGGTGTTCTCCTTGCAGCAGCCTGCCAACCTCACGGTTGGCGGTGCCAGTGCCTGGACCATCATGCCCTACACGGCAACGCCGCTGGTTGACACCCAGGGCATGTGGGACGCGGTGCAGCACAAGCTGACGCCCAAAGTGCCGGGCTATTACTTCATCGAGGTTCGCGGCGGCTCCGACACCGGCACTGGCGGCATCGCCATCCTGAAGAACGACCCCGGCACCTTCGGCAGTGTCGCCTCCAGCTCGAACGTCATCATCGGCAACGGCAGCAGCGCCAATGGCGGCTGGATCACCGCAGTCGGCATCAGCCAGTTCAATGGCACCTCGGACTTCTTCCGCGTCTGGGGCTGGTCGTCGGACGGCATCATGTCGAATGTCGGATCGAGCCCGGCGGTGGCCGCAGTGATCATGCCGTGATCACGGCGCCACTTCGTTGTTGTTGACCGGAATGCCGCGCGGGATGACCTCGGGGAGCCTTAAGATCGAACCGCTCGGCTTGCCGACGCGGCAGTCGCGGACATCGCTGGCTAATTTTTCGATCAGGTTCATCTGCGACTTGTTGCGCTCCTGGGCATTGTTGGCGACGGCGCCGAGCACGTAGCCAGCGAAGCCGAGGAACGCGACGTTGACGACCAACAGCGCAATCGCCAGCGGCTGCGACTGCATCGCGGTGACCGCAGCGGTGCCGACCTTCCCGGCTTCTTCGGTGACGCCCATGCTCAGCTCGTCAGGTGCGCTGCCTCATTGTTTGCTCCCCGGCTGACAAAGCGTCAGCGCCTTTTCAGTCATGCGCTCCCAGATTTCCTGGTTCTGCGTGAACCGATCCGACTGTTTGACTTGCAGCCAGACGCTGGCGGCGATGTACAGCACGTTGAACACCACCAGCGCCAGGATCACCGGTGTTGACGACAGCGAGGTGATCAGCATCCGCGCCGTCGAGCCAGCTTCTTCGGTGGCGCCTGGGGCCATCATCGGATCGAAAACCTAATTAGGTGCATATACGCCAAATAAGAGAACACACAAGAAACCGCTGCGGCACAGGCACTTCTCATGTCAAGGTAAATCATTTACAGCCTGCCGAGCAACAACAGTATGACGACGACAAGCAGGATCAGGCCGATCAGGCCGACGCCGCCGTGACCCATGCCGTAGCCGTAGCCAACACCCAGACCGCCGCCGCCGATACCGCCGAGCAACAACACCACCAGGACGACGATCAGGACGATGCCGAGCGGGCTCACAGCAACCACCAGATCAAAGCTGCGACGGCGTACGCTGTGCCGAAATACCAGAGCGCGCCGCGAGGCGTGAACAGCCAGCTCCTCATCACTTGAAACCAAAGCCGCCGAGCAGCACCGACAATATCCAGAACGCCACTGCCAGCCAGCCGAAGTGAACGGCGAGCGGCGGCCGGTTCACGGTGGTGACGAACACTGCGGCGATGATGGCGAAGACGAACGCGAACACCAACAAAATTTGCGAGAGCATGTCACTCCTCCTTCGGCTCGCTCTCCTCGCGAAACGCTTGGCACAGCTCGTGATGCAGCCGCGCGATTTCTTTTTGATCTTCGAAGCGCCGCTCGCGCGCGTAGCGCATCAACGCTGCGGCCAGACTACGCGCAAACGCCGC
>Ga0210402_10000514_pt1 | contig 43055 bp, 59 predicted proteins | sample IncBWC7MmetaG_FD_161055 | JGI IMG/M metagenome (GOLD analysis project Ga0210402, IMG submission 161055) | Forest soil microbial communities from Barre Woods Harvard Forest LTER site, Petersham, Massachusetts, United States - Inc-BW-C-7-M | ecosystem: Environmental > Terrestrial > Soil >...
CCTGCCGCCGATCCCCGACGACGGCTCCGAGGCCGCCGCCTACGCCGCCGCCACGCTGGCTTACGAGTATCGCGGGATGGCGCGATGAGCGTGGTGTATTACGTCCAGCACGGCCCGCGTCACATCGACTACGAAGTGGTGCGCTGGGAGAACAAGGAAGGCGTCATCAAGAAATTGGTGGTGGCGGTGGCGCGGACGCCGGAGAAGGCGGCCGTGACCTGCGAGATCTGGCGGCAACGCGAAAGGACGCGCAATGGCCAAGCGAACCAAACCTGATGACCGCGTTGATAGCCAGCTGGCGCGTGATCTGCACCAGCTGCTGTACGATCGCTACCGGATGGTCAGTTATGACTGGGTGGACACCGCCCAGCGCGCCAATTTGAGCGATGGCGACATCATGGCCAGCCTCGTGGCGGTGATGTGCAGCGAGCTGACCCGTGCCGCGGTCTACCTCAAATTGGACCGCGATCGATTTCTGGAGATCTGCTGCCACGCCTATGACACCCGGCGGCGCGAAGGTTCCGGCCCGACACGTACCGCGTAACGGCCGGTTGACTGGGGAGGGCGCCGCCAATGGGCCCTCCCCGATTTTATGCAACGAGAAGGATGCGAGAATGTCTTGGAAACCCGAAGTGATCGCCGACAACACCGGCAAATGGTGCGGCAACGCGTTGTGCTTCGCCACCAAAGCCGAGGCCGAGGCCTACGTCACCGAGCTGGCCTATCGCTGGAGCAGTGTCCGCAACCACCGCGTGGTCGAAAGCGAGGATCTGGTCAGCTACGTCTGGCGCAACGGGCAAGCCGAGCCCATCACGTAACAACAGACGCCCCGGACGTGAGGGGGCTGCCAACTACTTCCGGGGCGCCTGCGTCTCGGTTTGCATTGTGCATCACCACAACGCCGGTCCAACATAAGGCCGGTCAGGAGATCCCGCAAATGAAGATCATCGTACCACCGAGCGTCGACCCCGCCGTCGCCGCCGAGGCCATCGGCATTATCCCGGCGTGGCTCGACGAGGACGATCCGCGGCCCGCCGCCAAGCAGTTTGATGAGCACTACCAGCACGGCGGCGGCTGGCAGCCCTTCATCGGCTTCAAATTGTTGCCCGACGGCAGCCTCAAATATCCGGGTGACAAGCCGCTGAAGCCGCTCGCGGCGCTGGCGTTCCGCAAGGAGCTGGTGCTGTTCTTTCCGTTTGCGTGGGTGCTCATCTTGCAAAAAGACGGCACCTACGAAATCTGCCGGATGGACTGAATGATCACTATCCTCGAACTGCACAACGTCTGCCCGTTCTGCGCCGCCCAGTGCGACACGGCAGCGGAGGTCGTGGAAGAGGATGTGGGTCCCACCGATGGCGACGTCAGCCTGTGCATCTACTGTGGCCAGTTCTCGATGTTCAAGCGCGATGCGCCGGGTGGCTTAAGGGTGCCGACCCGGCGCGAGGCCCGCGAGATTACCCGCAACACCGTCTTGCAGCGGCTGCACGCCGCGTGGCGCCTGCTGGGCTAGCAGCCGCCCCACCAGCCCACCACCGTCAAGGTCGCACCCATCGCGATGACCGCGCCCACCGTCAATCCCGCGAGGAAGGCCCTGTCGGTGCTCATAGGCCTAGCCGGTGTACATGTGGATGTGGCTGAAGTCGGCCTTGGTCGTCTCCGGCGCCGCGCCGCGATAGATGCCGTTTTTCCAGTAGTATTTCGAGTTGGTGGCGCCGACCTTGCCGTTGAAGTTGACGATGTTTTTGCCGTCCCATGTCATCACAACGCTGCCGTTGCCGGTCGGTCCCATCTTGACCTTGGCCCGCAGATCCATCGGCTTGCCACGCTCGATCGCATTCGGCGACGTGTAGACGTAGTTGTTGGCGCTCTGCTTTGGCTCCTCCAGAGAAATCTGCAGCTTGTCGGTGTTCTGCTGGAGGTTGATCGAGAACGGCGCGTAGGTGGGCGCCACATTGGTGGTGGCGTGCAACTGCACCAGCGTGCACCAGCTGCCGGTGTTCTTCGGTCCGGCCAGCACGGTGATGATGCCTTCCCAATTCAGCAGTGCGCCTTCATCAAGATGATTTTGGTCAAAGCCGATCTCGCAGCGCTCGGCCTCGGGGCCATCGGTGTAGCTGCCGCCGGAGGCGGCCCAGACATCGCCATGGCGAACTTCGAACCGCAGCGTGTAGTCGTCCAGCTTGGTCAGGCTCCACGGGTTGGTGGTGTTGTTGCCGACGTCGAGGCCGTCGCATTTCCAGTACTGGCCGTTGGCGTTGGTGAAGTTCTCGATCAGGCCGTGCGTATTCGCGGGCGGCACCGGATCCGGCGGCGTGGCCTCGGTGTAGGTGAAAGTGCCGGTGGCGTTGGTGAAATTGATGGTCGGTGACATCGTTAGCATCCTCTGCAGATGTTGGGGTGAAGGTGTTCGGCCGGTGGTAGTATCGTGGGCTCGTCCGCGCCCGGCGCGTCAACGAATGGGGCTCCCGAACGCATGCAGCCCGAGGATCCCGATAAGAAGGAACAGGATGAACCAGCTCCCGAACGGCGCCCAAGTCTGGCCCGCGGGCCGCCACGGGTTCATGCCCCAAACGCCAAACACCAAGGTGAGAACATAGATCAGCCAGAACCAGATGTTGGCACCCATGGTCAGCTCCCTGCTTTGCTCTCGTTGACCCGCACCGTGACCTTGACGTCGGGCGGCGCGGTGATCTCGACCAGCACCTCGCTCGTCACCGGCAGCGGATCGACATTCGCCGGGTTAATCCACGCCAGCAGCTGCCCGTCGCTGCCGTTGAAGCGGTTGAGGTCGACCGCGGTGCCGTCGATGCCGTCGACCGTGCCGCTCTCCGAGTACTGCCACAGCGTCCACGCCGGGTAGGTCGCCTCCGGCCAGCTCGGCGTGCCGGTGGTGTACTGCGCCAGCCACAGGTCGGTGTGGTCGGCGAGCACGGCGTCGTAGTTGTTGCCGAGCTGCTCCTTCAACAGATGGCCGCTGTAGACGGTGATCTTGAGGTCGCGCGGATCGGACAGCAGCACCTGCACCGCCTCGCGCAGGTCGTCGAGGCTGCAGCCGTCCTCCTCGTAATCGATCACCACGCGCTCGCCCGGCTGCGGATCCACCACGCTCAGGAAGTATTCCATCTGCGCGGTGGCGTTGCCGGGCTTGATCCAGTGATAGCAGCACACCGCAATGCCCGCTTGAATGGCGTTGGCGCAGTTCTTCGCCCGGTTCGGATCTTCGTAAGAGGTGCCCTCGGTCGCCTTGTGGATCATGGCGATGACGCCCGCCGCCTTCACCTTGGCGAAATCGGGGAAGCCCTGCCAGTGCGAGATGTCGATGCATGTGACGGTGTCGCTCATTTCAGCTCCTCGATCCGTTGCCGCACGATAGCGCAGGTCTCCATCACGCTGACGAACTTGCCGTCTGATGTGTTGATCATGCAGCGCACGCCCTTGGTGAAGTCCTTGTTGTCGGCGCTGTCAGGCTTGGCCTCGCGCATCGAGGTGATCTGCGAAGCGACGACATCAATCTCGCGCCCGTCGAGCGTGTGCAGCACGATCAAGAGCGCCAACGCGATCAGTTCAGCCTCCCACGGGTGTCGGCCCAGCCCGACGTTATGATGAAAAACTGGTTGTTACTTGCACCAGACGCCACCGCCATGATTTGCGCCAACGTGTTTGTCTGTATGTTGAACTGGCCCGAGGCCCACTGACCTGTAGCTTGGTTATACAGGCTCCAGTTGCCTCCCGGAGTGCCAACAGCCTGTGGCGATCCCAGCGGAGAATACACCAAGGCCGAGCCGCCCGGCCCTACCGTGTTGGAGTACTGACCCTGAAACAACGCGGTAACGACAGCACCAGACGGGACAGACAGCGTGATTGCCTGCGGTGTTGTTCCGAAGGTCGTGGTCAGCGCGGCATCCTGCACCGGAATGTCCCATAAAAAACTATCACCGTTCTGGTTGAATTTAATCCACTGCGAGGAGGCGTTGATCTTCATCGAACCGATGCGCCGGAACAAGGTGAAACCCGCAGGCATCAAGGTCGGACCGTTTGCAGGCGTCGGCGTCGCGCTGAACACCAGATCAACTGCCGAGGTGGTCGGATTAAAAATCAGAAACCAGTGATACCATGTGTTCGTCGCAATCGCGCCGGTGTCGAGCCCGCCAGCCGCACTGCCAGCAGCCCATGCCGCCGTGGTCTTCGCCATCGCCGCCACAAGTTTCATGAGGCGCACGCCGGTACTGTCGCAGGCCGCGCCCGGCGCCACGCTCAAGGTGGTCGAGGCACCTGCAGTGCTCATGGTCAGTCCGAACAGATAACCGCGCAGCCCTATGGCAGTGATGGTTGCGGTGTCACCGGCGTCAACGTACTGCTTGGTTGCGGCGTCGAGCGCGGCGGCCGGATCACCCGCCAGCAGCACGCGGTTGAGCGCGCGCTTTACCGTAATCGCGGGTGGCGCAATCGCAACGCCGGTATCGTCATAGGCCTGCAGCGCGTAATCCGAACCGGCATTGGAGCCGCTTTCTGCGCCAGCGTCCCCCAGCGTGATCGCCCAGCGCAGTAGTGCAGCAGTGCGCGCCACGATGCGGGCGACATTGCCCGCCGTCTTGGTCAGGTTGAGACCGGGCTGCGCGTAGTTCAGCGTCAGGTCGCCGGTCATGGTGTCGCCAGTCTTCTTGACGTACAGCCCGACGTTGCTCGCCGCCCAAGCCCCCCACACCCCGCTGGCCATCACCCGCACGTAGCGGATATTGGCGGGGTCGGTTAAGTCGGTCGCCTCCAGCACGAAGTCGGTGGCGTTGGCGTAGTAGGCGATGCCAGCAAAGGCATGACCCGCGACCGGCGCTGCACCGCTCGCAGTGATGGCCGCGTAGAACGAGCCTGCGCGCCATACATTACTGTCCCAGTTGGTGACCACCTGCTTGAACTTTTCCGCGCTGAGATTATCGAGCGCGCTGTCGGGGCTGGTGGCGCCGGTGCCGCCCGCCACGATCGGCCGCGGCAGGTTGAGATCCTGCTCGACGTCGGCGGTGAAGGCGTTGTAGCGCGCGCTCTCGACCGTGTAGTTCGGCACCCCGTCGGTGCCGGGCGGCCGGTGGTAGATGTTTGAACCGTCACGCGGCATCTATTCCTCCGTGGTCGGGTCGCCCATGAACCCGCGGTTCTTCAGCTGGTTGAGCATCTGGATGGTGATGGCGTTGCGGGTGCTCTCGCCGAAATTGCCGAGCCCGGGCCCGGCCACCGTGGGCGCGTTGGCGGCGCGCTCGCGGTACAGCGGCGAGCGCATCGCCATGCGGTCGGCCAGCTCACTCGCCGCGTTGACCATGGCGCGATTGCCCGCGCTCTTGACGGCGTATCCGGCCGCCGGAATGCCGATGCCCGCGATCAGCGGCTTGACGTCGCCGGTCATGAAGGCCGTCGCCGCGCCGCCTGCCCCAAGCGTGCCGCCGTAGGCCCCGAGGCCGCCGCCCATCAGATTGCCGAGACCACGCACGACGTTGGCGCCGGTGTCGCGGCGAACCACCGACCTTATGTCGGCCTTTTCTTCGGGGCTGTACCAGCGGCCTTCCCGGCTCTTGGGATTGAGCAGGGCAACGAGCTTTTGCCGATAGGTGTTCTCGACGTTCTGGCCGGAGTAGGCGCTGGCGGCGCGATCAGAGGCGTACTGGTTGGTTTCCTCGACGGTCTGGGTGCGCTTGGCGGCGCGGTAGTTGCCGCGGGCCTGATTGAGCAGCTGCCCGATCTGGGCCTGCTCCCTTGGACCACCACGAACCACGCCGCTCGGGTCCTGCATGTAGTTATCCAGCCACTGACGCGCCTGAGAAGCGCCCGGCTCATTGACGCCAGTGAGCTGCTGACGCAGCTCGTCAATGTTCTTGGGGCTGACGGTGGCGCCGACAACGCCGGGCTGATTGGCCTGCTGTCGGTTTTCACGACCGAGCCGCAGCGTCTCCCAGACGCTGGGGGATTTGACTTGGTTGGTGGTGCCATAGAGCTGCTGCTCCAGCGCGTCGAGGCCGCCCCAGAAATGGTTGGCATCATAGGCGATCGGGACGGCGTGGGTCGCGGTATAATTGCGGGTGGTCTCGGCTTTCAAATCGGCCGAACTCGGCGCCGTCGCCAGCGAGCGATCGGCGACGTTGGCACTGGGGCCAAACGGCGCCCCGAGCGCGCCGCCGAGCGCGCCGCCGATCAGCGCGTTGCGACCATAGTCGGACGCGTTGCCGCTGTAGGTGTTGCCCGCCGCCTGTGCGGCGCCGAGCACGCCGCCCTCGATGCCATAACCGACGGCCCGCGCCCCGGTGCCATAGGCGCCCGGCAATGCACCGCCGAGCGTGCGCGACACGGTGCGGCCGATCGCACCGGCGCCGGGCACGTAGGCCTGCGCGGTGCCGCCCGCGACGTCACCCGCGACCGACAGATACGGACTGCGCTCGCGCCGCATCGCGCTGTCGGCAACCGCCTGATCAACGCCCGCCGAGTAGCTCGGCGCCTCGCCGGTCAAGGCGCGATAGCCGCCCTCCAGCCGGTCGCGCATCCCCATCGAGAAGGTGTTGGAGGCCGCCTTGGCAAAGTCGGCGGCATTGCCCAGTGCCGTGGCTGGCGGCGGGTAGTTGACCGGCGCGCGGTCTTCGAACGGGTTGCCCGAGATCGGCACCTGCGGCGGCGGCAACGGGGCGTCTTCATCGAATGGGTTGACTGGCATCGCTCACCTGCCCCCGCGCCGTTGCGCGCGACTGAAGCGGGTGATCTCCAGATCGGCCGCGCCGGGCCCGTAGCGTTCGTCGAAGTAGCTGCGCATGGCGTCGGCCTTGGTCGGATCGCGCTGGCTCTCCAGCAGCAGCCTGATCTTGTCGGGCGGCGCCACCGGCTTCGAATTGGTGGCGTAGTTCAGCTCCTGCGGGTGCCCGGCGAGGAAGTGGTCGACCTTGTCCTCGTAGCGCTGGATCGACATGTTGTTGATCTTGGAGGCCTGATCCATGATCGAGCGGATGGTCTTCATCTGCAGCTCGGGATCCGAGCCTGAAATGCCCTCTGCAATACGAACATCCGCGTTGGAGACGCCGGGGCCGGAGCCGTTGACGGTCTCGACCGCCTGCCTGAGCCCGGTCTTCAGCGCCGCGCTCATGATCTCGGTGTTGGACGCGAGGTCGCCGCTCATGCCGTTCTTCAGCGCCCAGTCGGCGAATTTGGCACTGGCGATCTTGAAGTTGGCGCCGTAGCCGGTGATGACACCGTCGCGGATCGCCTTGCGGGCGAGCTGCTGGATATCCTGCGCCTTGACGGTCTGGTCGATCGCAGCCTTCTGCTTGTCCATCTCCGGAAAAAACTGCTCCGGCGATTGCCCGGTGCGGGCATAGATGTCGGCCGCGGCGCCCTGCTGCGCGCCCTCGGCGCGGCGCTTGGCCTCGGTCTCGACTTGGGTCGCCTGCTTCAGCATCATCTCGCGGCGCTGCGCCAGATCGGCGGCGTACTGCTCGTTCAGCGTCTTGTCGGCGATCGCGCGCTTTTGCTGCTCCTCGGTGATGATCTGGTCCATGTTGCGCCCAAGGTAGGCGTTGTTGGGGTACTGGTTTTTCTGGCTCTGCGCCCACGCCTCGGTCGGACTGACCGGCGTCGCCTTCGGCTGCATCACCGGCGCCGGTGTCGGCATCACGTAGCCGTAGTCCGGCGCGGGCCGGACCTGCGCCAGTTGCTGCGGTGGCTGCGGCGGCATCGCCCGCAGCTGTGACGGCATCGGCGGCGCCGCCGGGATGCCACCTGCGCCGGGCAGTGTCGCCATTGCCAGCCGCTGGTCAGGAACGGGGCCACCAGCTCCCGGGGGCAAAGGCGAAGGGGGTGGGGTCAAGGTAGCTGGGAGCGGCGGGGTTGCTCCCGCCAGCGTAGGGTTTGGCAGGGGCCCTCCCGGCGGCGCCACAGGCGGCGGCTGCGGTTGCTGCGGCTGCGCCACCAGCTGCGCCGCGATCGCATCACGGCCCACCGGAGCCACGGCGTTGGGCATGCCGTAATACTTGTTAATGCCAGCGACCGCTTGCGCCGGGCCCGCGCCGGGCGGGATGTTGTTAACCGCGAGATTGCCGGGCGGCGCATTGCCGGTCCCGGCGGCCATCCGGGAGCCGGTCACGCCGCCTTGCTGGTGCATCAGCGCCAGCTCTTGGAAGGTCGGCGGCCGACCGTTGATCTTCTCGAACACCGCGGCGTTCTGCGCCGTCAGCTGGCGCACCGCATCGGTCGAGGCGGCGGGATCGAAGCGCTGGTTCGGCTGTAGCCCGAGCCCGCGGCCGGTGCCCTTGGTGATCTGATAGGGCCCGGCGGCGCCGGTCGGTGAGACGTCCTGCGCGTTCTTGGCCTCCTTGGCCGACAGCTGGCCGTAATAGGCCTGCATGTCCGGGTCTTTCTCCTTGGCCGCGATCGCGTCCTGCAGATAGCCCGGCCCCGGCTTGAAGCCGAGGTTGGCCTGCGCATCGAGCACGTTGTAGTCGCCCGGGCTGACCCCGGCCTTCTGTTCGTCCGGCGTCAGCGCCGGGCCCGGCTGCTGCGGTGTTGCGGCACTGTCGGCGGGCGGCGTGACGGCACGGTCAATCGCCGCCACCGCGGGCGGCGTCGCCGCGTCACTGCTTGGCGCGTAGCTCGACGTCTCCGCCGGTGGCTTGCTCAACCGCTGGGCCTGCGCCTGCTCCGCCAGATCGCCCTGCTCCAGCCGCCGCGCCATGCCGATGTCGCCGAGCGCGTCGCCGATCGCGGTCAGCCCCTCGCCGATGTTCTTCGGGTAGCCCTTGCTCTTGCCCTGCCCCATCATCTGCAGCGCGATGCGCTGCCGCAACTGTTGGTTGACGTTAGGGTTGTTGCCCCAGAAGAAGCCGGGAAGATCGTCGGTTGAGACTGCCATCACGCTGCCATCCCGAGTAGGCCGCCCATCAGGCGGCGTTGGTCAATGTACTTGGTGCCCTTGATCGTCTTGACGGCTTTAGGATCGAGTTTCTCAACGTCCTGCGCCATCGGCCCAATGTGCTGGGTGCTCGCCGGATCCTGCTTGTAGCTGTAGGCGTAGATCGGCAGCTTGTCTCCGGCGCCGAACACGCTCGCCATCTGTGGTTGCGTGTCGTCTTGGTCGTGGCCGATCAGGTCGCCGAGCTTGTGGATGTTCTCTTTTTTGCGCTCGTCCGACACCTTCAGCGCCCCGGCGCCAAGCCCGAGCACGCCGCCCATCAGCGCGTTGTACTGCTGATTTTGTTGGCCGTAGATCGCCATTTGATTATTGAAATTCTGGTTCTGCAGGCCCGCGATGTCGGTGGTCGGGATCTGCGAGGTTGGCGCGTTGAGGAAGTTCGGCGCCTGCACCTGCGAGCCACTCAACAGCGCGGTGATCTCGTTGATCGGCTGGTTACGCTGCGCATACTGCTGTTGCAAATACTGGTTGAGCGCGCTCTGCGAGGCGTTGAAGCCAGCTTGTTGTTGCGCTAATTGCTGCGCGATCCCGGCGTTGTAGAAGGTGCCTTGGCCTGCGTTCTGCTGGTATTGCTGGTTCTGCGCCTGATTGGCAAAGCTGCCGAGGCCGAGTGACTGGTCGTAGCCCTGCTGCTGCGCTTGGTTGCCGAACGCGGCTTGGGCGCCCGCCATCTGCAGCTGCTGCGCCCGCTGCGCCGTGGCGCCGGTGATGCTCTGCATCCACGCGTTGTTCTCTTGCTGGTTGAACGGGATCATGGCGTTGTTGTAGGCGTCCGAGCCGTAGCGGATGCCCTGATCCGCCAGCTGCTGCTGCAACTGTTGTTTCTGGATATCCAGCTGCGGCTGCATCTGCGCCATCAGCGACTGCTGCACCGCCTGCGTCGAGAACGTCGGATCGGTGCCGTAGCTCTGCTGGATGTTGTTCGGGTCGGCCGCACCGGTCAGGTTGATGTTGCTCTGGATCGGGCCGCCGGGATCGAACCCGGTCGCCGCCGTCGGCACGTTGAGGATGTTCTGGGCGTTGCCGCCCGACGGCGCACCAGCGAAATTCATCGGCTGTGACAGCAAACTCGAGATGTTGGCCGATTGCGTATTCGCCATCCCGGCGAGGTTGTATTTGGCCGCCTCGGTCTGGCCTTGGATCGCCTGCTCCTGCGGCGTCAGGGTCTGGGTCGCGGTAAAGGTCGGGATGGTGTAGCTCGACCCGGTCGACGGATCGGTCCAGTTGTAGCTGCCGGTCGGGTTGTAGTTTAGCGAGCCGGTCGGCGTCACCTGATTGACGTTGTTGAGATAGGCGTTGGCGACCGCGGTCGACACGTTGGTGCCGGTGGCGGCGCGCGCGGTATCTTGCACGCTCGGCGGTGTCGGTGCGGACGGCTTGCCCATGGCTCAGTACCCTTGTTGCGGCGGCGGCGCGCCCATCGGCGGCGCGCCCATCGGTGCGCCGCCCATCGGTGCAGCACCCATTGGCGGCATCCGCGGCGGGATTGGCAGCCCCATCGGCGGCGCGTTCGGCAGCGGCTGGCCTTGCGGCGGCGAGCCGGGCGGCAGGATCGGCGGGTTCGGCAGGCCCTGCTGCGGGATCGGCGACGGCACGCCTTGCGGCAGCCCCTGCGACATCGCCGGGTTCGGCGTCTGCGGCGGCGGCGAATTGATGCCCATCAGCGTTTGCGCGATGTTGTTGCGCTGCATGTCGGCGCCGGGCGCGAGATAACTCTGGTTGTTGCCGTAGGGCATCAGGCGGCCTCCTTGAGGGGCTCGGCCTCACGGTGATGGCCGTAGCGTTGACAGATCTTGTTGGCGGCCCAGTCCTCGCGCGTCAGCAGCCCGAGCACGCCGTCCTGCTCACGGCCGAACAGCCGCGGCACCTTGATCAACATGTAGTTGAGCGCGGCGAATTGCCGGAGCAGTCGCGTGTTGGTGGCAGGCACCCGCTGCACGATCATCTGGCAGCCGAGCTGCAGGAACGGATAACGATAGATTTTACCCAGCGTGAACGGCGTGCACCAGTGCGTGCCCGGCAAACCCGCGCCGGAGATCTCGACCACCGCCGCACCGGGGTCGTAGTTGTGGTAAACAAAGCCCGCGATCAGCTCGCCCTCTGATGTGACGACGCCGATCGCCTTAATGTTGGGGCCGAAGCCATAGTCGCGGACGTGCGGGATCATCATCGCCACGAACTGCGCCACTAGCTGGTCCTGCTCGTAGACATAGCCGAGCATCAGTCGTCGCCTCCCTCGCCGCCATCGCCACCCTCGCCTACGCCATCGCCGGTGTCGCCATCGTCGCCCATCGCAGCCGCCGCAGCCGCTGCCGCCTCTGCGGCCGCTTGCGCCGCTGCGTCGCTGCCGATGCCCAACGTGCCGGTAGGTGCGCTTGTCGGCGCTGCTGCGCTTGTCGGCGCTGCTGCGTTCGCCGCCGCCGCCACGTCACCGATGTTACCGTAGCCGTAGCCCAGCGCCGGACTGACCGCGCTGGTGGCACCTAAGCCGTAGCCGCCCGCCAAGCCTGCGCCGGGTGCACCCTCGGTGGCCGTGCCGGTTTGACCGGTGATGCCCGGCGCGGCAAAACCTTGCCCGGTGATACCGGCGATGCCGGACGGTGTGCCAAAGCCTGCCTGCGTGCCGATGCCAGCCAAGCCGGTGGCGCCCAAGCCAAAGCCGTAGCCGCCGGTGACACCGGTGCCGACATCGCCGACTTCGGCGGTGGTGGCGGCGGTCGGCGACGTGGTGTTCACGGCTTGGTTCTGCGCCTCGGTGTAGCCGAAGGTGTCGGCGATCGACTGCGTCAGCGCGTCGGCCTTGTCGGCTGGCGTCATCTCGGCCGGGTTTGCCTTGCCCTGTGCCAGCGCATCCGCCATCTGGGCCGGGCTCATCGGCGCGGTCGGCGCCGCGACCGCTGCAGGCGGCGCCGCGACGGTCGGCGTGGCGTTCAGCGTGGCCACATCGGTCTGATCCGGCGTCAAGCCGGGCACCGCGGATACCGGCGCGCCGGTAAAGCCGGTTTGCGCTGGCGTGCCCACCGTGGCGGTGCCGAACCCGGAAATAGCGCCCGACGCATTCGCCGCCCCGGTATTCGACGCCGGTCCCACGGTGGCACTGCCCGGCGTGCCCGCCGGAGCGGCGCTGATGCCGGTGGCCCCCAACCCGAAGCCGCCACTGAGGCCAGCGCCGGGCGTGCCGGTGGTGCCGTAGCCGCCCGTCACCCCGGTTATCCCGGTCGCCTCGGCGACATCCGCAGCATTGGCCTCGGCCTGCGAAACCGGCGACGTCGTCGTGATGCCCTGCGGCACGCCCGTCGGGCTCATGTAACCTTGCGCGATAGCTTGGGCATTAGCAGCGGCCAGCGCGGCGGCGTCTTCTTGCGCCGTCGGCTCGCCCTTCTCCGCGACGATGCCGCGCTCGGCGGGCGGTGCAGGCGCCACCGGCGGCGCGGGCGGCGCCGTGATGGACTGATAGGCCTCATTCGCCTTGCCGATCGCCTGCTGGGCCGGGGTCGGAGTAGCGGTGGTGACGGCCGCGGCAAACGCCGGGTCGTTCTGCATCGCATCCGCGATCGCCTGCGACTGCGTGATGGAAGCCAACTGGCTGTTCTGCGTGGTCTGGCTCAGCGCCTGCTGGGCCTGCGCTGTCTCAGTGTGCCCGGCCGCCTGATCCTCATCCGCCTGCGTGGCCGGGCCCACCGTGGGCGAGGTCTCAGCAGGCGTGTCGGCCTGCTCGTCGATCGCGTTCTTGTCGGCCGGATCCTGCGGCGGATTTTCCAGCGGCGCGGGCTGAACGGTGATCTCGGTCGTGGTCTCAGCTGGCGGAGCCGCTGTGGTTGGCGTCGCGGTGGTCGGCGCGCTGGTGTCGTCGGGCGCGGTGGCTGGCGTCGCGGTGGTGGGCGTGGCATCTGGCGCGGTCGGATCGCTGATGTCGTAGCTGCCCTGACCCTGCATGCCGCCGGGCGACTGCTGCGCCATCAGCGCCCACGCGATCGCGGCGCGGCGCGCCGCGGCGTCGTCCGTGGATCCGCTGCTGCCTGCCGCGGTGGGCGCCACAGGCGCCGCGATCGCACCACCGCTCTGCGGCGCCGTCAGCAGGTGCGCGATATTCCAGCGCCGCACCGCGTCCTCGGAGGTCGGGTCGCCGCGGATCAGCCCCGGCGCGAACAACCCGTTGTCGGCGCCGGTCGGATTGTAGGCGCTGGTCGGTGTCGAGGTCGGGGTCCAGCCCGGCACATACGGTGCCGGGTCGCCGGGATAGTTGAACACCGACGGGTGCGGACCGCCCGGGCCATACAGGTAGTCGCGGTAGCGTTTCTGGTCTTCAACCGAATAGACCATGCTGCCATCCCTACACGTTGACGCCCGCGGCCTCGTACAGTGCGGCGATCGAAATCAATTCCACGTTCGGCGGCGCCTGCTGCGCCACCGTCACCTGACAAATCGGCGCGTGGGAAAATCCGGTATAGCCGATCGAGACCCAGCCGGTGCTGCGCACCACGGCGGTCGACGGCGGCGCGATCTGATCCCACTGCAGGTAGGCGACCTTGTCCGGCGCGCTCGGCGGGTTCTGCACCGGCAGCGGATTGCCCGGCGACCACGGCGGCGTAAAGCCCGGTGTCGGGCCCCACAGGCCCTGATCCCAGACGTCAGCGACGCCGGGATCCGGCGCCGCTGAAGGTGCGGGAGGGATCGTGATCACATAGTCCGTACAGGCCGACAGCTGCGGCTGGAACGGCTCGCCATTGCCGGATGAAAACGCGGCCCGTGCCTGCCGAAACACCATGGTGGTGGCCTGCGACGAGAACATCTCCCAGCCGCCGACCATTACGGCAGTGTAAGGCTGCCCGTCATCATAGCCGGTGCGGTCAGCCTGCATGATGAGACCGAGCTGGGTGCCGAAGAACATGTCGCCGCGCATTCGACAAAAGCACATCGCATCCCAGCCGAGATAGCGCGCCCACGCGCCGGTGGCGATGTTGACGATCGCGCAATACTGGTTGCCGGGGTTGCCGCCCGGCCACGTCACGAACATGCCGCCGTATTCGTCCCATTTGCACATCGTCCACGGCAACGCGCGCTTGGCGATCACTTCATCGCGCCACATCGGCTTGATGGCGCGGGTGATCGAGGCAAGATCAAGTTGTGAAACATCTTTGGTGATGGAAGCGCTGATCGGGATGATGCCATCCACCGTAGCGATCAGGATGTCGCCGCCGATCGCCTGATGCGCGTTCATCCCCAGTGGAACGGACGTGGTGTAGCGGCCCTCCTGCCGCCAATTGGCGGCGTCGGACGGGTTACTGCCAGTGAAGATCAACAGCTCGCCCTGATCGGTGCAGAACACGCACTTGTCGTCGATGCCGTCCCCGGCATCGATCGACCACGAGGCACCCCACAGCAGGCTGCCGCCCTTGGTGGCGGCACCCGCCAGCGGGATCAGCGACAGCGCGCCCTGAATGGCGTTGGTCGCGAGGTACCACGCATTCATGGTGCCGCCTTCGAGGAAGAAGTAGCGGCCGCGGTATTTCCAGACATAGACGAGGTTGTGCCCGGCGACCACGCTGGTGCCGACGGGGCCGGTGATCTGTCCGGCATTGAAGGTGGTCCACGCCGCGCCGTCGAAGTGCAGCACGTAATCACCGGCGTCGTTGCAGACCAGCATGTGATCGCCCGAAGCGTTGGCAAGCTGCGAGGCGACGTAGTTGCCGCTGAGCTGCCCCGACTTGATCAGGGTTGGCGTGCCCGCAGTGACGTCGTAGAGCTTGGCGGCGTTGCCCGCGAAGATCTTCTGGTTGTTGCCGGAGATGAACTGAAACATCGAGATGACGGGCGTGGTCTCCGGCAGCGTGCACCAGCGGGTGCAGCCGCCGCGCAGCGCAATGCCCTTCATGGTCGGCTTCCAGTTGTCCAGCACCAGCGCGCCGCCGGGCTGCATGAAGCTCTCGTTCTCATTGAGAATAAGGCCTCTCGTCGGCGCCGGTAGCGTCGTCACCTGCAACTGCTGCGCCACCTGCTGCGGCACCGGCATGCGGCGAAATTTGGCGTAGGCGGTCACGGCGGTCATGACGGCACCGGCCACGGATAGGCGACGCGCACGCCTGCCGACATCGGCCGCCGCCCGATGATGATCGGCGACGGCTTGTCGTGCGCCTGCATGTACTCCAGCGCGTCATTGTAGGTCGCCATGTCCTCGGCATAGGGTGAGCCCTTGTTGGCCTTCCATTGCCAGATCATGCCGAGCCGCAGCACCCGCTCGTTGAGCCGGAAGTTATCGGTGTCGGCGGCGAATGTGTTGCCCGCGCCACCGCTCGACAGGTTGATGCAGTTGCCATCGAGGTAGGCGAAGCTGGCGGTGACACCCACACCCATCGCGGGCCACACCAGCATGTTGCCGCCGAGAATGATCCACTCGCCCCACGGCGTCGACCAGTTCTGCGCCCGGCGCTGCATCCACTCGTCGGCGTCGGAAATGAAGGTCATCGGCTGCAGCGCCGAGGTCGAGCGCCAGACGTTTGACGTCAGCAACATGCGCTTGTAATTGGCGGGCAGCGGGAAACTGGTCTTGACCCCATCACCCGTGAACACGTTGGTCAGGATCAGCTGGGTCCAGTCGCGGTTGTCGTAGGCAATCCGGTTGGCCATTTCGTTGGCCAGTGCCAGCAGCTCCTGCATGGTACGGTTGGCGGTGATGTTGACCAGCACGGATTGCGGGCTCGGCACCCCGATCACCGCGCAGACGTTCTGCACCACCGACAACAGGCTCATCTCAGGCTACCTTGTCCGGGCGGCAATTCTCCGCCATCCGCACCAAGTTCTTGCGATTGAGCGAACCGAGCGGCGCCTGTCCGCTCTGCACCGTGATGTACTCGCGCAGCTGGTCGAGTGACATGGCGTCGAACTCACTGTCGTGCGCCACTTTCGCCTCCAGCTCTTTCTGCTTGCGCCGCTCATAGTCCTCTTCGAGGATGCTGTTGCGGGCCTTCAGCGCCTCCAGCTCCGCCATCATCTGCATGTTGAGCGCGGTGCCCTTGGACTGCTCGATGTATTCCAGCGCGGCGTTCTTCATGTCGCGGCCGCCGGGGCCCAGATTTTTCAGTTCAGCCCCCTCGACCGCGGCGAGCTGCTCGACCACGTAGATGTTCTGCGCCCGCAACTCGGCGCGGCGGCCTTCACTCAGGAACGGCGCGTAGTCCAGCGGCGTCCCGCTCTTGGTTTGGGATGCCTGCGCCTTGAACTGCTGGTACTGGCGTCGAAACCGCTCGGCATAGGTGATCTGGGTCTGGCCGCCGGTGAACGGATCGTCTTTCCAATGCGACACCGCGGTCGCCGGGTAGACGCCGTAGTCCTTGGAGCCGGGGCGGCGGATCTCGACCACCTCCATGTCGTCGAACACCGGTCGGCCTTCCGCCAGCGTCTTGGTGGGGTTCGGCACCGACTGCTGCTTGAACAGCGCCACGAGGTTGTCGTCGGGATCTTGGTTCATCGGTTGCAACATCGGCATTGAAACTGGCTCCGTAACCTTGGGTTGAGGACCGGGTTGCCAGCGCGGAAGGATGCGAAACCTACACGCTGGCAACCCGGCTACGCCGCAGTCCTGATGTGTGGTCGAGCCATCAGGCCGCAGGGTTGCTGTCGTAGAACCGCCAATTGAACAGCGGATTTGTCATGGTCAGCTCGCCCATCCAGCCGATGAACTGAGCAATCGCATCCTTGTCGATGGGCATCTGGCCTTCGCCTTCGAACAGCTTGTCGAAGTTCCTCTTGGAGTTGTAGCGGATCCGCATCGTGTCGGTATTGATGCCCAAGGTTGTGTTGGCGGGCATGTTGGATCCGATGCCGCCGTCGAGCACGATCTCGGCGCGTTTGCCCCCACCGATGTACTCCAGCGCGGAAAAGCCGAGCTTGCCGAGCGAGGTCTCGTTGGTCTGACGCTGGATCGCCACGGTCGCCGCGTCATAGGCCGCGTAGTGCTCCGGCGACATGATCAAGAGATCCGCGTAGTCGCGGCCGCGGCTTTGCCGGGTCATAATCAAGTTGAGCATGGGACGGATGGTGGTCGACAACACCTGCGTGCCGATCGAGGTGAACGGCGCCGCGTTGGCGTCGTAGATCGAGGTGCGCCAGATCGTGGCACTGCCGCGATCGATGCCGCCATAAATGCCGGAGGTGTTGACGATCGGCACCGCGGTGGCGAGGCCGGTGATCTGCTTGCCGCCATTGGCGGTGCCGTCAGAATAGATGCCCGCGTCCATGGCGTCTTCGAGCGCCTTCTCGGCCGCCGACATGTAACTCTCGTAGACGTCCATCAGCTGGGCTTCGCCCTCGTTGTTGAGGATCTCCTGCATGCTGAGGATGATGGGAATGACGACCATCTTCGGATCGAAAAACGCGTCATTGAACAGATCGATCGCCGGGTTGAGCAGCTGGTCGTAACCGCTGTACCACTGCGCCGACTGCTTGCCGATCTGCAGCGTTTGCCGGATTTTCGGCCCAGAGTAGGTTTGCCAGAGACCCTTGCGGCGCATCACCGCAAGCATCGCGTTGTTGTTGGAGACGAGGTCCTGATAACCTGACGAGCGGTCCTCGACCGCCATGCTCAGGATCTGCTGATATGCAGCATTCGAGGTGACATTGGGCATGATGCTCCACCGGAGGAAAAGGGGTCAGATCAGCGAGCCGTTCAGCTGCCGGATGGCGCGCTGGACCGCCTCGCGCGGAGACCTGCTCGGTTCTCGGGGCCGCGATGTCCCGTTTGAGGGGCCTGCATCGGGAGCGCCGTAGATCGATCGGTCGACGGGTCGGGTCTGAGCCGGTGGGTTGCGGGTCTGAGCCGCGTGGGTGGCTGGCCGGAGCAAGTCAGCCCTCTGGTACGCTGTAGGGAGGTCGTAGCCGGACTTCAGCTCGATCTCGATCAGGTCTCCTAGTTCGTCAAACCGCGGGTGGCTGTCGGCAAACTGGTCGACGGCTGAGCGCGTGTAGGTGAACTGCTGTTGAGTATGCATCTGATTGACGGTCTGCTTCAAGCCGCTGATTTCCCGGTGCAGGGAACCAATCTGCTGGCTGGCCGCCGACTGGGCATTGCCCTGCTGCAGCTGTTGCAGCTGCTCCGGCGTACGCGACAACACGAAATAGGAGATATCGCGCAGCCCGATGCGCTGGCCGGTCTGGGGGTCGACAATGCCAAGATTGTTGACGATCTGGTCCAGCCCCGCGACCGGATCAGCGCGCAGCTTGTTCTCCATGGTGACGTAGGAGGTCAGCGCCCGCTGCAGGGTGGTCTGGTGCTTGGCGGCCAAGTTCTGGAACGGCCGGATCGAGTTCATCACCTCGTGGTCGCCGCGATACTGCTGGTAGGCGTTGGAAAACTCCTGCTGCATGCGGTGCACTTCGCCGCGCACGCTCTCCGGCGCGGCATGCCACTCGGCTTTCGCCCGCTCGGCCATCCGCGGCGGCGGATCCCGGAACGGCGCGTGGCTGGGCAACGGATTGACGCTTTGGGCGTTTTGGGCGTTCCGGGTTTGATCCGGTTGGTAACTTAAATTCGGTTTCCCGCTCTGTTCTCGTGGCGCGAACTGGCCGCGATCGCCGCGCGGCTGGTCCGACGGTCGCTTGCGCAGGTCGATGCGCTCCTGCGGCGTCTCCTCCGGCGGCTGGTTGTGGCCCATCTTGGCCTCAGCAGCCTTCGGCTGCGGCCGCTCCACCGGTTTCGCCGGTTTTGGTTGGGGATTGCTGGCCTTGTCGAAGGCGCGCTGGATGGCGTTGCGACGGCCCTCGGCCGGGCTCTCGGTGGACGGCGTCTGCGGCCCGATCGGGTTAGGGACGTTAACCGGGTTCGGGTTGATCGGAACTTCAGCGGCAGGCGGCGCGGCCTGTGGCGCCGGGCTCGGCGCGGCCGCTGGAATACTGGTGTCTGACATGGTGCGCTACTTACGGACCTCTCGTCCGTACCCCTGATCGGTATTGCGCAAGGGCTTTCTGGATAGATCGCCGTCGCGCCTCGTTCGCACCCTTCTCAGACGACGCCCTGACCTTGGGCGGCAGCTTCTCGTTACCCACCTCGGTCAGGCCCAGCGCGCGGCCCACCGCGCGGAATGCCCGTTTCGAGGTATAAAACCGACCATCCACCTGCTCGGTCGGCTCCATGGTGTCGCTGATCACATACGGCAACGACAGATCCGATCGCGCCGGTTTTGTGACGGCCCGCTTAATCCGCCATTTACCGGGCTCAACCTCCTCCAGCTCGACGCTCACGGCGGCGGCACCACGTAGCTGACCGTGACGCCTGCGGCCGGGGACGTGACCTTGGTCACCCGCAAGCCGATGCCGCTGGCTGCCTCGCTGACCGGCAGGCCAAGGCCGGGCTTGGTCGCGGTCATGTCGACCACCGGCAGGCCGCCCGCGGCGACGGTGACAACGGCTTTGGCCATAGTGCCCTCCTCAATTGCAATTCAACTGCAATTCAATGCATTGGCGTGAACACGTCGCGCTGTCGCGTTATTCGCGTCGCGGTCACCGTGAACATCATCGCCGGGGACGCCGTGAACGGCCCCAGCGCCACCGTGACCGGGTAGCCGCGGGCGTCGACAAATGCGGCGGGATTAAGATCGAGCGTCAACTCGGTGTCGGACACGAATGTCGTCACCGACGGCACCTCGTCGAACACGATCAGGGTGTCGGTGGTGAAGTCGGTGCCGGTCACATGCAAGGTCAGCGGCGCGTCGCCGATCGCGCAGCCGGTTGGATCCATCCCGGTGGCGCGCGGCGGGTTCAGCTCGCCGTCGACGCCGTCACCCGGCGCCGGGGGCTCGTTGATGGAAGCTGGCTCCAGCATGGTCAGCCGCGAGTTGCCGGGCTCGTTGATGCTCTCGACGCTCATGCTTCACCTCCAAATATACCGACGTTTATTCGTCGGTTCCAATTCCGTCGGTAGCCCCAATGCCGCGTCGATGCTGTCAAATTCACCGCGGAAGTAGGCCCGCGCGCTCTCAATGAACCATCGCATCTCGCGCGTGGCCTTCTCCGGCCGAGCCGCCAGATAGCGCTCCAAGCTGTCGACCAGATCATGCAGCTTCTGGTCGCTCACGTGATGGTCCACGTCTGCGGCGCGGTGGTGACGACGCCGCCGGTGACCACCGTGACCGCGGGCGTGCCCGCTGCGGCGGGCGGCGTCGCCAGACAGGTCAGCGAGGTCGAGCTGACGTAGGTGGTGGCCTGCGGCACGCCGCCGATCACGATCTTGGACTGCGGCGTAAAGCCGACGCCGGTCGCGGTCAGGGTAATCGCCGCGCTGCCGTGCACGCTGGTGGTCGGCGCGATCGATGCCAAGGTCGGGTTGGTCGCGGGTGACAGGCTGGAGGCGTGGCTCTGGTTCGGGCCCGCCAAGATCGAAGCCGCGGTGGCGTTCGGCCCGGTGCCCACCGTCTTGAGCGGGATCGGCGCCAATACGTTGGGATTGTAACTTTGCGTGAACACCGTCTCGGTGCCGAGACCCTCAGGCGTGACGCTGGTTTGTCCCGTGGTGTCCTGCACCAGCGCGTGGGCAGCTGCGAACGCCGTCACGGTGCCGACCGGCGCCGGGGGTGTGGTGCCTGCGGTGCCGCCACCCTCGTTGAGGCTCATCAGCGGCGGGGTATTAACGACACCGTCATCAAACACCGGCGGCGCGGTCGGCGGCGGACCATACACCGCCGCGAGGTAGTTCTTCGGGTTCGGCGGCGTCTGCCCGATGCTCGACAGGTTGGTCGGCGGTGTCGGGTTCTCAGGCGTGACGGTCAGTGCGCTCTGGGCCATGGTCTACTCCTGTGGTTGATAACGGTCTTGCGCGGCGAGCGCGCCCATGCCGAGGGCACCGGCGACGCCGTACATCGGGATCTCCTTCAGCACCACGCCACGCCTGAAGATCTCGTCGCGCGGCATCCCGGTCAGACGATGCGTGGTCTCGATCGAACGGTTGATGTGGTTGATCATCGGGCCTTCGTAGTCGAACAGCTTGCCCGCGGCCTCGGTCTTGCCGCCCTTCAATCCCGCCCATCCGATGTCCTGAAAACCGCGCGGATCGACCCCGGCCTTGGCCGCCTCCTCGCGCACAACGCGCGTCGCCGGGCCGTACCACTCCGGCAACCCGACCGACGGCTTGGTGGTCGGTGGCCGAAGCGCGCCATACATCTGTTCGTCGATCGTCGCAGCGTTCTTGTTGCCTTGGAACGCGCTGGAGAAATCGTATCGTTTCGGGTTCTGCGCCGGATCGAACCCGGTCATGCCTGCGTCGATATATTTTTGCGCCTGCGCAATGTTGCCGGAGGCGTAGCGACCGCCGATCGGGAACGGCAGCTGATAACTGCGCTCGGGCATTCGCGCGCCCTGCTTGGCCATCACGTTGGCATATTGCGACATCAGGTAGTTGTCGTAGGGGTTCGCCCCGCCGGTGGTCGCCGCCATCATGTCGCCGAACTCACGCTTGAACGCGTCGCGACCGGCCTGTGGCCCGAGCACGTCCGTGTAGCCATGTTCGAGCTGACCCATGTGATACCAGTTGGCGCTGTCGGGGACAGTCTGGCCCTTGACGTAGCCCGCCTGCAGCTTGGCGCGGTTCTCCGGCGTGCCGTACTTCGCGAACCATTCCGCATCGGTCTTAGCCGTCGCAGGCGCCGCCTCGACGCCGGTGTCGGCGAACGGTCCATAGTGCTTCGGGTCGACATCGAACCGTTTGGCCGGGTCGAAATACGGCTCGTAGCCGTGCACATCCATGTCCTTCTGGATGATGTTGCGGTCCTTCTGAAACTGCTCAACCTCGGGTGTCAGCTTCTTTTCGAGGAAGAACCCCGGCTCCGCGTCTTTCGCCAGCGCTTCTTCCATCGTGCTGTACGGCACCGAGCCGCCCGACTTTTTCAAGAACGCGCCGGGCTTGTCCGGGTCCGGCAGCTTCCACATCAGATCGGGCGGGCCAGTCGGCGGGTACTGCTCGGCATATTGCGGGTACTTGCCCTGCAGCGCTTGCGCCTTGGCCCGCGCGCGCAACTGTGAAGGGTTCAGCGCCTCGGGTGCTCCGAGCACTTCTCCCATCTTCAAGCCGCCGCCTGAAAACGCCATCGCATTGCTGGTGGCGTCGGCGAGATCCTGCTGGGTGATGTTCACCAGCGGGCTCGCGGTCCGATACAGCACCGGCGAGTTGGGATCGCGCGGTTGCGGCGTCGTCAGTGCGGTGACGGCGTTATTGGCCCACGGCAGACCCGGCGACACCTGCGGCCCCGACGGGATCAGCGGCGCGCCGACGTCCGGCAGCTCCGCTGCTGGACGATAACGGGCCTGAACGTCAGCGGCATCCTGCAGCCAGCGCGCGTCGACCGGCGGCACGGCTCTCGGATAGTTGGGCTGGATTGACATGTTGCTGGCGGTCGGATAGCGCGACGGCTGCTCGTCATCATACTCGTCGCTGCGCGCCAGATCGCCGATCGGGGTCATGCCCGCCTCCCGAACAAAGAGGTATCCCACGGCACCATGTCGGGAGTGACGGCATTGGGATCATTGGTCGGTGTGATCCCGAGTACCGCCGACGGCGGCGGCTCCAGCCGCGGGTCAATCTCCGGCCCGATGAACGGCTGCCGTTGCCTGCGCGCGAGGCGTTCATCCATTCCCGGCGTATCCTCGCGGTACGGTGCAGCTCCCGGCGCACGAAAGTCATCCAGATAAATCCCGCGCTTGGCCAACGTCTCCGCATTGCCCAGCGGCTGAACCGGCGGCTGGGCCGGGGCTTGCAGCCCTTCCCACGGCGCCGTCAGTCGCGTGATCACACTGCTGATACGATCGCGCCAATCCATTAGTCGTCCTTGATGGCTTTGGTGAAGTTCTCGATCACGTCATCGTCCATCGCGTTGGTGACCTCGCGATGCGTCGGCACGCGGCCGAGCTGACGCTTCAGCCGGTCATAGGTTTGCTCATAGCGCACCAGCTCGCCGTGCTCGGCCATCCACTCCTTGGTTCGGTCCATCAGTAGCTCCCTATCCCGCCCTCGCCAGTCGAGCCGACACCGCCCTCGCTGCCGCCTTGGGTACCATCACCCGTGTCACCATCCGCCGCCGCTGCTGCCGCGACCGCGGCCGCCTCGGCCGGGCCCGTAATGCCGTAGCCGTAGCCGCCCAGATTAGCGGTCGCGCCGGGGTCACCAGCAAAGCCGGGCGGGCCCGGCGCATCCGCGCCCGACAGCCCGACGGTGCCGAAACCGTAGCCGAGCGCGGAAAAGCCCTGCGACACCGCATCATTGGCGGTGATGCCCGGCGTGGGCGCGGTATCGGTGGCGATCCCCATCATGGGGTTCGCCTGCTGTGGCCCGACCACGCTGTTGACCGCACCGATCGCGGTATCGATCCCCGACAGCGGCGAAGCCTGATAACCCATCTGGTCGAAGGCGTCGTCAATCGCCTGCTGCGGCGTGGCAAACTGCGCCTGTGGCGGACCAAACACCGCCGAGACCGGCCCGGTCGGCGGCGCAGGTGCCACCGGTGCTGCTGGTGCTAGGCCGCCATAGCCCGGCATTTCAGATCCCTCCCGCCACGGGCGGCGGTTGCTGCGCCTTCATCTGCATCGCGGCCTGCCGCTCGTTCTGCCGCGCCGCCATGTCCTGCGCCTTCATGCGGTGCTGCGCCGCCATCAGCATGGTCTTCTGCTGCACCGCCTGCAGCTCGGCCTGCGCTTTCGCCATCTCGGCCTGATGCGCCTGCTGGCTCTCCACCATCTTCTGCTGCTGGATCGCGACGTCGGACTGCTGCTCACCGGCCGCGCCCTGCAGGTCCATCTGCTTGGCCATGGTCTCGCTCTGCAGCTTCTGCTGGAAGTGTGCATTTTCCATTTGCAATTTGTCGGCCGCCAGCTTGGCGTCGGTGGCGTTCTTCTCGCGCACGGTGCGATCCTTCATCGCCTCGACCTGCAGCATGATCTGGCCCTGCGCCGTGGTCGGATCCGGCGCCTGCGGGCCCTGCCCCTTCGCCTCCATCTGCTGCACCAGCTCATCGATCGCGCCGTCCAGCGCGCGACCGGCGCGGAACGGCGCGGTGGCGAACTTCAACAGCTCGCCGCAGAACTTCGCGGTCGTGGGGTCGGCTTGGATCATCTGCGCCAGCTGCGGCAGCAGCTGCCCGAGCACCCCAACGAACTCGGTGCGGCGCTGCTTCTCGCCGTTCTCGTCCGCCATGATCGTGCTGTCGGTCTCGATGTCGAGCACGAACTGCTTGGCGCGGTTGTCCCTGAGAAAATTGAGCACCTGCTCGACGGTGACCTGCTGCTGGGTCTGTTCGATCTCGCCGACCATCTGCTCCAGCTGCTGCTGCGCCTGCGCCATCTGCTGCTGGCGCTGCTGCTGCTGATCCGGTGGTGGCGGCCCGCCGGGCGGTGATCGGCCGCCCGGCGGAGGACCGCCGGGTGAAGGTGGTCCCGGTGGCCCTTGCGGAGGCGCCGCCAATTGCGGAGGTGGCGGCGCCATCTGCTGCTGATACTGCTGGATCTGCGCCTGCAGCTGCTGTTCGAGCTGTGCGACCTGCTGCTCGACCATGCGCGTGGTCGGCAGCTGCGTCTGCGACATCTCGATCATGGTCTGCGGCTTGAATTTCTGGGTGATGATCTCGCTGGTGATCTCGACCACGTCGCGCGCCAGCCGCACCAGCTCCTGCTGCTTGTCGCGGATCCGCGTGGTGCCGTACTGCGTCTTCAGCTGCTGCGCGCCGAGCGTCTCATCGGGATCGGTGTCGCCGCGCATGATGTCGGCCATGCCCGTTAACTGATAGATATCGTCGATGATCTGCTTGCGCAGCGTCACCAGCGCGATAATCGTGGTTGAAATGGTGTCAATCGGCAGCCACTCGATCACCGAGTTGGTGCCGCCGAACGCCGCCCAGTTGGCGATCGGCACCAGCATCCGCGAGGTCGCATGCGTCTTCACCGCGGTCTCGACCGCCTCGGCGATCTCGCCGCCGCCCGCGGGGTAGAAGCCCTTCGCCTCCAGCGCATCGCTGAGCGCGTGGATCCGCGCGGTCAGCGTGTTGACCTCGTCCAGCTGGTCCTTGTACTGCATCACGTCAGGCACGGGTATCAGCGATCCCCGCTGCACCGTGGCATACGCAGGCTTGGGACACGGGAAGTAGTTCTGCAGCTCCAGATGCGGGTCGTCCTCGTCGAGAATATCCTCGCAGCCGTGCGCCACCCACAGCACGCGGCGCGAGGTCTTGTCCCAGATCTCCCAGAACATGGCGCGCTCGCGGTTGTCACCGCCACCGACTTCCTTGCTTTCTTTGTCGACCTTGTAGTCGGCGTCTTGGTAAGCGTTGCCACTGTGCGCGTGGAAGCGCTTGCGCGCCTCGCTGCGCGTCAGATAGGAGGCGCCCGCCACCCACGTCACTTCACGCCAGTTACGCGAGAGCGAGTGCAGGAAGTCGCGGCGGTGCTTGAAGTCGATGCAGACGCGCTCGGAGGCGTAGTAGCCCTCGCCTGCACTTTCATACCGGCACCACGCCACGCCGCGGCTGTTCATGGCGACGTCGTCGCGCACCAACAGCATCAGGTCGTTGATCCGCGTCAGATCGAACGCCACCACGCAGCAGCGCTCCATGAACTCGCTGGCGGCTTGGTAGACCGGCCGTCGGTCCTTGAACTTCGGCACCACCACCGGCACCGGCGGCTTGGCATAAATGCTGGGCTTGATGACTTCGCAATTGGCCCAGAACATCGCGAACTGGCGATCGCGCACCGCGCGTCCCGTGACCGAGTTGGTCGCGAGACGCTCTAACGATGCGTAGAGTTTATCGATGTTGTCGCAGTGGTCGTGCCAGCGCTCGAAGGCTTCCTCGCTTTCGAGCAGCAGGTTGAGCCACGCCTTCGCCTTGTTGGGCTCGACGGCAGGGTTGTATTCCTGATCGTCGTGCCGCAGGTCGTCGCCCACAGGCGCGTCAGGTTCGGCCATGACGTGGCTTCCCGTCAGTTCCGCTGTCGCATCCTGAAGTCAGCGTATGCTTTCACACAACTGTCGTCGAGAGCCTCAGGCAGGCTTGGGCGTCGGTGTGGTCGGCTGGATCGGATGGGTCGGGCTGACCGGCTGGGTCGGCGGCTGGCCACCGGCGGGCGGTTGCGGCTGCGGCAAACCCTGATCCGGGTGCGGCTGCGAACCCGGCAGGCCGTGATCCGGCCGCGGCTGATCGCCGGGCAGGCTGTGGTCCGGCCGCGGCAACGAACCGGGCTCCGGCGGCACCTTGGCCCACATCCAGCCGTAGCCGGGCACGTAGCACCAAACCCAACCCTCGGGATCGCTGGCCGGGATCTGGCCGGGGAAACCGGGCGGCGGTGTCGTCGGTTGCGGCGGCGGCAGGCCTTGGTCGGGATAATTCGGCGGTCCGCCCCAGATGCCCGGCGGACGGCCACCGGGCGCGATCGGGTGCGACGGATGCGGCTGGCTGCCCGGCAAGCCCTGATCCGGGTGCGGTGGTGCGACGCCGCCCCAGTAGCCCGGTGGTTGACCCGGCAGGCCCTGATCAGGATAGAGCGGCGGACCGCCCCAGATACCGGGCGGTCGGCCGCCGGGCGCGATCGGATGTGTTGGGCGGCCGGGGCTGCCGATGCCGACGCCGTAGCCGGGATCCACCGGGCCGGTATCGATCGGGGTGATCATCGCCAGAAATGGTCGTGGTTGCATGCTGTTTCCTCTCGGTTGCCGTGTTTTACGCCGGGGGCCGGAAGGGCTGAAGGCAGAGAATGCCTAGGACATGATGCCAGTATTCCGGCCGTTGCCGCTGGCTCAATGCCCGCCAGCCCCGGCCGGTGCCTCATAGCACGATCCCGCCGCGATAGCTCTCGTCGACCGGCGGAATGACCCAGCCACCCGGTACCGGCGGCCTGACCTGCCGCAGCGGCGCCGGGCGCCACGCCTGCGACAGGTAGCGGAAGGCGTCGGCGGGATCGGTGGTCCAGTCCTTGTAGGCCGTTGGTTTGAAGCACTTCTTCTCGTCATCCCACTCGCGCCGGTACTGCTCCAACGCGCTGATGCCGCCGGGCTCGCAACGCGGATGGAACACGCACAGCGGCAAGGTGAAACGAACGGCCTGAATACCATCCGCGATGGTCGCCTGCGGGATCGGCTTCGGGTGCAGTCCGATCAGCCGCATGGTCTCGACCCGGGTGCGGCCGGTGCCAAATTCCAAGACGTTGGCGTCGTGCGGCACGAAGTCATAGCCTTCCTTCCAGCCGTGCTCCTCGCGGCGCTGCGCGATCACCTCGGCGTAGTGCTCGACGCCGACGCCGGAGGCGGCGTAGTGGTCGAGGATCACGAGCTGGGCGCCGCGCGGCTGAAACCACCAGATGCTCGTGTCATTGGCGACGCCGAGATCCCACGCCCGATGCACCGGCCGATCCTCCAGCGCGATCGCCTGCGCGGTGATGCGGCCCTCGCTGCGCACGGCCGCCATTTCTCGCGCAAAAAATGCGCCGACAATCGCCGCCGAGAAGCTGCAGAGATACTCTTGTTCATAGGCCGCGGTGCCCATGTCCTCGCCATATAGCGCCTGATACTCGCTGAGCGCTTCGGCCAGCTCGACGTCGCTCAGCGCGCCAGTGTCCTCGGCGGTGAGCAGCTCGGCGAACCAGCCCTTGGTGCGCTGGGCATATTCGTAGATCGCCTTCGCATGATTATGACCCCGCGGGGTGGTGATGAAAACCGCCCAGCCATGGTTCTCCTGCAACATCGGGCGATGATAGGCCCACGCGCTCGGGTTCGCGGTCGCATACTCGGAATAAGTGATGCCCGCGGGCCCGGCGCCGAGGGCTGCGTCATAACGATCGCTGCCGATGCACTGGAACGTCGAGCCGTTGTGCAGCCGGATGAACATCTCGTTGTCGACGGTGTTGGACCTGATCTCATGCGGGAAGGCCTCGTCAATGCGTCGCTTGCCGGTGTGGGCGTTGACCGCGGTCCAGATCGCCTTGCGGCACTGGTTGTATTCCGGCAGCGCGTGCCAGTAGTTGCCAACGCGGCGCAGCGCGCTCATGGCGCTGTGATGCAGGCAGATCTCGTCCTTGCCTGCGCGGCGGTGCCAGATCGCCACCGCGCGATCGCCGCCATCCTGCAGATATTTCCACAGCTTCATCTGATGATCGCGCGGCCACCATTTGTTGGCGGGCATTTCGAACCCGCCCTCCGCGGCCTCGGCGCGGTACGATGCGGAGTGATACGTCATCGCTCGTCATCCATCGGCCACGTGCGCTTCACCATCGCCTGCATCAGCCACAACATCAGAGGGAAGCTGATGAAGCCGAGCAGGAACACCACGAAGCAGATCAGCACGTCGGTCACGGTCATTTCTTCGTGGTGGCCGCCTTCACCGCCCACATCGCCGCTTCCTCGTAAGACGTCTGCGCCAGACTGGCGAGCCGCGCGTCGAGCGGCTTCAGCTCCTCGCAGAGATCGATCAGATCCGCGGTGTAGCGCTTGATCTTGTCGACCATGTCGTCCTTCGACGGATTGAAACTCTCGCGCACCCGCTGCGCGCCTAGGCTCATGCTCTCGGTCATGGTTTTTTATCCACAATGGTTCTGAGGATGATCTTCAAGTCGCCGCCCTCGGCGTCGGTGTGCGGCTGGTTGGGCTTGCCCCAACCGCGGTCGAGCAGCATGCCGATCGCGCGCAGTTTGATGTCGTCATCGACCTTCGGGCCGTTGGCGTAGGCACCCAGTGTGGCGATGCTCGACGCGGTGTAGGCGCGCGCCAGCGAGCGCATCTTGGCGAGAGTATCCGGCGTTTTCTTTTTCGCGTTAGCCACTTAATGGCGGGGATAACCCCTTCTCCAATTGCGCGATACGTGCTTCTAATCGCTGGATTTTTTCGTCCAGCGCCGCCACCAGCCGGTAGCTGGTTTCCTGCAGATGTAAGAGCAGCTGGTCGCGCTGCTCGGCCTCCGCGGCCGCGATCAGCGGCACAATCTTCATGTTCGACATTTAGCGCCCTGAAACGACCGAGGCCCCACCGATAGGTGGGGCCCGGCCAAAATGACACCCGATCCGCAGGCCGTCAACGCTCAGAACAACAGGCAGATCACCAGCCAGATCAGCCCGCACAGCACCCAGCACCCCGCCCAAGCCGCGAACCCCGGCCAGATCGGCTCATGTTCCGGGCGCATCACCAACTCCTTTTCGGCCGCTTCGGCACGTCAGGCACGTCGCCATGCTGCAGCATCGAGCGCAGCAGCAGGCTGGTGGCGCCGGGGATGCCCTGCTCGCCGTGGACGTAGCGCCGGATCTGGCGGCCGCTGACCCCGAGAAACCGCCCGGCGCCGTCGCGGCTCAGCTTGAGCTGAGCCAACGCCCGAGCGAACTGCTCGGGCGTCATCTCGCGCTGCTGCCAGCTCATGGCTTGGCCTCCTCACGTTTTCGATAAACCTCGGCGGCGCGCTCTGCGGCCTCTTGGCTACGATATTTGGCGAGCTGGATCTGAAGGCGTTTGGGGCCATCGACCACGCGATACACCCGGTAGGTGTAAACCGACCGGCCGCTGTGCCCCCGGTGATGCTTAACGACAATCATTGCTCGGCCTCCGCCTTGCGCAGCGCCTCGTTGAGGTCGGCAATCGCCTCCAGCACGGTTGAGCCGTAGCCTGCGGCGTCGACGTCGACCTTGTCGCCCTCGACCAGAAAAGCCTTCAACACCGAAACCGACAGCCGCGCCACGGCGACGACGTCGTCGCCGAGGGTGTAGCGCTTGATTTCTTCCGTCATCACACGGCCTCCTTCGCAAACTTCTTGGCATCGCGCTTCTGAGCCTGCTCGACCCGCTTCACCGCGGCGCGGCGGGCTTCCTCCAGCGTGGCGAAACGCAACGTGCGGCCGCTGGCGCCGTAGTGCTTGGTATTGCGGGTCGGATAGGCGACGAGCATGAAGAACTCGAACAGGCCGTCGGTGGGTGCGGCGTAACCCCAGCGCTCGTCGTTGGTCTTGGCCACAAAACGACCGGGCGAGATCACCCAGCGGTAGCCGACATGACGGCCAAGCTGATCCTTGAAGCCGAAATCGACCTGACCTTCGTCGACGACGGTATCCTGCTGCAGGCTGTAGAGAGTGGACATCGGGGTGCTCCTGTTGGTTGAACCAGACCACTTTAGGACCTTTGGTCCAGTGCCGTCAACAAAAATAAATTGGCAATTTGCAATTTTGTTGTTGACCGACCGGACTAAAGGTCCTAGAAAGGGTCATTGTTCATCACAACAACGGAGCTGCCCCATGACCAACCTCACCACCACCATCGACGCCTTCGGTGACCTCAAGGCCGACATCGCCGAACTCGAATTGAAGTTGCAGGGCATGAAGGACGCCCTCGCCGAGCTGTCCAAGGGCGCCTACGAGGGCGAACGCTACCGCCTCAACGTGATCGATGCCGAGGTCGAGCGGGTCGACTGGAAGGCGGTCGCCGCCAAACTGGAGCCCAGCCACCAGCTGGTCGCCGCCCACACCACCAAGACGGTGCAGCGTTCCTACCGGGTCGGCGCCCGCACCGGCAAGAAGGTCGCGGCCTAACCCCCCACCCTTTCACTCAAAACGCCCCAGCGGCCTCCGCTGGGACACCTCGCCCCCTCCCAGAAAGATCCCACCATGTCCGACAAAGCCAAATTCAACGCCACCTATGAAGCCCGCCCGTTCATGCTCGGCGGCAACGCCACCGTCACCCTCGTGTCGCCCAAGACCGGCACCCGCTTCACCTACAAGATCCGCGCCTCCGAGGACGGGCAGGTGCACTTCGTCTCGCTGCTCTCCGGCCCCGACAACGAGGCCGACTACAAATATCTCGGCATCATCCGCCGCGACATCTTCTGGCCCGGCCGCAAGACCCCCAAGCCGGGCGACATCGGCCGCGACGCGCCATCGTCGCTGGCGTTCGCCTATACGTGGGCCAAGCTCGCCAAGGGCGTGATGCCCGCGGTCGAGATCTGGCACGAGGGCCGCTGCGGACGCTGCAATCGCAAGCTCACGGTGCCGTCATCGATCGCGTCCGGCTTCGGCCCCGAATGCATCGGCAAGGTCGGCTTTGTCGCGGAGGAGGTCTGATGCGCCCCGTAATACGCCCCATTGCGCTCGCCGCCCGGCTGCTGCTCCTGAGCATCAGCCCGGCGGTCGCCGGGCCCCTGACCACCTGCATCGGCATCATCGAGGCCCCGGTCGCCGCGGTTGGCACCCTGCCGCGCCCGGTCGCGACCCAGCGCGTCGTCAAACTCGACGCCGTGCCACTGCTGTCCTACCGCAAGGGCAACGGAGTGCAGCTGCAGGTCACCGTCGGCGGCGAGCAGCTGCTGATGCTGCTCGACACCGGCGCCACCATGGCCCAGATCCCGACCGGGATGGCCAACCGGCTGGTCGCCTTGGGCCGGGCCCGGTTCAACCCGACGCCCGTCACCGTGCGGCTGGCCAACGGTGCTTTTCACACCGCCAGATCGGTCACGGTCGACACCGTGGTGCTGGGCGATCACGTCCTGCACAACGTGGTGGCGCTGGTCTCCGACAGCGGCGATCCGCTACTCGGGTTCCCGGTTGTCGACGGCATTGCCCCGTTCACCATCGACACCCGGGCGATGCAGCTGGTCTTTCACCCCAGCTGACCGGGCTTTCTTGTGCCGGTCACGCCAGCCTCGGTACCGTCGCCAGACCCCCGGCGCGGCACTGAGCGCTGGCTCGCAGGCGTTGTGAAAAACCAGATACCGGCGCAGCGCACGGTAGCTCGTGACGTCAGGGAGCGTGCGGTCGTAACGCAGGTCGTACAACAGGTCGTCCTCGAACATGTCGGCCGCGCCCGGGCGCGCCACACGGGCGTAGTCTTTCAACGTCAGTCGCTTTTCGGTTGCAGCCATTTCACCCTCCTGAGACCGAGACCTCGATATGCAAATTCTTTTCAACGCAATCGACGTCGACGACGACGTCCGGGGCTATATGCATACACACGTATTACATATATAACTATTATATACAGGGGTCTCAGGTCTCATATATATAATAGACCACTGTAAACGTTAGTCTTTTCGATCGAGACCGCTAATGAGACCGAGACCGGGCTCGTTGTCCACGCCGCCCCATTTTGCCACTTCACGCCGGATCGCCGCCTCCGGCATGCTCTCGACTTGGCGGCGCCGGACGCGAAAACAGAACAGTTTGCGCTGCGTTCCGGCCATTCGAACCCGCCGCGGGCCGCCGTCCCCGGTTTTGAGACCGGCGCAATAGCGGCCCCACGCCTCCTTGAACTCGCCCCGCCAATACGCCCCTTGCCCGTTGAAGTTGTTGGCCACCAGCATCTCGATGTGGCCCTTGGTGAAGACGAGGCCGCGGTGCTCGTCCTCGATCAGGTCGCGCAGGATCTCCTCGACCTCGGAGCGTGCCAGCTCCGCCATCTCGGCCTTGGCGGTGGTCGCCAGCGGCTGGAACATGTCGAAGCCGGTCAGGTCCCGCGCCGCCAGCAACTGCGACAGCGCCCCGACGTTGGCGCCGTCCAGCCACGCCGCCATCGCCAGCGTCTCCGCGCGGGTCATGACCCGGCCATTGCTCAGGATGGTGAAACGCCGGTCGCTGGCCGGGATCGCCACCGCGTCGGCGTGGTTGGTCGCCACGATGATCGAGCAGTAGGAGATGCCGTCGAAGGCCTGCCCGTGCTTGACCTTGAACCGGCGGTGCCGCGGCGCCGGGTCGACCACGTTCTTCAGCACCTCGTAAACCGACTTGCGCTCGCCACGCCGGTACGCCGTCGCCGAGGTCTGCGCCTCGTCGACCGTGACCAGCACGGTGCCGTGCATCCAGTCGGTGAAGGCGCTCTGGCCGCTGGAGCCGTCCAGAATATTGAAATCCTCGCTCCGCGCATAGTCCACGCCATAGAGCTGGTGCAGCGCCCGGAACAGCAGGCTGCGCCCGACCCCGTACTTGCCCTCGCGGGTGTCGTCATCGGTGTCGGCGACGAAGATCACCGAGGTGCCGGGGATCTCGGGCCGGGCCTGCTTGTGTGCCATCCAGTCCAGCAGCCATTCGCGCTCGACCGGGTCGGGCAGGAAGCGCTCCAGAAAACTCAGGAACGGCGCCACGTCGCCAGCAGCGGTGTGGACCGGGCGGCGGTAGGTGTTCTTGAACAGCGCGCCGCGCTCCGTGTAGAGCGGGAACGACTGGTCAGGCCGCATCCGAAGCCCAGCCACGTTTTTCCGGCCTGACGTCTCCTCCCACAGGTCGGTGGCGTAGATCGGCCGCTTGAAGCGCTTGTCGGAGTTGGGCTGGCTCCAGTGCCGGAACCGGCGGTGAAACGCGGCGGGCGCCGTCGTGTCGGTCAGCGTCGTGCCATGGATCCGCACGATCTTGTCGTCGCGTTCGCAGTAGGCCCGGGTATCCACCAACCATTTCGCCTTGGTGTGCAGATCCGCGTCGTCCGCGGGTTCCGGCGGCTCGTCCGCGTCGGTCGGGGGCGTCAGCTGCCGCAGCAGTTCCGCCAGCTTCGTGGCCTCGGCCCCGGGCGCCTTGTCCTTCGGGTAGTGCCGCGCCGCGGTCTTCCAGTCCTTCACCACCAAACAGTCGTAGCGGGTTGACCAGAACGCCTGACAGCGGTCGACCGTGGTCGAGATCTCGCCGGGAATGAAATTGGCGGTGAGCCGCACCTCCAGCCGGGTGTGGAACAACTCGGTCAGCCCGACATAGTCGACCATCTCCGGCTCACCCAGCACCTCGAACCGAGTTGCGTCAGGGTCGATGTCATAGATATCGACCGCGTTGCCGTCGGCGCCTTCTTTGATCAGCGGCAACGCCTCGAAGCCCGCGGCGATCGCGGCGGCCTCGAAACCGTCGATGATGGCGCAGGCCTGCGCCTTGGTCAGGCTCGGCAGCTGCGCAAGCGGCGTGGTCGCCAGCTCGGGGCCTTCAGCCCAGCGGTATTCCACCTTGACTATGTCGCCCACCGTGGTGTGCGGGCCATAGACCCCGAATTGCCTGCTGCACAGCCCTTTGGACGTCGGTGCGCCGCCGAAAATCTCGATCTGGTGGTAAGGCGGTTCCGGGGGCAGTTCCGGTTTCTTGTCAGTCCCGACAACGGCATCGCGCGCGGCTTTTACGGCCGCGCGCCACGGCGTCAGATGCTCCGGCCGCGAATATTTGCGCACCGGGAGCGATACAAACGGGTCGGGCCCGACAAAGCGCACGAACCACGCCACCTTGTGCTCGCCGCCGCCATACCGCGCAGGCGCCCGGTCGGCGATCTCGGGCGCGACTTGGCGCACGACGTCCCACATCGCGCCTGCCAGCGCGTCGTCCTTGACGTCGCCGTCGACCACGGCAAGGCCGTTCTCGATCCGCACCCCGGTCGAGCGCGCATCGGAGAAGCGTCGCCGCCAGCTCGTGACCACGGCTTCTCGCGTCGGGTATTTGTCACTGGTCTTCAGGTAGTCCGGCGTGTTGTAGCCGGTCAGCACCGGCCGCTTGTCGTGGTTGGGGAGGGGGTTATAGCCGGATGCCAGCAGTTGCAATCGGACGGCAGTTGGGTCATTACTCGTCACGGTTCAATCTCCTTGGTCCCCCTTGGGGGTTGAGTTAGGGCATTCTTAGCGGGATGGCCTCGTGGTTGATCAACCGGGCCGTCGCACACGGCCCGGTTTTTCTCTGTCAGCTCGACGCCAACAGCCGGGCAATGTCTCCCGGATTTTTCACCAGCGCAACTGTCATCTGCAGGTTCCGCAGCTCAGCGTGGAATTGTTTTTGTTGCGGCGACAACCGACCGCCGCGCGGCCGCTTCAGCTCGACGAACTTGACCTTGCCGCCCGGCAGCAGCACCAGACGATCGACGAAGCCGCGGCGACCTGTCACCTTGACCTTCAGCGCCATGCCGCCCGCCAGCATGGTCTGGATGGTCAGCTCGCGCTCGACCGTGCGCTCCCTGACTTTGGCATTGACACCGACATTGACGCGCTGCAATCTGCTCTCCTGATTTGTGATTTGATCAACGCGCAACACGGTACAGGAAAAAATGTCTGAGCACTCCGCCATTGTCGGCGGCAGCAATGCCGCCCGCATTCTCAATTGCCCGGCTTCCTATCAGGCCACCCTCGCACTGCCGCCGAGCGCCGACATCCCCTCTGACTACGCCGAGGAAGGCACCGCAATGCACGCCGTGATGGCGCTGCTGATGGATTATCGCCGCGGTGACAACCGGCTGTCACTGCCGGAGGTCGCGCACAGCTGGCTCGGCGAGAGCTTTCACGATCGCAAGCTGACGCAGGCGCATCTCGACACCATGGTGCTGCCCGCGCTGGATGCACTCGACGAGCTGGAGCAGGCGTATGGCGGCGGCTTCGAGGTGGTCGGCGTCGAGCGCCGGGTGAAATTTCCCGGCATCCCCGGCGCCTTCGGCACCTGCGACCTGATCCTGCGCTCACCCACCCACGCACTGCACGTCGACTGGAAATTTGGTCAAGGCGTGCCGGTGCCGATCGTCACCCGCGACGAGCTGGGCGAGAAGGTCAACGCGCAACTGCTGTTCTATCTCGCCGCCGCCAAGGCCAGCGCCCGGCACCTGTATCGCCGCGCTCCGCGCAGCTGGCCGGAGCGGTTGCCGTATCTCCAGCTGGTGGTCGCGGTGATCCAGCCGCGGGTCGAGCCCGCGCTCGGGCACATTGTCGTCTCGCGCAAGGAGATCAGCTGGTTCACCGAGGACCTGCAGAACGCGGTGATGCGCGCCACCGACCGCGATCCGCCACTCGCCAAGGGCGAGCATTGCCGCTGGGCGCCGTGCAAGGTCAACTGCAAGCTGTGGACCGGGCCGCTGCTCGATCTCACCGCGCTCGGCGTCGTCCCACGCGAAACCGCCGACGCCTCGAAAGATGGCGTTACCGCCTACGGCAACTACCTCGCGCGCGCCAAGGCGCTGGTCGACATCCTCGCGATCTACGGCAAGGGCGTCAACGATCAGCTGCATGCGTATCTGGAAGACGGCGGCCGAGTGCCGGGCTGGCGGCTCAAAGCCAAGGCCAAGCAGCGACAGTGGGTCGACGAGAACGCCGTGGTGGAAGCGCTGACGAAGCTCGGCTTGCAGCCTCATGAGATCTGGCAGACCAAGCTGCAGACTTTCCAGTCGACCGACGCCGCAGCGAAGCGGCTCGGCGTCAAGATCCCGGACGAGCTGCGGGTGGCGCCGCCGTCGGACGAGACCACCGTCACCACCACGGATGACCCGGCGCCGATCGTCGAGCGCGGGCTGGCGATCGAGCAATTCCGCGCCGCATTGAAGGAGCTGAGCAAGTCGTGAGGCGGCCCACCGACACCGAAATCATGCGCGCGCTGTGCTGCGGCGAGAAGTGCAAGCTCGGCCCCAACACCGGGTACTGCCACGCGTTTGATTTCGTCGAGGAGACGCGGCGCATTCGCGCGCTGCTGGAACGAACGGCGGCGTCACCCGCCGTGAAACTGCAACAGGAAAAAGCAACAGGAGACACCCACCATGGATGAGATCGTCAAGCACGCCCAGACCGGCATCAGCGCCGATCAGGCCCAGAAGCTGATGAAGGGCATCGCCGAGAGCCGCAACACCACCCCCGCCGGAAGCGGCGGCAAGCCGTTTCTCCGTCTGCTCAAGGACGGCAACTGGGTCTACGGGCAGGAAAACGTCGAGGTGCAGGAAGGCAGCCACTGGGCGGTCAATCCGATGACGCTGAGCCACGGCTGGGTCTGCTGGTTCAACCCGCCGGAGGGCTCTGGCCAGAAGAACGAGATGCGCGGCGACGTCATGGTGCCGATGACCCACGACAAGCCCGAGCAGCCCGCGCCGAAGGGCGGCGCGCCGTTCGTCAGCCAGCTCGGCTGCGAGATGCGCTGCATGAGCGGCGAGGACAGTGGTGTCGAGGTGCTCTACAAGACCAACAGCGACGGTGGCCTGAAGGCGATGGATGGCCTGCGGCTGGCGATCCAGCTTCACCTCGCCGAGCCGCGCGGGCTGGCCTTCCCCTGTCCGGTGCTCGACCTCAAGATGACCCACTACCCGCACCCGAACTACGGCCGCACCTACAAGCCCATTTTCGAGATCGCGGGCTGGTGCGACATGCTGGGCAATATGGACAAGGGCGAGCCGATCGCGGCGGTGCTGCCGGAACCGACCGCCCCGCCGCCCGAGGAGCCGGTGGCGCCGGTGCGCACGCGGGCCCGGCGCCCGGCGGTGGCCAAGGCGACTGAAGCCGCCCCACCCCCGCCCAAAGCCGCAGAGAAGCCCGTGGAGCCGGTTGCCGCGCCGCAGGCGCATACTGGCCAGCGCCGCCGTCCAGTCGCCCGCTGACCTCCTGAAGGCCGCCACGCGCCCTTTAAGGGGGCGTGGGCGGGATGCGACAGGGAGCACGCGCGTGGACATCGAGCAGGCCATTGAACGGGAACCGGGCGCCACCTTCGCCCTCGAAGACCTCGGCTGGATCGATTTCGAGACCCGCAGCCCGGTCGGCATCGAGGCTGGCGCGGTGCGCTACGCCACCGAGGCCGACGCCATCGTGCTGGCCTACGCGCTCGGTGCCGGACCGGTGAATACGGTCAAGGTGTCCGCATTTGACGGTCCGCTGCAGTGGCGCCATATGCCAGCCGAAATACATAACTGGCATTCCCGGCTATTGCGCGGCGAGGTCAAATGGGCGGCGTGGAACGCGGGCTTCGACCGTGCCGTCTGGAACTACGCTACCCTCGGGTTCCCGATGCTGGAACCGCAACATATGATCGATCCGATGGTGCAGGCGGCGGCCTCTGGCCTGCCCTCGGATCTGGCGATGGCCTCGAAGTTCTGCGGCGGCCCGGCCAAGGTCAAGGGCGGCCACGACCTGATGAAGCTGTTCTGCTACCCCGGCGCCACCGCCACCCCCGAGACGCACCCCAGCGAGTGGCAACAGTTCACCGACGTCTATGCCACTGGCGACATCGCGGCGATGCGCTCGGTGTTCCTGCGCACCCGCCAGCTGCCGCTGGCGGAGTGGCGCGAATACTGGGCGATGGAGGCGATCAACGACCGCGGCGTGGCGATCGATATCAGGCTCGCCAAGCACGCCTCCTACCTCGCCATGATTGACCGCAAGGCCTCCAACGACAAGATCGCCGAGCTGACCGGCCGCCACGTCTTGACCGTCGACCAGATCGCGCGCCTGACCGAGTGGCTGCTGGCGCGGCTGCCGGTCGAGGGCCGCGAGATCCTGACCAAGCGGGAGGAGGAAATCAACGAGGAAGGCGAGCTGGTCAAGCCCGCCAAGTTTGCGCTGACCCGCGCCCGGGTCGAGCGCCTGATCGCGTTCTGCGGCGACAAGGCGGAGCTGGCCGAAGTCAAGCGGCTGTTGCAGATCCGGCTCTACGGCGGCGCCAAGACGCCGATGAAGTTCGCCAAGATGCTGCAGCAGCACTGCGACGGCATGCTGTACGGGCAATACGTCTTCAACGGCGCCGGGCAGACCGGACGCGCTTCCTCGCGCGGCGTGCAGGTGCACAATCTGGCGCGCGACGCCTTGCCCGCCGAGCCCGAGCTGATCGATGCCATGCTCGACGGCTGCAAGTATGGCACGCTGGACGCGATCGGCGGCGACACCCCGGTGGCGCGGAAATTGTCGCTGTTGATCCGTCCGACCTTCGTGCCGCGCGGCGACAACGTGTTCGTGTGGAGCGACTGGTCGCAGATCGAGGCCCGCATCCTGCCGTGGCTGTGCGACCACTATCCGGGTGCTCGCAAACGCTTACAGATTTTCCGCGACTGCGACGCCGATCCGAAGCTGCCGGACCTCTACACCCGCAGCGCAGCTGATGTCTCCCACCTCACGATCGAGCAAGTCACCAAGGCCATTCGTCAACGTGGCAAGGTCGCCGAGCTGGCGCTGGGCTACTGCGGCGGGGTTGGCGCGCTGCAGGCGATGGCGGCGGGCTACGGCCTGCATCTGACCGATGCCGAGGCCCGCGAGATCGTGGCGCGCTGGCGCGCCGCCAATCCGTGGGCGCTCGACTTCGCCCGCGAGATCTGGGAGGCGATGCGGCTGGCCATGAACCAGCCGCACACCGAGGCCAAGGCGGGCCGCGTTACCTTCGTGTACCTGCCGGGGTATTTCAACGGCTCGCTGCTGTGCCAGCTGCCGTCCGGCCGCTGGTTGACTTATAGGTCAATGCGTTGGGACCGTGTCGACGTGCTTGACGAGGACGACAAGCCGACCGGCGAGAAGAAGCTGGAGCTGATGTGCGCGCGCAACTACGGCCGCATCAAGCTGTGGCCCGGCCTGTTCGTCGAGAACGTGACGCAGGCCACCGCGGCGGACTTCCTGCGCGGCACCCTGTTCCGGCTGGAGGACAACGAGGCATCCGACTGGATGCCGGTGCGGCTGCACACCCACGACGAGATCGTGTGCGAAACCGCCGTCGGCGACGTCGACGCCGCCGTGCACGAATTGCACTGGGCCATGCAAGACGGCTTCGACTGGAGCGCGGGCCTGCCGCTGATGAGCGAGGAGACGATCGGCTACTGCTACACCAAGCACGAAGGGAGCCACGGGTTATGATCAACAGTCTCGGCAGCGACATTCCACTGGCACGCGCCCACCTCTACGAGGCGGTGGCCTACTGCGTGATGGATGCCACGGCGCGCAGGCATTGCCTGACCGCGCTGTCGCTGATGTCGCGCCGCTCGGCGGTGCGCCGCGCGCCGGTGCATCAGCAGCGCATCACCCCGGAGCAGAAACGGCGGGTGCGGGCGCTGCAGCACAGCGAGATGACCATGCATGAGATCGCCAACGCGGTGGGGCTGGCGAACGGCGGCCGGGTCTCCGAAATCATGACGCACAAGCGATGAGAACCCCGGACCAATTGCGGCCGTACCAGCAGCGCATTGCCACCGCGCTGTACGACCACGACGAGCATTTGTGCATCGTGCGGCCCGGCGGCGGCAAGACCGCGGCGGCGCTGACCGCGATCGAAGAGCTGTTGCGTGATAACGTGATCCGGCATGCGCTGGTGGTGGCGCCGAAGCGGGTGGCGCGGGTGGTCTGGCCCGACGAGATCGACAACTGGGCGCATACGACGAAGTTGCGATATCACGTGCTCGACGGCAGCCCAAGCCATCGGTTGTCGCAGCTGCACTCGACCGCGATCGCCGAACGCGATCTCACCATCGTCGGCCTCGACATCCTGCCGTGGCTACTGGAAGCGGTAGCGAGCCTGCCCGGCAACAGTCCGATCTTTGACCTGCTGGTGATCGACGAGATCTCACGGCTGCGCAACCCCAAGGGCGAGCGGGTCAAGCAGCTTACCAAGGCGTGTCACTGGTGGAAGATGATCTGGGGGCTGTCCGGCACGCTGCGCCCCAACAGCGCTTTGGATTTGTTCATGCCCGCCCGCGTGGTGACCCGCGGCAAGCTGTGGGGCAAGTCGTTCTACAAGTGGCGGCCGCTGCACTTCTATCCGGTCGACTATCAGGGCTACGACTGGCAGCCGCTGCCCGGCGCCGAGGCCAAGCTCAACGCCGAGCTGGCGCCGCACATCGTCACCGTCGGCGAGGGCGAGCTGGTGCAGCCGGAACCGACCATCATCTACGACGAGATCGAACTGCCGTGGGAGGCCCGCAAGCAGTACGACGACATGCAGCGCAGGCTGCTGACCGAGACCAAGAGCCGCAGCATCATCGCCAAGTCGGCGGCGATCGCCAGCGGCAAGCTGGCGCAGATCGCCAACGGTTTCATCTATGACACCGAAAGCGGCGACACCGAGGACATCCATTTCGCCAAGCGCGAGTGGCTGATGGATCTGGTCAGCGAGGCCACCGGGCCGATGCTGCTGGTCTATGAGTTCATCGAGGACCTGCGGGCGCTGCAGGCCGAACTCGGCGAGGAGCTGCCCTACCTCGGCAACAACGTCAGCGACGCGCAGGCCGCCCGACACATCAAGGCGTGGAATAACCGGGAGCTGCCGTTCATGGCGCTGCACCCGGCCAGCGGCGGCCATGGCTTGAACCTGCAGCATGGCGGCGCCGACATGGCGTGGCTGTCGCCGACGTGGTCGGCCGAGTACTGGGAGCAGACCATCGCGCGGCTCAATCGCAGTGGTCAAACCCGGCAAGTCGTGGTCCGGGTCTGCGTCGCCCGCAACACCGTCGACCAGATGAAGCTCAACCGCGTGCACAAGAAGATGACCGCGCAGGAGGCCTTCGAGGCCTACCTGCGCGGCTGGAAGCAGCAGCAGCGGACTTAGGGGTGCGGCTTCGGCCCTCTCAGGCCGCTGCGCGCCAGCCGGGTGTGCTTGACGCAGTAGGGCAGGCCGGTCAGCGCCTTGCAGCCGCAATAGGTGAACGGCGGCCGCGGCTCATCGCTTGGCCAGCGGCAATCATGGGTCCGCAGCTGGTCGATGGTGAGGGTGAACGGCTCGGTCGAGCGCGGCGGCAAATCCGGCAGGATCGGAAAGGTTAAAAATCTAACCACGGCGGGCAGCTCCTTCTTCAGCGTCGGGTTGTTGACGGGATCGCGCGGCGGCATCGCCAGCCGCCGCGCCTTGCCGATGCAGGCGTTGCGGGTCAGGTCGGTGTCGAACTCGACATTCATGAGATCGCGGATGGCGCGGAAGGTCAGGCTCTCGTCGCCGCACAGCACCTTGAACCGCGCCAGCATGGCCGGTGTCCAGAGGTGGGTCTTAGCCGTCACTGTTCGGTCTCCCCGGCGGCGGCGGCGCCCGCGGCGGCTCCGGCTTGGGCGGGCAGACATGGCGGGCGCGCGCCATCGCGTTGGTCGAGCAGATGCTGCCGCAGTTCGGGCAGACGCACTTGCCGGGGCCGTGCGGGCGCCAGCCCTCTTTCAGGAACTGCGGGTTACGATTGCCCATGGTTGTCCTCTTGCGCGAGCAGGTAGAACCCAAACAGCACCCCGACCACTAAAACGAGCAGCAGCCCGAGCGCGATATAAGCGATGGTTGTCATGTGACGCGGCCCTCCATCAGCCACTCGTGCGGGCCGAACACCCGCCGCTCGCCGCAGTCGTCGCAGCGGTAGTTGCGGGCGTCGGGCTCGCAGCACTCGCGGCTGGCACCGCAGCTCTTGCAGATGCCGTGCTGCAGCCGCTCGGCCTCCTCGTACTGTTCCAAGGTGATGGTGCGCGGCCTAGACATGGGTCGGCTCCTTGCGGTCCTGCCGCGGCACCTCGCTGTTGTACTTGCCGATCGCCTTCTGCGGGTCGGCGATCGCCAGCAGCGTCTCCTTGGTTTCCTCGTTGTAACGCTGGATCGCGGCGACCAGCGAGGCGCCGGTCTGGTCGAGCAGGGTCTTCAGCCGCACCTTGCCCTGCATGTGGGCGTCGCGCGCGGTCTCGGAGCGCTTCAGCTGCAGCTTGAGCTGCTCGTTCTCCACCTCCATGGTGATGCGGGCGTCGCGCAAGATCTTGTTCTCGGCGCGCAGGCTCTCCAGCTCGCTCTCCAGCGAGGCCAGTTCGTTAGCTAGGTTCATTTCGTCCCCTCATTCGTTGTGATGAACGTCGACGTGGTGTCGCGCACCGCCGAGGTGGTGCGCCGCATGTAGCGATAGACTTGATCAATCGTGGTGAGCCGCGGGAGCCTCCCAGCTTCCACGCGGGCGATGAAGTGACCGTCATGGGCCGCCTTTTTTCCAAAAGCGGTCCTATCGATGCCGACCCGCGCGCGATACGCCTCGATGTCGGCCAGCAGCTTGGCTGCCATAGGGTGTAGCTTGGGCATGGAAGCCACAGTTAGCCGAAACTTATCCACATTGCAATGATGCAATTGACATCCGGCAAGCGGCACCGCTATACCTCGATTGCTAACATTCAACCCGGAAAGCGAGCATCACGATGATACCGACGACCTACCTGCAGCTGCATCTGGTGCAGGGGCTGCGCGCCTCGACCTGCGGCGCCGAGCATCCCCTGATCCTGCACGTCGACAGCCGCGACGGCCCGATGCAGATCACGCTGTTCTTCGACACCCCCGACCCCGAGCGCAGTCTGGCGCTGGCCGACGCGCTCAACGCCGCAATGGCAATCGACCTGCCGCCGATCCCCGACGACGGCTCCGAGGCCGCCGCCTACGCCGCCGCCACGCTGGCTTACGAGTATCGCGGGATGGCGCGATGAGCGTGGTGTATTACGTCCAGCACGGCCCGCGTCACATCG